>ERZ791785.155-NODE-155-length-74944-cov-8.086768_pt1 | contig 74944 bp, 67 predicted proteins | sample MGYA00509947_ERZ791785 | MGnify/ENA primary metagenome ERZ791785 (study PRJEB30046, sample SAMN00791982) | human gut metagenome | study: EMG produced TPA metagenomics assembly of the A metagenome-wide association study of gut microbiota in type 2... | reverse complement strand
ATTTGTCAAAAGGAGAGTATGATTATGACCTATTCGCAGCAAGTACAGAATATGTGCCCGATCACCAAAGGTCCTAAGCATGGTCCGGCTCCCATCCCCGAAGAGGGCGCATGGGTCAAGGCCTATGAGATCAAGGACATCAGCGGCTACACCCACGGTGTGGGCTGGTGCGCACCTCAGCAGGGTACCTGCAAGCTGTCTCTGAACATCAAGAACGGTGTCATCGAGGAGGCTCTGGTGGAGACCATCGGCTGCTCCGGTATGACCCACTCTGCTGCTATGGCAGGCGAGATCCTGCCCGGCAAGACCATTCTGGAAGCTCTGAACACCGACCTGGTGTGCGATGCCATCAACGTGGCAATGCGCGAGCTGTTCCTGCAGATCGTCTACGGCCGCAGCCAGACCGCTTTCTCTGAGGACGGTCTGCCCATCGGCGCAGGTCTGGATGACCTGGGCAAGGGCCTGCGCTCTATGACCGGCACCATCTTCTCCACCAAGGCCAAGGGTGTCCGTTACCTGGAGCTGACCGAGGGCTACATCAACAAGCTGGCTCTGGATGCCAACGATGAGGTCATCGGCTATCAGTTCGTCAAGCTGGGCAAGATGATGGAGGATATCCGTCACGGCAAGACCCCCAACGAGGCTTACGAGAAGAACGTGGGTACTTACGGCCGCTTCAGCAAGGAGCAGGGCGCTGTCAAGTACATCGACCCGCGTGAGGAATAAGAGAGGAGGAACAACTCATGGCAACTTTTGAATCTATGGATCGCCGTATGCCGAAAATCGAGGCATGCCTGAAGGCCAACGGCCTGGAGTCTCTGGACGCTTGCAACGAGATGCTCCTCGCTAAGGGCATCGACTGCGACAAGATCGTCCGCGGCGTGCAGCCCATCTGCTTTGATAACGCTGTCTGGGCTTACACCCTGGGCACCGCCATCGCCGTCAAGCGCGGCCTGACCGACGCTGCCGAGTGCGCTGCTGCCATCGGCGAAGGTCTGGAAGCATTCACCATCCCCGGCTCTGTTGCTGAGCAGCGTCAGGTCGGTCTGGGCCACGGCAACCTGGGCGCTCGTCTGCTGAGCGAGGACACCACCTGCTTTGCTTTCCTGGCAGGCCACGAGTCCTTTGCTGCTGCTGAGGGTGCCATTGGCATCGCCCGCACTGCAAACAAGGTCCGCAAGACCCCCCTGCGTGTTATCCTGAACGGCCTGGGCAAGGATGCAGCTTACATCATTTCCCGTATCAACGGCTTCACCTATGTGCAGACCGAGTACGATATCCCCACCCAGACCCTGAAGGTCGTCAAGGAGATCCCCTTCTCCGAGGGTGAGCGCGCTGCTGTCAAGTGCTACGGCGCAAACGACGTGATGGAAGGCGTTGCCATTATGAAGAAGGAGGACGTTCAGTGCTCCATCACCGGCAACTCCACCAACCCCGTCCGCTTCCAGCACCTGGTTGCAGGTACCTATAAGAAGTGGGCCATCGAGAACGGCAAGAAGTACTTCTCCGTTGCTTCCGGCGGCGGCACGGGCCGTACCCTGCACCCCGATAACGTGGCTGCAGGCCCCGCAAGCTATGGCCTGACCGACTCTCTGGGCCGCGTCCATGGTGATGCTCAGTTCGCAGGTTCCTCCTCCGTGCCCGCACACGTTGAGATGATGGGCCTGATCGGCATGGGCAACAACCCCATGGTCGGCGCTACCGTTGCCTGCGCTGTTGCTGCTGCACAGGCCAACGCCTGATCTTTTCCTAGTTCGGCAAAGGGGGCTGCCTTCCGAATGGGCAGCCCCCTTTTTATGCTGAAATATGTTCGTGCAGGCTAACTGCCTGCAACATTGCTTCAACTAAGAAGGAAAAAGAAGAAACCATGAAAAACACGAAGATGAAACAGAGCATTGCAGCGCTGGCCATGGCCGCTGTTGTTGCAGTGAGCCTGCTGGGCTACGGCTGCGGCAGCAAGCCTGCCGCTACCACCGGCACGGGTGCTACCGGCGACTTCACCGGCACTGCCAAGGGCTTTGGCGGCGATGTTACCGTTACCCTGACCCTGACCGACGGCAAAATCACCGGCTGCACCGCTGAGGGTGCCGATGAGACCGAGGGCGTTGGCTCCAAGGCAATCGAGCAGCTGCCCGCTGCCATTGCCGAGAGTGGCAGCATTGCAGTGGACGGCGTGTCCACCGCAACCATTACCTCCAATGCCATCAAGGAGGCAGCCGCTGCTGCCATTACCGCTGCTGGTCTGAAACCTGAGGATTTCCAGACCGCTGTGGAGAACAACGCTGAGCCTGCTGAGGATTCTACCGTTGATACCGACATCGTCATCGTGGGCGCAGGCGGCGCAGGTATGACCGCTGCCCTGACTGCCACCAGCGAGGGCAAGAGCGTTGTCATCGTGGAGAGCCAGCCCGTGGTGGGCGGCAACTCCGTGCGCGCTACCGGCGGCATGAACGCCGGCAAGACCGTGTATCAGGATGAGAACGAGTTTGCCGAAGGCGCAGGTGTCGAAAAGACCCTGAAGGCTGCTGCTGAAAAGTATGCTGACAACGAGACCATCACCGCTCTGGCTGCTACCGTGGCCGAGCAGTGGGCTGCCTACCAGGCTGACCCCAAGGGCTACTTCGACTCTGTGGAGCTGATGGAGCTGGATACCATGATCGGCGGCAAGGGTGTCAATGACCCTGCTCTGGTGGAGACCCTGTGCGCTAACAGCGCTGATGCCATCGACTGGCTGGGTGAGCAGGGCATCACCCTGCACAGTGTTTCCAGCTTCGGCGGCGCATCCGTCAAGCGCATCCATCGCCCTGTGAACGCAGAGGGCAAGACCGTTTCCGTCGGTCCCTACATGATCCCCCTGCTGGAGGAAAACTGTGAGAAGGCTGGTGTCCAGATGATGCTGAACACCACCGCCACCGAGATCCTGACCGATGACAACGGCGCTGCTGTTGGCATCAAGGCCACCGGTGCTTCCGGTGAGACCATCACCATCAATGCCAAGGCTGTAGTGCTGACCACCGGCGGTTTCGGCGCAAATCTCGATATGGTCGTTGAGTACAAACCCGAGCTGAAGGGCTTTATGACCACCAACGCCCCCGGCATCCTGGGCCAGGGCATCAAGATGGCACAGGCCATCGGTGCTGACACCGTGGATATGGATCAGATCCAGATCCACCCCACCGTGGAGGCCAACACCGCTGCCCTGATCACCGAGGGTCTGCGCGGCGACGGCGCTGTGCTGATCAATGCCGAGGGCAAGCGCTTCATTGATGAAGTCGGTACCCGTGATGTGGTTTCCGCCGCTGAGATCGCTCAGACCGGCAGCTACAGCTGGCTGGTGGTGGATCAGGCTATGGTGGATGCCTCCAGCGTCATTCAGGGCTACATCAAGAAGGGCTACACCGTGACCGGTGAGACCTATGAGGAACTGGGCAAGGCAATGGGCGTTGATGAGGCTGCTTTTGCCGAGACCATGAACACCTGGAACGGCTATGTTGAGGCCAAGAACGACCCCGACTTTGGCCGCACCAGCTTTGCAAACAAGCTGGATACCGCTCCCTACTATGCCATCAAGGTCACCGCAGGTGTGCACCACACCATGGGCGGCCTGAAGATCAACACCAACACTGAAGTCCTGAACGAGAACGGCGAGGTCATCCCCGGCCTGTTCGCAGCAGGTGAGGTGACCGGTGGTGTCCACGGTGCAAACCGCCTGGGCGGCAACGCCGTGGCTGACTTCACTGTCTTTGGCCGCATTGCAGGCGCAGCTGCCAGCAAGTACGCTGCATGAAACGCCTGAAAAGCTGGCAGAAAAACCTGATCTTTGCGGCCGTGGTGCTGGCCGCGGCAGCACTCCTGTTCGTGCTGTACCGCGCCAACGCCCCCAAAGCGGAGCCGCTGGTGGCCGTGGTCGATTTCGGCGACGGCATCACCGAAACGATCCCGCTGGACGAGGACCACGATTATCTGTATGATGTGGGCGATTATATCGTGCATCTGCAGGTAAAGGATGGGGCTATCGCCTTCCTCGACAGTCAGTGCCCGGACCATGTGTGCGAGCAATTCGGCTGGCTGAGCGAGCAGGATGCCTGGGCCGCCTGTGTCCCCGCCGGGGTCTATGTAACGGTGCAGGCCGCAGAAACAGAATAAAACAAACAGGCCGCCGTGCAGGAGATGATCCTGCACGGCGGCCTCTTGTATAGGGGAAAATGTTATTTCACGTATTTGCCTTCGCAGATATTCTTGCAGCAGGCGCTGATGGGGAACCAGCAGCAGTCCCGGCAGATATCGGCCAGCATCTCGGGGGTGGCTTTGGCATCGATCTCCCGGATGAGGGCCTGGTAGTCGTATTCCTTTTCCTCCAGCCCGAAATACTCCACGGTCTTGCGGTCGTATCGCTTGACCTTTTCCTGTGTGTCGCACAGGTCGGTGCCCAGCTTGTTGGGGCAGCAGGAGCAGAGGGTGTCGGTGGAGAAGGTGAGCTGGATCTTCGTCCCGGGCACCTCCCGCAGCTGGTGAACGACATCGTTCATGTGCTCCACAAAGGCTTCGCTGTAGCCATGGCCGGAGTAGCCCTGGGTGCAGAGCAGGTGATGCGGGCGCAGTACGATGCTCATGCTTTTTTTACCCCCGGGATCCGCTTCCGGATGTTCAGGCCCAGCACGCAGGCCAGCACAGCCTTGATGATGGCGGTGGGGATGAAGGGAAGAACGCAGGCGGAAACAGCCACGGACACGGTGCTGTGGGCGACGATCACGAACAGGATAACACCCACGATATAGTTGACCACGGTGCCCACGACAACCGCCACGGGGAAAGCACCCTTGAAGGCATCCCTGTGCTCCACGCCCAGGCCGATGATGTAGGCCATGATGGGGAAGGAGATCAGGAAGCCGCCGGTGGGGCCGACAAACTTGTCGATGCCGCCGGAGAAGTTGGCCAGCACCGGCACGCCCACAGCGCCCAGCAGCAGGTAAACGAGCGTGGCAATGGCGGACAGCTTGGAGCCCAGCACCACAGCCGCCAGCGTGATGGCGAAGGTCTGCATGGTCATGGGCACACCCAGCGGCATGGGGATGGAGATCTGTGCCATCACGGCGATGACGGCGGCAAACAGGCCCGCGTAGCAGATATCGCGCACCGAGAACTTACTGGTCTGATTCATGGTAAAAAATCCTCCTCTGGTTTGGTACAAACAACGTCCCGATTAAACCAGAAAGCGGCAGACAGGTCAACTTACGATTTACGCAAAGGTTTACAATCTGTGAAAATTTGCTGAAAAGCGTTCAAACGAAATTTGGACGCTTGTGTATCCGGGCAAAATGCGATACACTACACCTATACATAGGAAAGGAATCTGACAGGCCGCCCCCGGCGAGCCTGAATCTGATAGGAGGAACATGATGATCTGGAATAAGAAGAAGGACGGCGCGGAGAACCCGGGTGCGGAAACGCCTGCGGCACAGACAACCAAGGCCCCGGTGCTGTTCTTGCAGAAGAACTGGAAATGGCTCGTGCCGGTGGTCTGTGTGGTGATCGCGGGCGGTGTATTTTTGCTCAAGCCCAAGAGCGCCAGCACCACAGCCGTGGACCCCAGCTATCTGGAAGCCAGCCCTGAAGTGCGGGATGTCTCCAACACCCTGAGCGGCACCGGCACCCTGAACCCTGCCAACACCTACACCGTGAAATCTCTGGTGGAGGGCAAGGTGCTCACCGGCGAGTTTGAGGAGGGCGACGTGCTGGATGAGGGGAGCATCCTCTACACGCTGGACAGCTCGGATGCTTCCACCAATTTTGAAAAGGCTGAGATCGCCATGCAGCAGGCACAGCGCAGCTATGACAAGGTGGTGGACCGCCAGTATGTGCGTGCCGAGGTGGATGGCACCGTGAGCACCCTGAAGGTCGCCAAGGGCGACGAGGTGACCAGTGGGCAGGAGGTCGCCATCATCCGCGACAGCTCCAGAATGCTGCTGACGCTGGAATTCCCCGCCGCTGATGCCGCCAATTTCAGCGTGGGCCAGACCGCCCAGGTGACGCTGGACGGCACCTTTGAGCAGTTGGACGGCACCGTGACCAGCGTGACCGGAACGGATGCCCTGAGCACCGGCAACCTGCTCACCCGCACCGTGACCATTGCCGTGCGGAATGCAGGCGGCCTGACCACCGCGCAGGCGGCCACCGCCTCCATCAACGGGGTCAGCTCCATCGGCTCTGCCACCTTTGGCTATCAGGCAGAGCGTACCCTGACCGCACAGGCCGCAGGCACTGTGACCTCCATCCATGTGCAGGAGGGCCAGACCGTTGCCAAGAACGATATCCTGATCGAGCTGAGCGGCGATGACCTGACCGAGAGCATCCAGTCGGCCTCTGAGACCCTGCGCAGCGCTGAGATCTCCCTGCAGAACCTGCAGGATACCATGGCCAACTATACCGTAACCTCTCCCATCAGCGGTACCATCATTGAAAAGGATGCCAAGGTGGGCGACGCGGTCAAATCCGGCGATACCCTCTGCGTCATCTACGACCTGAGCTATCTGGAAATGGTCATCAACGTGGACGAACTGCAGATCAGCTCCCTGACTGTGGGCCAGAAGGTGCAGATCACAGCCGATGCCGTGCAGGATAAGAACTATGTGGGCACTGTGACCCGCGTCTCCATGAAGGGCGCTTCCAACGGCGGCACCACCACCTACCCGGTGACCATCCGCATTGACGAGACCGACGGCCTGCGCCCCGGCATGAACGCCAACGCTGAGATCGTGGTGGCCGAGGCCGCCAATGCCCTGACCGTGCCCAATGCGGCCATCGTCCGGGGCGGCTATGTGCTGGTGACCCAGGATTCCCCCAGCGCTTCCAAGGCGGATACCACCATGGAGGCCCCCGAGGGCTTTGTCTATGTGGCCGTCAAGACCGGTGTCAGCGATGATGATTACACCCAGATCGTCAGCGGCATCCAGGAGGGGGACACCATTGGTTACGACCCCAACTCGGTCAGCAGCGACAGCTACTATGACGATGGCAGCGGCATGATGATCTTCTGATGGGAGGATGGAATGAGCGCTCTGATCGAATTTGATGCGGTCTGCAAGTATTACCAGATGGGCGACACCACGGTAAAAGCTGCCGACCACATCACCATGAAAATAGAAAAAGGCGAGTTTGTTGCCATTGTGGGCCAGTCCGGCTCCGGCAAGTCCACCTGCATGAACATCATCGGCTGTCTGGATGTGCCCACGGCGGGCACCTACCGGCTGAACGGCCGGGATGTGGGCAAGATGAGCCGGAACGAGTTGGCCTCCATCCGCAACGAGATGCTGGGGTTCATCTTCCAGCAGTATAATCTTCTGCCCAAATTAAACTTACTGGAAAACGTGGAGGTGCCGCTGGTCTATGCGGGCATCCCCCGCGCCGAGCGCCACCGCCGGGCCCGCGAGGTGCTGGAGCAGGTGGGGCTGGGCGATAAGCTGAAAAACAAGCCCAACCAGCTTTCGGGCGGCCAGCAGCAGCGCGTATCCATCGCGCGGGCGCTGGTGCGCAACCCGGCGATCATTCTGGCGGATGAGCCCACTGGCGCGCTGGACAGCCACACCGGCCGCGAGGTGCTGGGAATGCTGCAGGACCTGCATGGGCAGGGCCATACGGTGGTGCTCATCACCCATGACAACTCCATTGCCGTGCAGGCCGACCGCATCATCCGGCTGGAGGATGGTCAGGTGGTCTACGATGGCGACTCCCGCGCGCCGGAAGCCATCGTCCAGCCGACACTGAACTTTGAACCGGCAGAACAGGAGGGGAACAAATGATCATTGAGACCTTCCGTCAGGCCCTCCAGAATGTGTGGAGCAACAAGCTCCGCACCTTCCTGACCATGCTGGGCATCATCATCGGTGTCATGGCGGTCATCGTTATCGTGGGCCTGGGCAACGGCATGACCCAGAGTATGCGGGACAGCTTTTCGGCACTGGGCACGAATGCCCTGTCCATTCAGGTCTGGGGCTACGGCTCCCGCACCGCCTCGGTGGAGGATGTGTATAAGATCGCGGATAAGAACAAGGAGCTCATCTCCGCAGTCTCGCCCCAGATCGATTTCAGCAACAACACCCCCAAGGTGGGCACCACGACCTACCGCTACGGCACCAGCGTTTACGGTGTGGACGAGCACTACGCTGAGATGAAAAACTATACCCTCGCCCAGGGGCGCGGCCTGCAGTACATGGACATCAAGGACAACAAGCAGGTCTGCATCATTGGTGATTACCTCAACCGGGCGGCCTACGGCGGCAACGCGGTGGGCCAGACCATCAAGCTGGGGGCCTACAAGTTCCGGATCGTGGGCGTGCTGAACGCCAAGGTGACGGACAAGAACCTGCAGCAGGGCTCCGACGATGACTGCATCTATCTGCCCTACACCACGGCCATGCGGCTCTCCAACCAGTCCAGCGCCAAGAACTTTGTTGCGATCATGAAGGACGAGAGCCGGGCCAACGAGGCCAAGGCGGTGGTGGAAAGCGGCCTGTACGACCTGCTCAAGAGCGACAACGCTTATTACATCTACAGCGCCAGCGAGTGGCTGGAGGAGATGAACGAGATGATCAACATGGTCATCATCATCCTTACCGGCATTGCCAGCATCTCGCTGCTGGTGGGCGGCATCGGCATTATGAACATCATGCTGGTGTCGGTGACCGAGCGCACCCGGGAGATCGGCATCCGCAAGGCACTGGGTGCCAAGGAGCGGGTGATCCTGTCGCAGTTCGTGGTGGAAGCTGCCACCACCTCCGCACTGGGCGGCGTGCTGGGCATCGTCCTTGGCTATATCGTGTCCATGGCGGCAAACCGCATCCTGCCCATGATCTCCAGCGACATTGATGTGACCGTCAGCCCCTCGTTCAACTCCATCGTGGTGGCCTTTGGCATCTCAGTGGGCATCGGCGTGCTGTTCGGCTACCTGCCCGCCAAGCGCGCCGCAAGGCTGAACCCCATTGAAGCGCTGAGATATGATTAAGCCTCTTACCGCTTCGGTCTGGCTTTGCCAGCGCCTTGCGGAGCTCCCCTAATAGGGGCAACAACGACGACCGCCGCCAGTGGCGGATGAAGGGAGGAGTTGTTGGGGCCGCGGCCAGCAGGATGCAAGTGCAAGGCTTTGCACGAAGCAGACGCTGGGAGCCGCAACCCGGAATACATTAGAAACTATTTTAAGGAGGATTTTCCATGAAAAAGCGAATCCTTGCATTTCTGCTGGCGGTAAGCATTGCCGTGTCGATGCTGGTGCTGCCGGCATCGGCAGCGGGCAACGCCAACACGGCGGTCCAGCTGTCCATCACGCTGAACGCGATGGACAGCAGCCAGCAGGCTGCTCTGAACGCTGTGGTCACCCGCGGTGCACTGGCCCGGATGCTGGTGTCCTACTCCACCTACCGCGAGAGCGTGGGCTCTCAGGGCACGGTGGGCACCCTGTTCACCGACCTGCCCGGCACTTCGCCCTATGCCCCCTATGTCCGCATTGCGGTGCAGAACGGCTGGATGAACGGCTACACCGACGGCTCTTTCCGGCCCGACAACGCCGTGACGCTGGAGGAGGCGGTCACGGCCATCCTCAAGCTGATGGGCTATAAGATGACCGACCTGAGCGGCTCCTTCCCCAACGCACAGCTGAACAAGGCCAGTGAGCTGGGCCTGCGCAATCAGGTGGACCGCAGCCAGGGCGAAGTGCTCAACTACGAGGAGTGCGCCCTGCTGTTCTACAACGCCCTGACAGCCAACGCTGCCAGCGGCAGTGCCTACGGCAGCAGTCTGGGCTTCACGGTCTCCAACGGTCAGGTGGATACCTCCAGCGTCATGCTCAAGAGCCTGAAGGGCCCCTTTGTGGCGGGCGATACGGTCCAGCTGCCCTTTGTTCCCAAGATGGTCTACCGCAACGATAAAGCGTCGGAATCTGCGGAACTGAACAAATACGATGTGTATTATTACAGCGAGAGTTTACAGACATTGTGGGTCTACACCCGCCGCGCCGCTGGCCGCATCACGGCAGTTTCGCCCAGTGCCAGCGCTCCCACCAGTGTAACGGTGGCAGGCACCAGCTATACGCTGGGTTCCTCTGCGGTGGCCTCCCAGGTGTCCTCCCTCAACGGCGGCGGCGTGGGCGAGGTCGTCACCCTGCTGCTGGGCATGAACAATGAGGCTGCCGGGATCGTGACCGGCGAGGAAGCCGACAGCGTGTTTTACGGTGTCGTGCAGACCGCCACCCGCAGTCTGGTGGAAGAGAACGGCGCGGATGTTCTGCAGAAAGTCTCCGTCATGTGCACCGATGGCATTGCCCGCACCGTGAACGTGGACAAAAGCCTGAACTTTCCGCAGGGGTGGCTGGTAGAGATCAAGGTCACCCCGGAGGGCGAGAGCGTGGAGCATATCGAGGACCGCCGTGTCAACGGCACCATCAATGCCAACGCCACTGCTCTGGGCGCAGCCGCCCTGGCCGACGATGTAGAGATTCTGGATACGACTTCGGAGGGTGTGGCTGGGACGGTTCGTCCCAGCCGCCTATCGGGGGTAACACTGAGTGACCTCGATGTCCGCTACTATACCGTCAACGATGCCGGACAGATCGACCGGCTCATCCTGAACGATGTGACCGGCGACCTGTGGAGCTACGGCGTGCTGGACGATGTGAAAAATCTGGCCATGAATTATTCTGACCTGAAGAGCCTCGTCACCGGCATTGTGGCGGGAGACTCCGCTTCCGGCACCACGGCCACGACAGGCACCACCACCGGATCGACCACGGGCGGCACCGACGGCTCCGGCTCTACCTCGGGTACCACGGCGGCAGACCGCCTGTCCAACCTGCTGGTGCCCACCACCAGCGAGATCCTGTGGGGCATCGTCTCGGGCGATATCCTGAGCACGGCCTGGCAGAAGCTGACCAGCAACACCGGCTCCCTGATGAGCATTGGCTTCCAGCAGATCGCGGAGATCACGGGCACCCCCTTCAAGCAGATCTTCAACTACATCGGCGGCGGTGCAACCTATATCTGCTACGTCAACGGCGCGGCGGCCAGCTACACCACGGCCATCAAGTATCCGGTGCTGGCGGGCGGCATTGCCGTGCGGCGGGAGACCACCGGCTCTGTCAAGGCTATGATGCAGTTGATGCCCCTGAAGATCGACAAGGTCGGCGCGGCCTCGGTGCTTTCGGGCAATGAACGCTACGAGATGGCAGACAATGTGCAGGTCTACCTGTGGTACAAGGGCCAGTATTACCCCACCAAGCTGGCTCAGGTGGATGCGGACGGCTACCAGCTGACCGGCTGGTACGATAATTTCGGCTGCGCTGCCGGAAAAAAGGTCCGCGTCATCATTGCGGTCAAGAACGACTGATGCTTTATTACAGCGGCCTGAGCCGCACACTGCGGCAGCTGCGCTGGGTGCTTTACCCGCGCCGCTGCCCTTTTTGTGACCGGGTGCTGGGCAGCCGGCCTGCCTGCCCGGACTGCACCGATGGGCTGGCAGAGCTGCGCCGTGCACCCTCCATGCGGCTGCGCGGCTCCGAGCACTACCTGGGGCGGCTGGATGGGGCAGCCGCGCCCTACCGATACACCGGCCTTGTCCGCCGCGCGGTGCTGCGGGCGAAATATCAGGGCGCGCCCTGGGCGGCTGTGGAGCTGGGCGTGGAGATGGCCCGCCTGCTCTTTGGCAGCGAGATCAGAATGTGCGGCTCTGAGCCCCTGCCCGAACCGGTACCGGGCCTTGACCGGGGTTACGACTGCATCCTTCCGGTACCGGCCTCCAGCAAAAAGCGCGGCTACAATGTGCCGGAGCGGATGGCACAGCCCCTTGCCCGGGCGGTGGGCGTGCCGGTGGTCACGGACGCGCTGACCCGTGCCCGCTCCACCCGGCGGCAGGAGGGGCTCTCCCTTGACGAGCGGCTGGCCAATGTGGCGGGTGCCTTCCGGGTGGCCCGGCCGGAGGCTGTGGAGGGAAAGCGCATCCTTCTGGTGGACGATGTCCTGACCACCGGAGCCACGGCCTCGGCCTGCGCGCAGGCTCTGCTGGATGCCGGTGCGCAGAGCGTGTTCGCTGTGGCGCTGGCTACGGTGGAGTTTCCGCAGCCGGTGGGCAGCACAACGGCCATTGCCGAAAATGAAGAAGAAATTTGAAAATAGTGCTTGACAAAACACCATTCTTCGGGTATACTGATTGAGCTGTGAGCGACAAGCTCGATCAGATGTCCGGGTGTAGCGCAGTTTTGGTAGCGCGCTTGAATGGGGTTCAAGAGGCCGTGAGTTCGATTCTCGCCACTCGGATTGGAACAAGACCGACGATTTCAAAAGAGATCGTCGGTCTTGATTTTTTATTCGGCTGTTTCTGGTGCACTGTCCCGGAGGGGCGGGCACCGCTGCAAGGAGGGCGAGTCTATGAATGCTGCACTGCGCCGGGATGCGGATGTGATCCTTCGTTCCAGCCTGAACGCTGTTCTGCCGGATGAGGCGGTGCGCCGCGCGCTGCGGGATCTCCGGCCCGGGAAGGGCCGGGTGCTTCTGGTGGCTGCGGGCAAGGCGGCCTGGCAGATGGCACACGCGGCGGTTGAAACGCTGGGCCGGGTGGACGGTGGTGTGGTCGTGACCAAGTACGGCCATGTGAAAGGTGAGATCCCCGGGGTGGCCTGCTATGAGGCGGGCCACCCGGTGCCGGATGCAAACGGTTTTGCGGCCACCCAAAAGGCGCTGGCGCTGGTGCAGGGGCTGACCGCCGAGGATACGGTGCTGTTCCTGCTTTCCGGCGGCGGCAGTGCGCTGTTCGAGCAGCCGCTCATTCCCGGGGCAGAGCTGCAGGACATCACGAGCCAGCTGCTGGCCAGCGGGGCCGACATTGTGGAGATGAATACCATCCGCAAGCGGCTTTCCGGTGTGAAGGGCGGGCGGTTCGCGCAGCGCTGTGCCCCTGCGCAGGTGTTCAGCATCGTGCTGAGCGACATTCTGGGGGACCCGCTGGATATGATCGCCAGCGGCCCGGCGGTGCCGGATACCTCCACCTGCGCCCAGGCACTTGCCGCTGCCGAAAAGTATCATCTGGCACTCTCAGCACAGGCCCGGGCCCTGCTGGCGCAGGAAACGCCCAAAACGCTGGACAATGTGACCACCCGGATCACCGGCAGCGTGCGGGAGCTTTGCCGTGCCGCGGCCAGCGCCTGCCGGAATCTGGGATATGAACCGGTTCTCCTGACTGACCAACTCTGCTGCGAAGCACGGGAAGCAGGCAGCTTTCTCGGCTCCATTGTCCGCACCCAGGCAGGGCAGGGGAAAAAGCTGGCCTACATCGCGGGCGGCGAGACCATCGTTCACCTGACCGGAAAAGGGCTTGGCGGAAGAAATCAGGAGCTGGCCCTTGCGGCTGCGCCCGCCATTGCCGGGCTGAACGCGGCAGTGTTCTCTGTGGGCAGCGATGGCACAGACGGCCCCACCGATGCCGCCGGCGGCTATGTGGATGGGGATACCCTTGCCGCGCTGGAGGCCGGGGGCTGGAGCGGATACGCTGCTTTGCAGAACAACGATTCCTACCACGCCCTGAAAGCAGTGGATGGCCTGATCATCACCGGGGCAACGGGTACCAATGTCAACGATGTAGCGGTGACCCTGATCGGGAAAAAAACACCGCCTGTGAGCCCGGAAGTTTCCCCGGAGTGGTGATTGCATTCCTCCGTTGAGTATGTTATACTGAACAGCGAACTGAATAGAAAACAGCAGGTGCGTACCGCCCGCGGCTCTGGCCGGGGGCAGGCACGTTAAAAGGGAAGCGGGTGCAAATCCCGCACGATCTCGTCACTGTGATAAGGGAGTTTACCGCCAGGGTGCAGCTGCGCCGGTCACTGGAGCCCATGTTCCGGGAAGGCGGCGGTGGATGTTGAGCTTTCAGCCAGGAAACCTGCCCGCTGTTGGTACGGGGGCACAAGCCCCAGATCACGAGGAATTGGTTGTACCCAAAAAGCCTGAAAAAACTGAAAAGGGCCTTTTTGCTTTGCCGTCCCGCAAGCAGAAAGGCCCCTTTTGTTTTGCCGGGCGCTCTTTCCTGTACCTTCTGTTCAGCAAAAATCATGTTCAAAAACAGGAAAGGAACGAACAAAAATGAGAAAACGCACCATCCACAAAGCAGCGGCCGCTCTGACCGCTCTGGCCCTCTGCGCCAGTGTACTGACCGGCTGCGGCGGTGCCGCAAGCAGCACCACTGCTTCCAGCACGGCAGGATCTGCTGCCAGCAGCGAGGTTTCCGGCGAGGAGGCTGACGAATTGGCCGCAAAGAACGTTGCAGACCTGATCGATGCCATCTATGTGCAGGAGCGCACCGATGACACCGATGCCCAGTGTGAGGCCGCCAAGGCCGCATGGGATGCCCTGACCGATGCCCAGAAGGAGCTGGTCGAGGGCGAAGAGGCTGACCCTGACTACTTTGGCCGCGACACCGGCGATGCTTCCAAGGACGACAGCCGCAATCAGGACGACATCGGCGAGAATGAGCTGCTGGTGGTCTCCTTCGGTACCTCCTTCAACGACAGCCGAGTGAAGGATATCAAGGGCATCGAGGATGCGCTGCAGGCCGCTTATCCCGATTGGTCTGTCCGCCGCGCCTTCACCGCACAGATCATCATCAACCATGTTCAGGCCCGCGACGGTGAGAAGATCGACAACATGCAGCAGGCTCTGGACCGCGCTGTGGCCAACGGCGTGAAGAACCTGGTCGTCCAGCCCACCCACCTGATGCACGGTGCAGAGTACGACGAGATGATGGAGATGATCGACGAGTACAAGGACAAGTTCGAGAGCGTCGCCGTTGCCGAGCCCCTGCTGGGCGAGGTTGGTGCCGACGCTGCCGTCATCAACGCCGACAAGGAGGCTGTTGCCAAGGCCGTTACCGCTGCCGCTGTGAAGGATGCGGGTTTCGACAGCCTGGATGCCGCTGCTGAGGAGAAGGTCGCCTTCGTCTTTATGGGCCACGGCACCTCCCACACCGCAAAGGTGAGCTACAGCCAGATGCAGACCACCATGCAGACCCTGGGCTACAGCAACGTGTTCATCGGCACGGTGGAGGGCGAACCCGAGGAGACCGCCTGTGAGAACGTCATCGAGGCGGTCAAAGCGGCCGGTTACACCAAGATCATCCTGCGCCCCCTGATGGTCGTTGCCGGTGACCACGCCAACAATGATATGGCCGGTGCGGATGACGATTCCTGGCTGAGCCAGTTCCAGGCCTCCGGCGACTTCGCGTCCGTGGAGTGCCAGATCTCCGGTCTGGGTGAGATCGAGGACATCCAGCAGCGCTACATTGAGCACACCAAAGCCGCCATTGATTCCCTGAACGGCTAATATTCCGCATTCCAATGCCCGAAGGGAGAGATCTTTTCGGGCATTTTTTATGGAGAGCTTCCCCGCATGAGGAGAAACACTCCCATTTCAAATTCTGAATTTTTGAGGTATTTTGTTTATGCACTGCAAACAGTTTGTTTCCCTGTCCGTTGCTTCTCTGATGCTGGCCGCCGCGCTCACCGGCTGCGGCGGGGCTTCTTCCACTGCTTCCTCTGCTGCCAGCTCGGAAGCCGCTTCTGCCGTGAGCGCTGCCGCATCCGAGCCTGCCGAAGCCGCCCTGCCGGACGGCGTGTACACGGCTGAGTTCGACACCGACAGCGGCATGTTCCATGCCAACGAAGCCTGCAATGGCATGGGCACCCTGACCGTGGAGAACGGGCAGATGACCTTCCATGTCAGTCTGGCCTCCAAGAAGATCGTCAACCTGTACGTTGGCATGGCTGCCGATGCCGAGGCCAACAAGGCAGACTGGCTGCTGCCCACCACCGACACCGTCACTTACTCCGATGGAACTTCGGAGGAGGTCTACGGCTATGATATCCCCGTGGCCGCTGTGGACCAGGACTTCCAGCTGGCACTCCTCGGGACCAAGGGCAAGTGGTATGACCACACCGTGAGCATCCGCAATGCACAGCCCAAGACGGAAGAAGCCGCCGAGATCCCTGCGGACGGTGAATACAGCGTCAATGTGACCCTGGAGGGCGGCTCTGGCCGTGCCACCGTGGAAAGCCCTGCCGCCCTGACCGTGGCGGACGGCAAAATGACCGCTGTCATCCTGTGGAGCAGCCCCAATTATGATTACATGATCGTGGACGGCGAGAAGTATCTGCCCACCAACACCGAGGGAAACTCCACCTTTGAGATCCCTGTTTCTGCACTGGACACCCCGCTGGCTGTCACTGCCGATACCGTAGCCATGAGCACTCCCCATGAGATCGAGTATACGCTGACCTTTGCGCTGAACGGATGAAACTGACGAGACAACAATTCCTGCGCGTTCTGCCTGCTACAGTACTGGCCCTGTCGGGCTGCGCCGCCTCCGAGACAGCGCCCGCCAGCACAGAAGAACTGGTCTTTGACCATGTCTGTCCGCTGGATTACGCCACGCAGTTTACTGCAGACTGCTATGAGGGCGGCTATACCATGCTGACCCTGACCGAATCGGGGGAGCAGTTCCTTGTGACCCCGGAGGATGCCGCTGCGGTGGAAGGCCTGCCCGAGAGCGTGACGGTGCTGCGTCAGCCCATCCGGAACATCTACCTTGTCTCCACCTCGGTGATGGACCTGTTCCTCGCGCTGGATGGGCTGGACAGCGTGACCCTTTCCGGCACCCAGGCGGAGGGCTGGTATCTGGATGAGGCCAGAGCCGCCATGGAGGACGGGCGTATTGCCTATGCGGGCAAGTACAGCGCCCCGGACTACGAAAAGATCCTTGCGGCCAACTGCGGCCTTGCCATCGAGAACACCATGATCTACCACACCCCAGAGGTCAAGGAGCAGCTGGAACGGTTCGGCATCCCGGTGCTGGTAGAGCGCTCCAGCTATGAGAGCGGCCCGCTGGCCCGGCTGGAATGGCTCAAGTTCTGGGGCATCCTGCTGGGGAAAGAGGAGCTGGCGGAACAGGAATTCGCCCGGCAGGTGGAGCGCCTTGCACCGCTGACCGGGCAGGCTTCCACCGGCAAGCGCTGTGCCTTTTTCTCCATTACAGCCAACAACCTTGCCAATGTGCGCAAGGGCGGCGACTATGTGGCCCAGATGATCGAGATGGCGGGCGGTGACTATGTGTTTGCGGACCTGACCGACAACGGCAACAACCTTTCCACCATGAACCTGCCGCTGGAGGATTTTTACGCCGGTGCAAAGGATGCGGATGTACTCCTTTACAACAGCACCATTGAGGGCGTGGTGCATACCACGGAGGAACTGGTGGCAAAATGCCCCCTGCTGGCCGAGTTTAAGGCCGTGCAGAGCGGCAGTGTCTGGTGCACCACCCAGAGCTTTTTCCAGCAGAGTACGGCGCTGGTCGATTTTGTGCTCGACCTGCACCGTGTCTTTACGGAGGATGACCCCGCCGACCTGCAATTTCTGAGGAAAGTAGAGTAACCTATGACCAGCAAAAAGCGCCTGATCTTCTCTTACGGCATCCTTGCCCTGCTGCTGGCGGTGCTGTTTGCCGCCAACCTGTTCTGGGGCAGTGTGTCCCTGACACCGGGGGCAGTGCTGGCGGCCCTGACCGGCCGCGGGCAGGACGCTCTGAGCGTGGGCATCATCACCCAGCTGCGCCTGCCCCGGGCCGTGATGGTGGTGCTGCTGGGGGCGGCGCTCTCGGCGGCAGGCTATCTGCTGCAGACCTTTTTTGCCAACCCCATTGCAGGCCCCTTTGTCATGGGCATTTCCAGCGGGGCCAAGCTGGCCGTGGCACTGGTCATGGTGGCTTTTCTGAACCATGGCCTGCTCACCAGCTCCCTTACCCTGATCACTGCCGCCTTTGCGGGGGCCATGGCCTCCATGGCCTTTGTGCTGGCGGTCTCCCGGCGGGTGCAGCGGATGAGCATCCTTGTCATCTGCGGTGTGATGATCGGCTACATCTGCTCAGCCGTCACGGAGTTTGTGGTGGCCTTCGCCCAGGACAGCAACATCGTCAACCTCCACAACTGGTCTCAGGGCAGCTTTTCCGGCATGACCTGGGGCAATGTGCGGGCGGCGGCGCTGGTGGTGCTGCCCGCTCTGGCGGCAGCGTTCTGCCTTTCCAAGCCCATGGCCGCCTACCAGATGGGGGAGGCCTACGCCCGGAGCGTGGGCATCAATGTCAGAGCCTTTTCCCGGCTGCTGGTGCTGCTTTCCAGCCTGCTGGCCGCCTGTGTCACGGCCTTTGCGGGGCCCATCTCCTTTGTGGGCATCGCGGTGCCCCATCTGGTCAAGCAGCTGTTCGGCAGCGCAAGGCCGCTGGTGGTGCTGCCCGGGTGCTGCCTGGGCGGGGCGGCCTTCTGCCTGCTGTGCGACCTCATCGCCCGCAGCATGTTTGCCCCCACCGAGCTTTCGATCAGCGCCGTAACGGCAGTGTTTGGTGCGCCGGTGGTCATCTGGCTGCTGGTGCGCCGGGGTCAGGAGGGTGTGCGATGAAATATCTCTGTGAAACGAAAGAACTGGCCATCGGCTATGGCAGTGCGCCCCTTGCTTCCGGCATCACGCTGGGGGCGGTGCCGGGGCAGATCCTGGCCCTCATCGGGCCAAACGGCGCGGGCAAATCCACCCTGCTCAAAACGCTGGCGGGCCAGCTGGCCCCCCTGGGCGGGGCTGTCCTGCTGGATGGCCGCAGCCTGACCGATTACACCGGCACAGCCCGGGCCCGGAAGCTGGCCCTGATGCTGCCCCATACCCGCCGCACCGAGCTGACTTCCTGCTTTGAGTTTGCCGCCGCCGGGCGCATCCCCTATACCGGGCGGCTGGGCATCCTGTCCGATGCCGACCGGCAGGCCGTGCGGGACGCGCTGGAACTGGTGGGGGCTTCCCCTCTGGCGGGCCGGGATTTCAACTGCATCAGCGACGGCCAGCGCCAGCGCGTTCTGCTGGCCCGCGCCATCTGCCAGCAGCCCGGAGTTCTGCTGCTGGACGAACCGACCTCTTTTCTGGATGTCAAGGGCAAGATCGAGCTGCTGACCATCCTGCAGAAGCTGGCCCATGAGCAGGGGCTGGCCGTGATCGTCAGCCTGCACGAGCTGGACATGGCGCAAAAGATCGCGGATGCGGTGGTCTGCGTGTTCCCGCACAGCGTTTCGGGGGTGCTGACCCCAAAGGAGGCCTTTGCCCCGGAGAACATCCGGGCGCTGTACAGCCTGACCAAGGAGCAGTACGAGGCCGTGTTCGGCCCGGAAAAGCCTGCCGGGCCAAAGTTTGAACATTACGTCCGCAGTGGGCAGAAGCTGCTCCGCTGCGGGTACACCACCGGCACCTGCGCGGCGCTGGGTGCGGCGGGGGCCGCGCGGCTCCTGCTCACCGGCCATGCCCCGGAGAGCGTTGCCCTGCGCACGCCGAAGGGCATCGTGGTGGAGGTGGCCCCGCTGTACTGCCGCCCCGCCGGAGCCGGTGCCGAATGCGCCATTGAGAAGGACGGCGGGGATGATGTGGATGTGACCACCGGCCTGCCCGTTATCGCCGCCGTAGAATTGCTGCCCGATACCACCGAGATCCGCATCTCCGGCGGCAAGGGCGTGGGCCGGGTGACCAAGGCCGGGCTGGACCAGCCGGTGGGGGAAGCCGCCATCAACCATGTGCCCCGGCAGATGATCGCCGAGGCCCTGCAAAGGGAAGCCGAGAGCGCCTGCTACACCGGCGGCTTTGCCGTGACCATCTCCATCGAGGGCGGGGAAGAGGTGGCAAAGCGCACCTTCAACCCCCACATCGGGGTCGAGGGCGGGCTTTCGGTGCTGGGAACCAGCGGCATTGTGGAGCCTATGAGCCAGCAGGCGATCCTGGATACCATCCAGCTGGAAATGAATCAGGCCGCTCTCCGGGCGGGCAGCCCCAGGCGGCTCATCCTGGCCCCCGGCAATTACGGGCTGGACTATCTGCACGAAAGATACCCGGAGTTTCACGCTGTTCCGGTGGTAAAGACTTCGAACTTTATCGGTGACACGCTGGATATGGCTGCTGCGGCCCGCTTTGAAGAGGTGCTTCTGGTGGGCCATGTGGGCAAGCTGGTCAAGGTGGCGGGCGGTATTATGAACACCCATTCCCACACTGCCGACTGCCGCACCGAGCTGTTCTGCACCCATGCGGCGCTCTGCGGCGCTTCCCGGGAAGTCTGCGCCGCCCTGATGAACGCTGCCACCACCGATGCCTGTCTGGAACTCCTGGACAGCGCCGGCCTGCGGGCTCCGGTGCTGGAAAGCCTGCTGCGGGCGGTCCAGCTCCACCTTGACCGGCGGGCCTGCGGGGCGTTCCGGGTGGGGGCGGTGCTGTTTTCCAACCAGCACGGCCCGCTGGGAGCCACCGACACTGCCGCACAACTGCTGAACGAATGGAAGGAGCATTGAGATGGTACATTTTGTGGGCGCAGGCCCCGGCGCACCCGATCTCATCACCCGGCGGGGCGCGGCCCTGCTGCAGGAAGCCGACTGCATCATTTATGCGGGCAGTCTGGTCAACCCGGCTCTGCTGGGGCTGGCGAAGCCGGAGTGTGCCGTATACAACAGCGCTGAGATGACGCTGGAACAGGTGCTGGACGTGATCCGCCGGGTGGAAGCCGCAGGCGGGACCACCGTGCGGCTCCACACCGGCGACCCCTGCCTGTATGGGGCCATCCGGGAGCAGATGGACGCACTGGATGCGGATGGCATCCCCTACGATGATACCCCCGGCGTGTCCAGCTTTTGCGGGGCAGCGGCGGCGCTGAACGCCGAGTACACCCTGCCCACCATCAGCCAGACCGTGATCATCACCCGGATGGAGGGGCGCACCCCGGTGCCGGAAAAGGAGAAGCTGGCCAGCCTTGCCGCCCATGGGGCGACCATGGTGATCTTCCTCTCCATCGGCCTCATCGACAAGGTGCAGCAGGCCCTGCTGGCGGGCGGAGCCTACACGCCGGAGACCCCTGCCGCCGTGGTCTACAAGGCCAGCTGGCCGGAACAAAAAGTGGTGCGCTGCACCGTGGGCACGCTGGCCGGGAGCACCCGCGCCAACGGCATCACCAAAACAGCGCTCATCGTGGTGGGGGAATTTCTGGGCACCCGGTATGAGCGGAGCAAGCTCTACGACCCAACCTTTACGACGGAGTTCCGCAAGGGGGCAGACCAGTGACCCGCGCCTATCTCGCCTTCACGGAAAAAGGGCTGGCGCTGGCCCAAAAGCTGGCCGGTGCCCTGCCCGGCACCGTGGCCCGCTGCGGCCATGGCGGGCCCGGCCTTGCCGACTGGACCGCGGAGCAGTTCGCCCATGCGGATGCCCTGATCTTTGTGGGGGCTGTGGGCATAGCGGTGCGGGCCATTGCGCCCCACTGCCGGAGCAAGGCGGTGGACCCTGCCGTGGTGGTGCTGGACGAGTGCGGCCATTTTGCGGTGCCGATCCTTTCGGGCCATCTGGGCGGGGCCAACGATCTGGCCCGGGCGCTGGCGGCGGTCTGCGGTGCGGTGCCGGTCATTACCACGGCCACCGATGCCAACGGGGTGTTTGCCGTAGATGCGTGGGCCAGGCACCAGAACTGCGCCGTGCTGGAGCCGGAGCGCATCAAGCGCGTCAGCAGCAGGCTGCTGGCGGGCGGGCCGGTGCGGTACCGGTCGGAATTCCCCATTGCCGGGCAGGCCCCTGCCGGGGTGGTCCCGGCAGGGGAGGCAGAGCGCGCCGACTTTGCCCTGACCCTTTTCCCGGCGGGCGATGCGCTGCATCTGATTCCGAAGATCGGTGTGCTGGGCATCGGGTGCAGGCGGGGGACCAGCGCCGCACAGCTGGAAGCGGCCTTTGTACAGTTCTGTGCGGCCCACGGCCTTGCGGCAGCGTGCATCACGGCAGCGGCCAGCATCGACCTGAAAGCCCATGAGCCGGGCCTGCTGGAATTTTGCAGAATCCACGGCTGGCCGGTGCAGTTCTATTCTGCCGCACAGCTGCAGAACGCCCCCGGGCAGTTCACACCTTCGGCCTTTGTCCGGAGCGTGACCGGTGTGGACAATGTCTGCGAGCGGGCGGCGGTGCTGGCGGCAGGCGGCACGATCATTCTTCCCAAACAGGCGGGCGGCGGCGTGACCTTTGCGCTGGCGCTCCGTCCCTTTGCCCCGGATTGGAGGTGGCAGGATGCCTAAGGTTGTTTTTGTTGTCGGGCTTGGGCCCGGGGATCCCCGGTTTCTGACCGCACAGGCGCAGAGCGCCTTAACGCAAGCCGAGGTGCTGTGCGGCTATACGGTCTATCTGGATCTGGTGCGCCCTTACTTCCCGGACAAGCTCTATTATTCCACCGGCATGACCAAGGAGATCGACCGCTGCCGCTGGGCGCTGGAAACGGCCCGGAGCGGCAGGGCGGTGGCGCTGGTCTGCTCGGGAGATGCCGGGGTCTACGGTATGGCAAGCCCTCTGCTGGAGCTGGCAGAGGGCTTCCCGGACGTGACGGTGGAGGTGGTGCCCGGCCTGACCGCCGCCCTGAGCGGCGGTGCAGTGCTGGGTGCTCCGCTGGCCCACGATTTCTGTGTGCTCTCCCTCTCTGACCGGCTCACGCCGTGGGAGGTCATCGAGCGGCGGCTGGCGGCGGCAGCCATGGGGGATTTCTGCATCGCGCTGTACAACCCCTCCTCCAAGGGGCGGCCGGACTATCTGGCGCGGGCGGTGCGCATCCTGCTGGCAAACGGCAAAGCACCCGGAACGGTCTGCGGTATCGTGCGGAACATTGGCCGGGAGGGGCAGGAAAGCCGCGTTCTGACGCTGGCTGCGCTGGAAACCACCCCGGTGGATATGTTCACCACCGTGTTTGTCGGCAACGCCCAGACCCGCCAGCTGAGCGGGCGGATGGTCACGCCGCGGGGGTACCGCGCATGAGGGCCGTGGTATTCAGCGGCACCACCGAGGGCCGCATGTTCTCGAAGCAGCTTGCCGCACTGGGGGCCGAGGTACTGGTCAGCGTGGCCACCCCGCTGGGGGCCGAGGAACAGGGCGAAAGGTCCGGCATCACCGTCCACTGCGGGCGGCTGACCCCGGAGGAGATGACCGCCCTGCTGCAGGGGGCTGACCTCTGCGTGGACGCGACCCATCCGTATGCGGTGGAGGCCACCCGGAACATCCGGGCAGCCTGCAAAACAGCAGGCACGGAGTACCGCCGCCTGCTCCGGCCCGAAAGCCCGCTGCCTGCCGGGAGCATGGTGTTTGCCTCTGCGGCCCATGCGGCGGAATTTCTGGCCCGGACGCAGGGGAATGTCCTGCTTGCCACCGGGGCCAAGGAGCTTTCTGCCTTTGCTGTGCTGGAACCGGCACGGCTCTTTCCCCGTGTCCTGCCCACCCGGGAGGGCATTGCCGCCTGCGAGGGGGCAGATATCCCCCATAAGAACATCATCGCCATGCAGGGGCCGTTCTCCTATGCGCTGAACCGGGCACTGATGGAGCAGTTTGCCATCCGCTTCCTCGTTACCAAAGACGGCGGCGCGGCGGGCGGCTTTGAAGAAAAAGCCCGGGCAGCGCAGGACACCGGGGCACAGCTCATCGTCATCCGCCGCCCGGCCGAGCAGGGCGAAACGGCGGAACAGATCCTGACACATTGTAAGGAGATGCTGCAATGATCACACTCATCGGGATGGGGTCGGGCACGCCGGAAAGCCTGACCGCGCAGGGCCTTGCCGCCCTGCAGAACGCCGGACTGATCCTGGGGGCAAAGCGCCTGCTGGAACAGCTGCCGCAGGGCTGCACGGAACACCGGAAGGCCCTGTATCAGCCTGAGGATGTCCTTGCCGCGCTGGCGGCTGACCCGGAGGTGGATGCTGCCCTTGTGTACAGCGGCGACACCGGGTTTTACTCCGGTGCGGCCCAGCTGCTGCCGATGCTGCGGGCCTTTGGCATCTCCTGCCGGGTGCTGCCGGGGCTTTCCAGTGTTCAGCTGCTGGCCGCTGCAGTGGGCCGCTCCTGGCAGGAGTGGAAGCTGGTCTCGGCCCACGGCTGTGCCTGCGACCCGGTGGCCGAGTGCCTGACAGCCGGGGGAAAGCCCGTCTTTTTCCTGACCGGCGGGGCCGAAACGCCCGCCTCCCTCTGCGGCCGATTGGCTGCTGCCGGGCTGGGCGATGCCCATGTGCTGGTGGGGGAAGAGCTGGGCAGGAAAGAGGAGAAGATCCTGTTCGGCACGGCGCAGGAGTTTGCGCAAAAGCAGTTTGCAGGCCTGAGCGTCCTGCTTGTGGAGCATCTTCCCCAACCGCCCCGGCGGGTGCCCGGCTTCCCGGATGAAGCCTTTCTCCGGGGAGAGGTGCCCATGACCAAGCAGGAGGTGCGGGCGGCGGCGCTGGCCAAGCTGGCCGTGCAGCCCGGCGATACCCTGTGGGATGTGGGGGCGGGCACCGGCAGCGTGAGCGTGGAGCTGGCGCTGGCCGCACCCCGGGGGCATGTGTATGCCGTGGAGTGTGACCCGGAGGCCTGTGGGCTCATCCGGCAGAATCGGGAAAGGTTCCACGCCTGCAACCTGACACTGGTGGAGGGCCGCGCCCCCGCTGCGCTGGCTGACCTGCCCGCCCCGGATGCCGTGTTCATCGGCGGGACCAAGGGGGGCATGGAGGCTGTGGTGGACACGGTGCTTGCCCGGAATCCGAACGCCCGCATCTGCATCTCTGCCATTGCGCTGGAAACGCTGAGTGCCGCCGTGGCTGCACTGACTGCCCACGGCCTTGCTGCGGAGGTGACGCAGATCGCGGTCAGCCGCACCCGGCCTGCGGGCAGGCTCCACCTGCTGATGGCCAATAACCCCATCTTCCTTATCACAGGAGAACGCAAATGATCCAATTTCTTGTGGCCGCGCCCTGTTCCGGCAGCGGCAAAACCACACTGACCTGCGCTCTGCTGGCGGCGCTCAAGCGGCGGGGGCAGGACCCCTGCTCCTTCAAGAGCGGGCCGGACTATATCGACCCCATGTTTCACCGGGCCGTGCTGGGGGTGGAGAGCCACAACCTCGACCTGTTTTTCTCCGCACCGGAGACGGTGCGCGCGCTTTATGCGCAGGCCGCCGCCGGGCACGGGGCAGCCGTGTGCGAGGGTGCCATGGGCTTTTACGATGGACTGGGCGGCGTGAGTGATACCGCCAGTGCCTGGCATCTGGCCGATACGCTGGGCCTGCCGGTGCTGCTGGTGGTCCAGCCCAGAGGGGCCAGCCTGACGCTGGCGGCCCAGATCAACGGACTGAAACAGTTCCGCACCCCCAGCCATCTGGTGGGCATCCTGCTCAATGACTGCGCCCCCCATTTATATGCTCTGCTGGCTCCTATGCTGGAACGGGAGACCGGCCTGCCGGTGCTGGGTTATCTGCCCCACCTGCCGGATGCCGCCCTTGAGAGCCGCCACTTAGGCCTGAAAACTGCCGGGGAGATCGCGGACCTGCAGCAGAAGATCAGCCGGATGGCCGATGCGCTGGTGGTGGATTGGGAGAAGCTTTTTGCCCTGACCGAAGGCGCAGCGCCTTTGGTGCACACAGATCGGCTCCTCCCTGCGGGAGAGCTGCCGCCCCAGGGAGCGGCGGAACAGCGCCCCCGCGTTCCCATTGCCGTTGCAAGGGACGCGGCGTTTTGCTTCACCTACGCCGAAACGCTGGAAGCACTGGAGCGGGCGGGGGCGGAGCTCTGCTGGTTCAGCCCCCTGCAGGACTCCGCCCTGCCGGAGCAGATCGGCGGGCTCTATCTGCCCGGCGGCTACCCGGAGCTGTATGCCGGGCAGTTGAGCGCGAACCGCTCCATGCTGGCCTCTGTGCGCCGGGCTGTGGAGCGCGGTCTGCCCACGGTGGCCGAGTGCGGGGGCTTTCTCTATCTGGGTCAGAGCCTGGAGGATGCCAGCGGGGAACGCTGGCCCATGGCAGGTGTTCTGCCGGGGCAGGGCTTCCGGGTGGGGCGGCTGGTGCGGTTCGGATACGCGGCATTGACTGCCCACGCCGACAGTATGCTGTTCCGCGCCGGGGAGCGTCTGCCGGTGCACGAGTTCCACCACTGGGATTCCACAGACAACGGCACCGGCTTTACCGCCGCAAAGTCCAACGGGAAGCAGTGGGACTGCGGCTTTGCAAATGAGCATTTCTATGCGGGCTTCCCGCATTTGTATTGGGCGGGCACGGCCCTGCCCCGGCGGTTCGTGGATGCCGCCGCACACTATCATCAAGAGGAACAGAACCAATGACAGAGCTTGAACTGAAACAGCTTCTTTCCAGGATCACCCGGCCGGACGAGACCGCACGCACCGCCGCCCACGCTCACTGGGCCAGCCTGGCCAAGCCGCTGGGCGGGCTGGGCAGGCTGGAGACCATGCTGGAGGATGCCGCCGCCCTGACCGGTACGGCAGAGCTGGCGTTTTCCCGCCGGGCCGTGCTGGTGCTCTGCGCCGACAACGGCGTGGTGGCGCAGGGCGTGAGCCAGACGGACCAGAGCGTGACCCGGGCCGTGGCCGAGAACCTTGCCGCTCGGCGCACCAGTGTCTGCCAGATGGCAAAAACGGCCCGCTGTGAAGTGGTGCCTGTGGACCTTGGCATGGCCGGGGAGCCGGTGCCCGGGGTGCAGAACTGCCGCATTGCCGCGGGGACGGCGGATTTCACCACCGGCCCTGCCATGACCCGTCAGCAGGCGGTGGATGCCATTGCGGCGGGCATGGGGCTTGTCCGGGCGCAGAAGGCGGCGGGGATGCAGCTGCTGGCCACGGGCGAGATGGGCATTGGCAACACCACCACCTCCAGCGCCGTGGCCGCTGTTCTGCTGGGGCAGCCCGTGGAGCGGATGACAGGCCGGGGCGCGGGCCTTTCCGACGCAGGGCTTGCCCGCAAGCTGGATGCCATCCGGCGGGGCATTGCGCGGAATCAGCCCGATGCCGCTGACCCGCTGGATGTGCTCTCCAAGCTGGGCGGGTTCGACATCGCCGGGCTGTGCGGTGTTTTTCTGGGCGGTGCGCTGGAAGGTCTGCCCGTGCTGATGGATGGCTTCATCAGCGGGGTGGCGGCTCTGTGCGCGGTGCGGCTCTGCCCCGCTGCGGAAAAGGCTGTGTTTGCCAGCCACTGCTCCACCGAACCGGCTGCAAGGCTGGTGCTGGAAGCGCTGGGCAAAGCGCCCCTGCTCACCGCCGGGCTCCATCTCGGCGAGGGCACCGGAGCGGTGGCAAGCATCCCGCTGTGGGATATGGCGCTGGCCGTTTACCGCGATTGCTATTCCTTCACGGAGGGCGGCATTACGCCGTACACCCCCCAATGCTGACGCTGGTATTGGGCGGTGCCGCCAGCGGTAAAAGCGGGTATGCCGAGAGCCTGGTGATGAAAACCGCGCTCCCGCGCTATTACATCGCCACCATGCAGGTGTGGGATGCCGAGTGTGCCGCCCGGGTGGAAAAGCACCGGAAGATGCGGGCGGCAAAGCAGTTTGAGACCATGGAGTGTCCTTTGCATCTGGAGAACATCCGTCTGCCTGCCCGGGGAACTGCGCTGTTGGAGGATCTGGGCAACCTGACCGCCAACGAGCTCTACGACCCCGCCGGGGCGGGAAAAAATGCGGCTTCGGCCATTTTGGAAGGACTGGACCAATTGGCCGGACAATGCGCGCACCTCATCGTGGTCTCCAACGAGGTGTTCAGCGGCGGTGCAGACTATGCAGGCGACACCGGGCGCTACCTGAAAGCGCTGGCGCAGGTGAACAATGCCCTTGCCGCCCGGGCCGACCATGTGGTGCGGGTGGTGTGCGGCATCCCGGTCTATTATAAAGGAGTGGAAAAATGATTGGATTGCAGACCATTGCAGTGGCCTTTGCCATGTTTTCGGCCCTGCCGGTGCCGCAGTTCGCGTGGAACCAGAAAAACATGCGGTATGCCATGTGTGCCTTCCCGCTCATCGGGGTGGTCATTGGCGGGCTGTGGTGCCTGTGCGGCGCTCTGCCCCTGCCGATGCCCGCAAAAGCGGCGGGGTTCTGCCTGATCCCGGTCTGGGTCACGGGCGGCATCCATCTGGATGGCTATGCCGACACCTGCGATGCCCTTTCCAGCTATGGCGACCGGGAAAAGAAGCTGGAGATCCTCAAAGACCCCCACTGCGGTGCCTTTGCGGTGATCCGGCTGTGCAGTTATTTTGCGGCCTACCTTGCCCTTTGCGCCTGCGTGGACTTCACGCCCCGGGTGGGCCTGTGCTGGACACTGGCCCTTGTGCTGGAACGGGCCCTTTCGGGCCTGGCCGTGGCATCGTTCCCGATGGCAAAGAACACAGGCCTTGCCCACACCTTTGCCACGGCGGCGGATCGAACTACTGTCCGCCGGGTGCTGATGGCGCTGGCCGCTCTGCTCAGCGCCGCCCTGCTGGCACTGGGCGGCTGGGCGCTGGTGCTGGCGGCGTTGCTGGTGTTTGCACGCTACTATGTTATTTCGGACAAGCAGTTTGGCGGCATCACCGGCGATCTGGCCGGGTGGTTTTTGCAGAAAGCCGAGCTGTGGATGCTGGCGGCGCTGTGTGCCTGCCAGTGGGGAGGACTGTTATGATCTTTATCACCGGGCCGCTGTACAGCGGCAAGCGCACCTTTGCCCAGCGCCTGCCCGGCACCCGCATTGCGGAGGTGCAGGCCCTGGCCGCAGAGGCCGAGGATCTGGAAAAGCTTGCGGAGGAGCTCTCCGCTTATGATATCGTGATGGCCACCGAGGTGGGCGGCGGCGTGGTGCCCATGGACGCAGGGGAGCGGGCCGCCCGGGAAGCCGCCGGGCGGCTGGCCTGCCTGCTGGCGGCCCGGGCCGGGTGCGTGGTGCAGATGTTCTGCGGCATCCCCACAGTATTGAAAGGAGAACTGCCCCCATGCTGATCTATCTTCTGCGCCACGGCCTGACGGCCTACAACGCCGAAAAGCGCTATCAGGGCCAGCGGGATATCCCCCTGTGCCCCGCGGGCCGCGCCCAGCTGCGGCAGGCGGATCTCCGGCCGGAAACGGTCTATATCACCCCGCTCTGCCGCACCCGGCAGACCGCTGAGGTGCTCTTCCCGGGTGCAAGGCTCGTGGAGGTGAAAGACCTGCAGGAGATGTGCTTCGGCAGCTTTGAGGGCCGCAATTTCATTGAGATGGAGCACGACCCGGATTATCTGGCCTGGGTGAACGCCAACTGCGAAAGCCCCTGCCCGGACGGCGAGACCAAGGCTGTTTTTTCGGAGCGGGTGTGCAGGGCCTTTGCCGCACTGGTGGACAAGGCCCTTGCCGATGGGGAAGAGACACTGGTCATTCTGGCCCACGGTGGCACCCAGATGGCTGCCATGGAGCGCTACGCCTTGCCCCATGCGGATTATTACCATTGGTGCGCCCCCAACGCGGGCGGTTACGTTCTGGATGCAGGAGATTGGGCGGAGCAGCGGGTGCTGCACCTGCTGAAAACTGTGCAGTACACAAAGGAGGATGCCCGATGATCGAATACGCAGTACTCGGCGGTTTTGTGCTGGACTGCCTCTTCGGCGACCCGGCCTGGCTGCCCCACCCGGTGGTGTACATGGGCAAGGCCATCTCGGCGCTGGAAAAGCGCCTGCGGGCCCGCCTGCCAAAAACGCCTCAGGGGGAACTGCTGGGCGGTGCCATTGTGGCGTTCTGCCTGCCGGTGGGCACTTTTCTGCTGACGAGCCTGGTCTGCCTGGGAGCTGCCCGCATCAGCCCGTGGCTGGGGCTGGCCGTCCAGATGTTCTGGTGCGGGCAGGCACTGGCCGCAAAGGGGCTGGCGCAGGAGAGCACCAATGTTTACCGGGAGCTGGTCAAGCCCGACCTGCCTGCCGCCCGCAGGGCGGTCAGCCGCATCGTGGGGCGGGACACCCAGGATCTGACGCTGGAAGGGGTGACCAGAGCCGCTGTGGAGACGGTGGCCGAAAACGCCAGCGACGGCGTGATCGCACCCCTGCTCTATATGCTCATCGGCGGGGCACCGCTGGCCCTGACCTACAAGGCCATCAACACGATGGACAGTATGCTGGGCTACAAAAACGAAAAATACCTCTACTTTGGCCGCATCCCGGCCAAGCTGGACGATGCGGCAAATTACCTTCCCAGCCGCCTTGCCGCCCTGCTGTGGATGGCTGCCGCGGCCTTTACGCACAATGACGCAAAAGGGGCGTGGAAGATCTGGCGGAGGGACCGCCGGAACCACGCCAGCCCCAACAGCGCCCAGACCGAGAGCGCCTGCGCCGGTGCGCTGGGGGTGCAGCTGGCTGGGCCCGCCTATTACTTTGGCGAATACTACGCCAAGCCCACCATCGGCGATCCGCTGCGTCCCATTGAACCGGAGGATATCCTGCGTGCCAACCGGATGATGTACGTGGCAAGCGCCTTTGCACTGGCGTGGGGCGTGGCAATACGGGCTATTTTGTAACGACCTCACCCTCTCAGTCATGCCTTGCATGACAGCTCCCCCAAAGGGAGGAGCCAAGAGCTGGGATCCAGAACCATCCAGGAAAAGGAGAACGAACATGCAACTAGTACATGGCGGCGATTGGGCCGGTTATCGGGCCGAGTTCGGGCGGGACGCGCTGGATTTTTCGGCCAACGTCAGCCCGCTGGGCCTGCCGGAAGGGGTGGCCCGGGCCATCACGGCGGCATTGCCCACGGCCGACCGCTACCCCGACCCCCTGTGCCGGGAGCTGCAGGCAAGGCTGGCGCTCCATGAGGGCATGCCGGCGGAGCAGATCCTCTGCGGCAATGGGGCGGCAGACCTTATCTTCCGGCTGGTCTGGGCCCAAAAGCCCCGCCGGGCGCTGGTCACCGCCCCCACCTTTGCGGAGTATGCCACTGCATTGGAAAGCATCGGCTGCACGGTAGGACGCTTCTTTTTGCGGGAGCAGGAGGACTTTGCGGTCACGGATGCGTTCTGTGCGGCCATCCGCCCGGGGGTGGACATGGTGTTCCTCTGCCAGCCCAACAACCCCACCGGCCAGCTGACGGCCCTGCCGCTGGTGGAACAGATCCTCCACCGCTGCGCGGCGTGCGGCACCCTGCTGGTGGTGGACGAATGCTTCCTTGATTTCCTGCCCGACCATGCCCTGCACACGGCAAAAGGCCTGCTGGGGGAGGGAGATCTGGTCATCCTGAAAGCCTTCACCAAGCTCTACGGCATGGCGGGCGTACGGCTGGGCTATGCCCTGAGTGCCGACACAGCGCTGCTGGAACAGATGCAGGCCTGCGGTCAGCCCTGGGGTGTGTCCAGTCTGGCGCAGGCGGCGGGCCTTGCCGCGCTGGAGGAGACTGCGTATGTGGAAAAGGTCCGGGCCCTCATTGCCGAACAGCGGCCCCGCCTGACGGCCGGGCTGCGGGCGCTGGGCCTGCGGGTGCTGGACGGCAGGGCAAATTACCTGCTGTTTCAGGCCCCGGAGACGCTGGGAGAAGCCCTGCGGCAAAGGGGCGCTGTGCTGCGCAGCTGTGCGAACTACCCCGGGCTGGGCCCCGGCTGGTACCGCACCGCTGTGCGCACCGGGCCTGAAAACGAACAGCTTTTGAAACTTCTTGCGGAGGTGCTGGAATGAGCAAGGCAAAGTGCATCATGGTGCAGGGAACCATGAGCGGTGCAGGCAAAAGCCTGCTGTGCGCCGCCCTCTGCCGCATTTTTGCGCAGGACGGTTACCGCGTGGCTCCCTTCAAAAGTCAGAACATGGCGCTGAACAGCTTTGTCACCCGGGATGGGCTGGAAATGGGCCGGGCACAGGTGGTGCAGGCGCAGGCCGCAGGCATCGAGCCGGATGTGCGGATGAACCCCATCCTGCTCAAGCCCAGCAGTGACGTGGGCAGTCAGGTCATCGTGAACGGCGAGGTGCGGGGCCAGATGTCCGCCGCCGCCTACTTCAAAATGAAAAGAGCGCTCATCCCGGAGATCCTCTCGGCCTACAACAGTCTGGCCGAAACCGTGGACATCATCGTCATCGAGGGGGCCGGAAGCCCGGCGGAGATCAACCTGAAGGCAGATGATATCGTCAACATGGGCCTTGCCCGGCTGGTGGATGCCCCCGTTCTGCTGGCGGGAGACATCGACCGGGGCGGTGTGTTCGCCCAGCTGTACGGCACGGTGGCGCTGCTGGAGCCGGAGGAGCGCGCCCGCATCAAGGGGCTGCTCATCAATAAATTCCGCGGCGATGTGGAGATCCTGCGCCCCGGCCTTGCTATGCTGGAAGAAAAAACGCAGCTGCCGGTGCTGGGGGTCGTGCCCTACCTGAAGGTGGACATTGAGGACGAGGATTCCCTTTCCACCCGGCTGGATGCGGGCAAAACGGTCCACCCGCTGGATGCGGCCATCCTCCGCCTGCCGCACATCTCCAACTTTACCGATTTCATGCCGCTGGAGCAGCACCCGCTGCTGGGTGTGCGGTATGTGAAGAATACCCGCCAGCTGGGCACACCGGATCTCATCATCCTGCCCGGCACCAAGAACACGGTGGATGACCTGCTCTGGCTGCGGCAGTCCGGGCTGGAAGCAGCCCTGTTGAAGCTGGCGGCCAGCGGCACGCCGGTGCTGGGGGTCTGCGGCGGGTATCAGATGCTGGGCGAGACACTGGCCGACCCTGAGGGCACGGAGAGCGGTACGGCGCAGACCGTGCGGGGGCTGGGGCTGCTGCCCACCCGCACGGTGTTTACCGGCCAGAAGCACCGCACCCAGGACACTGCCGTCGTGACCGCCGCCCCCTTTGCGGGTGCGGCCCTGACCGGATATCAGATCCACACCGGCCGCACCGAGGTGCAGGGTGTGCCCTTCTGCACACTGGCAGACGGCACACCCGAGGGCTGCGTGCAGGACAATGTGTTCGGTACCTACCTGCACGGCCTGTTTGATACCGGGGAGCTTACCGAGAAGCTGGTGGCCCTGCTCTGCCGGCGCAAGGGCATTGCGCCGGACAGTGCCGCCCTCATCCCGATGGAGCAGTACCGCCAGCAGCAGTTTGACCTGCTGGCCGATGGCGTGCGCGGCGCGCTGGATCTGGATGCCGTTTACGCGGCCATGGGGTTGGAGAACCCGCGGAGGAATGCACAATGATCCCACAACATCATCTGCCCGCCGACATTGAGCGGACAAGCCTTTCCATCATCACGGCAGAGCTGGAAGCGCAGGGCCTGACCCCGCCGCCCGAGACTGCCGCTGTGGTCAAGCGGGTCATCCACACCACCGCCGACTTTGACTATGCGAAAAATCTGCGCTTCACGCCGGGGGCTGTGGCAGCAGGTGTGGCCGCCCTGCGGGCCGGGACCCCTATCATCACCGACACCAACATGGCGCTTTCGGGCATTTCCAAGCCTGCCCTTGCCCGGCTGGGCGGCAGTGCCCTCTGCTACATGGCGGACCCTGAGGTGGCGCGGATCGCAGCCGAGACCGGAACCACCCGGGCAGTGGCTTCCATGCACCGCGCGGCGCAGGAGCACCCCGGGGCCATTCTTGCGGTGGGCAATGCCCCCACCGCCCTGCTGACCATTGCGGAAGAGATCGAGGCCGGGCTGCGGCCTGCCCTGGTCATCGCCGTGCCGGTGGGGTTTGTGAATGTGGTGGAAAGCAAGGAAGCGCTGTTTGCCGCCTGTGCCGCCAACGGCGTGCCTGCCATCGCGGCCATGGGCCGCAAGGGTGGAAGCACCGTGGCCGCTGCAGTCTGCAACGCCCTGGTCTACTCTGCCGCCGAGATGCTGGACCCTGCGGCAAGAGGGTGGAAATAGGGCGGAACCGGTGAAAACGCCCCTTTTTACGCTTTTGCTTGACTTTTTGGCAGAAACAAGGTATCGTTTATCTGTATGACGATTGATATATGAGTGGAAGCTTTGCGTGAAAAAGGAAGCATTATGGCACAGACGATTTTAGAAGAAAAGAAAAAATCACGGCTGATGACAGAGGGCAGCATCTGGAAGAGCATCCTGCTCTTCTCGGTGCCGCTGATCCTGGGCAACATGCTGCAGCAGCTGTACAACACCGCCGATTCCATCATCGTGGGCAACTTTGTGGGCAGCAACGCGCTGGCAGCCGTCGGCTCCAGCGGCTCGCCCATCTTCCTGCTCATCGGGTTCAGCCAGGGCATTGCCGTGGGTGCCGGTGTCGTGGTGTCCCAGTTTCTGGGAGCCAAGGACAGGGAGGGTGCGCACACTGCAGTTCACACCTCGCTGGCCCTTTCGGCCATTCTGGGTGCGATCCTGACCGTGTGCGGCATTGCCGTCAGCCGGGCCCTGCTCACCGCCATGAACACCCCCGCAGAGGTGCTGGAGGATGCGGTGCTCTATATACGGCTCTATTTTGGCGGCGTGCTGTTCAGCGTGGTGTATAACATGGCGGCCGGTATCCTGAACGCCGCCGGCAACTCCAAGCGGAGCCTGCTCTACCTGGGCGTTGCCTCCATCACCAACATTGTCCTCGACCTTGTCCTGATCGCCGGATGCAGGATGGGCGTGGCCGGTGCGGCCATTGCCACCGATATCAGCCAGCTGGTGTCCTGTGTGCTCTCCCTGCGTTTTCTGATGCGGGTGGAGGACGATTACCGCGTGACGGCAAAGGAAGTGCGCGTGCACAAAAAGATGGCGGTCCGCATCATCAAGGTGGGCCTGCCCACCGGCATCCAGAATATGGTCATCTCCCTTTCCAATGTGCTGGTGCAGGTCAGCGTCAACGGCTATGGTGCCGCTGCCATGGCAGGCTTTGCCGCCTATATGAAGGTGGATGGCTTCAACATTCTGCCTGTGCTGAGCTTCGGCATGGCGGCCACCACCTTTGTGGGCCAGAACTTTGGTGCGGGCAAGATCGACCGTGTCAAAAAGGGCACCTTTGTCACCCTGGGGATGTGCATCGTTTACACCATCCTGACCGGCATCCTGCTGCTCGCCTTCCAGGACCCCATCATGCACCTGTTCACCGGCGATGAAACGGTCGTTGCCTACGGCAAGATCTGTATGCTCTATTTCTGCCCCTTCTACTGGATGCTGGGCATCCTGCAGGGCCTTGCCGGTACGGTGCGCGGCACCGGGAAGAGCGTGCCGCCCATGGTGGTGCTGCTGATCTCCCTGTGCCTGTTCCGCATCGTCTGGATCCAGTTTGCCCTGCCCCTGTTTGCGGGCATCGAGGGTGTGCTGCTGGTCTACCCGGTGTCCTGGGCTGTGGGTGCAGTGTTGATGGTGCTCTACGCCTGGAAGGGCAAATGGATGCAGCTGCCGGAAGCAATTTCATAAACCGGACGCACCCGATCCCCCGGTGAAAGTGCATTTTATACAAAAAGTAACGTATGAATGCATAAAATATTCGGGGGGGGGGCTAAAAAATCTGCGAAAATCAGTTGATTTTTGCCGAAAAATGCCGTATACTGAATTATAGTTTCAAATCGAACGACAGACTTCGACAAAAGGGGCTGATAAGATGGAGTGCACGCAGGCAGAGGCCTTTGAACAGTATATTCGGGATCTGCGCGTTGTGCGCTCGATCTCCCGGCCCAGCTTTCCGGAGGGCAAAGCTCCCGCTGCCGTGCTGGAAGAGATCCAGACCAACGCGCTGAGATGCAATGCCCTGATGCGGCAGAATGAGGCACTGCTGGCGCAGTTTGTCTACGACCGCGACCCTGCCTCCCTGACCGAAACGGATATCCAGGGACTGAGTGCCTTTGCGGGCAGGCTGTTCAACTACGCGAACAGCGAGGATATGGGCGTGGCGTTCAAGGTGCATCAGCTGCTGCTGGCAGCGGCCCGCAGTCGGGAAGACGTGCCCATGATCGTCAGGGAGCTGTACTACACGGGCATCACCCTGCATTATATGAACGTCCGGGATGAGGGAACTGGCATCAACCTGTTGGGAGATGCAATCCAGGTCTATTTTACGGAAGCTGCTGAATCCATGTCACGGTATGAACAGCTGGACAGGAATACCCGGCAGTATCTCATCCGCTGTGTGGGCAACACCCGGCTGGGGATGTCCCGCGGCACCCATGCGGAAAGCTGCCGATATCTGGAGCGGTTCCGCCGCGCAATGGAGGTCATCCAGTCTGCGCATTACCATGCACTGGACCCGGAGTTCCCCTGGGAAAGCTACATCTATTCCATGCACATGGACCGCATGACCCTGCTGACCCACCTGCGGCAGGAGGAGGATCCCGAGGTGGCGCGGCAGGTGCTGGAATCGGCGGAATACATCTGGACGCACAAGAAGAAACACAAGGGCCCGGATGCACGCCTGCAGAACTGGCGGGTGCCCTACTTTTATGCCGCTGCCCGCTACCATGCCGGGGTGGGCAGCCTGGAAGACGTGGTCAAGATCCTTCTGGAATCGGCGGGAAGCGTGGCGCAGGATGATTATTCTGCCGAGGCCATCAACCGGAAGCTGGTTCTGGCGGCCTATCTTTCGGTCTATGCAGAACGTCTGGACGAGGCGGGAGCACAGAGGTATCGTGCAACCGTGGAGCAGGTACGCCGTTCTGCGTATCAGTATCTGGAACAGATGCCGGCCAGCCAGTATCCCCGTGTGGTAAACTCTGCCGCCTGGGAGTTGAGCAAGATCAACACCAGCTCAGATGAAACGGCGAACCGCCGGATGCTGGGCAGTATCCTGGCCGGGCACAAGCCGACCTATGTCCACTCGCTGATGGTGGCAGAGCTGACCCGTGCCCTGCTGCATCGGCAGATCGAGACAAGGCCCGAAACACTGGTTGGCCTGCTGGGCTGCAGGAGCGCGGCCGAGGTGCAGGCCCGGCGGGAGGAGCTCTGCCAGACGGCCTATGAGTGCGGCCTGTACCACGACCTTGGCAAGTGTGCCGTTCTGATGTACATCGACAACAATGCCCGCCGCCTGCTGGATGAGGAGTTTTTCTGCATCCAGAGCCACCCAAGGACCGGCGCTGCCATTCTGAATAGAATGGGCTGCGGAAGAACGCTGGCCCCGGCGGCACTCTATCACCACTGCTATTACAACGGCAAGGGCGGATATCCCAATGATGTACCCTCCTGCCCGGCGGAGATCAAGGGGATCGTGGATGCGCTGAGCGTGGCAGACTCGCTGGATGCCGCCACCGATAATATCGGTCGGTGCTACAACCTTGCCAAGCCCTTCCGCACGCTGCTGGAAGAGCTGCGGGCCCAGAGCGGCACCCGCTATGCGCCCAATGTGGTCGCCCTGTTCGAGGATGAGCGTTTCTGCCAGCAGCTGGCAGAGAACACGGATGCCGAGCGCAAAAGGGTGTATCTGCAGGTGTATCACGCCGGAAGTGAAGAAAAATAAACGACCCTCTCTATCATTGCTTCGCAGTGCCGCCTCCCCCAAAAGGGAGCGGGCATACGTCAGCGTGATAGAGAGGGTCATTCTTTTTGTTTAAGTCAGGATGAAGTTTTCCCAGTCCACCCTGCCGGTGCAGTTCAGCCGGAAGAAGAGCGGGAAGGTTCCTGCCGGGGCAGAAAAGCTGCCCTGTACCTCCTGCCAGTCCGTGCTGGCGGGGAAGGTGACCTCGGCGGCTTTCCGGGTGCAGGCCTCGTCCAGATAGACGGCCATGCTGCCCGGTGCGCTGGCCCGCAGGCGCAGGGTGAGCCGGGAAGCATCCCCCAGTGCGAAGTACTTGAACCCTGCCAGTGTGCCGTCCTGCATATTGGCGATATAGTGCAGGTTGTCCTCCCGCTTGCCGCTGGGGGCAGGCTCTTCAAAAATGTGGGGCTGGGTGTCCCGCACACACTTGCGGATGGTGAGCCGCTCCTTGCCGATGGTTTTGTGGGTCAGGTTGCAGGCGTAACAGGCATTGTAGCTGCCGGTGCCGGGCAGCGGCCCGCCGTTCAGGCCGCAGCTTGTGATCTCGGCCTGGTGAAAACGGCCCTCCGCATCCAGCACAACGGGTTCGGCACAGCCCTGGCGGCAGCACTCGATGCCGTGGGTCTGGCGGTGATAGAAGATGTACCACTGCCCATCCAGCTGGACAAGGCCGCCGTGGGTGTTGCCATAGGGGGCCTTGGGCGTGGTGTTACCGTTCCGTCCGATGTCTGCATTGGAAACGAGGATTCCGCCGTACCGGTAGCCGGTCAGCGGCTGGTCGGAGACAGCATAGCACAGGTCGTGGCTCTGCTCAGAGGAATACACAAGGTAATACCGTTTTCCGATTTTCCGGGGAGAAGAGGCTTCATAAAAGCCGTGGCCCTCAAAGCCGGTGCCAGCGGTGGCCTGACAGCCGGGCAGCACCTCAAAAGGCCCGGCCTTGATGGTATGCATATCCGGTTCCAGCTCAAAGCCAAGACTGTACTTGCCCAGCTTGAGTGCCCACGGGAAATCCGGTGTGGGGCAAAAGCCGATGTAGAGATAGATCCGGCCATCGTCGTCCACCAGCACGCCCGGGTCGAACATCTTGGTGGCGGGTATGGTACCATCCGGGAAAGTTACATTGCACAGATAGGTGAAGGGCCCCTGCGGCGTGTCGCTGACAGCGACCTCACAGGGATCGTATTTTCCACGATTATAATACAGATAGTACCGTCCATCCGGGCCCTGCACGCAGTCGGGGGCGGCAAGGTTGCCGCCTTCTTCCAGTGATGCAGTGGTGGCGGTGTAGGGATAGCTGATGCCCTCGTATTTCCAGCTGCCCAGATCATCCAGCGGGGCGCTCCACACAACGTAATCGCCCTCGCAGAACTGAGTGGAGCCTGCCACATCATGGCTGCCATAGACATAGAGCCGGTCGCCCCAGATACGGGGCTCACCGTCCGGGACATACTCCCACAGAGGCAGATAGGGATTCATGGCGGGATGCTTCATTCAAATACCTCCTTGCAAAAAGAGCCCTCCGGCGCTCACGCAGTTTACCCCGGAAAAGCAGGGGGGTCCCTGATGCGTGAGCCGCCGAAGGGCTCCATCTTCTGTTTGATTTTATTAAATCAGATGCAAAAGGCTTTGTCAAGCACCAACGGCTGCATCGCTTCAGCCGGGGTACTTAGCCACTTCCAGCAGTTCCTCCGCCCGGCGGACCTGTTCCGCCGTGGGGGGAACAGCATCGGGCAGGGGATAGGAGATGCTCAGCTTCTGCCACTTGAACAGCCCCAGCGTGTGGTAGGGGAGAACCTCCACCCGCTGCACCGTTTTCAGGCTGCGGATGAAATCTGCGGTCCTGCGCAGGCCCTCCTCGTCATCGGTGAGGCCGGGCACCAGCACATGCCGGATCCAGAGCGGAACGCCCAGATCAGAGATGTGCCGTGCCATGGCTAAGATGTTGGCATTGTCCCTGCCGGTAAGCTGACGGTGCTTCTCCGGGTCGATCTCCTTGAGATCCAGGATCACCAGACTGGTGGAAGCCATCAGGGTATCGAAGGCGGCCAGGTAGGCGGGGTCATCGGGCTGGAACGGCTGACCGGCCGTGTCCAGCGCGGTGTGTACCCCCTTGGCGCGCGCCAGCTGGAAGAATTTTGTCAAGAAGTCCATCTGCCGCAGCGGCTCGCCGCCGCTGACGGTGATGCCGCCCTTCTTGCCCCAGTAATTGCGGTAGCGCCAGACGTGCTGGAACAGCTTCTCCGGAGACCATTCCGTGCCGCCTTCAGCGCTCCACGTTTCGGGGTTGTGGCAGTATTTGCAGCGCAGGGCACAGCCCTGCAGAAAGACAACGAACCTGACACCCGGCCCATCCACTGAGCCGAAGCTTTCCAGCGAGTGGACGAGACCGACAGGGTCACAGTGCGGCATGGCAGGTACGGGAGATCACGTCCATCTGCTGCTCGCGGGTCAGGTCGATGAACTTGACCGCATAGCCGGAGACGCGGATGGTGAAGTTAGCGTATTCTTCCTTTTCGGGGTGCTCCATGGCATCCAGCAGCTTCTCCTTGCCGAACACGTTCACGTTCAGGTGGTGTGCACCCTGATCGAAGTAGCCGTCCATCACCTGCACCAGGTTCTCCTTGCGCTCCTCCTCGCTGTGGCCCAGAGCCTCGGGGTTGATGGTCTGGGTGTTGGAGATGCCGTCCAGAGCCCAGTGGTAGGGCAGCTTGGCAACAGAGTTCAGGGAAGCCAGCAGGCCGTTCTGCTCTGCACCGTAGCTGGGGTTTGCACCGGGTGCAAAGGGGGTAAAGGCGGCACGGCCATCGGGCAGAGCACCGGTGTACTTGCCGTACACCACGTTGGAGGTGATGGTCAGGATGGAGGTGGTAGCCTCGGAGTTGCGGTAGGTGTGGCGCTTCTTGATCATCTCCAGGAAGGTTTTCAGCAGCCACACGCCGATCTCATCGGCACGATCGTCATCGTTGCCGTACTTGGGGAAGTCGCCCTCCACCTCATAGCCGGTGGCCAGGCCGGTCTCATCGCGCACGACCTTGACCTTGGCGTACTTGATGGCGCTCAGGGAGTCGATGACGTGGGAGAAGCCTGCAATGCCGGTGGCAAAGGTGCGGCGCACATCGGTGTCGATCAGGGCCATCTCGGCTTCCTCGTAGTAGTACTTGTCGTGCATATACTGGATCAGGTTCAGCACGTTGACGTACAGGCCGGCCAGCCAGTCCAGCATCTGAACATACTTGGGCAGGACTTCGTCATAGGTCAGGTACTCGCTGGTGATGGGGGCATAGTTGGGGCCGCACTGCTCGTGGCTCTTCTCGTCCACGCCGCCGTTGATGGCGTACAGCAGGCACTTGGCCAGGTTGGCGCGTGCGCCGAAGAACTGCATCTCCTTGCCGGTCTGGGTGGCAGACACGCAGCAGCAGATGGAGTAATCGTCGCCCCAGACGGGCTTCATCACATCGTCGTTCTCGTACTGAACAGAGCTCGTGTTGATGGACACCTTGGCAGCGTACTTCTTGAAGCTCTCAGGCAGGGCAGAGGAGTACAGAACGGTCAGGTTCGGCTCCGGTGCGGGGCCCATGTTCTCCAGAGTGTGCAGGAAGCGGTAGCAGTTCTTGGTGACCATGCTGCGGCCGTCCATGCCGATGCCGCCCACTTCCAGGGTGGCCCACACGGGGTCGCCGGAGAACAGCTGGTTGTAGCTGGGGATGCGGGCAAACTTGACCATGCGGAACTTCATCACCATGTGGTCGATCAGCTCCTGGGCCTGGCTCTCGGTCAGGGTGCCGTTCTCCAGATCGCGCTGGATGTAGATATCCAGGAAGGTGGAGATGCGGCCCACGCTCATGGCAGCGCCGTTCTGGGTCTTGATGGCGGCCAGGTAGCCAAAGTACAGCCACTGGCAGGCCTCCTTGGCGTTCTTGGCGGGCTGGGAGATATCGCAGCCGTAGGCCTCGGCCATCTTCTTCATGCCCTTCAGGGCGCTGATCTGGCGTGCGATCTCCTCGCGCAGGCGGATCACATCATCGGTCATGGTGCCGTCGCCGCAGTTGGCGAAATCTTCCTGCTTGAACTGGATCAGGGCATCGATGCCGTACAGGGCCACGCGGCGGTAATCGCCCACGATGCGGCCGCGGCCGTAGGTGTCGGGCAGGCCGGTGATGATGTGGGTGTGGCGGGCAGCCTTCATCTCAGGGGTGTAGGCATCGAACACAGCCTGATTGTGGGTGCGGGTATAGTCGGTAAAGATCTTGTGCAGCTCCTCGCTGGGCTGATAGCCGTAGGTGGTGCAGGCCTGCTCTGCCATCTTGATGCCGCCGTAGGGCATGAATGCACGCTTCAGGGGCTTGTCGGTCTGCAGGCCGACGATCTGCTCCAGATCCTTCAGGGTCTCATCGATATAGCCGGGGCCGTAAGCGGTCAGGCTGCTGACGACTTCGGTCTCCATGTCCAGCACGCCGCCCTTGGCGCGCTCTTCCTTCTGCAGCTTCTGCAGGGCACCCCACAGCTTATTGGTGGCTTCGGTGGGACCGGCCAGAAAGCTCTCGTCACCATCGTAGGGTGTATAATTCTTCTGGATAAAGTCGCGGACATTGACTTCCTCTTTCCAGATGCGGCCCTCAAAGCCTTCCCACTGTTCAAAATTGATCATTGGAACCTCCTTGCTCCATTTCATGCGCAAGTTAGCGCATTCTAACTACTGAGCCTTTGAAAAACCGCACTGCATAGGCGGCTTTCTGGGGGCGAAACAGTCTTGAACTGCCGTCTGCGGCAGCTCTGACTACAAGGTGTAGACAAAAATGAAAACCTGCCCACAAAATCTTGCGTTACTATAATAACAAGAACCACTTTAAAAAGCAATAGAAAACAAGTGGGTTTTCTTCCAAAGCAAGGGGGATTCTTTGGGCAGAATGTAGAAAAAACGCTGAACCCCCGGCGGTGCACACCTTTTTCGCGGAAAATTGCAAATTGAGGGTTGACAAGACTAACCGCTTATGGTATCCTGTTCTCGCAGCGGCGGTTAGCTAATTCTAACCACGATGCACCAAAAAACGGAGCGTCTGCAAGCGCTCCGTTCCATTCCTCCATTCCATACTCTCTTTTTCTTGGCAGGATGCAGCATTCTGGTTTGCTCTGCATCCGCTGCGCGGCACACAGGGCTCTGGTACGGCACTGTGCGCAAATGAAAACAAAAACGGGACACTCAGCTTGACCACCTGAGTGCCCCGATTTTTGTTTTTATAAGGATTTTGATTCTGATGAGTTTTTATGCTTGGATGATCTCTTTTATTCGTCGATGATATCGACAAAGTGAACATCAACACAAGGAATCTCATCCTGCGTATTGGTTAGTGCCCGGGTGATCTGAGTCATACCAGTGAATTCGCCATAGATGGTGATGACATCATCTTGCAAAATTTTTACGGAATCAGAAGAACGCTTGTCAAGAGCATAATATTCGTCATCCATGTAGAAGCCGTAGCCATCATTATCGGTCTGTACGCGCCATGCTTTTTCATTGCTGAGCCAGCTTGCATCCATGATCTGCTGAACCTTGACGGTAATGCTGATCTTTGTACCGACGTACTGGTCCGGATACCGGCAGAGGTCTTTGTACTTGATGGTCTCACAGGCTGCCTTATACTCATCTTCGCTTATTTCGGGTTCAGAGGGGGCAGATACAGCGGTGGAAGAGGCAGACTCAGAGGCAGCAGTATTGGAAACGGCTACAGAAGAAGCACTAGATTCTGTTTTAGAACTGGAAGCAACGCTGGAGGAACTAGAAGAACTGGAACTGCTGCCAGAGTTTCCAATCGCATACAGGATAACGAGAACAATGATTGCGATGAACCACCAGCGCTTATAGATAGGAGGTTTATTTTTACCGCCGCAATGGGGGCACACCTTTGCGCTTGCTGCGATTTCCTGACCGCAGTGCTTACAGGTCGTCATTTTGTCTTTTGCCATTATGATTTCTCCTTTTTCATTTTCTGTTCGTTAAGGATAAAGAAAAGTCTTTTGCCAATAATACACCCGATAAGGTGTAAAGTCAATACATCTTATCAGATGTGAAGTATAGTCCTTTCAGGGGGCTTTACGATGTATTATTATGAACGTTTGCGGGATTTGCGGGAGGATGCAGACCTGACGCAGAAGGAAGCCGGTGCGATTCTGAACACGACCCAGCAGCAGTATGCAAAATATGAACTGGGGGTGCAGGAGATACCGACCCATCATCTGCTCCGGTTGGCAGAGTATTATCATGTGAGTATGGACTATATCACAGGCCGTGCGGATTGGGAGGATACACAGATCCTGAACCTGCTCCAGACATGGAGTACCGAACAGAAGAAGCAGTTTCTGCAGAAGAACAGCAAAAAATAAACGCCTTGAGATGTGAATTTCTCAAAGCGTTTGTTTTTTTTTTTGTCTGATTAAACCACCGCATCCCGCAGCAGCTGGTAGATCGCCTTCGCGTTTCCATCGGGGGAGCGGAGGGAGACGAATTTTCCGTTTACCTGGCAGACTCCGTCCGAATAGACGGTGAAAAGTAGGTTCTGGCTGGCATCGTCTGCAAAGCGCAGGGTGATGGAATGCGCTTCGTAGTCGTGGGAGTAGGAGCGGACATTCTGGTTGAACTTCTGGTAGCAGCTCGCGTTTTGCAGGATCTTGAAAAATGCCTGATAGGTGTCATCGCCCGCAGAATAGGCACGGGTGGTGACCACAGAGGGGCTCAGGCTGACGGTATCTTCCACACTGACAGAGACGGAAGTGCTTTTATTGATATCAGTTTTCAGGTCAACGCGGCGGTTGGAAACGAACAGCAGAACGAACAACACGACCCAGAGGGCCATGATGGCATAGAAACGGAGACTTTTGTTTTCCATAAGGCGTTCTCCTTTGGTGGGCCGCACAGCTGGGCGGCCAGAGAGATTCAGAGAGTACGCTTTCATTATAGTGCCGGAACGCGCAGGATGTCAACTGTTCTCCAGATGCTTCTGTGCCGCAAAGGTACCTGCGGCGCTGGCGGCAAACACAAAATAGTAGCTTGCGATGCGGAAGAGCATCAGGGTGCTCATGGCTTCGCCGCTGGTCATAAAGCTACTGAACACCAGCAGAAAAGCCGTTTCAATGGAGCCCATGCCTGCTACATTGGGAAGTGCGTTGGAAAGGAAGAGCATCAGGCTGGTGAGCAGCTGTACCTGCCAGAAGCTCAGCCCGCAGGAAAGCCCCATGAACCGGATGCAGAACCACGGCAGGGTGAACATCAGAAACAGCTTGAGGGTCTGCATGGCAAGGATGCGGGCACAGCGGCCTTTGTCGGCCAGCAGGAGGCGGCTCTCGGTGGCCAGGGTGTCCAGCTGCTCCAGCCACTTTTCCCGGCGGGTCTGCCACGGTTCTGTTTTGGGCAGAAAGCTCATGGCCCAGCGGGCCAGCCGCTGCACCAGCGGCGAGACACAGAGCAGCACCAGCGTCACGATGACCAGCGCCACCACGCAGTAGGCGGCGGGCAGATAGTGCATCACGCCGGAGGTGTTGGCGGCGAGCCACCGGTGTTGCAGCAGGAGCATCACAGTGGCATAGAGCAGAACAGTGGTCTTGTGGAATACATATTGCAGGGTCATCAGGCCCACACCGGGGCCCAGCGGCAGGCCGCAGTGGTAGAGATAATAGGACTCCATGGGCACAGCCCCGGCACCCAGGCCGACCACGTTGCCAAAGATGCCCACAAAGGCGGCATCCATGCCGCGCCGCAGGGTGAAGCCCGGCAGGCGGCAGCGGATGATGAGCCAGCAGACGACCCCCTCAAGCAGGGGGTATGTCAGGCCGATGGCCAGCACCAGCAGCACCTGCCAGAAGGAGAGCTGGGCCAGCGCGGTCGAGATCTCGGCCCAGTGGCTGCTGAAGATGAAAACCACTATACAGGTCAGCGCCAGCAGCACCAGCAGAGAAAGGATCGCTTTTTTGCGGGAGGGCTGCTGGGGGGTGTTGGTCTGTTCCATGAGACAAGGCTCCTTTCACGATACTGCTTGCAGTATAACACAGCGGGGCCCTGCTTTTGTGAACTGAAACAAAATTTTTCTCGTCACTTTGTGTGATATGATAAAAAAGAACCTCTCCGGCTCACTTCGTTCGCCAGCTTTCCCGGTAGGGGAGAGGCGGCATTGCGAAGCAATGACGGAGAGGTTTTGTGTTACTTTTTCGCTGTCAGATCTTCCACAGCAGCCCGGAGTGTCTGCTCAAAAGCCTCCTTGGAATAATACTGCTCGTACATTTTGCGGCATTCTGTCCGCATGGAGGCCAGCTCTTCCGGGTGCTCGATGGCGTGCTCCAGCAGGACAGCCAGCTGCTGCGGGTCGTCGTTGTGGTAAACGAAGCCGTTCCGACCCTCGGAGATGAGCCCGGCGGTGCCGGTATGCTCCGACACGATGGACGGCTTGCCGAAGATCAAGCCCTCGGTGACAAAGGTGGGCATGGGGTCGTCGCGGGAGGCGCAGACCAAACCGGTGCACTGCTCCATCAGGCTCTTGATCTCGTCACGGGTGAGCCGCTTGCAATAGAACACGTTTTCCGGGTAGTCTGCGGTCAGGGTGCGGACGGAATCCATCATCTCCTTGTCAGCGGCCTGGCCCACAAAGAGGAAGGAGGCCTTCTCCCGTACCTCGGGCGGCAGCAGGCGGATGGCCTTGCAGAAGATATCGTGGCCCTTGCGGCGCTCAAAGGAGCCCACCGTGGCAAACAGAGGGCGGCCGCGGTTGTAGCCCAGATCGGTGCGGACAAAGTTCTCTGCCGCGTAATCCGGCAGGCCGTAGATGAGCGGCCGGATCTCGAATTCGGGGCGCACGGCGTGCATGGCGTTGGCGGCGTGGCTGCCCACCGAGTAGACCCGGACATTCTCTCCCAGCTGGGTGGGGATCTGGTGAGCAATGTGGGGATAGCCTGCAAAGGCATCGTGGAGCCACCACAGCACCGGTACGGCGGTGCCGCTCAGGGCACGGACAGCCCGGGCCATGACCACCGTGTTGACAATGACGAAGTCGGCACAGAGGGCCATGCCCCAGGCATCGGAGACATTGCGGCAGGACGAACGGGTGATGACCGAGGCCCCGGCATCCAGGAAGAGATGCAGGGAGCCGCCGTCACTGGGGCCCAGCACAAGTACCTCATACCCCATGCTGCGCAGCACCGGCACGGCACTCACCAGCACGATGGGCGCGCCGGTCATATCCAGCACATGGCTCATAATAAAGGCGCGTTTGCCGTGGGCCGAAAACGCATCCTCGGCGCAGATGCCGCGCTCGTAGTGGAGCAGGGCCTGCGGGATGAGAGCGGGCTTAGTGCAGAGCTGCGCGGCCAGCGCCAGCAGCTCAGGTACATTTTCGGGGTCATGGGCGGCGGCACGGCAGCGCTCCAGCAGGGTGCGGCTGACCACGGCGCAGCGGTTCTGCGCCTGCAGCGGCTGGCTCTGATAGAGGGCGGTCGCCCCGCCAAAGCCGAACACAGCATTGCAGGCGACATAATCTGCGCCGTCCTGCAGGGCTTTGGCAAAGTACATCAGGGCGGTGGACATCAGCTCCACGTCCTCGGCGGCCAGAAGCACGCCGTCCACGCTTGCGGTCAGTTCCCCGTCCAGCCGGTCCACCAGCCGGAACTTGCGGTGGAGCTGGTCGGTCAGTGTGGCTTTCAGGGCCGTGCTGCGGGCCGGTGCGCAGACCAGCAGGTAGGTGCTCTGGGTGTTGCTGTACTCCTGCAGGGCCAGCTGACGCTGCTGCAGGGGGGTGTAATTGTTATACATGGCTGTTCCTCCGTTCCGCTTCTCAGTTTCCACGGTGGAACAGGCGCATCAGGCTGCGGATGGGAGCAGTGAGCTTCCAGCTTTTACTGGAAAACACGCTTTCCAGCGAGGTCTCGTAGGCATTGCTCCGGGCCTGCAGATCGGCGTTTTTCTGGCACAGCTGTGCGATCTCCTGCTGCAGGGCGGCCACCATCTGCTGCTGGGCCGCGGCATTCTGCTCCAGCTGCTGGATATGCTGCTTTTCGCTGTCCTTGCGCAGCTGGAGCTGCTGCACGCCCTGCAGCACGGCGCAGAACAAAGGCTCGTCCGTCAGGGTCTCCAGCGGGAAGTAGCCATAGCTCACCACCAGCTTCATCCCGGCGGGGTAGTGGGTGGTGCCCTCCAGCCGGTAGTTGGGGTCATCGCCCAGGAACAGGGTGCTGCCGCCGGAAAGGTTCAGGCCGTTGGTGGGTGCGCAGATGATGCGGTCATCTGAAAAGATCAGGTTGGTGATGCAGCAGGGCAGCTCACCCGGGTCGAACCGCAGGGCCTGCACGGCCACCGGCAGCTCAAAGGTCGCGGTCACAGCACCGGTCAGCTCGTCGGTGGTGCAGTCGGGCGCGGTCAGGGTGTCCTTTTCCGAAAAGCCGAAGCCTGCATCATAATAGAGCAGCGGCTGCAGCAGAGTGGGCGAGTCAGTATGCATCTCGCGCTGGGGGTGTGCCGCAAGGTAGGACTGCACCTTCTGTTCCAGGGCAAGGCAGCGTTCTGCCAGATGGGAAGCACCTTCGTCCGAAAGCTTGAGCTGCTGTTCCAGCTCGGCGATCTTTTCCTGCAGAGCCGCAGTGTTCTCAGGAGCTGCGTTGTTCATAACCGGATTCTCCTCATAATATTATTTCACTTCAGCAGAGGGCGCACCCTCTGCAAAAAATCAGTGTTTTGCCGCAAAATGACGCTCGGGCGCTTCGGCACGGGCGCTGCGCCGGCGGGGCGCTTCCGCCGCCTTCTGCTCCCGGCGGGAGGTGAGCCAGAACTTCAGGTCCCGGCGGCGCACCAGCAGCTCGCAGATGAGCAGGGTGGAGCCCAGCGAGAGTGTGAACTGCAGCACCATGCCCAGCACCGGGTGAGCCGCAAACTTCTGGGGCATCAGATACCAGGGAATGGCCGTGAGCTCCACGGTGTGGACGCAGAAGATGAACAGCGAACGGCGGCCAATGGCCTGGATGGCATGGGTGACAACGTTCTCCACCCTGCGCTGGAACCAGATGACGATGGAAAGGATGCCCAGGCCCGTTACGGCATCCAGCAGGATGCTCACGGGGCCGAGGGTCCACTCGGCCATCGAGACGCAGTCGGTGCTCTTGGTAAGAAGCACCAGTGCGGCCACGGCCAGAGCCGCCGCGATCATCCCGCCGCGCAGACGGGGCGAGAGGGGCTGATCAAAGATCTTATATTTCTTGGCAAGATAGCCCACATACAGGGCAGGAACGGTGACCATGCCCTGGCCGATGCAAAAAGGGGCCTCCCAGGTGATGCAGATGCCCCAGCCTAACAGCATGGTACCCAGCACCGCCCAGTTTATGTACTGCTCCGGGAAGATATTCAGGATGAGATCCAGCAGGATCCATGCGATCATCAGCGAGAGCAGATACCACATGGGGCCGCAGGAGAAGAACAGCTGGCCGAAATAGGTGGCCGTGTGGGGCAGGCCCAGTGCAAAGCCGCCCAGCACCTTGTAGGTCTCGTAAGTGGCGTTGTGCAGGCTGCCGAACAGGCTGTAATGGATGATAAAGTGGAACACGGTGGTGGCAATGCCTGTATAGATGTAAGGCTTGAGCAGCGTCTTGAACTGCTGGTCGATGCACTTGCCGATGGAGCGCTTGCGGAAGCCGTAGCCGCTGGCAATGTAAAAGGCCGCCATCAGGGATTCGCGGTAGGCGAACATGCAAAAGGTCAGCGGGTTGATGTGGCTGGCATCGCCCATGGGGTAAAGCTCACCGGTGTGGGCAAAGACGATGGTCAGCATGCCGACACCCTTGAGCAGATCAAACATGCCCAGCGAATTTGCGGCACGGCGTTTGGTTCCCTCCATAAAAAGGTCCTCCTCTGCGCCGCACCCCGCCCCGGGATGGCAGAATTGCCGGATTTTTGGCGCATCATGTTAAAAATTAGAGATATTTATAATAAGTATAATGCTTTTTGCCCTTGCTGTCAATCAAACCCAGGGAGAAAGCACGGTAGGCGGATACCGGGAAAAGTGTACCACACTCACGGCCTGCCCGCAACAAAAGGCAGGATTTACATCCGGGTGCACAGATTGACTGTAAGTTTAAGTTGCATATTTGTGCAATTAAATCTTGCGTTTGAGCCTCCTATGCGGTATACTCTAGGCTAGAGTACCCAGAAGATTCCATTTGGCGGAAACGAAAGGGAATATTTTAACAAAAATAAACAGGGAGTGCAAAATAATGGCAAACAAGGCTTGTAATGAAGTTGTGACCGTGGCAAATATGCCGATGACCGTTTTTGACATGATCTCTGCGATGCAGAATAAGTATGCTGATCGTGTGGCGTTCCGCTATGTGGAGGGCAAGGACACGGTGGTGGAAAAGACCTACGCTCAGTATGTGCAGGATATCCGCAAAGCGACCGGCTACCTGCAGCAGGAGCTGGGCGAGCCCAAGGGCAAGAAGATCGTCATCCTGAGCCGCACCAACTATGAGTATGGCGCGGTCGTTTTCGGCACCATGATGGCAGGCGCTGTCATCGTGACCCTGAACCAGGGCAAGACCTGGGCCGAGCTGGAGCATGAGCTGGGCATGGTGGAGCCGGATCTCATCTTCAATGATGGCATCGATTACGGCTACCGCGCCCAGCTGGAAGCGCTCTATGGCGCTCAGCTCCGCCCCATGGATGCCTGGATCGCCGCACCCGAGGCCGAGATGGTCAACCGCATCGACCACGAGGGTCTGCTGATGCTGATGTTCACTTCCGGCACCACCGGCCGCAGCAAGGGCGTGATGCTGAGCGAGAAGAACTACTTCACCGCCTGCCAGATGTACATCGATGGCCAGAAGGACATCCTTGACCAGGAGGAGCGGCTGGCACCCCAGTACCTCGACCAGATCTTCAGCCACTTTACGCTGGTGCCCATGTTCCATCTGGCCGGTTTCATCTGCTACTTTGTCTACGGCATACAGGGCTGGACGCTGAACCTCTGCTGTGATGCCCGCGACCTGCGCCGGGATATGAGCCTGATGCACAGCGATGCCATGTCTACCCCGCCGGTGCTGGTGGAGATGATCTACAACGAGATCAAGCGCGGCCATGCCGACCGCCTGAACGGTCTGTGGAACCTGAGCTGCAGCTCCGCCATCCTTGATCCCGCCATCCTGAGCGAACTGGTGAAGAACGGTTTCTACATCAACCAGTGCTACTCCATGACCGAGCTGGCCGGCTATGGCCTGCTGAATGTGACCCAGGAGGGCGACCACCTGCGTGCCCTGGGCAAGCCGGACGGCTTCTGTGAGGTCAAGGTGGACGAGACCGGCGAGATCTGCGTCCGCGGCGGCTGCGTGATGCTGGGCTACTATAAGGACCCCGAGGCCACTGCCGAGACCATCGACAAGGACGGCTGGCTCCACACCGGCGACCTGGCCCGCGTGGACGAGGAAGGCTACTACTATATGACCGGCCGGAAGAAGAATCTCATCATTCTGGACAGCGGCGAGAACGTCAGCCCCGAGGAGCTGGAAAAGCTGCTGGGCAAGTGCGATGCCATCAAGGAGTGTATCGTCAAGGAGATGGGCAAGAAGATCGGCACCGTGGTCTGCTGTGAGGATGACAAGCAGCAGCAGGTGAAGGCTTTTGTCACCGAGCTGAACCGCACCCTGCCCATGTACAAGCGCATCTCCGTGGTGGAGTGCAGCGCCGAGCCCCTGCCCCGCAACGCGCTGGGCAAGCTGCTGCGCAAGTAAAATCAAACGGGAGAAAAAGGAGCAGACCATGGTAAACAATGTCTATGATCTTGTCACCCGGACAATGGAGCAGGAATTCCCCGGGCGGGTGGCCTTCCGCTGGGTAGAGGATGCCACCGGCACCGTGAAGGAAAAGACCTATGCCGAGTATGCACAGGATATCCGCCGCGCCGCTGCCTGGTTTGCCCGGAACATCCCGGAGGTGGAGGGCAAGCGGGTGGTCCTGTTGAGCCGGAACTGCTATGAGTACGGCGTGAATACCTTTGGCGCTGTGCTGGCCGGGGCTGTTCTGGTAACGATGAACCAGAAAAAGACCTGGGATGAACTGAGCTGGGAGCTGGAGATGGCAGAGCCTGCCCTCATCCTGAACGATGGGGTGGACTACGGCTGTCGTGACCAGCTGGAGGCTGCGTATGGGGAACGCCTGCGGCCGATGGATGTCTGGAAGGACACCGCGCCCGGCGGGCTGGAAAAAAAGATCGACCCCAATGCCCTGATGGTCATGCTGTTCACCTCCGGCACCACCGGCCGCAGCAAGGCCGTGATGCTGGCGGAGCGAAACTTCTTTACCGTGATGCAGATGCACGTTGCCATGGGCGACCACATGCTGGACTTCAAGCACCGGCAGCTGCCCGAGGACAAAAACGATGTCCTGAGCAACTTTGCCATCCTGCCCCTGTTCCATCTGGGCACCTTTATCTGCCTGTTCTCCTGGCCCTTCAAGGGCTGGGCCCTGAACCTTTGCAGTGACCTGCGGAATTTCTACCGGGATCTGGGTCTGATGCACAGCGATTCCATTGCCGTGGCCCCGGTGCTGATGGAGAGCATCTACAAGGATGTCAAACGCGGCCGCGCCGATAAGCTGAACGGCCTGTGGAACCCCTGCGGCAGCTCTGCCATGTTCGACAGCGAGATGCTGCTGGGTCTGGTGGAAAACGGCATGTACATCACCCAGTGCTACGGCATGACCGAGACCTGCGGCGATGGTCTGGTGAACTACGCCCAGGCAGAGCCCCATATCCGGGCGCTGGGCAAGCCGGACGGCCACTGCGAGTACAAGCTGGATGAGACCGGCGAGATCTGCATCCGGGGCGGCTGTGTGATGCTGGGCTACTATAAAGACCCCGAGGCCACCGCCGAGATCATCGACAAAGACGGCTGGCTCCACACCGGCGACCTGGCCCGTGAGGACGAGGACGGCTATTACTACATGGTGGGCCGGAAGAAGAACCTGATCATTCTGGGCACCGGCGAAAACGTCAGCCCCGAGGAGCTGGAAAGAAAGCTCAACGCCTGCCCTGAGGTGCAGGAGTGCGTGGTCAAGGAGATGGGCAAAAAGATCGGCGCGCTGATCTGCTGTGCCGAGGAAAAGCAGGCGGAGGTCCGGGCCTTTATCACCGGGTTGAACCGTACCCTGCCGCTGTACCAGCGGATCACGGCGGTGGAGTTCAGCACCGAGCCCCTGCCCCGCAACGCCATGGGCAAGCTGCTGCGCAGGTAAGCGCGGAAATTGTAAAAAAAGCGCAAAACCGGGCGGCCTGCGTGTTGCATTTCCTCCATAAAACAGGTATTATAAAACACAGGAATGCCCCGCCCGGCTGGCTAAACCGGCCCGGCGCGTGGCATACTGAAACTGCGCCCTTGCAGGCGATAAAAAATCCCTCACGGAAAGGAAGATTTTTTGATGGAAAGAGCAGAAATCGTGTCTCAGATCCTGGCAATTCTGGAGGATGTGGCAGAGATCTCGCCCGAGGATGTCAACGAAGACAGCGTGATGATGGATGATCTGGATCTGTCCTCTATGGAGATCCTGACCGTCGTGGCCGATCTGGAAGAGACCTTTGGTCTGCGCATCCCCGAAAAGGAGCTGCGCAACTTTGTGACCATCGGCGATCTGACCGATTATCTGGCCGAGAATGCGGGGTAAATTCTGGATGAATGCAGAGCAGCGTGCGGTGTTTCAGGGCATCGTCTACTACTACCGCGAAAATCAGGTCCTCTGCCGCTATCAGGCCACGCTGAAGGAGGCCGTTGCCCCGGCTCTTCTGCAGCAGGCACTGGATGCGGCCCGCCCGCTGGCAGAGTATTATTTCTGCCATGTGGTGTGGGAAAAGCGGGAGGCCCGTCTGGAGCCCAACACTGCCCCCTGCCGTGTGCGGCAGGGCAGCACCCAGCCAAAGATCCCCGAGGAGACGAACGATTATCTCTTCTCGCTGGGCTATGAGGGGAACACGGTCTACCTGGACTGGTTCCACTTCCTGGCCGATGGCCGGGGCAGCGCGCCCTTTTTCACCCTGCTGCTCAAGCTCTACTGCAACCTGCGCTCCAACGCCGGTTTTGTGTGCGAGGCCCTTGCCTCTGACCCGCCCTACGATGTGGAACAGCTGCTGGCCCGCTACCCGGAGAGCCAGGTGGCCAACAACATGCAGAAGGACGTGCTGCAGATCCACGAAGGCACGCCCCATTTTCAGCGGCTGCGGCTGGACAGACAGAGCCTTGTGGATCTGGCGCAGAAGGAGGGCGTGAAGCCCTTCAGCGCCCTCATGGGGCTGACCTGCCAGGCAGCGCAGCGGTATCTGGAAAAGAATGACCTTGCGTACAGCTATGCCGCCGACACCCGCGCGGCGCTGGGGGTGCCGCACGCCCTGTACAACTGCATTGCGTCCTTTCAGCTGCCCCTGCGGCTGGAACCGCAGGCCCGGTTCCACAGCTTTGCAAAGCAGCTCGACCATGAGATCCGGGAAAGCCTGACCCCGGAGCGCCGCCTGTTCCGCATGGCCGAACAGATGGGCTGGGTGTATCAGGTGTTCCGGCAGAAGGCCGCGCTCAAGATCAAGAAGCGTGTGTTCCAGATGGGCGAGTACATAAGCGGCTTCCCGGCAGATTTCTGGGTCAGCTACATCGGCAGCCCGCTGCTGCCGCACAGCCCGGAGCTGGAAGCGTACCTGACTGATTTCCAGACCTGGGTGCTGCCGGACGGTGCGTCCCTTGCAATGGAGGTCACCAGCCTGCACGGCGTGCTGACTTGCTGCATTGAGAACAAGGTGGACAAGCCCGGCTACCTCGAGGCCCTGCGCGACGTGATGGAGCAGGAGGGCATCAGGGTGCTGGAAGCGGTACAGATTTCCTGAAGCAACAATAACAGCGAACCCCCCAGTGCAGATCGCACCGGGGGGTTCGCTGTTTAGTTAGCATCCTCACCCTCTCAGTCAAAGCCTGACGGCTTTGCCAGCTCCCCCAAAGGGGGAGCCAAGGGCAATCCCAGATTTAGCAGCATCTGTTCTCTGTGATGTCTTGCCTCTCCCTTCGGGAGAGGTGGCATTGCGCAAGCAATGACGGAGAGGGTGAGGATGCTAAAGGGTTCGCCACTTACCCCTTCATCTGATTCCAGCTCCGAATAACCTCCCAGCGGCTGACGGAATCCTCCGCAGACGCATCCGGGGCGAGGAGCTGGTTCTCGATGGCCCATGCAAGGGCCTGCTGGACCGGGGCAGCATCGGCAGGGAGAAGAGCAGCGGGGGCCGGGGTCCCGGCGGCTTCCCACAGCAGCAGGGCCAGCTCCCCGGCGTTGTTGGGGATGGCCGCACCGGCAGGCAGGACGGTGTTCAGGTACAGCTCGGTGCCGATCATGTAGCCGGTGTAGCCGAGCACGGCAGCGCCAGCACCCGCCGTGCCGATTATAGCGGCGGTGCCCAGAATGCCGGGGCCTTCGCTTTCAATGGTGGCTTCCCGGTACTGGGCTTCCACGGTAACGGTCTTGCCGTTTTCCACTGCATTGGCCGGGATGGTAAAGCTTTCGGCGTTGTAGGCCACATTGGGGTTGCCCAGCAGGCTTTCCTCACTGATGGCCCACTGGTCGAACACCATGCCCTCCGGTACGGCATCCGGGTCAAGGGTCACCTTTGCTTCTGCATCCACCGGCACGGTGCCGCTGGTCAGCGCATCCCTTTCGCCGGTCGTAAAGCTGCCGCCCACCACTTTCAGGGTGTAGGTCTCCGGTTCCGGTTCAGGCTTCGGTTCCGGTTCGGGTTTGGGTTCCGGTTTCGGGTCGTTCAATTGCAGCTCAAGGTCAGCCGTAAGAGGCAGCTGTACTTCCCGTACCTTGCCGCTGCTCAGGGTCACATACAGGGTACCGGTGGGCTGGCCGACCACATAAATCTCCTTGGCGGCGCTTTCCAGTGTGGTGGTATCGCCGCTGGTTTTCAGGGCCGTAATGGTTCCGTTATCCGAAACCGTGATCTTTTTGGTGCTGTTCTCACAGCCATTGGGAACGTTCAGGAAAACGCCGTTCAGGGCGTTGCCGGTAACTTCTTTCAGGAAAATGCCGTTTGTGATGCTGGCATTGCTGTTCACCGTAACCGAGCAGTTCACAGCCACCCCGTGGGGGTTCAGCTCGGGGCTGGTAAAATCATAGTTCGTCTTAGCGGCAGGCTCCAAAGTCAGGGTGTCGTTTTCAAACTTCCAACCATCGCCGGTATAATTTGCCCGGTTGCCATTCCAATCCCGTGCCTTGGCCGGGTAACCGTCCTTGTCAATCACCAGCCGGGTCAGCGGGCTGATGGTTACGGTTGAGCCATTTGCAGACGGTGCGGTAAAGGTAACATTATAAGCGTAATTACCATCGAACTCAATATTGAGATTGCTCTCACACCAGTCGGAAAGAAGCGTAGGCGGTGCATTATCAATGGTTACATCAAGGGGTGGAAGATTTTGGCGACCGTACATAGTATCATCAAAACGATATCTTATATCAACAGAAACGGATGCCTGATTCGGGATGACATAGCATGAATTGCGATACCCATTGACCGAAACAGAAGAAAAATCGGACGGCGTTTCTGCTGTGAGGGTATAACCCGGTTCTATGCCACTTCCGGTTAGCTCATCTTTGAAAGTGCCGCCGTTGATCGTGCCGCCATTGTTGGTAACGGTAGATCTAAACGTGCCATTTTCAATCGTGCCGCCATTGTTGGTAACGGTAGATCTAAACGTGCCATTTTCAATCGTGCCTTCAGATTCATTGGAAACGGAAGAATAAAAAATGCCGCCGGTAATAGTACCATGATTTATAACGGGCATTGAGTAAGTTCCACTCGTTATAGTGCCATAATTGGTAATACTGGGACCAGGATTATCGATGTCCCAAAAATTACCATTTACAATCGTTGCGTTTTTCTCTATGATGGCAGAACATAAAATACTGTTATAATCCTGACGAATGTTTCCGCACTCTTTCAAATCATATTCTGTCGGGTTGGCAGGATGCAGTTTAAGCGTTCGTGTAGAACCGTCATAGCTCCAGCCATCACCGGAACAACTTATAGTATAGGTGCCATTACTATCCCTAGAACCTTCGGGATACCCGTTAACAATTTTTAATTGGCCGCCTTCCTCCGCCCACGCTGTGATTGCCGACACAGGCAGGAGCGTTACCGCCATGCACAGCGCCACCAGAAGGCTGATAAGTCGTTTCTTCATAGGGGATTCCTCACTTTCCTTGCGCCGGTCTCCCGGCTGGGTGGTAGGGGGGCTTATGCTCTTCTACTTCCTATAATGCAAAAAATGAGGAATCCTTTCACCTGACTGGGAATTTTTTTTTTTTTTTTTTGAGGACGACCTCTCCTCCTTGACAATCCACCTCACCCTGTCCTTGTCGGCCGGATGCTGACCTCACCATGCTGCAGGGCAACCTGCCTGCCGCCCTCGCGCTCCACCACCAGACGGCCCGCATCGTCAATGGAAAGGGCCTTTGCGGCATAGGTATCGGCCCCGGTGCAGACAGTGACCCAGTGGCCCGGCACAAAACAGCGGGCCCGGTACTCGTCCAGACAGTCGAAGGCCGGGCAGAGGGAGAGCAGCTCCCGGGCAATGGCCCCGGCCAGCACTGCCCGGCTCACGGGTGCGGGCCCGCCGGGGTAAAGGCTGCCCGCCGTGCGGGCCAGCTCCTCGGGCCAATCGGCAGGGGAGGTGGTCAGGTTGAGGCCGATGCCCACCACCAGCCATTCCAGCTGACCGCATTCCATGTCGGTCCCGGCTTCGGTCAGGATGCCGCAGACCTTGCGGCCCTGATAGTAAAGGTCGTTCACCCATTTGATGCCCAGCTCCAGCCCGCAAAGGGCCTTGACAGCCCGGGCCACGGCCACTGCCGCACTGATGGTCGCACTCTGGGCATCGGCGGCAGAGAGGGCGGGCCGCAGGATGAGGGAGAGGTAGACCCCCTTCCCGGCAGGGCTTTCAAACCGCCGCCCCAGCCGCCCGCGCCCCGCCTTCTGGTGGGCCGTGAGCACCAGCGTACCGTGGGGCGCACCGCCCAGTGCCAGCTGCTTGGCCGTCAGGTTGGAGCTTTGCAGCGTGTCGTAGATGTGAACGGGGGCGGGGTAGGGGCCCACCGCTTCGGCGCAAAAGGGGTCGCCGCCTGCCAGCCGGTAGCCCCGGCGCGGGGCGGAATCCAGCGCGTATCCCTGGGCTGAAAGCGCCTGTGCCGCCTTGTGGACAGCCGCACGGCTCACGCCCAGCGCTTCGGCCAGCTGCTGGCCTGAGATATAGGCTCCCTCTGCCGCCGAAAGCGCCTGCAGCAGGGCCTGTTTGGTGCTTCCCCCCATGGAAAACGCCTCCTTCTTATAGTATAATAACAGTATAGCATAACTTGAAGTTTTGCAAAAGAGACTTGCCCATTATGCCAAGGGCTCCTCTACTAGGAGCAACAGCAACAACCGCCGCCAGTGGCGGATGAAGGGCGTTGCTGTTGGGGCCGCGGCCAGCAAGATACGAGTGCTGTTTACAGCACGAAGTGGATGCTGGGAGCCGCAACCCGTACTGGCGCGAAGCGCCTGAGAGGTTTGATCCATTTTTTTTTTTTTTTTCAAAATTTTTGCAGGAAAACCGCGCTCTGCCTCGTATTCATTTACAGAGCGGCAGGAAAGGAGGGATGCGGACCGTTGACAACACTGGAATTCAGTGCGCTGGTGCGGCAGTATCAGGGGCTGGTCTACACGGTCTGCCACCAGCTGGTGCCGGACGAGGGCGATGCCCAGGATCTGGCACAGGAGACCTTTCTGGCCGCATGGCGGGCCATTGACCGCTGCCCGCCCGGGTACGAAAAGCAGTGGCTGGCGCGTATCGCTTCCAACAAAGCCAAGGACTACCTGCGCAGTGCGTGGGTGCGCCGGGTGAACACCCCGGGAGATGATATCCTTGCACTGGAAGGCGCGCCGCCCGGCTCCGACCCGGAGCAGCAGGTGCTGGATGCCATGAGCGAGGAGACCCTGACCGGGAAGATCCTCGGGATGCGGGAGCCGTACCGCACCCCCTGCCGCCTGATGCTGCTGGAGGGCCGCACCGCCGCCGAGGCGGCGGCCCTCTGCGGCAGGCCCCAAAAGACGGTGGAGGCGCAGATCTACCGGGCAAAGAAAATGCTGGCGGAGCAGATCCGTCAGGAAAGGAGGAGCGAAGATGGAATTGTTTCGTGAAGATGGCTGCATGACCGACGCGGGCTTCCGGGCCATGATGGATGGCCGGCTGGATGAGCTGGGCAGGCTGGAAGCCGCCGAACACCTCTCCTATTGTGACCAGTGCATGGACCGATACACGGCCCTTTTGACCGCCGATGCACTGGAAACACCGCCAAAGAGTGTGCAGGGCGCGGTGATGGGTACGATCTGGGCCCGCCTGATGCAGAATACCTACGGCAGGGCTGCTGTGGCCGGTGTGGCCGCTGTGCTGGCCCTGACTCTGTGGCGGAGCGGAGCGCTGCAGCAGATCATCCAGTATGGTGCCGGGCGGGAGAACGTGCTGGAAACTGACCAGAGCCAGCTCTGGGAGCCCGGCCAGAACGACCCGGCTCCGGAGGACACCCCGCAATACCGCCCCATTGAGGACGACCGACCGCAGGCCGCGCCGGAACAGCTGGGGAGACCCGTGGAGACAAAACAGGACCGCCGTTATGCCGGCGAAGGCTCCTCTTTGCTCCACAAGCTGCTCACGGATGTGACCGATAAGATTGCGGGCAATGCCCCGAATACTGAGAAATGAGGGAACGATTATGAAGAAAAATGGCATCCTGACCCTGCTGTTCGCCTTTATCCCGGGCGCAGGTCAGATGTATCAGGGATATATGAAGCGCGGCCTTTCGCTGGTGCTGATGGCTGCTGCCATCGGCATGGCAGCCATGCTGATCCCGCCCGTCGTGTTTACGCTGCTGGTGGTGTTCATGTACAGCTTTTTCGACACCTTCAACCTGCGTGCCCAGATCAGCATGGGCACCGCCCCGGAGGACGATTATCTGGTACACTTCGACCCGCAGGACAAGCGCCTTGCCCGGATGATGATGGACAGCCACAAGCTGGTGGGCTGGTGCCTGATCGCCATCGGTGCGCTGATCGCCTATGAGCAGATCATTATGAACACGCTGGGCGATATCCTGTGGCGCTGGGGCCAGAAGGCTCCGGTGTGGCGGGCCATCTATCTGGTGATGGATCAACTGCCCGAGGTGGTGCTCTGCGTGGCACTGATCCTGTGCGGCATCTGGCTGGTGCGGGGCCCCAGAGCAAAGAAAGCTGCCCCGGAAGCCGCCGCCCCGGAGGAGACCGATTTTCAGGAGTATCAGCCTGAAAAGAAGATGCCCAGCCTGCTGGATCACTTTGCCCGCAAGGCAGAGCCGGATACGACCGGTGAGGTGACCCTTGACCCGGAGGATGAAGACGATGGACGAGAAGAAGAATGACACAGCAGAGACCCCGGCCTTCAAGGCCCCGGAAAACGCCCCGGTGCGCCGGGTGGGCACCCTGACGCTGGGAGTCTGCCTGATCGTCTGCGGCGTGCTGTTCCTTTGCTATTTCTTTGTGCCGCATTTCAACTGGGAGCTTGCGCTGAAGATCGCCCCGGCGGCAGGGCTGATCCTGCTGGGGTGCGAGGTGCTGTATTTTGCCGCAAGGCCCCAGCGCTGGAAGTACGATTTTCTTTCGGTGCTCCTCTGCATCGTGCTGATGGTCAGCGCCTTTGGCGGGGCCTGCCTGATGGCAGCCTTTGATTTTGCCCTGCACCGGGGGGAGTTCTGGATCGAATACGATGCCCGGCAGGAACGGGACCTGACCGATGAGGAAAGCGACCGCCTGCGTCTTGATCTGGACGAGGGCACCGGCCCTGACCTCGATGAGGAAAATGAGGACAGCAGCGCGGCCTCCCACACGGAAGTGTGAGCCATACAAAAAACATATCACAGCAATACAAAAGATACCTTTTACAGGGGGCACCTGTCCGGGTATACTGAATGTGCACCCGGACGATGGGTGCTCGAAGAAAAAAGTGTAAAAGCGAACCGCCATGGCATCTGTCACCATGGCGGTTCGCTTTTTGCTGTAAGCTCGTGTGTTACTTGCGGGCGATCATCTCGGTGTAGGCCAGCACCAGGGGGCCTACGCCCTTGGCATCGTTGCAGACCACAGGCTCACTGAAGTAGTAGGCCAGGGAGCCGTCGCGGTGATCCTTGCCGCCCAGACCTGCCACCAGGCAGATGCCATCCAGCTGCAGGCTGCCGTCCGGGTTCTTGGAGAGGTACCTGTCACAGGTGCCGTAGAAGGCTTTCTCAGCCCAGGCAGCCATCCGCTTGGGCAGGTAGCCCAGGCGCACGCCCTTGAGCACCGCATAGGCGAACAGGGCAGTGCCGCTGGTCTCAAGGTAGTTACCCTCCACGCCGGGGTGATCCATCACCTGCCAGAACATGCCGGTCTCCTCGTCCTGGAACTTGTGCACATCCTCAATGGTCTGCTTGAGCATGGCCATGATGCCGCGGTACTCGTTGTACAGCTGCTCGTCCATCCGCTCCAGCACATCCACCATGGCCACCATGAACCAGCCCATGGCCCGCAGCCAGAAATTGGGGCTGCAGCCGGTCACGGGGTCAGCCCAGTACATCTGGCGGCTCTCGTCGTAACCGTGGTAGTACAGGCCGGTCTTTTCGTCCCGCATGTGCTTCTTGATGTTCATAAACTGCTTGTAGCTGTCAATGCAGCCCTGCATCTTGTTGTAGCGGGTCTCGTACTCCATGTAGAAGGGCTGGGCCATGTAGGTGCCGTCCAGCCAGACCTGCCAGGGGTAGATATCCTTGTGCCAGAAGTTGCCCTCCTTGGTGCGGGGCTGGGTGAGCAGCTGGCTGCGGATGGTGTCAATGGCCCGGCGGTACTTCTCGTCCCCGAAGATGTCGTACAGGGTGAACAGGTTCTTGCCCTGATTCACATTGTCCAGGTTGTACTCCTTGGGGTCATAGGTCTTGATGGAACCATCCTCCTGCACAAAGAAGTCGATGAAGTCCCTGGAGAAGCTCAGGTACTTCTCGTCGCCGGTGGTCTTGTACAGGCTCAGACAGGCTGTGATCATGCAGCCGTCGATGTAGTTCCACTTGTTGGGCTTGCCGCTGCGCACTTTTTCAATGTTCCACATGGGGGCCTCGGCGCTGGAATTGGCGATCAGGTAGTCCACATAGTCGCCCAGCAGGGTGAGAATTTCTTCATGGGTCATGGGTCAGTCCTCCTCGAAATGGCCGACATTGGCAAAGCGCAGGCGCTCGCCTTCGTAGCCGGTGATCTTGACGTTGTGCAGGTCGATCTCCTTGACGTTCTCCGCGTAGATGGCCAGCTTTTTCACATTGGGGCGGTTGTCCGCCATGGCGGCCTGACCGGCTTCGGCGTTGGGGTCAAAGGTGATGGTGACATTCTTCATGGAGATGCGCTCGATGGGCTGCTCCGGCAGGCCGTCGAAGTAGCAGCCCGCGAACTGTGCGTCGGTAGCCACGATATCCTCCATGGTCAGGCTGCCCAGCTTGGGGGTGTACTCATCCACCGGCATAGCATCACGGCACTGGACATAGGGACCGTGGCCGTCCGGGTCACAGAAATAGAACATGTTGATGACAAAGGGAGCCTTGACACCGCGCATCTCCACGTTGCGGAACACCAGCCCGTCGATGACGGCGGTGTTGCCGCGGCCGCGCCGGGTCTTGACCCGCAGGCCGCGGTCGGTGTGGTCCATCAGGCACTGGGTCACCACCATATCCTTCACGCCGCCGCTCATTTCGCTGCCGATGACGATGCCGCCATGGCCCTTGTCCAGCAGGCAGTTCCGGATCACGGTGTGCTCGCAGCTCTTTTTCAGCTTCATGCCCAGGAACACCTTGCTGGCCTTCATGGCAATGCAGTCGTCACCCACATGGATGTTCGCGCCGATGATGCGGATGTACTCGCAGCTCTCGGGGTCGATGCCGTCGGTGTTGGGGGCGTTGTAGGGGTTGTTGATGTTGAAGTTCAGCAGGTCCAGGTGCTTGACGAAGATGGGGTGGATGGTCCAGGAGTAGCTGTTCTGCACTGTGATGCCGTGGAGGCAGACATTCTCGCTGTCCACCGCAGCCACCGCGCGGGGCCGCCATGCGATCCGCTTGACCTTCTGGTTGATCCACCAGTCGCCGTTCTGGGCATCGCAGTCCAGCGTGCCCTCGCCGGTCACCACCACGTCGTGCACCTGCGTGATGTTCAGCAGGCCGGCAAAGCTGTCCAGCGGGTTGCCCTCCCAGCCGGTCAGGTAGTATTCATCCACCTCGTTCTCACTGGGGATGACACCGGGCAGGATGGGGTAGTGGGTGCGGTCGTTGTCGCCCAGCAGCACAGCGCCCTTTTCCAGGTAGAGGGTGGTGCAGCTCTTCATAAACAGGCTGGAGGTGCGGTAGCGCCCGGCGGGCAGATAGACCGTGCCGCCCTTGGGGCAGGTGGAAAGGGCGGCCTGCAGTTTGCCGGTGTTGTCGGTGGTGCCGTCGGCCACCAGGCCGTAACGGGATGCGTCCACAAAGAAGGTCTCGGCCTCAGTGGTGAAATCGAGGGTCAGGGTCTCACCCTCGGCCTGCACGGCAACCGTGTAGGGGGTGCCGGGCAGCAGGCTGAACAGGGAGAACACGTTGGTGTTGCACGCCTCGTACACCGTCTTACCGTTCAGCTGAACGGTGAAGGGATGTGCAGGACGGTAGCACAGACCGTTTTCCAGCTCGAACACGGCACTGCGGGTCATGGAACGAATCAGGGAAAGCTTCATAAACAGGATGCCTCCTTGGATGTTGAAAGATTTATGGGTTGCCCATAGGTGGCGGGCATGGTACACTGAGGAAAAGAAACTGTTGAATGGGGTGTGCGGATGAAAGCGGAACGGGAAAAATGGAGCGGCCAGGTAACGGCAAAGGCGCTGCGGTTCCAGACCGGCCAGTATGAGCTGGCTGAGGAGGAGGAGATCTGCCGGATCATTCTGGTGTCCGGCGGCAGCTTTACGCTGGTGCGGGGCGGTGAGAGCCTGCTGGTGAACCCGGGCTGTGTGCTGCTGCTGGGCCCCGGCGGGGGCCTGCTGCAGCAGGCGGGCCACATTGCCCCTGAGCTCATCGGCTGTCGGTTCCCGGCGGGCGTTCTCCCGGTGCTCAAGAACCTGATGCAGCGGGATTTCATGCCGCTGTTTGAGCCGGGAGCACAAACGGCCCTGTACGGCCCGGTGCAGTGGTCGGGCCGCCTGCGCACTCTGCTGGGCATGATGCAGAGCGCCGAAAACGAGCCGGAAAGCCCCGGCATGATCTATCTGGCCCTCATCCTGCACTATGTGGAGCAGGAGTGCCGCAGTGAAAGGCAGGACATCCGCCCCCGCAACGAGACGGTGGAGCAGATCTGCGCTTACCTTGCGGCCAACTACCAGCAGAAGTTCTCCCTGACAGATGTGGCTGCGCGGTTCTATCTGTCGCCCTATTACCTGAGCCGCCTGTTCCGGCGGGTCACGGGCCAGTCCATTGTGGATTACATCAATGGCCGCCGCATTGAGGCTGCCCAGCGCCTGCTGGAGAGCACTGACCTGAACATCAGCGCTGTGGCCGAGCAGACTGGCTTTGCCTCTGCCGCCCATTTCCGCCGCGTGTTCCGCGAGACGATGGGAACGGGGCCGCTGCAATACCGCAAGAGCCACCGCGGATAAGAACAACGCCCCCTGTGCTGTGCACAGGGGGCGTTGCTTATTCATCGAAAGTCAATGGTTCTGTCCGCAGAGGGGGTGCTTAGCCCTTGACAGCACCGGCGGAGATACCTTCGACGAACTGATCCTGTGCACAGAAGAAAACGATCAGCTGCGGCAGGATGGAGATCAGGGACAGGGCCAGGATACGGTTCCAGGCAAAGCCGGTATCACCGTCCATGGACAGCTTGACGAACAGGGACATGGGGTACTTTGCAGGGGTCTGCACGTAAAGCAGGGGGCCCATGAAGTCGTTGCAGCTCCACATGAACTGGAACAGTGCGCAGGACACCAGAGCGGGCATCAGCATGGGGACAATGACCTTGTACAGGGTCTGGAAGGAGTTGCAGCCATCAATGGCGGCAGCCTCGTCCAGATCGCGCGGGACATTGCGCATGAACTGCACCAGCTGGTAAACAAAGTAGGTTTCAGTTGCAAATGCAGTGTGGACCCAGATGGCCAGATAGAACGGGCTGTTGACCCAGCCGAACTTGGTGTACAGCAGGAACTGAGGAACGTTCAGAACGACCTGAGGCAGGAACAGGGTGGCCAGCATGATGCTGAACAGGATCTTCCGGCCCGGGAAGTCGAAACGGCCAAAGCCGTAGGCTGCAATGCAGGAGGAGACCACCGTGCAGATGACCTTGGGCAGAACATAAGAATAAGTGTTCAGCATGGCCTGCAGGATGTTGATGGAACCGCCGAAGTTGTTCAGCGCGTTCCTGTAGCCCTCCAGAGTGGGGTTCTTGATCCACAGGCCGATGCCTGCAAAGATCTCGCTGTTGTCCTTAAAGGTAGCGCTGACCATCCACAGCAGGGGATAGATCATGATCAGGCCAACCAGGATCAGGACAAAGTACTTAAAAAACGTCGCAATGGCGTTGGATGCTTTCATTCCCATACTGTCACACCTTACCTTTCATCCGAGTAGTAGACCCACTTCTTCTGGCTGGTGAAGGCGATGATCGTGAGGATGCAGACGATCACGAACATGATCCAGGCCAGAGCGGAAGCCATGCCCATCTGGTTGGACTTGAAGGCGTAGTTGTAAACCAGAATGGAGATCAGGGTGGTGGAGTTGCGCGGGCCGCCGTTGGTGATGATGAAGGGGCCGTTGAACTCCTGGAAAGCCTGGCAGATCTGAGTGACCAGGTTGTAGAAGATGATGGGGGTGATCATGGGAACAGTGATGGAGAAGAACTGCTTCCACTTACCGGCACCATCAATGGTGGCAGCCTCGTACAGGTCTGCAGGCACGCCCTTCAGGGCGGCCAGGAACAGCACCATGGCGGAGCCGAACTGCCAGATGCGCAGGAAGCAGATGATCCACAGCGCATAGTTGGGGTCGCTCAGCCAGGAGGGGCCCTGTGCGTGGCCGAAGGTGATGGCGCGGATGATGGTGTTGACCAGACCATCATCACGGAAAACGGCCTTCCACAGCACGGCGATGGCAACGGAGCCGCCCAGAATGGACGGGATGTAGTAAACGGTACGGAACAGGTTCACGCAGGCGATCTTGAAGTTCAGGATGTATGCGATGAACAGGGCAAAGATCAGCTTCAGGGGCACGGTGACGAACGCGTACTTGAAGGTGGTGACCAGAGCCTTGGTGACCTTGGCATCAGAGAAGGCGGTGACGTAGTTCATCACGCCGTACTGGTGGATGCCGTTGAAGAAGTTCATGTCGGTGAAGCTGTAATACAGCGACTGACCGAAGGGGATGGCCTTGAACACGATAAAGCCGATGATCCAGGGGATCAGGTAGATCAGACCCTGCCACTTATCCAGGAACTTCTGTGCGGGGGTACGCCCGAGAGAGGGCGCTTTGCTTTCTTTCATCCGGGGATCCTCCTTTGGTGAAAATCAGTGCAGCAAACCTTATGTCACACTTTGGCAACAGATTTGTCAGAGAATTGTAACCTGTACCTGAGAAAAAAGGGGCATCGGGCCTACGGGTGGACGATGCCCCTGATATGTAGCTTAACTCAGGTCAGCAAAGAAGATCAGACAGTGTAGCCAACAGCAGACATGCCGTCCAGCAGGGTGTCAACAACATCTGCGCCGCTCTTGTTGTCGTAGTCAACGGTATCGAACACTTCCTGATAGATGCCGGTGCCGGTAGCCTTCAGATCGGAAGATTCGAACAGGGGATCCAGCTGGCAGGAAACAAAGCTCATGACCTTGCCGTTTGCCTCGGCGACCAGCTCGTTGATCTTGCCGGCAGCCTGAGCGGTAGCCAGACCAGCCTTGGAAGCGGGGACACCGCACTCGGAGCCCATGATGGCAGCGCCGTCGCCGTTCCACAGGTACTCGATCAGGGTAGCAGCCTCAGCGGGGTTCTTGCAGGTCTTGGTGATGGCCATGCCCATGGAGACCTTGGAGAAGCCGCCGTTGTAATCGCCAAACTTGATCTCCTCACCAACGGTGAAGCCGGGCTTGTTCTCCTCGTCCAGAGCGTCCTGGTACTTGGAAGCAGCGGAATCCCACTCGAAGATGCCGGCGATCTTGCCGGTGATCCACTCGTTGGACTGGTGGGTAGCACCGTCGCCGTTTGCACCGTAGTAGGTGGGCAGCGGCATGATGACGTGGCCATCGACCAGGCTCTTGATGAAGTCGATGCCCTCGGCGATCTCATCAGCGGTGTAGTTCAGGGTAGAGGTGGTGGGATCTGCCCAGTCCTTGCCGTACTTGGACTCGAGGTAGAACACCATCAGGATCATACGGTCGTATGCACCCAGGTGCAGGGGATAGTAATCATCGCCCAGCTTCTCCTGGAAAGCCTTGCCGGCTGCAAACAGGTCATCCTCGGTGGAGGGAACTTCGGTGATGCCGGCCTTGTTAAAGGTGGTCATGTTCCAGTAGAAGATACGGCCGGTCATGGAGATGGGCACGCACTGCTGTGCATTTGCAACATTGCAGGCACCCAGCTTTGCGTCGTCCCACTGGGACATATCCAGGTAATCGGTGACGCTGTTCAGATCCAGGAAGGTCTGGCCGTTGCCGGAGTAGTTGTACAGCCAGTTCCAGTTGATCTGGCAGACATCCTCAGCCACGCCGCCTGCAAACTTGGTGGACATGGTGTCCTCCCAGCCGGACCATGCAGCGAAGGTGGGGTTGACGGTGATGGTGGTGTGCTCAGCAGAGAAAGCCTTCAGGGCCTCCTGGTAAGCGTTGTGGCGGGACTCGCCGCCCCACCAGCTCATGGTCAGGGTAACGGGATCGCTGCTCAGGCCAGCCACGGAAGCAGCCTCGGCTGCAGAAGAAGCGGTGCTGGAAGCAGCGCCGCCATTGCCGCCGCAGGCAGCCAGCAGACCGGCTGCACCGACAGCACCGGTGACCTTCAGGAAATCACGACGGGAAATTGCCTTGCTCATTGTTGTTCTCCTCCTAATAAATCAAAAAACATCGAGCGGGCCTTACTGCACAAGGCTCGTTGTATACAAATATGATAACAAAAGGAATGGGAAAAAGAAAGATGTAAATTGAAGTGATACAGACAAAAAACGAACAAATATTGCTCTTGTGATTTGCGGCGATTTGACGGCATTGCCGAAATGAATAAACTTGGGGCGAAAAACTATGCAATCTGCATAGTTGGATAGATTGCATAGAAACGGGCCGAGAAAGTGTGGCGGAACCTCTAAAATTGCAATGTTTTTGTAACTTATTGCGAAATTGACGGTATATTGTTGTATACAACATGTGAAAAAAGTGACGATATCGCCATTTTATAAACTGATATATCAATTGCGCAAAAAACGTTCGCCGTTGGATACAACTAATATATCACTTTGGAAGGCGGCAGGCAAAAAAGAGCGCCGCCCGGCTGGGCAGCGCTCTGAAAACTGTAAAAATCTTTTGGGAGATCCGGGATCTCACGCAGGAAGGGGGTGGCTCCTGTGCCTGCCGGAGATCGACACTTACTGTGCGTTCCGTTTGGCGTAAAACGCCCGCCGTGCCTTGAAATAGCACTGGGGGCACATGCTGACGTACTGCACATCGTTTTCCAGATCGATGGCGACCTGCTCGCCCTCAAAGACGAACTCCCCATTGACCTTGCGGCAGTTGCAGGTGGCCTTGCGCCCGCAGGTGCAGATGGTCTTCATCTCCTCAATGGTGTGGGCCAGCTCCAGCAGACGGGTGGAGCCGGGGAAGCCCTTGAGGGAGAAGTCTGACCGCAGGCCGTAGCAGATGACCGGGATGTTCAGGTCTACCGTGACCATGAACAGCTGCTCGGCCTGTGCCGGGGTAAAGAACTGGCTCTCGTCGCAGAGAACACAGGCCAGCGGCTGCTCCCCGGCTGAGGCGGCGCGTACGGCCTCGAACACATCTACCTCGGGCGGGATGAGCAGGTCGGCCCTGCGGCGCACGCCCAGGCGGCTGACCAGCTCGCCGCCGCCCTTGGTATCCACCTGGGGCTTCAGGATCAGCACCCGCATCCCCTGCTCTTCGTAGTTGTGGGCCACCTGCATCAGCGCGGTGCTTTTGCCGCTGTTCATGGCACCGTATCGGAAGTATAGCTTCGCCATAGTTGCTCTCCTCATAAAAAGGCAACCCTCTCTGCTCGTTCGGGGGGAGAGGGCTGCCTGTTTTCTGTGATATGTTATAAGAATAGATCAGTCCTGATTGCGCAGGCGGTAACCCAGGCTCATCAGGCTGTCGCCCAGGTGGACGTTCTCCACCACCACTTCGGGGTAGGGCACCGACAGGTCGTAGTGGGAGAAGTTCCAGAAGCCTTTGATGCCCAGTTCGACCAGCCGGCCGCTGAGCTCCTCCGCACCGCTGCGGGGCACACAGAACACAGCCACCTCAGGCTTATGCTCTGCGCAGAAGGCCTCCAGCTCGTCAACGTGTAAGATCTGGATGCCGTTGATCTCTTTGCCCACCTCGCTGGGGGAATTGTCAAAGGCGGCGATCAGCTTGTAGCCGTTGGTGTCGGTGGTGATGAAGCGGCTGACTGCCTTGCCCAACCGGCCGCAGCCGATGAGGATGGTGGGCAGCAGGTCACCGTTGCCGAACAGCAGATGCTCCAGGATGGAAAGCAGGTTCTCCACCGAGTAGCCGATGCCCTGGCGGCCGTTCACGTCGCCGATGCAGTTGAAATCCTGCCGCACCTGAGAGGCCGTGGTGCCCATCTGGGCGGCCAGCTCGCGGGAGGAGATGCTGGTGATGCCGTCGTTCTTCAGCGTCCGCAGGTAGCGGTAGTACTTGGGCAGGCGCTTGATCACCGGAAGGGAAGCTTTGCCGGGACTGTTCATAGAAATGGTTCTCCTTTCATCCAAAGGGAATGCCGGTCTCTTTGCGCCCTGCAAGGTGCACCGGCGATTAAGACAGTTTCTGAACAATAATGATATATACTTGTCAATCTTATTCTTACATAAAGTATACTGCAATGAGACAGAATGTCAAATCCTCTGGGCCAATTTTTTTCAAAGTAAAGAAATCTTAACCGCCGCATATTGCTTCGATCCCCGGGAACACTGAAAAAAACACCCTGAGGAGGAGCCAACATGCCGGAAGATGAAAAGGAAACCACCGAACAGCAGCGGCTGGAAAAGGAACAGCTGGAGGATCTGGGCACGGTGTGGCGCACCCGCGGCCCCCATGCCATCCACTGCCTGACCGTGATCGGCCAGATCGAGGGCCATGTGGAGGCCCCGCAGGGCCAGAAGACCACCAAGTATGAGCATGTGATCCCGCAGCTGGTGGCAGTGCAGGAGGATCCCGCTGTGGAGGGCCTGCTGGTGCTCATCAATACCGTGGGCGGGGACGTGGAGGCCGGGCTGGCGCTGGCAGAACTCATTGCCAGCATCTCAAAGCCCAGTGCCACGGTCGTGCTGGGCGGGGGCCACTCCATCGGCATCCCGCTGGCAGTCAGCGCCCGGCGCAGCTTTATCGTGCCCACGGCGACCATGACGGTGCACCCGGTCCGCCACTCCGGCATGATTCTGGGCGTGCCTCAGACCATGCGGTGGTTCGAGCAGATGCAGGAGCGCATCACCGGCTTTGTGGCGGGACACAGCGGCATTACGGCAGCGCGCTACTCGGAGCTGATGCTCCGCACCGGTGAGCTGGTGATGGACGTGGGCACCATGCTGGACGGCAAAAAGGCCGTAAAGGAGAAGCTCATCGATCAGCTGGGCGGCATCTCTGATGCACTGGAATGGCTGTACCGGGAAATCGAGCGGACTGAGTGAGAGAAAAGACCTGCCCGGGGCGGTGTCAGGCTTACAGCTCGCCCTTCCGCAGATACTTTACCATCATGGGGGCTTCATAGACCAGCATGAGGATCCAGCCCACAACATAGCTGTACGGCAGAGCCTCGATATCCATCTTCATCAGCAGCACAAAGAGGGCAGCGGCCGCCACACGGCCTGCCATGTTGAGCGTGCTGCTGTTCAGGGTGATCTTGAGGTCGCCCAGGCCGCGGAAACCACCCTGGATGCCATTGGTCAGCGAGGGCATCAGATAGAACAGGGAGACCAGCTTCAAAAAGCGCACCCCCAGATGCACCACGGCGGCATCGGTGACGAAGAGCCGGATGATGGGCTCGGCAAAGAAGAAGCAGACAGCGGTGATAAAAATGGCGTAGAGGAATTCCAGCTTCAGGCCGCAGAAGAAGCTGGCGCGGACACGGTCTTTTTTGCCCGCGCCGCGGTTCTGGGCCATCAGGGTGGTGGTGGCATGGCCGATGTTCTGCTGGGGCACATAGGCAAAGTCATCGATGCGGCCTGCGGCGGCAAAGGCTGCCATGGCGTTGACACCCATGGTGTTCACGATGGCCTGAATGGCGATCTTGCCCAGCTGAACGGTGGCCTGCTGCATGGCGCTGGTCCAGCCGTAGCTGATGGTCTTTTTCAGCAGCGAGGAGTCAAAAATGAACCAGCGCCTGCCCAGCTGCAGCACAGGGACCTTCCAGCGGATATAGATCAGGCAGAACACGCAGCAGAGCGCTTCGCTCAGCACGGTGGAAAGGGCACAACCCTCGGAGCCCCAATCCAGCACCTCAACAAAGAACAGGTCGCCGCCGATGTTCAGCACCGAACTGATCATCAGGAAGTACAGCGCGCTTTTGCTGTCGCCCAGCGCGCGCATGGTGGCGGCGAGGAAATTATAGAAGAAGGTGAACAGCAGCCCGCCGAACACGATGCGCAGGTAGTTCACAGCGATGGGAAGAATCTCTTCCGGCACCTGCAGCAGACGGAGCAGCGGATTTGCCAGGATCACACAGGCCAGCGAGAACACCAGGGAAAAGACGGAGCCTGCAATGGCGGTGGTGGAGACCTGACGCTCCACCAGCCGGGTGTCGCCTGCCCCGAACGCCGTGCTGACAAGGATGCCTGCACCCAGGCAGACACCGTTGATGAACAGGATCGCCAGCGTCATCAGCGGGTTGGAGGTGCCCACGGCGGCAAGGGCATCCTCGCCCACGAATTTGCCGACAATGATGCTGTCCACGGCGTTATAGGTCAGCTGGAACAGGTTGCCCAGCACAAGGGGAATGGTGAAATTGACCAGCAGCGGTGTGATCGGGCCGGTCGTCATATCTTTGGTCATTTGGAACTCTCTCTTTTTTTATAGATTAAATACCTGCCGTCCGCTGAAGATGGCCAGCGCCGAGCGGCTGGTGCCGGTGGCAATCAGCTGTGCGGCGGCGTGGAGGGCTGCACCGGCGGCAGGGGAGGCGGGAATGGCATCGGTGGCAAGGACCCGCTGTGCAGCGCGGTTGGCATCGGTGCTGGTAACGGCAGCTACATTATCCACAACATAGGCGTTGTAATTGCCCGGCACGATGCCGTAGCCGATATCCGGGATGCCGTGCCCGCCGGTGAAGCCGCCGCCCAGAGCCTGATTCTCAAAGGGCTCCACGGCCACGATGCGGACATCGTTGGTCCAGGCCTTGATGGTCTCGCCTACGCCGGTGATGGTGCCCGCGCTGCCCACGCCGACGGTGATGGTATCCACGAGACTGCGGCCCTCCCGGGAGATGGCCTGCACGATGGCGGGGCCGGTCACCCGGCGATGGTATTCGGGGTTATCGTCGTTGGCAAGCCAGTTCATATAATACCAGCCCTTTTCGGCTGCGGTGGTCTCTGCCAGCGCCCGGGCCCCCGCAAGGCCCCGCTGGGCGGGGGAATGCAGGATCTGTGCCCCCAGCCGGAGCAGGTATTCCTGCCGCAGGGCCGGGGCATCCTCCGGCATGGTCAGCACCACGGGGTGGCCCGCCGTCCGCCCGGCAAGGGCCAGCGCCATGGCAAAGGAGCCGGAGGCCGCTTCAATGATGGGCTGGCCCGGGAGCAGCTTGTGCTTTTCCGCCGCAAGGGCCAGCATCCCCTCGGCCACCGAATCGCGGGACGTGCCGGTGGGCCCATTATAATCAAGGTAAGCGTACAGCCGCCCCTTGAGCCCGCAGGCGGCAAGATAGCCCCGCAGCTCCACGATCGGACAGGGGACCAGGGTCTGATAGATGTTTGGATAAATTGCCACGAAATTCCTCCCTTACGCAAACCTGAGCAGTCAGCACAGAACTGTCTGCCATGCCAAGGGCTCCCCTGTTGGGGGAGCTGGCAAAGCATCAGGCTTTGACTGAGAGGTTTCATACCTATAAGGTAGCGCATCCTGTGCCCAGCGTCAAGCCGCAATTGGACAAAACGGAGAAAAACCTGCCGAAAAATCAGCAGAGTGATGGAAAAAAGCCTTGACAAGGAAAAGAATGTCTGCTATACTCCGTATGTAAAGCAAATGAACTTTACAACAAACGGAGGTCAGGGCAGAACGCATCATGGCAAAAGACTTTGAAATGGGCTATCTGCTCGATTTTTATGGCGAGGTGCTCACGCCCAAGCAGCGCGAGATGCTGAACCAGTATTACAACGACGACCTCTCCCTCAGTGAGATCGGGGAAAACTTCGGGATCACCCGTCAGGGCGCACGGGATGCCATCAAGCATGGCGAGACCACCCTGAAAGAGCTGGAAGCCAAGGTGGGCTTTGCAGGCCGCTACCGCCGGGTGCAGGAAAAGCTGGAGGAACTGGAACAGCTGGTCATTGACGCGCGGTTCGAGTGCACCGGCCCCTATGCCAGGCTCACCACCACTGAGTATGCAGCAACGCTGAACAAGATGCTGGGGCTGATCCGCTCCATCGATGAAGTCAACGAGAGCTGACACCATTACTATTTTGAGAGGAGCACCGAACATGGCATTTGAATCTTTGACCGACCGCCTTGCCGGTGTGTTCAAAAAGCTGCGCGGCCACGGCAAGCTGACCGAGGCCGATATCAAAGCCGCCATGCGCGAGGTGCGGATGGCCCTGCTGGAAGCCGATGTTAACTACAAGGTTGCCAAGGATTTCTGTGCCAGGGTCTCCGAGCGTGCCATGGGTCAGGAGGTCATGGAGAGCCTGACCCCCGCCCAGCAGGTGGTCAAGATCGTCAACGAAGAACTCGTTGCCCTGATGGGCGGCGAGGAAGCCCCCCGCCTGATCGTCAAGAACAAGGGTCAGACCATCATCATGCTCTGCGGCCTGCAGGGCAACGGCAAAACGACCCACGCAGCCAAGCTTGCCAAATACTTCATTAAGCAGGGCCGCCGCCCCATGCTGGTGGCCTGCGATATCTACCGCCCCGCCGCCATCGATCAGCTGCAGGTGGTGGGCGGGCAGGCAGGTGCACCGGTGTTCACACTGCCGGGTGCCAAGCCCCCGGAGATCGCCCGCAAGGCGCTGGCCCACGCCAAGGATTACGGCAACGACATCGTGATCCTGGATACCGCCGGCCGTCTGCAGATCGACGAGGTCCTGATGCAGGAGCTCGTGCAGATCAAGGAAGCTGTCCCCGTGGACGAGACGCTGCTGGTGGTGGATGCCATGGCAGGCCAGGATGCTGTGAACGTTGCCAAGACCTTCAACGAGACGGTGGGCATCGACGGCATCATCCTGACCAAGACCGATGGCGATACCCGCGGCGGCGCGGCACTTTCGGTGTTGAGCGTCACCGGCAAGCCCATCAAGTTCCAGGGCACCGGCGAAAAGCTGGACGATCTGGAAGTGTTCCATCCCTCCCGCATGGCCAGCCGCATCCTGGGCATGGGCGATGTGCTGAGCCTCATTGAAAAGGCGCAGGATGCCGCCGATGAAAAGGCCGCAGAAGAGACCGCCCGGCGGATGATGGAAAACAAGTTCGATATGAACGACATGCTGGCCCAGTTTGCGCAGATCCGCAAGATGGGCGGTGCAGGTGCCATGCTGAGCATGATGCCCGGGATGTCCGGCATTGATGCCAGCCAGGTCGACGAGAAAGCCTTTGACCGCATCGAGGCCATGATCTATTCCATGACCAAGGAAGAGCGTGAAAAGCCCTCCATCATCAACCCCAAGCGCAAGCGCCGCATTGCAGCGGGCAGCGGCACCCGGGTGGAGGATGTCAACAAGCTGCTCAAGCAGTTTGAGATGATGCAGAAGATGATGAAGCAGTTCAAGAAGAGCCCCAAGGGCTTTGCCCGCCGCCTGGGCGGCATGATGGGCAACCCCAATGCCTTCCGCGGCTTCAAATAACAATGGTATACACCCCGCAGGGGTTGTACAGATAGATTTAATCAAACCCCGAACCGGGGCACAAACATTTTTGGAGGATATTTACCATGGCAGTTAAGATTCGTCTGCGCCGCGTTGGCGCTAAGAAGGCTCCCTTCTATCGTGTTGTTGTTGCTGACAGCCGCTTCCCCCGCGACGGCCGTTTCATCGAGGAGATCGGCACCTACGATCCCAACCAGGAGCCCTCTGAGGTGAAGATCGACGCTGAGAAGGCCAAGGCTTGGATCGCCAACGGCGCACAGCCCACCGATACTGTCCGCGTTCTGCTGAAGAAGTCCAACATTCTGTAAGTAGGAGGGCTGACTCATGCAGGAGCTGTTGCTGGCAGTTGCCCGCGGTCTCGTGGAG
>ERZ791785.145-NODE-145-length-77227-cov-4.206150_pt1 | contig 77227 bp, 69 predicted proteins | sample MGYA00509947_ERZ791785 | MGnify/ENA primary metagenome ERZ791785 (study PRJEB30046, sample SAMN00791982) | human gut metagenome | study: EMG produced TPA metagenomics assembly of the A metagenome-wide association study of gut microbiota in type 2... | reverse complement strand
CAGCAGACAGTCTTCATGTAGGACATTTTATGGCACTGTGCCTGATGAAACGTCTGCAGGAAGCAGGAAACAAGCCAATCGCACTGATCGGTGGTGGTACAGGATATATCGGAGATCCATCCGGAAGAACTGATATGAGAAGCATGATGACACCGGAGCAGATCCAGCATAACTGCGACTGTTTCAAAGAGCAGATGAGCCGTTTCATCGATTTCTCAGAGGGCAAAGCTCTTATGGTAAACAATGCAGACTGGCTGCTTGACTTGAACTACATCGATGTACTTCGTGAGGTAGGACCTCATTTCTCAGTAAACAGAATGCTGACAGCTGAGTGTTACAAGCAGAGAATGGAGAAGGGACTGAGCTTCCTTGAGTTCAACTACATGATCATGCAGGCATATGACTTCTATGAGTTGTTCCAGAACTACGGATGTAACCTTGAGTTCGGTGGAGACGACCAGTGGAGCAACATGCTCGCAGGTACAGAGCTGATCCGTCGTAAACTTGGTAAAGATGCAAGTGCTATGACAATCACACTGCTTCTGAACTCCGAAGGTAAGAAGATGGGTAAGACACAGTCAGGTGCTGTATGGCTTGATCCAAATAAGACATCCCCATTTGACTTCTACCAGTACTGGAGAAATGTTGGAGATGCTGATGTTCTGAAATGTATCCGTATGCTGACATTCCTTCCACTTGAAGAGATCGACAAGATGGACACTTGGGAAGGCGCACAGCTTAACACAGCGAAAGAAATCCTTGCATATGAGCTGACAAAGCTTGTTCACGGTGAGGAAGAAGCACAGAAGGCACAGGAGAGTGCACGTGCACTGTTCAGCCAGGGAAATGCTGACAATATGCCGACAACAGAACTGGAAGAGGCAGATTTCCAGGATGGAAAGATTGATATCCTTGCAGTTCTTGTAAAGAGTGGACAGGCTTCTTCCAGATCTGACGCAAGACGTGCCGTAACACAGGGTGGTGTTTCTGTAGACGGAGAGAAAGTAACAGACATTACAACAACATATGCTCCGGCAGACTTCGACGGAGAAGGTAAGATCGTGAAAAAAGGAAAGAAAAACTTCCGTAGAGTTGTTGCAAAATAATGAAATGAATTAAAAATAGTGGCTGTTACTGTAGCATTAGGGTGAATACAGTAACGGCCGCTTCTTATAAGGAGTAAATAAAAATGGCATTTAAAGAAGTAAAGATTGAAGAACTTTCATTTAACCCTTTTACAAAGATCAGCAAGGAATGGATGCTGATCACAGCAGGAGATGAAGAGAAGCATAATACAATGACAGCCAGCTGGGGTGGAGTTGGAATTATGTGGGGGATGAATGTGGCAACAGCATATATTCGTCCACAGAGATATACGAAGGAATTCGTAGATGCAGAAGATATGTTTACACTTTCTTTCTTTAAGGAAGATTACAGAAAAGCATTAAATCTTTGTGGCTCCAAGTCAGGACGCGACTGTGATAAGGATAAAGAGGCAGGACTGACACCGTATTACACAGACGGAACAACAGCGTATGAAGAAGCAGATCTGATCTTTGTCTGCAGAAAGCTTTATGCACAGGAGATGAAACCGGAGTGCTTTACAGTAGACGGACCGGATGAGAAATGGTATCCGGGCAAAGATTATCATACAATGTATATGGGGGAGATCGTGAAGGTTCTTGTGAGAGAATAATTTTTGAGTCACATTTGATTTCATACTATACAAAATTAAAGAAGGTGGGCGGTAGAAATGAAAGAAGTAAAGACAATCATACTAAAGGATGTATTACCTTTTGTGGATCCGGTGGCGAGATCCCATGCGAGAAGAGTTTTGAAAGATGCAGAAGGATATAAGGAGCTTGTGATTGATTTTCGCGGAATCGAGTTCATGGGTCGTGGATTTGCAGATGAAGTGTTCCGTGTGTTTCAGGAAGAACATCCGGAGATAACGATTACGCCGCTTCATGCAAGTACATCCATGCTGGCAATGATTCGTCATATTGGCGGAAAACAACAATAAATTGATATTTACATATCCCTTGTAAACCGTTACAATAGGAAGTCGGGGCGTTTGCCTCAGTGAGTGGCAAATTTACTTTTGACACTTACATCATTTTATAGAAGAAAAGGAACAAGGGAAATGGGGATTTATCTGATTGTATGCCCGCTGGTGTTTTTGGCGGGCTTTGTTGATTCGATTGCAGGAGGCGGAGGTCTGATTTCACTTCCGGCATATATGTTTGCCGGGATTCCGGTGCATAATGCAATCGCAACGAATAAGCTGTCATCTTCAACAGGAACGGCAGTATCGACAGCGAGACTGATTAAGAATAAGAAAGTAGACTGGGGATTCGTACCGGGAACTGTGATCGGAGCATTGATCGGTTCTGTCGCAGGAGCAAATCTAGCGTTGATCATCGGCGATCGTATTTTGAAGATGGTATTGGTTGTGATTCTGCCGATCGTAGCCTTCTGTGTGTTGAGAGACAAGAACATGGATGTGGAAGTTCCGGTCGGAATGACAAAGAACAAGCAGTATCTGATCGCGATTGTATGCTCTTTGGTGATTGGTTGTTATGATGGATTCTACGGTCCGGGAACAGGAACCTTCTTGCTGCTTGTATTTACCAAGCTTGCGAAGATACCATTGGAGAAAGCGACAGGAAATGTGAAGATTGTGAATCTTTCTTCCAATATTTCAGCGCTGATCACATTTATCCTTGCAGGGAAAATTATGTGGGGACTGGGGCTGGCAGCATCCTGTTTTAGCATTGCCGGACATTATGTTGGTGCCGGAATGGTTGTGAATAATGGGGTGAAAGTGATCAAGCCGATTATTCTGATCGTGCTGGTGATGTTATTGATTAAGGTTGTGTCTGGAATATAAAAGAAGGATGGAAGCAAAATGGAAGAGTCTTTGTACTCATCCTACAATGAAAGAAGCAGAACAGAGGTTATTCTTCGGTTCTGCTTCTGTATTTTTTAGGGGTTACTCCCTGATATTCTTTAAATTTACGAATAAAATAACTAATATTGTCAAACCCGCAGTTGATGGCGATATCAGATACTGACAGAGAGCTACCATCTAGAAGGATGGCAGCTTTTTTGATACGGTATTCGTTCAGAAAGGCAAAGGGCGTCTTCCCCATCTCCTGATGGAAATAACGGCAGAAATAGGTTGGGCTCATGCAGGCAATATCAGCAAGCTCTTTTAGGGTGACAGGTTCTGTGTAATGGGAACGGACATAGTCCAGAACGGCCTTGAGCTGGTTGATTGAGGCAAGCTGTTTTCCGGTCGTATCATTCAGTTTCATAATTTCCGTGCGGAAGCAAAGTTCCAGGATCTGCAGAAGAGAAATCTTGATCTTGAGGAGCGCACTTTGTCCGGAATGATGGTAATTCTGGATAATGTCAAAATAAGATCTTCGAAGTTCTTCATGTTCCTTTGGTGAAATGGCAGCAGAAATGCGATTCGGAAAGAGAAGCTTCTGCTGAGTAACAGGCTGGATGAAATTATGCTGGCACGCATCATAAACATCAAAATTCAGAAACTTTGGATCAAATACGATGGCATGATGCAGAGAGTGGTTATGTGCCTGAAGCTCATGAAGCTCACCGGAATTGATAAAGTAGAATTCACCGGCCTGCATCTCATAAGGTGTTCCGGCAATGATGCCATGCAAGGTTCCTTCTTCAATATAGAGAAATTCCAGTTCGTCATGCCAGTGGGCGGTGACAGAATAGAAACCATTTTTATCTCGATGAGTATATACTTGCAGCGGAAACATAGGAGTTCCGTGAGCGTTCATTTCCTTTAAAGAGCGTGACATAAATAAACCTCGCATGAAATCATAATATTGTGTTATTTTTGAACAAAATAATGAAAGTATCTTTTGCTTTCCTGTATTATACTGGGTTCGAAATGAAAAAGCAAGAAGGGAGCATGAGATGGAGAAAAAATGGTGGCAGAGCAGTGTCGTCTACCAGGTCTATCCACGTAGTTTTGCGGACAGCAATGGGGATGGAATGGGAGATATTCCAGGAATTACAGGGAAAATTAAATATTTAAAAGAGCTGGGAGTGGATGTGCTGTGGATCTGTCCAGTTTACCAGTCCCCACAGGATGATAATGGATATGACATTTCAGATTATCGCGCAATCTATCCGGAATTCGGAACAATGCAGGATATGGAAGAACTGATCACAAAATGTCAAGATAATGGCATTAAAATCATCATGGATTTGGTCGTAAACCATACATCAGATGAGCATCCCTGGTTTATAGAAGCAAAGAAAAGTACGGAGAATCCATATCGTGATTATTATATCTGGCGGAAAGGAAAGGATGGTCAGCCACCGAATGACCTGAAATCGAATTTTGGCGGAAGTGCCTGGGAGTATTCCCCGGAGACAGGCGAGTATTATCTGCACTTTTACAGTAAGAAGCAGCCGGATCTAAATTGGGAGAACCCAAAACTCAGGCAGGAGATTTATGACATGATGAACTGGTGGCTGGATCAGGGGATCGCCGGATTCCGTATGGATGTAATTGACCTGATTGGAAAGATACCGGATCAGAAGATCAAAGAAAACGGTCCGATGTTACATTCTTATCTGCAGGAGATGAATGAGGCGACATTTGGCAGCAGGGACAGTATGACGGTCGGAGAATGCTGGGGAGCAACTCCGGAGATCGGAAGGATGTATACGGATCCAAAACGGAAGGAGTTGAGCATGATTTTTCAGTTCGAGCAGATCCAGCTGGATAAGAAAGCGGGAGGTCAGCGCTGGGATTTGAAACCATTAGATCTGCCGGATCTGAAGCGCGTGTTCAGCAAGTGGCAGACGGAACTGGAAGGACATGGCTGGAACAGTCTGTTCTGGAATAATCACGATCTTCCGAGAATTGTATCCCGCTGGGGAAATGACGGAGCATATCGTGTATTATCAGCAAAAATGCTTGCAACATTGCTACATGGGATGAAAGGAACACCTTATATCTACCAGGGAGAAGAGATTGGCATGACAAATGTTCCTTTCCGGACAATAGAAGAATTTCCGGATATTGAAACCCAGAATATTTACAAAGAACGTCTGAAAGCCGGATTCACGAAAGAAGAGACCATGCATGCGATCCGTGCGAAAGCAAGAGACAATGCGCGGACACCAATGCAGTGGAATAGCACAGAGAATGCAGGTTTTACCGAAGGAATCCCATGGTATCGTGTGAATCCGAACTACACGAAGATTAATGTAGAACAGGCAAGGAAAGATCCAGATTCCATATTTTATCATTACCAGAAACTGATCAGTCTCCGGAAAGAGAACGATATTATGGTGTATGGAACCTATTATCTGCTATTCCCGGAGGATGAAGATCTATATATTTATACAAGAACACTTGGAACAGAGCAATGGCTGATCGTTTGCAATTTTCATGAGAAGACAAGAACCTTCCGGTGCAAGCAATCCGGGCAGGTATTGCTAAGCAACTATAAAGATACCCCTGCCCTGGATAAAATGACAGAACTGCGTCCCTATGAGGCAGTTATTTATCGGATGGAACGCAAGGATGTGAGTCGTGAAGTACACGCACAAGATCATAGTTCTGATTTTGAATTCGATATTGAGTTGGAGTAATTCCAAGAGATTTTCGGAAAACTTTACAAAAATAGTTATCGTTTGAAAATCCGACCATCGAAGCAATATCACCAATTGTGTGATATCGGTTTTGAAGGAGCAGAATACAGGATTTTTGAATACGCAGATTCGTTAGATATTTTCCAGGAGAAGTTCCGTATAAATGAGTAAATTCCCGACATAAATGATACTTTGATAATCCTACGGCATCAGAAATTTCATCTAGATTCAGGGAAACATTGTAAAAATGGGTATCTATATAATTTTTTGCCAGTGTAACACGTGGTGAAGTTAGTTTAGGATGATATAATGCATAGCTTGTTAAATCCAGAAGGAAAGAATAAGCAGCTTTTGAATTATCAAATACCGATTCCAGCTGATTTGAAGTCGCGTTTAAATATAAATCTCTCATTTGTTCTGGCAAGGTACAGGATTCATCAAGGTGAAAAGTGGGACCACTGGACTGATGAATGTAGTACAAAAGGGGAAGGCATTCCGTGGAAAATTCTAGGTACAGTACATCCCAGTGATCTGAATCAGACGGAAGAGCGTACTGGCTGTCTCCGGGAATCTGAACAAGAAACAGATCGTTAGCCTCTTGAATATAGGATTTTCCGGAAATATGAAAAATTCCTTTTCCAGATAGTGTGTATTGAAGAAGAAGATAAGAGTTCTTTCTAGTGTTGTTATCCCAGTTATAATCATGCGATGTAATATGGTGTAGTCCGATTCCTTTTAGTGTTTGAAGAGGAAGGGCAGAAGTTATGTGGAATCCAACAGAACCAAATGGTAGGTTGGAAAATAAGTGATTGTTTGTCATATTTATGAGTTCCTTTAACTATATTTGAATTTAATTATAAATGAAAAATGAATAAACAGCAAGAATTTACCATTCAACGATTTACATTACCATTGAAACGGAAAGAATATAGACGTTATAATACATGAGGTCAGGAGATAAAAAGAAAAAAGGAGGAACCGAATGCAGATCATTTTCGATGAAAAACAGCAGATTTTTCATTTATATAATGAGAAAATCAGTTATGTGATTCAAGTAGAAAAACAGCGCTATTTAAAGCACTGTTATTACGGAAAAAGGTTGAAAAAGTGGCGCGGTGGCATTCAGAGCTTCTATTACGACAGAGGATTTTGTGCAAATCCGGTTGTTGAAGACAGGACGTTTTCGCTGGACACACAGCAAAGAGAATTTCCGGAATCCGGCCAAGGAGATTTCAGAAGTCCGGCCTATGAGCTGATGGATGCACAGGGAGACAGAAACGCAAGATTTTTCTATCAAGGATTTCAAATTCTGAAAGGAAAGACAGCACCGGAAGGACTCCCACATGTCTATACAGAGCAGGTTGCAGAAGCAATGACACTGGAAATTACGCTTCAGGACGAAGTGAGAAACCAGAGAATCCTGTTATATTACACAATCTATGAAGATGCGGTGGTCACAAGATTTGCTAAATGGATTAACGATGGAAAAGAGCCGGTGGAGATTAGCAGATTCTTAAGTATGAGCATGGATCTGCCGACACAGGGGTATGATGTGCTGACCTTTGCTGGGGCGCATGTAGAAGAGAAAAATATGTACCGGCGTCCACTCTGTGCAGATGCAGTTGTGATCGAGAGCCGTCGTGGAACAAGCAGTCCGCAGGCAACCCCGTTTCTTGGATTGTTAAGTTCACAGACGACAGAAGAGCAGGGTGAAGTTCTGGGCGTAAATCTGATCTACAGCGGAGATTTTTATGGGAGTGTCCAGTGTGGGCAGTATGGAACGACGCGGGTACAGATCGGGCTGAATCCATTTCAGTTCCAGTGGAAGTTGCACCCGCAGGAAAGTTTCTGTACACCGGAGGCAGTCCTTGTATACAGTGAACAGGGATTGGGCGGGATGACAGAGATCTTCCATAAATTGTACAGAGAACGTGTCTGCCGGGGGACGTACAGAGAGAAAGAACGTCCGGTGTTATTGAACAGCTGGGAAGGAATGTATTTTGATATTAACGAAGAAAAAATATTGAATTTGGCAGAGGAGGCCGCGGAGCTTGGAATCGAACTGCTGGTGATGGATGATGGTTGGTTTAAAGGAAGGAATACAGATACGACTTCCCTTGGAGACTGGGTAGAAGATAAGACGAAATTTCCAGACGGGCTGCAAAATCTGGCAAAGCGGGTGAAACAGAAAGGAATTGAATTTGGAATTTGGTTTGAACCGGAAATGATTTCGGAGAAAAGTGATCTCTACAGGACACATTCGGACTGGGTGATCAGAAGTCCGCTTTATGATCCGATCCGCAGCCGGCATCAGCTTGTGCTTGATTTGTCTAACCCGGCAGTCTGTGAGTATCTGATTCAGTCTGTTGGAAGGATTCTGGAACCGGGAAATATCAGTTATGTGAAATGGGATATGAACCGACATCTGACGGATCTTGGAAGTGTATACCTGGGCAGAGAAAACCAGATGGAATTATCTCATCGTTATGTACTTGGACTTTATCATGTGATGGAAACACTGACGGAAAGATTTCCACAGGTTTTGTTTGAAAGCTGTTCCAGTGGCGGCGGCAGATTTGATGCAGGAATGCTTTATTACATGCCGCAGACCTGGACGAGTGACAATACCGATGCAATCTGCAGATTGAAGATCCAGCATGGAACAAGTTTCCTGTTTCCGCCGGTTACAATGGGGGCTCATGTATCTGCGTGTCCAAATCATCAGGTGGGAAGGACAACACCGCTTGCTACAAGATTTGCGGTTGCGGCAGCAGGGAATCTCGGCTATGAGCTGGATCTGAAAAATCTTTCTAAAGAAGAGAAAGAGGAAGTGAAAGCACAGATTAAAGAATATAAAAAGAGGCGAAGAACGGTACAGTTTGGAACCTATTATCGTTTGGCAAATCCATTCTGTGAGAATCAGAGCGCATGGAATATCGTGTCTGAAGATGGAATGGAAGTAATTTTCACACACGTGCAGATCCTCGCAAGAGCAGCATATCGGATGCCGGTCATCCGGCTGAGAGGTCTGGACCCGGACGCAATCTACACAGACTGTGCGACCGGACAGGAATATGGAGGGGATGAACTGATGTATGCAGGCATCCGGATACCAAGAATCAGACAGGACTTTTCAAGTACAACAATAGTATTCCGGAAATCCTGATTGAGATAGAAAAGTAAGAAGTTATAGGAGGAGCTACAATGGGAAAAGAACAGAGATATCAGAATGCAGCAAGTCAACTTCTGCGTCTGGTAGGAGGAAAAGAAAATGTGATCAGCGCGGCTCACTGCGCGACCAGATTGCGACTGGTATTAAAAGATGAGAGCAAAGCAGATGTAGATGGAATTCTTAAGACAGAGCTTATAAAAGGCCAGTTTTCTACAGGCGGCCAGTTCCAGATTATTATCGGAAGTGGTACGGTGGATGAGGTGTACAAATATTTTATCCAGTACGCAGATATCAAAGAGAGTTCCAAAAATGAAGTAAAAAAAGATGCAGACCAGAAAATGAATCCGCTTCAGAAACTAGTCAAGATGCTGGCGGACGTATTTGTACCGATCATCCCTGCGCTGGTTGCCAGCGGTCTTCTGATGGGACTCAATAATGTCCTGACAGCAGAAGGACTCTTTATTTCAGGAAAGTCACTTGTGGAAGCATATCCGAATATTTCTGATCTGGCATCTATGATTAATACATTTGCCAGTGCGGCATATGCATTCCTGCCAATCCTTGTTGGATTTTCAGCAACAAAGATGTTCGGAGGAAATCCATATCTCGGAGCTGTTATGGGAATGATCATGGTATCCGGAGATCTTCTGAATGCGTATTCCTATGGTACAGCAATCACAGAGGGAACGGTTCCGGTATGGCACATCGGAGCTCTGACGATCGAAAAGGTTGGATATCAGGGAACTGTCCTTCCAGTACTTGCAGCAGCTGCCATCCTGGCATTCATTGAGAAAAAACTGCACAAGGTAGTTCCAGAATATCTGGACAACCTTCTGACCCCGGCGCTGTCTGTGCTTGTAACTGCATTCCTTACCTTCACTGTAGTAGGTGGTGTAATGCGTACAGCAGGTGACTGGATCACAAATGTTATTCTGTGGTTGCATGATACATTAGGTGTTGTCGGAGGATTCATTTTCGGATTCATCTATGCACCGCTGACAATGACAGGAATGCATCACAGTCTGTTGCCGGTAGATATTCAGCTGATCGCGGCAGGAGGTTCTTTCCTCTTTGCAATTGCAGCGTGTAATAACGTGGCTCAGGGTGGAGCAACACTGGCAGCTATGTTCTGTGCAAAAGATAAGAAAATGAAGAGTATTGCTGTTTCTTCCGGTATCTCTGCTCTGCTTGGAATTACAGAACCGGCAATGTTCGGAGTCAATCTGAAGATGAAATATCCATTCTATGCAGCTATGTTCGGTTCTGCTGTCGGATGTGCTTATGTGACACTGACGAATGTCCAGAATATTTCCCCAGGGGCAGCAGGAATCATTGGATTTGTATGTATCAAGTCCGGCGGTATGCTCAATTATATGATTGGAATTCTGATCTCACTGGTAGTCGGATTCGCAGTGACAATGGTACTGTCCAAACATCCGAAATTCAAGGAAGTGTAAGAAATTGGAATAATCTATGAGATACGGTGCAATTTGTTTTGACAGGTTGCACCGTATTTTTACTTACATTACGATTCAAAATCACATCACCAGCCTCAAAATCCTTGTCTTATCCAAAATAAAAATCGAACATACCATAAACAGATGCGCCAGGAGTGTGCTGACGATCACGCCGTTGGAAGTCAGCAGGAATCCAATGTGGAATCCAAACCAGCAGATAAATCCGGAGTAGCTTGTCATTAAAATCAGAAGTGGAAGTTCTTCCCAAAATCCATGAATCGTGGAAAGAAAATCATCCATCGTAAAGTCAAAGTAAATGAAGCGTCCGACTGCAAGTGTGATGAAATACATCATCAGTGAATCATAATTATCATCATTATAAATGAATTTAATATAAAGCAAAATCAAGATAATATAAAATGAAGACACCAGTCTGATGGAAGCCTTTTGGTTGGAATTTATTTCTTCCAATGGTACAAATACAATATCAAGCCATCCATTTAAGATAACGGAGAAGCAAAGGAAGAGTAAAAGGATAATATCCTGATACTTCTGCCAATAGATGGATACGCCAGGGATCCTCTCGTCGATAACATAGTAAAGAGACAGAAAGATCAGTACAGAGGTGCTGGCGAAGACCATCTCAAAGAAACTTTCAATAATGCTTCTTTTTCGCTCCTGATGGTGGCGGTTGATACGACGGATTGCTTTGTGGGATAGGGAGTCATCCTGGAGTCGCTGGCGTGTTTTCAATTTGGCTACGGCAAGGACAATACCGATCACAACAGCAAGTCCGAGCAGTGAGACGAGCAGGTAGATTCCAATGTATTCAAAGTTAAAATAGTGTGTAACATAAGTTCTCATAAAAATACCTTCTTTCAAAATCCTTAGCAGATGGTAAATGTTTCTAACTACCTTAATTCTAATTATAGCACGGTGATGCAAGGGATAAGCAGGTTTATAGTTAGCGTATGCTTATAAGATTTATAAAATAGTGGACAAAATTGAATCTAGTCAAACAAAATAAACTATGTTAGACTATCAATAGATTGATAAAAAGATAACAAGTATGGTATCTGTCAGAATGGATTGCCAGTCGTATATAGTGCGAACAGTAATCAAAACAGTTTACCAGGGAGTGGAAAAAGAACAGGATGAGAATAATGAAAGCAATTGTATTCGACGTAGACGACACATTATATGATTTATCAACTCCATTTAAGGAAACATGCAGGGAGGTTTTTCCAGAAGATAAAGATCTGGATCTGGAAGGCGCATTTTTGGCAAGCAGAAGATACAGCGATTCCGTGTATGCACGCTGCTTAAGTGGTGAGATGTCAATGGAAGAGATGTATATCTATCGATTCAAGAATGCATTTCTTGATTATGGGAAGAAGATCAATGCGCTGAAAGCTCTGGAGTTCCAGGCAGTTTATGAAGAAAAGCAGCAGGAAATCAAAATGACGGATGCAATGAAAGATTTGCTACAGAGTCTGAAAGAGAAGGTGACTTTGGGAATCGTTACAAATGGACCGGCGCAGCATCAGTGGGATAAAGTGAACGCGCTTGGTGTAACAGAATGGATTCCGGTAGGTCATGTATTTATATCAGGAGCACTTGGTGTAGCAAAACCAGATAAGAGGATTTTCAGTCGTGCGGCGGAAAGAATGGGGATTTTGCCGCAAGAAATCTGCTATGTGGGAGATTCTTTTGAAAATGATATTGCAGGGGCGAAAGCTGCGGGGTGGAACGCAGTCTGGTATAATCATCGTGGACATCAGGCAGCAGGTGATGTAAAGCCGGATGCAGTAGTAAGAAGTGAGGAAGAATTGATTGCATGCCTGGAGAAGATCAGCACGAAGGAGTGAGCAGAACAATTAGATACAAAAAAGAAAAATAACAGCTGTAAGAGAAATATGTTTCAATAACAGCTGTTATTTTTCTTTTTATTCGTTATTCTTTTACTTTTTCACTTTTATCTTTCGGCAAAATCAGACTGAGCAGCAGTGATACTACGAACACACCTGCAACAGCATTTCCGTTGAAGATATCTCCCACAGCCTGTGGGAAAGCGCTGAAGAAGTTCGCATCTGTTTGTGTAAGACCAACGCCGACGCAGAAAGCGAGAGATACAATGATCATTGTGCGGTCATTGAACTCACAGTCTTTGAGCATCTTGATTCCTTCGTACAGGATTGAACCAAACATCATAACAGTACATCCACCAAGTACTGACTGCGGCAGGGAGTTAAAGAAAGCTCCAAGCGGCGGGAACAGAGATGCCAGGATCAGGATCAAAGCTCCCATAAGGATCGTGAATCGGTTGATTACGCCAGTCATAGTTACAAGTCCGACATTCTGGCTGAAGGAAGTCAGTGGAAGACATCCGAAACATCCGGAAATTGTACTGGAGAATCCGTCAACTGCAAGAGATCCCTGCAGCTCTTCAATCTTAATGTCACGGTCTAAAGATCCTTTACATACTGCAGTTGTAGCTCCGGTTGTCTCAGCGGCAGAAACCAGGAAGACAATCGCAATTGTAAAGAATGCTCCAAGGCCAAATACTGGTGTATGACCAGTGAAGAAGACAAGTCTTGGAAGGCTGAAAAATCCGATTTCACTGATTGTTTTGCTGATTCCGGAGAAATCGATCATTGGAGCAATACCAGCAACAGTAAAGATTGCGGAAAGGATATAACCGAAGATCAATCCAACAAGGATGTTCAGGTTTTTGTATACACCATGCAGTAAATATCTTGAAACCAGACAGACAATCAGTGTCACAAGACCTACAAGAAGGTGATACCAGGATCCAAATGATTCGGAACCGCTTCCACCGCCCCAGGAATTCATTCCAACCGGGAGAAGAGAAAGTCCGATCGCGATAACAACACAGCTGGATACAACCGGTGTTAAATATTTCTTCCAATACTGGGCACTTAAACCAACAACTCCCTCGAAGATACCACCAAGGATAACGGCACCGACCATGCCTTCATATCCGAGATCCGGATTTGTACAGATCATCAGAAGACTTCCAAGGAAAGTGAAGCTGACACCCATAACGATCGGCAGTTTCGAACCAATCTTCCATATAGGGTAGAGCTGTAAACAAGTACCGATTCCGGCTACGAACATGGCGCACTGAAGAAGTCGAGTGATTTCAACAGCGGTCAGATGATCACCGGTGCCTCTGACAAGAGCGGCACTGCAGACGATTAATACAGGAGCAAGGTTGGCTACGAACATGGCCAGTACATGCTGTAAGCCGAAAGGAATCGCTTTTCCGAGTGGTACGCGGCCGTTCAGGAGATAGATATTTTCTTCGCTGACGGTTGTGATATTTCGTTCTTTATCTTTCATATTTACATACCCGTTCTTTCTAGATATTTCATATAATGGTTCTGTATCTGTTATACAGATCCCCAAACAGAAACCACTATATACTGGTTCGCAGATTGTTGTAAATGAAAATCTGCGAACCTTTTATGTGATTGTAGTTACAACGTTACTGTTCACTTTTAGACAGCGTCTGCTTCTTCATTTTTTCCGAGTCTGCGAAGCATTGTCTTCTTGACTGCACGGAAAATGTTTTCATAACCTGTGCAGCGGCACAGATGACCGGACATCATTTTACGGATCTCATCATCTGAGAATTCTTTGCCGGCATTTAAAAGTTCAGTTGCACTCATGATGAATCCAGGTGTACAGAAGCCACACTGAACAGCTGCTTCGTCAATAAATGCCTGCTGAATATCGGATAACTCACCATTTGGTCCGGCGAGACCTTCAAGAGTAAGGATTTCTTTTCCCTCAGCCCATACACCGAGATAGATACAGGAGTTGAAACATTCCCCATCAATGATTACATTGCATGCTCCACATTCTCCGACTTCGCAGCCTTTCTTTACGCTGGTCAGACGGAAGTCATCTCTTAAAACATCTGTAAGTGATGCACGGACATCGATCATTTTCTCGACTTTCTTACCGTTGATCGTGCAGGTAAGTAATTTGTACTGTTTATTCATCGATCACACCTCCTGCCAATCTGATAGATTCTGTCAGTGCACGCTCTGCAAGAACAGTAGCGATGTGCTGACGGAATGCCTTGGATGCTCTCCAGCTGTCACGTGGATTGATATCTTCCAGAACAGCCTGACCAAATTCATGAACAACAGCTTTTGTAAGCGGTTTGCCCTTTGCTTTTGCCTCAGCAGAAGGTGCACGCATCGGAACAGGTCCTGCAACTCCGTAAGCAATTCTGACATCCTTGATCGTCTTCTTATCTTCAGAGAGTTTTACATTGACAGAACATCCTGTTGTTGCGATATCCATTGCATTACGCATTGCGTATTTAATGTAATGTCCGTGGTAGCCTTCGTATGCTTCCTTCGGAATGATGATCGCTGTCTGAATCTCTGCCGGTTTCAGATCAACGACTCCTGCTTTAATATAGAAGTCATGGATCGGGATTCTGCGAACTCCGTCCGGTCCTGTGATCTCAACAATTGCATCCCATGCATGAAGTGTTGAAGCGGAATCAGCGGATGTAACACCATTACATGTGTTTCCACCGATCGTTCCGATGTTACGGATCTGTGGTCCACCAACCATATCAACAGCTTCCCCAAGTACGTTGATATGCTTCTGGATGATCGGATCCTTTGTAATATGAGAGAAGCTGGTCAGAGAGCCAATGCGGATCGCACCGTCTTCTTCATAAGATATGCCTCTCATTTCATCAATTCTATAAATGCTTACAAGTTCTTTTCCTGCGCGACGTCCTTCACGCATCTGTACAAGAACGTCACTTCCGCCGGCAATGATCTGTGCTTCCGGATGTTCCTGTAAAAGCTGTATAGCATGGGCTACGCTTTCAGCTTCATAAAGTGCTTTAAGATCATACATTTGCTTCTCCTCCTTCCTCAAACATATGTTGTTCTTTCATACTGCGGAACAGATGGTGTGGATTCACCGGTGCATCATTTACATAGACACCTGTTGCCTGATAAACTGCGTTACGGATTGCAGGTGCAATAGAACATGTCGGTGGCTCACCAAGAGATTTTGTTCCGAATGCACTTGTAGGCTCCGCATTTTCTACGAAATAAGCACGTAGTCTCGGGTGATCCATAAATGTGGATAACTTGTAATCGAGCAAGTTATCATTTAATGCTCTTCCGGTCTTCGGATCAAAGAGCAGGTTCTCAGAGAGTCCGAATCCGATTCCCATACTCATACCACCGTGTGCCTGAGCTTCAGCAAGTGCCGGGTTAATCAGTGTGCCGGCGTCATGTACATTGACGAGATCAAGCAGTTTTACCTTACACATCGGGATGTCAACTTCAACTTCTGCAAATGTACATCCGAAGGAGTAAGCATTGGACTTAATCTGTGCTGTACTTTCAGCTGACAGATGCTCACTGTGTGAAAGGCTGTAAAGTGCTTCTGTTGAAAGATCTCCAAGAGACATCAGAACACGGTTATCTGTGATACGAACAATCTGTCCGTCAATGATATCCAGGTTATATTCAGGCATTCTTGTCAGTTCATGCGCATATTTCAAAATGCGTTCTTTCAGGAGCAGTGCTGTCTGGCGAATTGAGAATCCGGCTGTATAAGTCTGACGGGATGCATAAGCACCTGTTCCGAATGGCGTAACGTCTGTATCCTGACAGGAAACAACGTGTACAGCCTCAAGCGGAACGCCAAGAATATCTGCAGTCATCTGTGAATATGCAGTGTCAGCACCCTGTCCGATCTCTGTCTCACCAAGCTGAACCTGAAGAGAACCATCCTGATTCAATACCATACGGCAGGAAGATGTCTCAAGTGAGATCGGCCATACAGCTGTGTTGTACCAGAAGACTGCCATACCGATACCTCTGCGGATATCTCCTGTCTGGTTCTGGTATTCTTTGTATTTACGAAGGTAATCAGTAACTTCGATTCCTTTGTCGAGACACTGGTTGAATGTGTCGCTGTATAATTCATTTTTAGAAAATGCATCCTTGTATCCGACCGGCATCAGGTTTTTGCGGCGGAATTCAAGTGGATCCATGTTAAGTTTTGCACAAATGTCTTCTGTATGACATTCTACAGCCCACATTGCCTGTGGAATTCCGTAACCACGCATCGCACCGGCAACGGATTTGTTTGTGAATATTGTATAAGCATCAGCCTCTACGTTATCACAAGGATAAAGCTGCGGGAATGCGCCAACACCTTTTGCACAGATGCTGTGACCATGGGAAGCGTAAGCACCCTGATCGGAAAATGCTTCCAGTTTTCTTGCAGCAAATGTTCCATCCGGACGAACCCATGAAATGATATGGCTCTTGATCGCATGACGTACACGAGTAGAAACAAAGGTCTCCTCTCTTGGTACATCAAGTTTAATAAGATGTCCGTGAAGCTGTATGGAAAGCCATGCACAAAGTGGTTCATACAAAACATCCTGCTTATTTCCGAAACCACCGCCGATGTAAGGCTTAATGATACGGATCTTACCCCATTCAACTCCGAGTGCCTGACCGACAACTCGACGTACGATATGAGGAATCTGAGTAGAACTTACAACTTTGATGCGGTCTCCTTCCATCTCAGCATAGCAGATAAAGTTTTCAATATGACAGTGCTGAACAGTTGGTGTGCTGTACCAGCCTTCTACTTTGATCAGTCCAGGTTCTTTGATTGCTTCTTCGTAGTTCCCTTTACTGATCGTTGTGTGTTTGAGAATATTGTTTGGATATTTTTCATGAAGCTGAGGAGCATCCTCTTTCATAGCATCCATAACATCCAGAACAAATGGATATTCTTCATATTCTACTTTGATCGCACGAAGTGCCTGTGCAGCGGAAACCTCATCCTCTGCTACAACCGCAGCGATATCATCCCCATAAAATCTGACGCGGTCTGTAAGTACAAGACGATCGGCAACATCCTGATGTGATTCATCTGTGGACCATGGATGTCCGGCAGTTGGAAAATAATGCTTCTCCTTTAAATCAAAACAGGTAAATACTTTTACAACTCCAGGTATCTTCTCAGCTTCAGATGTGTCAATAGAAAGAACATGTCCGTTGGCAATTGTAGAGTGTAAAATACGTGCAATATAGGCACTCTTATCACAGAGATCATCTGTATATTTTGTACGTCCAATTACTTTATCGTAGGCATCTACACGAGTAACCTTTTTTCCTACATACATGTTATCCCCTCCTTAAACATAAGTTTGGATCAACCGTTTACGTAAAAATCAATATCCTGTTTCATCTGAAGATATTGGGCCTTGGTAATCACGATCTTTCCTTTATTCAGCGTCAGAAGATTCATCTCTTCCAGCTTTCTGATGTTTCTGTCCAGAGTTTTAATAGAAATCCCCACTTCTTCGGAAATGCGCGCTCGTGTCTGGTTGAGTACCAGAATCTCCGGTGCCGGGACCTTTTGTTCATATTTACGGACTAGATGAACCATTAATCGGTCTTTTCCTTCCATAAACAGATATTTCCTGGCTTCCGCAGTTTGCAGAACGAGGCGGCTGATATTTTCCTGTGTTCTCATGAACAGTGCATCAACATCCATATGCATCCACTCCATATAATAAATAGATGGAATGGCAAGCAGCCGGCATTTTGTTGAAGACAGAATGCTGATCCGGTATCTTGGAAGTCCGGCAAAACATTCAATCTCACCAAAGAAGTCACCTGGTCCAAAGTCCTTAAAGAAATAAGATTTCTCATGCATCGGCCATTCGACTCCGGTTACTTTCCCTGATAAAATGATGTATATGTACTTGCATTCTTCTCCGGCTTTGATAAAAGTCTGGTCAGCTTCCACATCAATCACGGACATGTAATACTTGACTTCCTCCGTACAGTTTCTGAAAAGCCGGTTCATATATTCCTGCTTTTTAAGTGGTAAGCTATTAAATAAATCCACGAATCTTCCTCCTCCTTTTTATTCATTATAGAGAGAAAAGGTGATACATTAAAAGGCCATGTGACATTTTTTCTCCGCTTTTTTGAATTATGGCGTTTTGGACAAAAAATGACTATAAATTAACAATATTATAACGTTTATTTGGTGAAAATGACAGTTGGAATTGAAAAAATATTGATTTTTGAAGTTATCTACAGATTATCAACAAAAAAGATGAGTTATAAACAAGAAACACATTGCAATTAAAAGTGAACTGGGATATTCTGAGAACATACCAATTCATGAAGTTGGTGTTGGACATTCTTTATTTTAAACATCGCATCAAAATAAAAGATGAAAAACAAATTACAAAACTATTTTCCAATGATCAGAACCAAAGGACAAGTGCTTGAAGAAATTCGCAATAGCCCGGAAATGTGGAAGACATTTTGTGGATGGGAAGAAAAATACCAACAGGAATATCTTGACATTTGCACTGGGGTGAAAGGTGTAAAACTTCTCTATGATACCTATTTTAAAGTTATTATGAATCCGGACACCAGACCTGAAAGGTTAAATGATTTTCTATCAGAAATATTAGGAAGAAAAATTAGAATCTTAAAAGTACTTCCGAATGAATCGGCGCGTATTGCATCGGAGAGTTCCTTATTGATTATGGACATTGTTGTTCAGTTTGAAGATGGTAGTATAGCAAATGTTGAAGTACAAAAAATGGGATATTTATTTCCCGGACAGAGAAGTGCCTGTTATTCTTCCGATTTATTGTTACGACAGTATAAACGAGTGCGCGCAGAATTAGGAAATTCATTTACTTATAAGAGAATTCAGAAAGTCTATACAATTGTATTATTTGAAAAGAGCAGTGCTGATTTCCGCAGGTTTTCGAAAGAAATATATATTCATCATTGCGAACAAAAAAGTGATACAGGAGTAGAAGTGAATTTACTGCAAGAATATACTTTTATATGTCTTGACATTTTTGGTGACATCATTCAAAATGAAAACAGAAAGATAAAAAATAGATTGGAAGAGTGGCTCGTATTTCTTAGTCAGGATGATCCGGAGATGATTATTAAACTTTTGAATCAGAATTCGGATTTTCAGAAGATTTATGAAGAAATCTATACACTCTGTCTTAATATGGAAGGAATGATGGAGATGTTTTCGAAAGAACTTGAGATTTTGGATCGCAATACAGTGAAGTTGATGATTGACGAGATGGAAGAAGAATTGGCACAAGTAAAGGCAAGTGTTGCAAAACAGGTCGAAGAACAAGTGGCAGAGAAAGTAGCCGAACAGGTGGCAGAGAAAGTAGCCGAACAGGTGGCTCAAGCGAAGGAGAACATTGCAAGAGAATTAGAAGAAGAGAAGCAGAAGATAGAAGAAGAAAAGCAAAGAACGGAAGAAGAAAAACAAAGAGCTGATAAAGCAGAAGAGGAAAATATGAGATTAAGAAAGAAATTGATGGAATTGCAAAAATTGTAATAAGGTAGATACGAAAAATCTAAAGTATTTAGAAAAATTTAAATTTGTGCTTGCATATCTCTGGCATGTATGATAAGATATAACTCGTGTCAGAGATAACACAAGACACGCGGGTGTAGTTCAATGGTAGAACACCAGCCTTCCAAGCTGGATACGTGGGTTCGATTCCCATCACCCGCTTTTTTTGTACCCATTTTGAACTGTTCAGAGCCAAGCGGATGTTTAGATGAAATGTGCAGCATTTCGGAAAGTGGATCTGGATGGTTTATTTTATTTATAATAGAAGGAGGACGAGAACATGAAAACAGCAATTACAATCGCCGGAAGTGACTCTAGCGGAGGAGCAGGAATCCAGGCTGATATCAAGACAATGATCGCCAACGGAGTTTATGCAATGAGCGCAATCACAGCATTGACAGCGCAGAATACGACAGGCGTTACTTCTATATTAAATGCAACACCGGAATTTTTAGGACAAGAGCTTGACAGTATCTTTACAGATATCTATCCGGATGCTGTAAAGATCGGGATGGTTTCAGATAAAGAACTGATCAAAGTCATTGCAGCAAAGCTGCGTCAGTATGAAGCAAAGAATATTGTAGTAGACCCGGTTATGGTAGCAACAAGCGGAGCAAAGCTGATCAGTGATGATGCGGCTGATATATTGAAAGAGGAATTATTTCCACTTGCAAGTGTACTGACTCCGAATATCCCAGAGGCAGAAGAGTTGATCGGAAGAAAGATCACAAGTGCAGAAGAGATGATTGATGCGGCAAAAGAAATTTCAGAAAAATATCACTGTGCAGTGCTTTGCAAGGGCGGACACAACTTGAATGATGCGAATGATCTGCTGTATGCAGATGGAGTGTATCGCTGGTTTAACGGAAAAAGAATTGATAATCCGAATACTCATGGTACAGGTTGTACATTGTCTTCTGCGATTGCTTCTAATCTTGCAAAAGGATTCTCATTGGAGGAGTCTGTAGAGCGTGCGAAAGAGTATATCTCAGGGGCACTTGCAGCAATGCTTAATTTTGGAAAAGGAAGCGGTCCGATGGATCACGGATTTGCAATTAAAAACGAATATACAAAAGAAGCGAAAGACTGATCAAAAGCCCTTCGCTTTACATATTAAAGAGGAGAAACCTAAGGAGTAGCACGAAGCATGATCTTTGCGGTAAAGACTCCATTTTCATAAGTGAAATCACAAGAACCATCGTTCTTTTCTGCTGTTCTGCGGACGGATTGGGTACCAACCCCAAGTCCCGTTCGCTTGGTGGAATGGAATAGATGGTCTTTTTCTTTGATATTTCCATCAAAATTATTCTCAACCCGAATTAAAAGAATAGAAGCAGAATGTTGATAGATTTCCAACGATATCCGCTGCTGCGCAGCGGCAGTTTTGCGACTGGCTTCCAATGCATTTTCTAATAGATTGGAAAGAATAAGACAGAGATCCATTTCATCTACGGAAAGTTCTTTTGGAAGATCAACACGGGCATCAAATGGAATTTCTTCTTTTTGGGCAAGTGCATAATAATATCCGATTACGTTATCAACAGACTGATTTTCACAGAAGTGATAATCAAGGGTGGGAATTTTATCCAATGCATTTTGCAGGTATTTTTTGATCTTTTCTAAATCACCGTCTTTGGCCATAGCAGATAGTTGTATAAAATGATGACGAATATCATGTCGAGCCTGTCTGGCTTCTTCTATCGCACTTCTTAAATTCTCATATCGTTCCTGTTGTACAGAAAGAAAAAGATTTTCCTGCTGAAGTTTTTTGTTTTTATTCAGGATATTAGCCATCATTAAAAACATCGAGTAAAATAATGCAAGGATGAGTAGAAGAGCATAAACAATCACTATGTATCCACGCAGAAAACGCTGTGTGTGCAGGATGGTGTTATATTTTGGAATCAAAGCAAGGTTCAATCCGATGACCAGAACCGGGAGAATCCAGAAAACATACCAGGTCTGAGCAAGATTTTCATCTTCTACCATTTCTTTGACGGAATGGGAGGCTGGATACCATATGAGAAGGACGAAAAGAATGCAGAAAAGATTATACAGGATTCCAAAAGTAGAAAAATCGGAAAATGCAAGGTGTTCAGAACCAAAATTCAACATTGCAGAAGCAGCTCTGGAAAGGCTGTTAAAGCAAGAAAAAACTGCACAGACGGCAAGATAGATGCTGACAGATTTCCAAAGTGAAATTAACAAAGTGCTATGATATAGAATAAATAGAACAAATAAAAGAGGAAGAAGAACAGATCTTGTTGATAAATGAAATCTATGGCATGCAAAACCACAAAAACAAGAACATATAATAAGAAGCGGAAGTATCCAGACAGCCAGCTTCTTAGGTGTTTGCTTCAGAGATGATCTTACCGGCAGATAGGCAAGCAGCATACCAGGAATCAAAACTGTAAATTCTAAAGTCTGGAAAATTAAAGTCCACATCAAAATCCCTCCTTTTGAAATAGATAATCCATAAAGTGTTGTCGTGCAGGTTTGCACAGTTCTCTGCTGACAACAATCTTGCTTCCATCGTCTAAAAGAAACATTGTTCCGTCAAAATCAACAGCATGTTCCATGTTGATGATCGTCCCTCTGTTGCAGATAAAAAAGCGGGAATCTTCTTTTAATGGAGCAGTAAAAGCCCCAAAAGACTGTCGGATGACAAGTTCTTTTTCTTTTGTTGTATGAATATGGATCATATGAGAAAAATGATCCGCGTGAATAATCGTTTTAAATGGTATCTGAAGGTCACTTCCATTTACTTTCACTGTCAGTTTTTTCTCCGAAGCCGGAATCCGGGACAGGATTTCATCAATTAAAGAAGACAGTTCTTCTTCCATATAAGGTTTTACCAGATAATGCATGGCACGTACTTTAAACCCTTCCAGTGCATGATCCAGAGATGTTGTAGTAAAAATCAACAGACAGTCTTTGTAGGTATTTCTAAATTCACGGGCGATTTCAATTCCATTTGCCCCGTTCATATAAATGTCCAGAAATAAAACTGTGAAGTCATGTTCTTTTGAAGCCTTGAGAAATGCTTCTCCATTCTCATATTCATAGCAATGAAACTCTACATTTTTCTGATTTAATATATTTTCTAATCGTGTTCGAAGCAGAATACGCTCTTCGGCAATATCATCAACAATAGCGATTAACATACGAATATCCTCCCTGATTTGTATCTATTTAAAATAAATACAAACGTTTTGATATAGGACTAGTATACCACAGAATGACGATTCGTGCCATTTTCAGACAGTTCATGCCAAAAATATTGAAAAATCGGGTTTCAAAAATATAATGATAAGAAATATGATTGCCGATAATATAGCAAAATACAAATGAGGAGGAAAAACGGATATGAAAACAATAAAAAAGATAATGGCAGCGCTCATATGTATGACGATAGCACTTACGGGGATTCCAATCAGTGTAAAAGCGGCAGATTCAAGTGGAAGTATGTCAACAGAGATGGAGACAAATAGTGAATTATTTATTACACTAGAAGAGAACAAAGACTATCGCTGGAACGTAAATGATAATGCAGGGAAAAATAGTGTTGTTCATTTGGATACTTCAGAAGGAAATAATTGTCGTTTCCGTTTAGATCATATAGAAAAGGAATGGTATGGGATTAAACATATTAAAGTAGATGGAACGGATCGTTTTGCAGACGTGGATGGTAAAAGTAAAGACAGCGGTGCAGTACTTCATTTATGGGAGTCTTCAGACAGTGAAGTAAAGGGAAATAATCACCGCCAGTTTGCCTTTTATTATATCGGTAATGATGCAAATGGAAATGCGAGATACTATATTAAGAATAGAAACAGTGGAAAATGGATCGGATATGAAGGAAAACTGAATAATAATAATCCGAAAATCATCCAGACAGATGAGAGCAACAGAAAAGTCTGGCTGATCACAAAATCCGTAGTTCCACTCACGGGAAAAGAAAGTCAGGTTTTAAAAGAAGAAGATACAAGTGCTATTTGTGAAATTCATGAAGCAGGAAAACTTGATGCTTTAAATAGAGTAAGCAATCTGTCAGCTCCAGGATCTCATCCAACATTTCAAGTAATGGGAATAACCAGTAAATGGAAATTGAAATGGAAATCAGAGTATCATGCTTATCAAATAGATGCGGTCTCTGATGGTGAAAGCAAAACGAATCTATCTTTAGATGTAGAAGGAGAATCTGGAAAACTTAATGCAAGTGTGAACGTCTGGACGACTGAAAAATTTGACAGGAATCAGAATACAAGTCAATTGTGGCGATTTTTTAAGCAGAAAGATGGTACGTATAAAATTCAGAATGCCAGAACTGGATGGTATATCGAAAATAGCGTCCCAACTTTAGTGTTTGGGAAAAAGGGAATGAATGTAGAGTTATCTATTTTAGCAGGTAATACAGCTGCAACAGCTTACAGTTATGCGAATGAATGGATGGCAGGCATTCCAGATGATGCACTACTGTCTTCTGTTAATATTCCGGCAACACATGATACCGGAACAGCAGGGGTTGTGGATGATTTAGTTCCAAGTGTATCCATTACATCATGTCAGAATCTTTATTATGATGAACAGTTAAATATGGGAGCACGCAGCTTTGATATCCGTGCAAATGCGACAAAAGATGATGCTTCTGCGGCAGACGTAAAGATTGTACATGGAGGCGAATTATGGCAGTGTCAGGAAAAAAACGGAAGTGATCTTACATTACAGTCAATCCTCAATACTTCCCTCGGTTTTTTAGAAAAGCATAAGTCAGAAACAGTCATTCTTACAGTAAAATCAGATGCCGGTTCTACTGTTGGACTGGAGCATGCGGTCGCTGAATTTATTGAAAAAAATAAGGACAAGGTCTACAGTGGAGGGGATATCCCATCAATGAAGGAAGCAAGGGGAAAAATCATATTTCTTCGAAGATTTAATCTGACCAAGAACTACGACAGTTCGGTTGAACGTGCGATGGGATTTAACCTTACGAATTGGGATGACATAAAATATAAAGATTATAAATATGCGTACAAGTTATATGATGATGGAAAAAATCATGTGTATATTCAGGATGCATATAATACATATGGAAGTGAGAAGTGGCCGTATATATTAGAAACGATGAAGCAGACAACAGGACAGGATACAAGCCATCCGATCGAGTACAATTCCTGGGTATTTAATTATACTTCTTGCTCACGAGGAGCACCGTTAGGATTGACACAGGAAATTAATCCGAGATTATTTAAAGACGAAGACAATTGTATTGATAACAGATTCCTTGGAACAGTAATGCTTAACTTTATTGATGATCCAATGTCACGGTTGATCTATGAGACAAACAGCAATATGATATTTGAACCAAAACTTCCGACACCGGAGGTAGAAGTTGAATATGGTCAGACATTGGCAGAAGCTACATTGAAAGGGATTGAAAATGCACCGGCAGGAACATGGAAGTTTGAAGATGCAGCTCATGTTGTGACAGATCAGGAAGTAGCAGATCAGACCAAATTTGAACTGACCTTCCTGCCGGCAGATAATAAAAAGTACAAAAATGTTACTATGTGGGTTCCGGTAAAAACAGTGAATAAGTCAGAAGTTATCACAGCCTATCTCGGATATGAAGAAATTTCCTATGGTGAAACTCCGAAGATGTCATACGTTGTTGCACCAACAGAAACATTAAGTGTAGACGAAGTGGAAGAACTTTTTACAAATGTTACGGATGAAATGAGAATCCAGGAGACAGGACAGTCATTAAATGAGACAATCGATGCAGGAAGCTATAAGATTGATTGTCCGGAAACAGTAGGCGGATTCAAGGTGAACTGGATTCATTTGAAAGAATACGATCTTAATATCAATCCAGTAATCACAACGGAAGCAACAGGTTCCAAAAGCAGTACAGCAGAAAATACGACATTAGAAAATGGCGCAGTTAGTAGTGCACAGAGAATCATTGTCCGTGCAGAAAAGAAAACAAAGACATATGGAGATGCGTTGACCAGTGCAGATCTTACATTTACGATCAGTGATTCAGAAAGGGCGAAACTTCTTCCAGGAGATACTGTTGAAAGCCTCGGACTGACATTGAAAGCAACAACCATCGAACCGGAAGATATTCTGACAGGAAGCACAACAGATGCAGATGGAGATGACATTCTTGGCGCATATGGAAATGCAGGAAGATATGTCATCCTGAAAGACAATGTGACAAATACAAAGTATGATGTTGTAGTTCTTCCAGCATTCCTTAATGTATCACCAAAGGAAGCGGAGATAGAATGGAATGCAGCAGCACAGTATACATATACAGGAAATGCATGTGGAATAGAAGCAAACGTGAAAGCAGACAGCCTTTTGGAAAATGATAGTTGTGCAATTAAAAAACTGCTGAATGCAGATCATACAGAAGTTGGAAATTACAAGGCGCTTGCAATAGGCCTGACCAATGAAAACTATATCTTTTCCGGCACAAAACGCGTGCATGTATGGGAATATGAGATTTTGCAGGCAGATCCGGAAGTGACTTTCCCGGCAGCAGAAGTGATTTATGGAGACAGCTTAAAGAAAGCAACACTTTCCGGTCAGTCGGGAGAAGGTGTATTCCGTTTTGCGGACGATACGACAATGCTTACAGTAGCAGAGAATCAAAGTGAACAAGAGATGATCTTCACACCGGCTAATCCGAACTACAAGACAGTTACATCAACTATTCCTGTAACAGTAAAATCAAGGAGCATTACGATCAGACCGGATCGTACGGAGAAAGAATATGGACAGACGATCTCAGAGTATACCTGGTCGATCAGTGATGGAAGTTTGGCGGGGGAAGACTTACTGGATGATCTGAATGTGAATGTATCACTGACAGCAGGAGATGCAGAGAAAGAGAGCTGTGAAGTTGGTACTTATGAAATAACAGAAAAGGCTCCAACAACAGTAGAAAATCAAAACTATGTGGTTATATTTGAACCTGGAATATTGATCGTACAGCCAAAACCGGTAGATGTTGTATGGAATACAGACGGAACTATCATCTATACAGGAAAAGAAGTGAATGTCACAGCAGAATTATCAGGAGTACTGTTTAAAGATGAATGTAAGGCAGTAGTAGAAGATGGAAACGCTGTGGAACCTGGAAAATATACAGCAAGTATTGTCGGATTGACAGGCGAGCAATGTTATAATTATGTGCTTCATGGAGATGATGATGAGTATCAGATGGAGTATCAGATCGTGAAGAAAGAAGAAACAAAGAATCCAACCGATTCAAAGGAAACATCGACAGGTACTGCAGGAAAGAAACCAACAGGAACTTCAGCGTCAGGAAAACAGGTGAAAACAGCAAAGACAGGAGACAGCATCAGCTACCTCTGGATTCTGATGATTGCGGGATCAATTGCAGTGATCGGTGGAATGATTTATGTTATTAGAAGAAGAAAACAGAAGTAAAATTAAAGTGAATCTATAAACGATAGATAGAAAGGTGTCAGGCATATGGGGAAGGTGTTATTTTAAGCTTCGGCCTGACACCTTTTATTGAAAAAAAGGTGAAATTAGTATATTATGAAAACAGATGCCGTATATCCTAAACATGCAATAAAAAGTGCTTTTGACCGCATGCGTTGAGAGAAAAAGGAGGGTGAAAATGAGTGAATTAAGTAAAAAAGCAAGAAATAGAACAAGAGTCCAAATGGTACTGACTATGTTGGTTATTGTCTCCATTATCAGACAATTCTTTCTTGGAAACTATCACAATATGTTTCTTGGAATTTTAACATTGATTTTATTTATGGTACCACAGTTTATTGATAAGAAACTTGGAGTGACAATTCCGGTTGGCTTGGAAACGGTTATTTTGATCTTTATCTTTTCAGCAGAGATACTTGGAGAGATCAATGCATTTTATGTAAAGATTCCGGTATGGGATACTATTTTGCATACAACGAATGGATTCCTGATGGCGGCAATCGGGTTTGCGCTGATTGATTTATTCAACCGAAGTGATCGATTTTCAATTAAGATGTCCCCATACTTTGTGGCATTTTTTGCATTTTGTTTTTCAATGACAGTTGGTGTTTTGTGGGAGTTCTTTGAATTCAGTATGGATTGGTTTTTCGGATTGGATATGCAGAAAGACTGGATCGTTCCGGCAATCAATTCAGTGAAGCTGAATCCGACAGGAGCAAATATCCCAATCCATGTAGATGTTCAGTCTGTTGTGATCAACGGTGAGACTTGGAATCTGGGCGGATATTTAGACATTGGAATCGTAGATACAATGAAAGATCTTATGGTGAATTTTGTCGGAGCTGTTGTATTTTCTGTAATTGGAATTTTATATCTGAAACATCGTGGAAAAGGAAAACTGGCAGCTTCATTAATTCCACAGGTGAGAGATACGGATGCAGAAGCATCTGAAAAATAGAAAACGTAAAGATAAGAAAAAAGTGGAAAATAAAAATTCCGTTGAGTGAAAACTCAGCGGAATTTTTTTACCCTTTTTGAGATGTCTTCCAGTTCTTCTTTGGAAAGCTCCGGGAGACGCTCTAATTTATCCAGGAACATCATTGCCGTTTCACGACGCTGCATCTCTACGATCTGTCCGTAATAATTGACAACAACACCGGTAACGATTGCAACAACAAAAATCGTGTAGATTGTGACGAGTACAGAAACCAGTTTGCCAACGAAAGTCATTGCGACAATATCGCCGAATCCAGCGGTAGAAAGTACCGCATAGCAATACCAGAGGGCATCACCATAGCGGTTGATGTCGGGCTCTACCAGCTGAATGATGGCAGCGGATACAAAGAGAAATACGATATAGCCGGAAAGAATCTGGGTTGCTTTGGTGCGTTTTAGGATCATCCATAAAAGTTTTAGTTTTTTCATACTTTCCCCCTATTCAGAATTCCGTTGAAGCGGCTCATGAATGTGATTGTTGTGATCGCGGCTGCAACAATATCACTGATCGGTTCTGCAAGAAAGACTGCAAATACCTTATCCTGAATAAAGAGTGGCAGGATAAAGATCAGCGGAATCAGCAGGATCAGTTTTCTTAAGCAGGCGAGCAGCAGACTGACCTTTGCCTGTCCCAATGCCATGAAACTTTGCTGACATGCAACCTGGAATCCGAGGGAGAAAATACCCGCCATATAGATTCTCAATGCCCATGCGGTATAAGTGATCAGATCCGTATTATTGGAAAAGATTCCTGCAAACAGCTTAGGAAACAGTAGCATGATCAGCCAGAAACAACTGGTGAAAATCGTACAAACCTTAAACTGTGTAAAGAAGGCTTTTTTTACACGCTCTTTATTGCCGGCACCGAAGTTATAACTCATGATTGGCTGACCACCCTGGCAGATTCCCTGCAGTGGTAATGTAGCAAGCTGGCTGACACTTGTGATGATCGTCATGGCTCCAACAGCAAGGTCTCCACCATATCTTGACAGACTGGAAGTAAAGCTGATGGACAGAATACTTTCTGTGGACAGCATGACAAAAGTGGAAATGCCAAGTCCAAGACAAGGCAGGATAACGTCCTTTTGTAATCTGAAATTTTCTTTTCTAAGATGAAGGATCGTCTTCTTTCCGGATAAGAAGCGAAGAATCCAAATCGCACCGACAGCCTGACTTAAAACAGTGGCAAGTGCTGCACCTCTTACACCGAGATGGAATACGAAGATAAAAATCGGATCAAGAATGATATTGATCACAGCTCCGATCACAGTAGTCATCATACTGATTTTGGCAAATCCCTGTGTTGTAATAAATGGATTCATTCCCATTACGATTAAGACAAAGATACTTCCAAGGATATAGATTCTTGCGTATGCTACTCCGTACGGCAGTGTCTTCTCGCTGGCACCAAAAAGTGTCAACAGCTGTGGCGCAAATGTAAAGAAGACTACAGTAAGTACGACAGCCATAAGGATGAGAAGTGCAAAACAGTTTCCAAGGATTTTTTCAGCTGTTTTATTATCTTTCTTTCCCATAGATATCGCAGCACGAGGAGCACCACCGGAACCTGCAAGCATAGCAAAAGCGTTGATCAGCATAAGGATCGGTGTAAATAATCCAACGCCGGTTAATGCCGCGGCTCCAACACCGGAAATGTGTCCGATATAGATTCGGTCTACAATGTTATATAGAAGATTGATGATTTGGGCGACAACCGCAGGAATTGCAAGCTGTGCCAGAAGGCGCGGAATCTTTTCAGTCTCCATCGCCTGAGAAGTTGATTTGCTATTCATATCTGTTTACTCCTAAATAGTTTTAAAATCAAAGAAGATTATACATCTCATGTAATGGAAAAATCAATAAGAAATCAAAAATTACAGGCATTCAACCTAACGAAATCGTGATATAATGATATAATCAAAATATATTTGAATGAGAAATATGGAGGTAGCTTATGGGCGTAAGTTATAACAGATTGTGGAAAATGCTCATAGATAAAAATATGAAGCGAATAGAGATGCAGTACCTCACCGGGATCAGTGGAAACATTCTTGCCCGGATGGGAAAAAACCAGTATGTATCAATGGAGACGATTGAGAAGATATGCAAGAAGCTGGACTGCACTGTTGATGAGATGATGGAATTTACAGATGATGAATAACAGGAGCAGGTATGTCAAATTATTAAATCTGGCAGAATGTTTCAGAAGTCGAAAAAAGAAATTGAAAAAAGATAACACGCCGGATACGGCATAATTCTCTTAGCAAAGCTAAGAGCGCACTTCTATACAGGCAATTACATTTGCCTGTATCGTGCGACCTGCGGTGCTATTCCTGATTTGGGAAAATCTCAATCCGGGAATTAAGCGAAATCACAGATTTCGTACAAGGGAATCCATTCCCTTGTGGCACAGGTGCCTATCACTGACGTAAGAATCGGAGATTGACAAAGAGATGAAAGAAAAATATAATTCGCAAGCAAGGGTAGAGGAGACCAGAATGGAAAATTACAGGGAAATGCGTGAACAAAAATTAAAAAGTGTGGATGAAATCCTTCATCAGATTTCCTGTATGGATCGTGCAGTAAATGAAAAGCAACTGGATGCGGTCATTCCATTTATACTAAAAGCGATAGGGAAATATGCAAATGCGGATCGTGTCTACATTTTTGACTGGGTTACCGGAAAAAGAGAAAGGATTACAAATACCTTTGAATGGTGTGCGACAGGGGTAAATCCTCAGATCCAAAATCTTCAGAATATTCCCGGTGATTTTGTACCAAGATGGACAGAGAAGTTTTTGGCAAAAGAAAATATTGTTATTTATGATCTGGAAGATATTGCAGAAGAAATGCCGACAGAATATGAAATATTAAAACCGCAGGAGATCCATTCGCTGATCGCAGTACCATTTTTTGAAAATCAAAAGCTGGTCGGTTTCATTGGTGTGGATAATCCGGATATGGAGTTTGCACATCTTTTTGCATGCTTATTGACAGATATGGGTGGACATCTGCAGAGTGTACGTGAAAATATGCGGATGAGAAAAAAACTGGAAGAAGAACATGCAAGCCTTGAGCAAAGTCTGGTGGAATTGCAGAAGGAGAAAAATATACTGGATGTGCTGAGTATTGATTACACATCCATATACACTTGTGACCTTTTGAAGGATAGGATGTATCCGGTAAAATTATCCGAAAATACAAATGCGATTCTGGTAAAGGAACAGCTCGGATACGAATGCCATTCTTATTCTGAACGTATCCGATATTATTATGATCACTTTGTGGTAAAGGAATCAGCACCGGACTTCCTCGAAAAAATGAGCGCAGATTATCTGATGGAATATCTGGCATATCATGATCGTTTTGCCTACAGATTCCGATGTCTGGCAAGTCCTGCAGGGCAGAAGCACTTTGAGGTACAGATTGCCAGAATGAAAGAGACTAAGGGATTTCAGGTGGTTATGGGTTACCGCTATATAGATGATATTATCGAGGAACAGAAAAAACAGAAATATGAACTGGAGCAGGCTCTGGAAAGTGCGACGCTCAATAGTGAAATTGTAAGTTCAATAAGTAAGCTCTACTGGCTCATTTATCATATGGATCTGGTCGAAGGAACGTATGAAGAAATTTCGGCAGGTCAGGAAATGTATCGTTTGACAGGGAAGAAATGCTATACAGAGGAAGTTTTTAAGGAAGTAAGAAAGTCGATCGTATCCTTTGAATATCAGAATGCAATGAAAAAATTTCTTGATACCGGTACTCTGGCGGACAGATTGAAAGAAGCTGACAGTACAGCTATGGAATACCGGACGACCAGTGGTTCCTGGCATCTGGCGAGATTTATCGTTAAGAAACGAAACACAGCAGGAAAAGTGACCAATGTGCTCTATGTGGTTCGTCAGATAGACAAGGAAAAAGAACTGGAAATTAAGTACAAGCAGGAAGTACTCGAATACAATCGTGTTATGTCCGGATTAAGTCTGGATTATACGATTGTATTTGTGCTGAATCTCGATACAGATGAATACAGGATCGTATTCACACAGACAACGAATCATGCACAGATCAGGCAGAACATTACAGGTTTTTCGGAGTATGTGGATGAATATGTAAGAAAATATACGCTGCCTGATTTTAAGGAAGCAATGAGAAAAGAACTAAGTGCTGCTAACATCAGGAAACGGTTTCATCAGGAAGATGATTATCATTTTTCCTTTGAAACAGTACCAAATGAAGCCGGACTGAGTCATTTTCAGGTTCATATAGTAAAGGAATATGATGGAGAGGAACACTATGCAGTTCTTGGTTTCCGCAGTATTGATGAAATCGTGAATCAGGAACGTTTTTATAAAGAAGCCCTTAGAAATGCAAATCAGGCACTTCAGAGCGAGTTGGATATGATTGCATCTGCATTGCCGGGAGGAGTAAAGATAAGTAATGATGATCCACAATACTCTTTCAAGTATGTATCGGAACAGTTTGCAAACATGCTCGGATACGATACACCAGAGGAACTGCGGGAAGCATGTGACGGCTCGATTGCAGGAATTGCTCATCCGGATGATCTTGAGACGGGGATTGCGGAAGCACTTGCACAGTATGAGAAAGATGACCATTATGAGATTACTTATCGAATGAGATGCAAAGATGGATCCTATAAATATATTGAGGATCATGGGCGAAAAATCTGCAAACCGGAGGGGCTGGTTGAGCACTGGAATCTGATTTTAGATAAGCATGAATTTGTAGAAAAGACAATTGAGCTGGAGAGTGAGAAAAGGGCGAATCAAAGCAAATCAGATTTTCTCGCCAGAATGTCTCATGATATGCGTACACCGTTGAATGGGATTATCGGGCTGCTTGATATATGCAGAAGCCATCCGGATGACAGGGAGCTGGTCGATTCCAGCAGAATAAAAGCAAGAGTTGCTGCAGACCATCTGCTTTCTCTGATTAATGATACGTTGGAACTCAGCAGACTGGAAGAAGGTGACCGTCCATTGATGACGGATGTATTTAATCTGCCATCTTTGCTCCACGATGTGGAAATAATCTGTAAGCTAAAAGGAGATGAAAATGGGATCTCTGTGATTTGGATAAATGATATTGGCCATTTCGAATATCCGTATCTGATAGGCAGTTCATTGAGTGTCAAACAAATACTATTGAATCTCATAGGCAACAGTATTAAGTACAATCAGAGCAAAGGTTCTGTATTTTGTTATTTGAAAGAGCAGATTATATCTGATACCAAATTGGAACTGGATTTTACCATAAAAGATACCGGAATCGGAATGTCAGATGAATTTATTAAGGATATTTTTAAACCATTTGTACAGGCGAATACAGGTGCCAGAACCAAGTATATGGGAACAGGTCTTGGGATGTCAATCGTAAAGAATCTCCTGGATAAAATGGGAGGCACGATCCAGATTGACAGTGAGGAAGGAGTGGGAACTTCTGTAAATGTAATCATTCCTTTTGAAATAGGTCAGAATGTTGGAGAAGAGCAAACGGAGAAAACAGTACAGAATAATTTGAAAGGAAAAAGAGTTCTCCTGGCAGAAGATAATGAACTGAACCGGGAAATAGCAGTTTTTATTCTTGAAGATGCCGGAATGTCTGTCACAGAAGCGATAGATGGTAGGCAGGCAGTAAAAATCTTCATGAATCATCCGGAAGGCTTTTTTGATATTGTATTGATGGATATTATGATGCCGGTCATGGATGGATATCAGGCGACAAATGTAATTCGAAGCTGTGAAAGAGCAGATGCTAAAACGATTCCAATTATTGCGATGACTGCTAAGGCTTTTGATGATGACAGAAAACAGTCAAAAGAGGCAGGAATGAATGCACATATATCAAAACCTATAGAGATATCCAATTTAATAAATACTATAGATAGACTCTGTAATAATGCTACGAATTCGACTGAAGTCACGCTGTAAGTTTTTACTGACAATTAAATACTTCAACCAAAACTGGGGTTAGCAGTTCTTCTGTATGAGAACAGCAGCCTCAGTTTTTATATCAGGAACTGGCATTTTTGAGATTGCCGGTTCTTTTTGTTTACAGAAAAAAGAAGGAGATGGAGACAATGAGCAGAGCAAAAAATCCAAAGTACGAATCCATGTCGTTGGAGGAATTGAAAGCAAACATGGAAAAAGAGCAAAAAGGAACTGGAGCAGGCAATTCACAACATGTTGGAGAAGACACAGAAAGAGTAGGCAGACATCAAAAAGGAACTTTCCCAGAACCAGAGTGTGCTGAATACAGAAGAAAAACTGGATGTACAGTCACAGCAGTGGAGCGAGGATATCAGCGAGTATGTGGACATTAAAGAACTGGATGCCAATCTTTTGAACCGGCTGATCAGTAAAATCGTTATCTCAGAACCGCAGGAGAAAGACGGAACAGAGAATTACCGCTGCACCCCTGAAACGGTCACAATGGAAATTCATTTCAATTTAAAACCAATACCGGAGCTTGGAACCATCGAAAGAGGTTCCGGTTCCCATAAATAAAAAAATCTATCAAAATTTAATCTATTTTAATCTTTTCAAGGCTCATTTCGAGCCAATATTTTCTCATAAAAGACCTAAAACATGATATTCATTGTGAAAACCTTATTTATTTTACCAATCTAAGTAAAGAAGAATTTTCAGCAGATGAAGTCATTGAGCTATATTCAAAAAGATGGGATATTGAGGTTTCATATAAGACAATGAAAACAACTCAGGAAATAGAAAGGCACATAAGCTTAAATGGAGATGTTGCACGAAATGATATATATGCAAAGGTTCTGTTTCATAATATAGTTGGAGTTTTAAGAAAAGAAATAAATCATGAATTGGAAAAGAGGCAAACCGAAAAAAATATGTCGTGAACATAACACAATTGCATGTCATAGTTCATGAAATCAATTTTTTAAATTGTATGATGTATAATCTGAAAGAAAAAATCAAAGAGAAAATAGATAATATTATGAAGATCATAGACAAAATAAAAGTGCCTGTTCGCCCAAACAGACACTACCAACGTTGGGGAAGAGTTATGCCGTCGGCATCGTCATATCGATTTAGACTCGACGGAAGAAATAATCCGAAACTTAAAAAAATCGGATCTGTTCTCATGACCGCATTCCCATAGTTAAGAATATATATTTTTTTTTTAACACAAAAAATTTTAAAAAAATAGGTAATATTAAAAGGGATTTTATGCGCTTTTTTTATTGCACAAAAATAATGATAAAATAATTTTAAATTTATTTTCATAATAACAAAAATAGCGCCAACTTAAAGAATGCATAATTTTTTAAGTTGACGCCATTGCGCACAATGTGCGGTTTTTAATTGATTTGTTTTTTCAATCATTGTATGAGTATTTTCTTGTAAGCCAACGAGAATAAACATTTAAAATATTTGGAGCTTTTTTTCTTTTTTCGATATCTTCATTTATATGTTCTAAAAGAAAATTGGATACACGATCATCGTCACCCTTTTCATGATTATAAACATAAAATAACATTTGAATGATTCCTTCTTGTGGGACTTTTATGTTTATTGTATAATCGGGTGAAATGATAGGATGATCTTTATCTCGTTGTAGACATTGTTTGTCTATATCAACATTAATATCATCTAAAAAATGACGTACTTCTTCATTACCACATTCTTTTAGTTTCTTAACTTCTTGTCTTATACTTTCTGTAATATACCCTGATAAAATGAAATTTTCTAAAGTTGTATATTTAATAAGCTCTTCTAAATTATAATCATCTTCCATAAGATTATTTCCTTTCATTTTTTTGTAGGATGATTTAAATAGACCAAATATGAAAGGATTACTTTTTGAATGACATATTTAAAGTAATAAGAAAAACCTTTTGTTTTTTTGACTAACCTCCTTTATAATTATCTAATTCTATAGGTTCTTTTCCTTTATCTGTCGTATCTCTATCTTCCTATTATGTATATTGTCTTTTTTCGTCTGACTTTCTTTTTAATATAAGTTGATGATTATTATCGATTTCAAAACCAATATATTAAATCGAGTTTCTTTCCTACTTTTGCAATATGAATGTTTATTATTATAAGTATAACAATAATTTAAATGAACAAAACACTGCCTTGATCTATAAAACCTAAACGGCAACATTAATTATTTTCAATGATTTCTTTTATTTAAATCTGTAATTTCTCGTTCTGTTCGTCGCATAACTATGCTCCAAAATGATGTTTTTTAAATTGTTTGTAATAAACAATAAATAAGAATGATGTCGTAAACCAAGTAATTGGATAAGATATAACAACTCCCTTTAATGTTGGATAGTGTGGTGAAATGAAAGTAACCCAAGCTACACGTAAAACACAAATTCCAAGACAGACTAAAAGCATTGGTTTTAATGATTCCCCACACCCTCTCATTGTCCCTGAAAAGATTTCTACACAACAGTATGAAAAATAGAAAGGCATTAAAAAGAGTATTAAACTTTGACATTGATTAACGATGGCTGGATCAGATGAAAAGAGTTTTGTAATATAACTTCCCCCAAAACATAAGATCACACTTAAAGAAACTGCTATTGTTAAGGCAATCGTTAAAGCGGTTCTTGCTCCTTTTTGGATACGATCATAAAGATGAGCACCATAGTTTTGTCCTACAAAAGTTGTAATGGCGGCTCCAATAGCAGCCATGACCATCCAAAATAAAGCATCGATTTTCACATAGACTGACCATGAAGCAATCGTTTGTGTTCCAAAAGAATTAATATGTGTTTGTAAGACGATATTAGCGATACTATACATTGTTGATTGAATTCCAGCAGGAGCACCAATTTTAACAATTTTCTTTAATACAGGTAAATGAAATTTAATTTTTGATAATGTAAGTTGATAAACATCTTTAGAAAATATCAATTGAAGTGTGACTAAAATAGCACATACTGTTTGGGCAATAAATGTTGCAATCGCTGCCCCAGCAATACCTTTATGTAAAATAACAACAAAAACAAAGTCAAAAACAACATTAACAATACTACAAATAATTAAATAATAAAGAGGTCTTTTACTATCTCCTACAGCTCTTAAAATTCCTGAACCAATATTATAAATAGCTCCAGGAATCATCCCTAAAAAGTAAAGTTTCATATAAAGACTGGCATCATTTAAAATATCATGAGGAACACCTATCGCATCTAAACATTGATAAGAAAAGAATAAACCAAAAAGCATCATGATAATTCCACTAACAATAGCAAGCATATATGAAGTATGAACCGCTTGATGAATCTTACCTTTATTATGAGCTCCATAATATTGAGCAATAACAACAGAAGCTCCAGTTGATAAACCAACATAGAAGTTAACAACTAAGTTTGTCAAATTCCCTGTTGAACCAACAGCAGCAAGAGCATTTGTCCCACAAGCTTGACCAACAATAATGGTATCAACGGTATTATATAGTTGTTGAAAAAAGCTCCCAATTAATATTGGAAAAAAGAAAAAAAGTAATTGTTTCCAAATAACTCCTTTCGTAAAATCTTGTGTTTTATTCATAGATTACCCTCCCTATAATAAAAAACACCCAAAGGTGCATTGTTTGAAATAATGGTATCACATAATTTTTGACAAAACAACCAAAGAAGAAACATCAAAAAGTTAAATCAAGTTCATATTTCTTCTTTATGATAATACACGAAAGGAGGAACAGGAACTTACTTAAACGAAACTTAATTATAAACTTCCCTTTTTAAAAAAATAATAATAGATAATAGTAAAAAGCAGATCTTTTCCCTTCCCTTTGATCTGTTTTTTTGTTGTTTCTATAAAATGAAAATGATAAGGTAGATAGAGAGAGGTGCAAAATCTATGTTATTTAAAGATAAATTAAAAGAACCTGTTATTTATAAAGGGAGTAATTAGGCAATAAATGAACTAAATCAAATACAAGAATATTTAAAAACACATACAAGTAAAGAATTAGAAAAGAAAGCAAGATTTATTCAGTATGGTATTGAAGGAGGAGAGAATGTTCTATTTGAATTAAAGAATAGTCATTTTCCAATGTATGTTTTACATGATATTTATATGGTAGATCATGATTTGAGTGCGCAAATTGATTATATAATTATTACGCCATCGATGGTTTATTTTATAGAATGTAAAAATCTTATAGGGACAATCACGATAGATTCTATGGGAAATTTTACAAGAGAGTATAATTATAATGGGAAAATAATTAAAGAAGGTATTTATTCACCCATAACACAAAATCAAAGACATTTAGAGTTATATAAAATGTTACGTGAAAAGGATAAAGGATCAGTAATGAAATTTCTTTATAATAAGACCTTTTCAAGTGGTTTTAAATCACTTGTTGTCCTTGCTAATCCAAAGTCTATCTTAAAAAGTCGTTATGCTCCTAAAGAAATAAAAGAAAAAGTTATTAAAGCAGACCAACTGATAGATTATATAAAGAAGCATGAACAAAGTGCTTTTAGAAATCAAAAAGATATGATTGCTATGGCTGATGGACTTTTATCTTATCATCAAAAACAAGAAATACCACCAATTCAAGAAGAAAATACATTTGAAAGTATAGCAATTAATAATGATGATCATTTAATTGAATCATTAAAAAAATATCGTATGAATAAAGCGCAAGAAAAGAATTTACCACCTTATTATATATTTAATGATATTACTTTAAATGAAATCGTTGCTTATAAACCAACAACAATAGAAGAACTCCTTTCGATAAAAGGATTTGGACCAAAGAAATGTGATTGGTATGGAGAAGATATTTTAGACATAATAAGAAGTTTGTAAAAAACTTCTTATTAATCACATGATTTTCGACAAAACAACCAAAAAAGAAACATGAAAAAGTAAAATAAAGTTCATATTTCTTCTTTATGATAATAGACGAAAGGAGGAACAAGAACTTACTTAAACAAAACTTAATCATAAATTTCCCTTTTTAAAAAAAGATAATAATAGATTAAAAAACAGATTCTCCCCCTCCCTTTTGAATCTGTTTTTTGTGCAGAATATATAAACAACATTCATTGATTATGATACAATAATTAAAAGAACATTTTGAATATGAAAGTAAATTAAAATGAAAGAATTTTTGTATGTATAAAATATTAAAAAGATACAAAAATTGCAAATTCTAATGACTATAATAGGAAATGTTAATAAGAGAAAATGATGAAGTTAGAGTTTTAAACATGATATTATTTTCAAGATGGGAGAAAAAATTATGAGTAAAAAAACAGTTCAAAAAAGTAAAAAAAGAACAACAAGAACGAATAAAAAAAGAACATCAGGTGTAAAGGCCAATACGGTTGTTGAACCAACACCAATCACAAGTGAAAAGACAACTGATGTTAAACCAGTAGAAGTGCCTAAAAAAACTACTACTGTTGAACCAAAAGAAACAAGTGAAAAAGTTGTTGCTGCTGAATCAGCACCAGCTGTAAAAACAGCGCCTGCTAAGAAAGCAACTACTAAAAAGACAACAACTGCTAAATCAACAACAGCTACAAGTAAAAAGGCAGCTACTGCAAAATCAGAAACAACAACTGAAAAAGTCGCTGCCAAAACAACAACAACTAAAAAAACAGCTTCTACTAAGAAAGCAACTACTAAAAAGACAACAACTGCTAAATCAACAACAGCTACAAGTAAAAAAACAACTACTGCTAAACCAAAATCTGTAAAAAGTGAAACACCTGTTGAGGCTAAACCAACAGAAGTTATTCAAGAAGTTCCTGTTGAAAAACCTCAATCAATTGATTTAGGACCACGTAGAAGTGTTGCTTTTATTGGTTCAGAATGTTATCCATTTGTAAAAACGGGTGGATTAGGGGATGTTATGTCAGCTCTTCCAAAGAGTTTAGCTAAATTAAATATGGATGTTAAAGTTATTATTCCTAGATATAAATGTATTCCTCAAAAGTTCCAAGAAAAGATGGAATATAAAGGATCATTTTATATGGATCTATGTGCAGATGGAAAACAATATTATGTAGGTATTATGGAATATCAAGAAGATGGTGTTGTTTATGATTTTATCGATAATGATGAATTCTTCTCATGGGGTAATCCATATACTAATCTTATCGATGATATTCCTAAGTTCTGTTATTTTAGTAAAGCAGCTCTTGCGGCACTTAATTATTTAAATTGGACACCAGATATTGTACATTGTCATGATTGGCAAGCAGCTTTAGTTCCTCTTTATTTAAGAACAACCTTTAAAGATACAAACGTTGGACGTGCAGGTGCTATTCTTACAATTCATAACTTAAGATTCCAAGGTGTCTATGATCGAAAAACAATTCAATATTGGTCTGATCTTCCTGATTATGTCTTCAATAAAGATTGTATGACACAAAATTGGTTAGATGCGAATATGTTAAAAGGTGGTATTACTTATAGTAATGTAGTTACAACCGTAAGTAATACGTATGCTGGAGAAATTCAAACAGAAGAATATGGTGAAGGTCTTGAAGAACATTTAAGATATCATAGTAGTAAGATTTTAGGAATTGTTAATGGTATTGATACGGATATTTGGAACCCAGCAACAGATAAACTTTTAGCTGCTCAATATGATAGTCAATCTGTTATCAAGAATAAAAAAGCAAATAAAAAAGCACTTCAAGAATCATTAGGATTAGAAGTTGATGATCATAAAATTGTCATTGGACTTATTTCACGTCTTACAAATCAAAAAGGTCTTGATCTTGTCAATGATGTTATTCCAAGTATTATGGATGAACATACACAAGTTGTTGTTTTAGGTACAGGAGATGCGATGTATGAAGATGCTTTCCGTTATTATGAAAATAAATATAAAGGAAACTTCTGTGCATATATTGCTTACAATGAAAATGTCGCTCACAATATTTATGCAGGATGTGATGCTTTACTAGTACCATCAAGATTTGAACCATGTGGACTTACACAACTTATTAGTATGAGATATGGTTCTATCCCAATTGTAAGAGAAACGGGTGGACTTAAAGATACTGTTCAACCTTATAATCTATTTGATAATACAGGTAATGGTTTTACATTTGATCGTTATGAAAGTGGACTTCTTTATGATGCAATCAATCGTGCTAAAACACTTTATTTTGAAAATAGAAAATATTGGGATGAAATGGTTGTTCGTGATATGAATAAAGATGTTTCTTGGCAACAAAGCGCAAAACAATACAAAGATATGTATGTAGAATTAACACCAAAATATTAAAGCAATTTAAAAATGCAATGTTATTTAACGTTGCATTTTTTTATCCCATAATTTTTGACAAAACAAACAAGAAAGAAACATGAAAAAGTTAAATAAAATTCATAAAACTTATCTATGATAATACACGAAAGGAGGAACAAGAACTTACTTAAACTCAAAACTTAATTATCAATTTCCCTTTTTAAAAAATAATAATAGATAATAGTAAAAAGCAGATCTTTTCTCTTCCCTTGGATCTGTTTTTTTGTTGTAACAATAAAAATTGCATTGTAACAATCTAATTGTTACAATGCAAAAACTGATGTTACAATACTAAAATACCAATAAAATCAAATGATACACAACAAAAGAGGCAAGCCAAGCAATAAGGCATTGTCCAAAGACAACAATCAATGCCCATTTACCATTAAGTTCTCTTTTGATTGCAGCAATAGCAGCAATACAAGGTGTATAAAGTAAACAAAAAATAAGTAAAGATAAAGCAGCTGGTGTTGTAAGTGACATCAACAATGATTGGGTTGAACCATAAAGAATAGATAATGTCGAAACAACACTTTCCTTTGCCATAAATCCTGAAATAAGGGCTGTTGAAATGCGCCAATCACCAAATCCTAATGGGTTAAATATTGGAGCAATATAACCAGCAAGAATAGCTAGAATGCTATCTTTTGATTCAGTAACAATATTAAATCTTAAATCAAAAGTTTGTAAGAACCAAATAACAATGGTTGCAACAAAGATAACTGTAAAAGCTCTTTGTAAGAAATCTTTGGCTTTTTCCCATAATAATTGACAGACGTTTTTAGCGCCAGGCATACGATAGTTTGGAAGTTCCATGACAAAAGGAACAGGTTCACCTTTAAAAAGGGATCCTTTTAAAATCAAAGCAAAAATAATACCCGTCAAAATACCAAAAACATATAAGAAAATCATGACTAATGCGCCCTTACCTGGGAAAAAGACGGAGGTAAAGAAAGCATAGATTGGAAGTTTTGCTGAACATGACATAAATGGTGTTAGAATGATTGTCATTTGTCGATCTCTTCTTGAAGAAAGTGTACGACTTGCCATAACGCCAGGTACTGTACAACCAAAGCCAATCAACATAGGGACAATACTTCGTCCAGAAAGTCCTATTTTTCTAAGCAGTTTATCCATGATAAATGCCACACGTGCCATATATCCACTATCTTCTAGAATTGATAAAAAGAAGAATAAAGTAACGATAATTGGTAAGAAACTTAAAACAGTTCCTACCCCATTAAAAATCCCATCTATAATCAAAGAATGCAAAGCAACATTAATTTGAGCATTTGTGAGTAAAGTGTCAACATAATTTGTGACAACAGTCACCCCACTTTCTAAAACTCCTTGTAAAAAAGCTCCAATAACATTAAATGTTAGAAAGAAAACAATTCCCATGATTCCAATAAAAGCAGGAATTCCTGTATATTTTCCTGTTAAGAATTGATCAATTTTTTGACTTCTTAATCTTTCTTTACTTTCATGTGGTTTTTTTACAGTTTGTTTACAAATATCTGTAATATAATGAAATCTATTACTTGCTATAGCAGCAGAACAATCAAGATTACTTTCTTCTTCTAATTGAATACGAATGTGTTCTAAAGTTTCTTTTTCATTTTGACTTAGATCAAGTTGTTCTAATAAAAGTTCATCTTTTTCAACAAGTTTACTTGCTGCAAAACGTAATGGAATCTTTGCGTTTGAGGCATGATCTTCAATTAAATGTTCAATCGCATTTAAACAACGATCAATCGCTTTGTTTTGTTGATTGTCTATATGTTGATAGAATTGAGGTCTTTCTTGATAATAAGCAACATGTAAAACATGGCTGACGAGTTCATCAATACCTTCCCCTTTAGCAGCTGAAATAGGAATAACTGGAACACCGAGATATTCTTCTAAATCATTGATTAATACAGTTCCTCCATTACCTAACATTTCATCCATCATATTTAAAGCGACAACCATTGGCATATTAAGTTCTAAAAGTTGCATTGTAAGATAAAGATTTCTTTCAATGTTTGTAGCATCTACAATATTAATAATAGCTTTAGGTCTTTCTCTTAATAAGAAGTTTCTTGTGACGATTTCTTCACTACTATAAGGTGACATAGAATAAATACCTGGTAAATCAGTAATCAGAGTATTTTGATACCCTTTAATTCTTCCATCTTTACGATCAACAGTAACTCCAGGAAAGTTACCAACATGTTGATTTGAACCTGTAAGTTGATTGAATAGTGTGGTTTTACCACAGTTTTGATTTCCTACTAAAGCAAATGTGAGTAAATCACTTTCATGATAGATTTGATGATCATTCATTTTATGATAACTTGATTCACCATAGCCAGGGTGATCTTTATATTGAAAAATGAATGAATCATTTTTATTTTCTGTTTTTTTAGTTATTTCTTTAATTTCAATTTTATGAGCATCTTCTTTCCTTAAAGTAAGCTCATAATCATGTATTTTAATTTCCATAGGATCACCCATCGGTGCATACTTTACCATGGTAACCTCTGTACCTTGAATTAATCCCATATCTAAAAAGTGTTGTCTTAAAGCTCCTTCTCCGCCAACAGAGAGAATAACAGCACTTTTTCCAATAGCCAATTCCTCTAATTTCATAATTTTCCTTCTTTCCTTTATAAGGATAACTTTTTAATAAAAGAGTTGCAATGATGAAACACTTTTTTTAACATAATTATTCCATTTTATTGTTAAAGTATATCGGTATATTAAAGTCGGAGGTAGAAATGTATGATAAAAAATGCACTATTAAGTTTAAAGAAAAATATAGGAAAAACGATTTTATTATTTGTAATTATTGTTGTAATTACAAATCTCGTTATTGCTGGTTTATCTATTCAATCAGCAACAAAAAAATCAATGGATCAAATTCGTAGTAGTTTAGGAAACGATGTAACTCTTTCTGTTGATTTTAGAAATATGATGAAAAACAGAAAACCTAGTGAAGCCGTAAGTAATGAGACATCATTAACAACAACCATGGCAGATAGTTTAAAAGATTTAAAGTATGTAAAAAATTATAATTATCAAATATCTACATCAGCTAACAGTAATTCTATTTCAGCGGTAGAAACTGCATCAGATAATAGTAATAATCAACCAGAACAAGCTTCAAATCAAGTTGATTTTACAATCAGTGCCAACACCACAATGAAGTATTTAGATTCTTTTACCAATAACAATTATAAACTTACAAAAGGGCGTTTACTTACAACAAAAGATCAAAATACAAATAATTGTGTTATTGAAACCAATCTTGCAAGTGATAATGATTTAAGTGTTGGTGATACTTTTACTATTACAACAACGGTTAATGATGAAACAATTACTCAAGAACTTACAATTGTAGGTATTTATGAAATTCAATCAACAAATGAAATTGGTAGTGCTCATTTCAATAATCCAGTAAACACAATTTATACTGATTTATCAATTGGACAAACACTTACTGGAAGTAGTGAAAATATTACATCAGCAATTTATTATTTAGATGATCCAGAAAACGCAGAAGCTTTTGTAGAACTTGCGAAAAAGAAAAGTGATATTGATTTTGATACGTTCTCATTAGATGCCAATAATCGTCTTTATCAACAAAATGCTTCTTCTCTTGAAAGTATGCAATCATTTGCAAAGATGTTTGTATGGATCGTAGTGATTGCTGGTAGTGCAATTCTTTGTTTAATCTTAGCTCTAACAATTAGAAATAGATATTATGAAATTGGTGTTCTTTTATCACTTGGACAAAGTAAAGTTAAAATTATTGCTCAACAACTTATTGAAGTAGGGTTAATTGCAGTAGTTGCTTTTGTGATTTCTTTAGGTACAGGACAATTAACATCTCATTATATGGGAAATATGTTAGAAAGTAGTTCTTCTTCAAATGTCATGCAAATGGGTCAAAAAGGAGATCAACCAAATGACAATCAAAATCAATCAGATAGTAATCAACAAAAAAACAATACACAAACAAAAGAAAATTTCCTAGGAAATATGATTCAAGGACCATCAAATCAGGAATTAGATGTTTCGATTACAGGTGAAAATGTCATTCAACTTGCTGGTGTTACAGCAACAATCTGTATTGTTTCTATTGCTGTACCTGCAGCCTATGTATTAAGACTTACACCTAGACAAATCTTATCTAGAAAGGAAGGTTAAGATGGAAAAGTTATTAGAATTAGAAAATGTAAGCTATAGTTATCAAGATGGCAAAGAAAAAAATCAAATTTTAGATCATGCTTCTTATTTGTTTGAAAAAGGTAAAATCTATGCAGTTGTTGGTGCGAGTGGAAGCGGGAAAACAACAACTCTTTCTCTTGCCTCTGGTTTAGATAAACCTGATGATGGAAAAGTTTTGTTCAAAGGAAAAGATATTCAAGAAATAGGTTTGAATAAATATCGTCGAGAAGATATTTCAATTGTCTTTCAATCTTATAATCTTATTTATTATATGAATGCTTTAGAAAATGTTATGTCTGCTTTAGAAATTGCGGGGATCAAAAGAAAAGATAAAAAAGAATATTGTTTATCTATTCTTAAACAACTTGGACTTTCCAAAGATGAATGTAAAAGAGATATTCGACAATTATCAGGAGGACAACAACAAAGAGTTGCAATTGCACGTGCTATTGCAAGAGAAGTCGATTTGATTCTTTGTGATGAACCCACGGGTAATCTTGATGAAAAGAATTCAATAGAGATCATGAATACTTTCTTAGATTTAGCACATATTCATCATAAATGTGTTATTTTGGTAACCCATTCACCTACTCTAGCAAAGATGTGTGATGTGTCTTTAAGAATTAAAGAAGGAAAAATAGAAGCAAAACGTTAGAGTTTTGCTTTTAAATAGTTATAAAATTTAATCAATAACAACATCTAAGATCATGATTGTCTTAGATGTTTTTATTAGTTTTCTTGAGGTTGTAAATTTCGCAAATGTAAATATACAGTATTTTTTGAAATACCTAACTCATCTGCAATTTTTGGTACAGAATCTTTTATTTGAAAAATACCTCTATCATATAATTGAGAAATTATTGCTTTATTTTTATTAGAATATGAAATTGATGAGTCTTCATATATTTCATTTTTTCCATAATTATTTTTTCTTTCCTTTTGAATCCTTGGCAATAGCGACTGTTTCCTATTGAGATATTCTTATCATAAGTCATTCCATAATCAGTTGACCGTCCTTGCAAAGGATCTTTCGCTTACGGGTACATCCAAGTTATCATTGCACCATCTGCAATAAGCAACATATAAGTCTTTTGACGTGGCATGAGTGCCTTTTTTCAGTCCGATATATCCAGTTGATTCCAGGATAGAATAAGTTGACAAAAATTATTCTTACATAATTTTTTCTAGATATCACAAATTTTTATAGCCTAGACACAGGTTCTTTTGAAGTACGTCAAAAACAAGACGATATGCCAAAATATTTAAGGCAAAACATAACATAAATAGAATTAGCTTTTGTACAATATCACCTTAACTTAATGACATTTGTTTTCTGTACAGCCTTTTTTATTCATACATTGGAATAAGTTTTCCAGTATGCTTAACATACGATGACATGAATCATTAACATAATAGGATGTGTTGTAAAGAATCTTACCTACTAAATGACTCTTTCTAAAACTTAATAGATTAAATTTTCATTCATTTTCAAATAACTCTTTTATTAAAAAAGATGATCTATAACTATAAACGTAATCCTTTAATATCTTTAATACGTGAAAGAATAATATTACAACTACAACTAATAACCCCTGGTAATGTATCAATAGTAGTATGTAAGAAATCCTCCATCTCACTATTAGAAGCAGCAACAGCGTGTACATGTAATTTGTTTTTTCCTGTAACACGATAAATTTGAGTAACAATATTATTTTGGTTTAATATTTTTATAACATCAGTAAACGAATTTGACAATGTTTCAATTTCAAAATAACAAGATATAGCGCCACTTATTTTTTGAGGATTGATAATTGTCGTATATTCTTCAATAACCCCTTTTTTTTCTAATGCTTGAATTCTAGCTTTTACAGCAACTCTAGAAATCCCTACCTCTTTTCCGATATCAGAGTAAGAAAAACGTGCATTTTTTATTAATAATTGAACAATTTTTTGATCTAATTCATCAAGCCCATTTAAATACATAATCATTCCCCCGTTAATCATTTATTTAATACTATCATGCTCCTTATTATAAGTAAATCTTTTAAAAATTAGAGATATTGACTGAAAATAAATATTTGATTATAATACTTACAAAACGTAAGATGAATATTACGAAAGGAATATAAAAGATGAATAGAGATTTAACAAAAGGTTCAGTTTTAAAGTCTATGCTTCTTTTTTCAATTCCAATGATTTTAGGTGATTTACTTCAACAATGTTATAACATTGTTGATACATTGATTGTTGGTCAATTTCTTGGCAAAAATGCTCTAGCAAGTGTTGGCTCATCGTTTACCTTAATGACATTTATAACATCTATAATCCTTGGTTTATGTATGGGAAGTGGAGCGTTGTTTTCAATTAGATATGGACAAAAAGATGAAAAAGGATTACAGGAAGATGTATGTGCATCATTTTTCTTTATTGCACTCATAACGTTTATACTAACAGTAATATCTTATATTTTTCTTAATCAGCTTTCTGTTTTTTTACATGTTCCATATGAAGTGTGGGAAGATATGAAAGGCTATCTTATTGTTATTTTTATAGGAATACCAGCTATTTTTTTATATAACTATTTTGCTTCTTATTTAAGAGCTATTGGTAATTCAATGACTCCACTTATATTTTTAGCTGTTTCGGCAATACTTAATATTGCATTAGATTTATTTTTTGTCATTGTATTAAAATTAGGAGTTGAAGGTGCAGCTATTGCTACGGTTATTTCCCAATATCTTTCAGGTATTGGCATCAGTATTTACTCACTTATAAAAAATATGCAGGTACGAGCAATTACAAAATTACAATATTTTCATTTAAAGAGGGTTCATAAAGTAATCTCATTTTCAGTTCTTACATGTATTCAACAATCAGTAATGAATTTAGGTATTTTAATGGTACAAGGGTTAGTAAATAGTTTTGGAACTGTGGTTATGGCAGCATTTGCTGCGGCTGTTAAAATTGATGCTTTTGCATATATGCCAGTACAAGATTTTGGGAATGCATTTTCTACTTTTATTGCTCAAAACTATGGTGCAAAAGAAAAAATGCGTATTCAATCAGGATTAAAATCAGCAGTTTGTCTTTCTATGGGATTTTGTATAATTATTTCAACTATTGTATGTATTTTTGCTAAAGATTTAATGACTATTTTTATAGATGCAAAAGAAACAGAAATTATTATGGAAGGTGTCAAGTATTTAAAAATTGAAGGTGCTTTTTATTGTGGAATTGGTTGTTTGTTTTTGTTGTATGGTTTGTATCGTGCTTTAGGTAAACCTGGTATGAGTGTCATTCTTACAATATTTTCTTTAGGTACACGTGTTGTGTTAGCTAATGTTTTATCCGCAATTCCAGCGATTGGTGTTACTGGTATTTGGTGGTCTGTTCCTATTGGATGGGCACTTGCAGATTTAATAGGATTAATTTATTATAGGCGTAAAAAAAAGGAATTGCTTTCTTTTAATATTGGGTAGGAGCTAGGCATATAGGAAAAAATGTGATAAAAATTGCTCAGGCGTTAGATATGGATATTATGGTGTATACAAGAACGCCTAGAGAAGATCATGATGGGATTCATTATGTATCATTGGATACTTTATTAAAGAATAGTGATTATATTTCTTTACATTGTCCATTAACTAATCATATGTTTGTAGTTTGTCTTTTCTATATTTTCTGCTTTATAGGAAATGCTTTTGTAGGATCCTATCGAGGAATCGGTAAAGTAGATGTCCCTTTTAAAGGAACAACGATGTATGTTATACATTACGTGTTATTTTATCTTATTTACTTATTCATCAATTAGGTTTAGTAGCAGTGGCTTTAGGTTGTGGTATTGGTTGGATATTTGTGAATATTTATCAAATATTTGCGTATAGAAAATTAAAGCTAACCGCAAAAGGTAGTTAAATGAGAAAGTTTTGCGGTTTGAAATCGCAAAACTTTCTAGAAATATATATATTGCTACAATAAAAATAAAAAATTCCTTATAATAAGATAAAGAGGAGATGTGTCTATGATCAAAAAAGAAAACTTACCAGAATGTCCTGTAGCAACAACTGTTTCTTTGATAGGAAGTAAATGGAAATTGTTGATTTTAAGAGATTTATTAACGGGGACAAAACGTTTTGGACAGTTAAAGAAATCATTACCTGATATTTCTCAAAAGGTATTGACGGAGTCTTTAAAATCAATGGTTGATGATGGAATTGTAGAACGTGTGGCTTATCCTGAAGTACCACCACGTGTAGAATATAGTTTAACAGATTTAGGAGAATCAATGAGACCTGTGATTTCTGTAATGGAACAATGGGGAAAGGAATATAAGGAAAGTATTTAAGGTATAAAAAAGCACCTTTTTTAATAAAGTTGTTCAAGCTAAATTAAAAGAAAAGGTGCAATACAATTATATATGATTAAAAATAATTTTGTATATAAAAATCTAATATTTGATGAATTTCATCAAATATTAGATTTTTATTTTATTTTCCATTGATGTTTTTTTAAATCAACATGATGATCATCTTTAAAAGTAACTCCTTCTTTTTCTAATAATTCTTTTTGTTCAAACCAACCAGGAACAAGTCTTCCTTGAAAATTAACGACACGATGACAAGGATAATGTCCATAATATGAGGCATTTGCTAGTATTTTACCTACTAAACGACTATTTTTTTCTCTACCAATTAAACAAGCAATTTGTTTATATGTTGCCACACATCCTTTAGGTATTTCTCCTACTGTTTCTAATACTTGATAAATTAATTCTTCATTCATAATGATCATTCCTTTTCCTTTAATTTATTATAAAAAATGAATGAAAGATAATCAATTTATGTTAGTATTATTTAAGGAAAAGGAAGAAGTAAATGTGAAAATTGTTTTATTAAATGTAAGTCCACGTAGAGGTGGAAATACAGAAATTATGATTAATACATTTATGGAAAATGTTAAAGGTCATGATGTTGTTAAATTAAATATTGCATCAATGAATATTAAAGGATGCTTAGGATGTAAGTATTGTTGGTCACATCAAGGAGAATGTGTTCAAAAAGATGATATGGAACAAGTATGGACACATTTAAAAGAAGCAGATATTATGATTTTTGCATCACCATCTATTGGTTTGATATGACAGCCCAATTAAAAACTGTCATTGATCGTATGTATGCAGGTGGAAGCACAGGGTTTCATTTCCACCAAACAGCTTTATTATTAGATGCTGGAGCTGATCATGTTTTTGATGCAGCGATAAGTCAATATAAAGCCATGACATCTTATTTAAAATGGGAAGATCTTGGTATTATTTGTGTTCCTAATATGGAAGATAAAGGAAGTATGAAAGGATCTTCAAAATTAGGTGAAGTTATTCAATTAGCTAAAAGTATTAAATAAGAGGATTTAAAGTAATGAAAAAAGTTGCATTTATATGTGTTCACAATTCTTGTAGAAGTCAAATTGCTGAAGCTTTAGGAAAACATCTTGCAAGTGATGTTTTTGAAAGCTATTCAGCAGGAAGTGAAATCAAAAATCAAATAAATCCAGATGCTGTTCGTTTAATGAAAAAGTGGTATGGTATAGATATGGAAAAGACACAACATCCAAAGTTGATCAATGAAATCCCTCAAGTAGATATGCTTATATCAATGGGATGTAATGTTGGTTGTCCTTTTGTTGGTAAAGAATTTGATGATAATTGGCAACTTGATGATTCAACGGGAAAAGAGGATCAAGAATTTATAAAAGTGATTCATGAAATCGAAGAGAAAATATTAAAACTTAAAGAAGAACTTACGAAATAAAAAATTCGTAAGTTTTTTTATTTTTTTGAAGAAAAAAGTAAAAAAATAAACGATATATATAGTAGGAGGAACTACTTATGCAACAATTAAATCTTATAACAAGCTCTAATAAAGCAATCATGTATGATCAGTATTGTAAAATGCTGATAGGACATCCTTATATGCTTGCAAGAATCATTTCTTGTTTTGTTGAAGAAGCAAAACATCTTTCATTAGATGAAATAAAAAAACTGATTAAAGGAGTCCGTATTGGCGATAAAATCGTTAATCCGCATTTTCATTTAATGGATAAAGAAGCTTTTATCAAGGATGAGGGATTAATGTGCTATGATATTTATTTCTATATCGATTTACCACAAATAGTTCAATCAACCAAAAGAGTCTACATCAATATTGAAATCCAAAACAATCCTTATACAAAATATCATCTTGTCACAAGAAGCATCGCTTATAGCTCAAGAATGATTTCCAGTCAATGGGGAAGAGAATATGATAGTGAAAATTATGATGGAATGAAAAAGGTATATTCATTTTGGATCATGCCACAAGCTACAAAGAGTAAAGATGGGTGTATCAATCAATTAAAAATAGCAGAAAATCATTTAAGTGGAAATTATGAAGAAAAAATAGAAAGTTATGATAAAGAAGAACAACTTATGATATACTTAAGCAAAGGGCATAGTCCTAATAATAAGTATGAAAGCTATGATGAAATACTAATGCCTATAGGTGCATTATTGAATAATACATTGAATTATCAAGAAAAGAATGAAGTAATAAAAGAATATGGCTTAGATGATGAAGAATTTAAAGAAAGGATGAGAGATATGTGTAATTTAGGAGAAGCATTGGAATTAGAAGCAAGACAAGAAGAAAGCAAAAGAAAGGATGTAGAACATGTAAGAAATATTATTGATGAATTTCATTGTTCACTTGAAAAAGCCATGGATATTTTAAAACTAACAGAAAAAGAAAGACAAGAAATTATGCCTTATTTTCAAGCATAGTGCATGTTTTATGAGAGTGGATATGTGTAATTTAGGTGAAATTTTGGAATTAGAAGCAATAAAAAGTGAGAGAGTTAGAAATATCAAAAGTATTATGACAAAACTCAAAATGTCTTTTAAAGAAGCGATAGCTTTTTTAGAAATTCCTGAAGATGAAGTATTAGAATTAGAAGATGCATTTAATAATGATTTAAAGAATAAGAATTAAATTATTTGAATAAAGGGGACAATGCTAAGCATTGTCCTCGATTTTTAATTAAAGAGTTTTTGATCTTTTCCAGAAGGAACTTTAAAGAGGATAACAAGAACAAAACCTACTACAATAATAATTAATGATAAAGCAAATAGGATTTGATAAGAAGAAATATCAAGTATTTGTCCTGCAATGTTTTGAAAAATAATAGAACTTAGATTTCTTAAAGTTTGTACAAAAGCAAGTGCTGTAATTTGATGTTCTTTAGGAACAAGTGTACTAACAATTTTTAAATTAATCATAATAAATAACATACCTGAAGGATGTTTTGTAATTAAAGTAATAATGACTTTAAGTGGTAACCAAACATTTAAGGCATAACATAAAAATTGAATAGTAATCATACTATAAGCAATGATAAGTAATCTTTTGTTAGTAAGTTTATCCATGAATTTATGTGAAAATAAAACAAGAGGTGCTTCACATAAGACAGCAAAAGATAAAATAGTAGAAACAAGACTTACTTTTAAACCATCATTTTGAAACATAGCTGGAATATAAGTATTAGCCATATTTGTAATTCCTTGGAAAATAGCAGCAATAATTAAATAATATAAGTATTTATAGTTATGAAAGAGTGTACTTGTTTTTGTTTTTTCTTCATTGTTTTGACCAAGTTCACTAGGTGTTTGGGTACCTAGTAGGCCAATGATACAAAGAATCATTGTAATGATAAAACAAATAAAGATGGCTGATGGTGAAATAAGTTGATAAATCATTCCTGCAAGCCATGAACCAGTAGCATATCCAATGGTTCCCCAAATTCTTATTTTTCCATATTGATATGGAGAAGAGGATGCAATCTTTTCCATAACAGGATTTGTACCATTAATTAAAGTTAATACAAAACTATAACCAATTGTAATGGTTATTAAAGAAGAAGCAAACATAAAGGCAAGACCACCAATACCTGCTAAAGTAAATAAAACAAAGTTGACTTTTTTAACATCATAACGATCACTAAACATACCAATCACTGGTTGAAATATCATAGATGTTAAAAAAGAAGTAGAAACAACTAAAGAAACTTCACTTGCTTTAAAATCTTTATCTAATAAATAAACAGAAATTAAAGCAGAGAATACAGCCCATGATAAATAATAGAAATTATACATGAGAAAATAACTTAAATAACTATTTTTATAACGTTCTAACATAAAAACCTCCTAATGAAATCCTTTTAAATCTTTATTGGTTGGTACTTTAAAAAAGAAAACAAGGACCATACCAATAACACTACAAATAAATAAAACAAAATAAAACATTTGATAACCTGTAAAATCAATCAAATAACCAGCAAGCATTTGAAAGACAATAGATGCAAAGCTTTTACAAGCTGAAACAAGAGACAAAGCGGTGTTTTGTCTAGCATTATCAACAATGGTTGAAATAATTCTTAAATTAATCATTACAAAAGCCATAGTAGCAACTGTTTTTGTAAGAAAAACAATCATGATTTGGATAATAAGTGAGGATAGAAAACTAAAAGTAAAAAATTGAATGCATAGTAAAATAAAAACACTCATTAATAATTGTTTATTTGAAAAACGATTCATATAAAAATGAGATAATAAGGTTACAGGTACTTCTGATAAAGTAGAAACAAAGATAACATTTGAGACGTTATTAATTGGTAATCCACTCTGTTTTAACATAGCTGGTAAATAAAGATGATGTACATTCGTAATACCATAAAATAAGCAAACAATAATTAAATAATAAGGAATATGTTTAATCTTAAAAACAGATGACATCGAAATCTTTTCATTTGTCTTTTCAACAGGAGGTAGAATACTTTGCGTACCTAATAGTCCTATAACACATAAAAACTCCCCTATTGCAAAGAAAACATAAAGACTAAAAGATCCAATGTTTTTATAAATATATCCTGATATGATTGTTGCAATGGCATAGCCAATGGTAGCCCACACACGAATAGAACCATATTTGAATCTTGATAGAACAGCCATTCTTTCAATGATTGGATTTGTTCCATTGGTAATTGATAAAACAAGACTATAAACAAGTGCAATTAAATAAATATTTTTTAAGAACATAAAGACAATTCCTAAAAGGCCTGCAATTAATAATAAAACACCATTAACATATTTTGATTCATAAACATCATTTAATTTACCAATAAAAGGTTGAACGATCACAGATAAAATAAATGAACAAGAAACAACAAAACTTACTTGTGAAGCACTAAAGCCTTGATCCATTAAATAAACAGATAGAAATCCTGAAAAGAAAGCAAGACTGAAAAAAAAGAAAAAATACATTAAGAAATAACTTAAATAACTATTTTTATAATGTTTTAATAAATCCATTTTTTCCTCCCTTAATTTTTTATATAATAAATAAAGAGGTGATGACATGCTTTTACAAGAACAAATGAAACAAGATATTTTCTCGTATAATGAAAAAACAATCATTGATTTCATATTAGAAAAACAAGAACAAATAAAAGACTATTCTACTAAAATGATTGGTGATGAAACCTATACAGCCCCTTCTACCATCATTCGAATTGCCCATAAACTAGGTTTTCAAGGATGGTCAGATTTTAAAGAATCTTTTTTAGATGAAGTCATCTATTTAAATAATCATTTTCGAGAAATAGATCCTAACTTTCCTTTTACAAATCAAGATACAATGATGCAAATTGCTCATAAAATAACACAATTACATATTGAAAGTGCTAAAGATACGGCATCACTTATTCAACATGATACTTTACAAAAAGCTTTGCGTATTATGGCAAAAGCAGATGTTATTAAAGTATTTGCGGTAGCTAATTTAAATTTTATTGGTGAAGAATTTGTATTCAAACTTAATCGTATTCATAAAAGAGCCTATATTGAACCTGTTCAAGATAATCAATTTCAAGATGCTATTATGACAACCAGTAATGAATGTGCTATTTGTTTATCTTATTCAGGAGAAACCCCTACTCTTTTAAAAACTGCACAATATTTAAAGGAGAATAATGTACCTATTATCGCTATTACAAGTCTTGGTAAAAATAGACTTTCTGATTTAGTGGATGTTTCTTTAAATATTTCTACTCGAGAAAAATCATTTTCTAAAATTGCAGGATTTACTTCTTTGGAATCTATGAATATTGTTTTAAATATTCTTTATTCATGTTTGTTTTCTTTGAATTATCAAGCAAATTTAGACTATAAAATTAAGGTTGCTAGAAGAGTAGAAACAAATCGTAAAATAGATAATGAAATTATTGAAGAACTTAAAGAAGATTAGTTCTTCTTTTTTATTTCAAACAATCATCTAAAATATCAATTCCCATTTTTAATAAGTCACTACAGCATCTTTTCTTCTCTTTATTTTCCTTTAAAAGAGTATGGCAACATAAACTTCCTGCCTGTTCTTTAAAATCCATAGCTAAACATTTACCACAAGCATAACTTTTAAGTTTAGACTGAGGATTTTCCACATTTCCATCACATGTTTTCAAACAAGAATAAATCATAGCAATTAAAATAGGAATACAACACATTTCTTCTAAACCAGCAACGCCTCTTCCAAGTCCTTCTGTAAGTTTGAAGAGTTCTTTTTCTTCAAAGGGTAAAATATCTTGATAGCTACAAATTAAAGCTTGAGCACAGTTATAACCATGTTTATGTAAAGATAATACTTTTTCTTCTCTTTGACTCATCACTTCTCACCTCGTTTACTAGTTTATTGATTTTATTTGTTTTTGAAATATAAAAAAATGTAAATGGTGCTCCATTTACATTTAAGAAATATTTAATTTGTTTTTTTGTAAATAAGATTTACATAAGGCATAAGTAAATGAAATAAAACATATAACAAAGAAGCATAACAATACCACATGGTTTCCTTAATTCTTGATGTTTCATTGTACCAAACCATAGAATTAAACCAGCAATTATTGCAATAATTGTATCAACCAAAAATTTACTTTCAAACGGAACATTACAAATTAGAGAAGTTGTCCCAATAACAAAAAGAATATTAAAAATATTACTTCCTACAATATTACCAATCGCAATTCCAGCATTACCACGTTTTGCTGCAGTGACTGATGTAACAAGTTCGGGCAGTGAAGTTCCAAAAGCAACAATTGTTAAACCAATAAATCGTTCACTCATCCCAAAATAACGAGCAATAGCACTAGCTCCACTTACTGCAAAATCACTTCCTTTAACAACTAAGATTCCTCCAATAAGGATGAATATAAGACATTTCCAAACAGGAATATCTTTTTCTTCTTCTTGAGTTTCACCATTTTTTGCCATGACAAATAAATAAACAAGATAAGCAATAAAAAGAATCCAAAGGAAAATACCTTCAATAAAAGTAATTTTCATATCCGTCATACCACAGATCATGAGAATGATTGTTATAAAAATCATAAAGGGAATTTCATAACGAATGGTTGATTTTTGTATTTTTACATTGGTGATCAAGGCTGTAATTCCTAAAATAATAAAAATATTTAAGATATTACTACCTACCACATTCCCAATAGTAATCCCTGCATTTTGTTGTAAGGCAGCCGTAATACTTACAGCAGCTTCAGGCATACTGGTTCCCATAGCAACAATTGTAAGACCGATGATTAGTTGGGGAATACCCAGTTTTCTAGCAATGCTTGCCGCCCCTTCTACAAACCAATCAGCTCCTTTTACTAGAAAAATAAAACCTACTAATAAAATAATAACTTGTTGAATCATAACGATTACTCCTTCCTTATATTTTGCAGTAGGTATAAAAAAAGCGGACTCCTACTGCATTGCAGTAAAAGTCTCGCTATTCAATCACTTTCCGAGTTATTAATTAACTGTACTGACGAAGAAGTGAACCGATATCATCGGCAAGCTACTCCCTTTTATGAGGTCATTCTATCAAATAATATTAATTTAAGCAACTTTAAATTAATTTTAAATATTTAAAGGCATTGTATAAACCATCTTCATTTACATCATCAGTAATATAATCAGCGGCTTCTTTAATTTCAAAGCCACCATTACCCATCGCAACATTATAAGCGCAACATTCAAACATCGATAAGTCAATTTTAGCATCACCAAAAGAAATCGTATCTTTAGCATCTGCATGTAAATAATCTAATAGAACTTCAATAGCATGTCTTTTAGTAATACCTGTAGGTCCTAAATCACCAAATAATGCAACTTCTCCTTTACCTCCCCAAGTATTCGCAACTAAATGAGGGAAGTCTACTTTAGAATCTAAATGATCTTGATATGTTCTTAAAATGAAACTGATTTTATTAACATTGTCACGGTATAACTCATCCCCTTGTAAATGAATGAAACCATCAATAAAATGTTGAGCAGAACTTTTGGCATTCTCTAAGCTTGCCCCTTTGCCTTTAGCGTATTTTACCATGGTTTCAGGTCCTTGTTCTAACATATAATCATTACAATACATACCACTATTCGCTTCTAAATAAAAACCAATATGTCTTTCATTACACCAATCAACAATATTTTTTACATCTTCTTTAGATAATCCTTGATGCATAACAACATGTCCGTTATCTTCAACATAAGCGCCATTTCCACCAATCATACCATCTAAATCACACAAATTTCTTTGTAGAATTTCAGCTTTCGAACAACCTGTACAAATATACACTTTATGTCCATTAGCTCTAGCTTGATCAACAGCTTTTGCGGCTGAAGCAGGTAATTTTGCTTCATAATCAATTAATGTTCCATCGACATCTAAAAATACAATTTTACTCATAAGTTCTCTCCTTAAATTAATTTTAAATATTTAAAAGCATTATAAAGTCCGTCTTCATTTACATCATTGGTAATATAATCAGCGGCTTCTTTGATTTCTGGTCCACCATTTCCCATAGCAACATTGAAACCACAACATTCAAACATCGATAAATCAACTTTAGCATCACCAAAAGAAATCGTATCTTCTTTACCCAATTTTAAATAATCCAACAACACTTCAATGGCATGTTTTTTATTAATTCCTGTAGGACCCAAATCACTAAATAATGCAAGTTCCCCTTTTCCTCCCCAAGTATTATGTGCTAAATGAGGAAAGGCAGTAATTGCATCTAAATGATCTTGATAATCACGAATAATAAAGTCTATTTTATTAACATCTTCACGATAAAATTCATCTCCATGAATTAACGTAAAAGAATCAATAAAGCTTTTTGCCTTTTCTGTTGCATTTGAAAGATCTGCACCTTTACCTTGACCGTATTTAATCATGACAGCTGGTCCATCTTTAATCATTTGATCATTACAATAAACCCCACTATTTGTTTCTAAGTAAAAAGCAAGATTTCTTTCTTGACACCAATGAACCACCTTTTTTACTTCTTCTAAAGGCATCGCTTGATGCATAATAACATGATCATGATCTTCCACGTATGTTCCATTTCCTAAAATCATCCCATCTAGCTCGCATAGATTTCTTTGTAAGATTTCATCTTTAGAACAACCTGTACAAATATAGACTTTATGTCCATGAGCTCTGGCTTGATCAACAGCTTTTCTTGCTGAATCAGGTAACTTTGTTTCATAGTCAATTAAAGTTCCATCAACATCTAAAAATACAATTTTACTCATACTTTTCTCCTTTTTCTTATAACTTCATTGTACTAAAAGAAGAACATAAAATATAGTTTTTTCATTATTAGATAGAAATAAAAATAAGCCTTAATAAGTATGATATCTAACCGCTAGAAGAAGTAAAGCAGCTAGTCAATGATGGTGAGCGTTAATCCTTAATAAGTATGATATCTAACAGAAGTAAAATGGCATGTTGATTTTTGTGAAGTAAATATAGGCGTTAATCCTTAATAAGTATGATATCTAACTATTAGCTGATGCTGATTGGAACATCTTAGGAAGTCTGCGTTAATCCTTAATAAGTATGATATCTAACGAATGTAAGGAGAAACATCTGAGATGAAAATAAAATTGGCGTTAATCCTTAATAAGTATGATATCTAACGAACAATAAGTAAATTAAAACAAGCTCTTGAACCAGTGCGTTAATCCTTAATAAGTATGATATCTAACAAAGAAAAAGAGTATGAATATATGAAAAGTAAAAATAGCGTTAATCCTTAATAAGTATGATATCTAACTAAACATGCAAAAATTCATCGTAGCAGAACAGGAAAAGCGTTAATCCTTAATAAGTATGATATCTAACGAAGCAAACTTAAATAAGGAAATATTATTAGCAACAGCGTTAATCCTTAATAAGTATGATATCTAACCATCAACTGAGATAATTACAAAAGCATTGTTAAAAAAGCGTTAATCCTTAATAAGTATGATATCTAACAGATTAGAAATATGATTGCTGATGATACAAATGTATCAGCGTTAATCCTTAATAAGTATGATATCTAACAAATGGAAAAATGTATTATATTGTAGAGCCTATTGGGCGTTAATCCTTAATAAGTATGATATCTAACATTGTATATCTTGTAAAGCGTGTGATAATTATAATTAAGCGTTAATCCTTAATAAGTATGATATCTAACTATAAGGCAATGACCATAGAAAATATAAATCGAGCGTTAATCCTTAATAAGTATGATATCTAACAGAGAATTATTAGACCTATGCGCTGACAATGCAATCGAGCGTTAATCCTTAATAAGTATGATATCTAACGATTACGGTGTATATGATGTAGTAAGCGAAATGATGGCGTTAATCCTTAATAAGTATGATATCTAACGAATAAAGACGGAACGAAAAGACATATAGAAACAAGCGTTAATCCTTAATAAGTATGATATCTAACTTTTATGTATTATGTAGTAACTGGATGGTGTAATGGTTGGCGTTAATCCTTAATAAGTATGATATCTAACAAAATTGAAATTTTTTAAAAATCCTATTGACAAGGGCGTTAATCCTTAATAAGTATGATATCTAACAAAGACGAGGATATAAAAATGGTAGAAACAATTTTAAGCGTTAATCCTTAATAAGTATGATATCTAACAACAAAAAGTAAAATGTATGGTTGAAAATGTACATGGCGTTAATCCTTAATAAGTATGATATCTAACGATTTTAGAGAAAAAATAGAATTGCTTGATTTATAGCGTTAATCCTTAATAAGTATGATATCTAACATGATTGGGATTATTCAAGAACTACAAGTAAGTATTTGCGTTAATCCTTAATAAGTATGATATCTAACAATGAAATATTAACATATTTAATGAATAATATAAATTGATTTGTTAATATACTAAAAATATGTAAAAATAAGAAGAAAAATGATTAAAAATATCGACTATCTATCAAAAATATAAGTTTTTTGTAATGAAATTCTTATAGTAATTAGGGGATAGTCGATATTAATCTATTATGAAACGTGTTTTATCAATAGATTTACCGATTTCTTGTTTCTTAATCATTTTAGAATTATATGAATAATAGATTGCAACATGATCATCATCTGTAATGATTTTTTCTAACTCTTTAGTTAATTTTTTATATGTTGCTGGTGTAAGTTCACCTTCAAATACAGATTTCTGAACATGAAAAAGATATCTTCTTAACAACTTCATAAACTTTGGACAGTTCTTGCTTTTTACATCATAAGTACAAATTATATACATTTTACCACTTCATAATATATGGTTTGTAATCATTTGATTCATTAGCGATGTAATTAGAAAGCAAGTGAACTTCACGAGATATAAGATTTCTATATGAATAGTATCTATTATTTATTTTGATTGTTTTCAAAAGATAATTTTCATATTTTTCAACAAAGAATTTAACACCTTCTTTGTTGAGATAACATCTATCACTTTTGTAATCAAAATATTCATCTTTTAATAATTTATGTCTACAAAGACTAAGAACAAGTCTATCAACCAATACTGGTTTTAATATATCGGCTAAATCAAATTGTAAAGACTCACTACATTTAGTTAAACTGTGAACAAATGAAATTTGTGAGTAAAGACGACTCCTATCTATAACAGATATATAATTAGCATAAAGCAAAGAATATCCATAGCTCAATAAAGCATTTATCTCATTTTGAGGAGGATTCTTTGTTCTTTTTATAAAATGATACTTTTCTTTTTCTAGAATAATATCAAAACTATTAAAATATATTTTCTTTCCTTGAGCTTCTAATAATAGAAGCTCATTTACGGATTTATTTTTACATTCTTTGATAATAGATTCTATTTCAATAATATTGTCTAGTAAAGGAATCTGTTTTTTATTATAATATTTCAACAGTGCTAAACAATTTTTTAATGATGAGATAATCATAGTTCTTGCTATATGGTATCGTATTGTTTCATTTTCAAAGATGTGAATTTGATTAATTAGTATTTTGCCATCTAAATATTGTTTAGGTGTAAATCTTCCAATATATTGACCATAAAAATTAAAAAATAGAATAACTATATTATGTTTATTTAATAATGACAAAGTACGTTTATTTATTGAAATCTCTCCAAAACAAATAAGCGTATCTATTTGTTCAATAGGAATGTAAGAGACATAATCTTTTTTATCTTTTAATATTAAGGAATAATCTTTACATAATAATTGGCCACTTTTATAAAGATATATTACTTTTTTCATGAGCAATATCTATCATGCCAAAACCACATGAATTTTTACTTGAAAGCCCACAGTTATAAATAAGGGATAATGTTTCAAAATTTGTTTCAATTTCTAATTTTGTCATAAAACATTCATAGAAGCAGTTTTTAAATTTCATCATTCTTCTTTTTTCATATATTATATAATCAATTTTAAATACTAATTCTTTTATTGGATAATGGTAAGCAAGGCACTTATCTTGAATATTGTTAATAATAAAATTAAGACTTTCTTTATCTGAAGGTCTGTAATATGTTGAATAATTATCTTTTGTTGAATAGATAAGCATAGGAGATAATGTTTCAATACATATTTTTTTTGTTCCTATAAAAGGTTGTAAATTAAGAATAGATATATTTTTAATTTTTACTTGTTGTTTATTAATTAATAATGAATTATTTAAAAGAATTGTTTTATATATATGTTTTAAAAATTTTTCATCTAAAGAACTAATATAGAAATAAAAATCATCATCAAAAATTAAATGTTTATTTTCAATTTTATATTTTCCAAATAGTTGACTAAATGTAAAACATTTAAATGTTTTTTTATCATAATGATATCCATCATTATGGTAAAAATCTCCTAATTCATCTTTAGATAATAATGAATAAATAACACCTTGTAGAATGCTTTGATAACTCATAGGAACCGTAAAATTATTATAAGATAGTTGTATTTTAAGTCTCAAGTTCTCCCCCTCCTATAAAATTGAAATGTCCAATACCAATATATAAAATATCTAATGGTATATTAATATCTTCATTAAATGATATTTGATATGTAAATCCTCTAGGTACTATTTTCTTTGTTTTAAATTGAATACCTTCTTGTTGACTATGTTTAATGTTTTTAATATCTACCATATAATTAGATAAATTATTGTATTGAGCTAAATAATGTTTATTGTAATAATTGATCATTTGATTATATTCATCAGTAAAATGAGTTGTTTTAATGCAAGAAGAAATCATTATATGATTTAAACTGATATTTTTTTGATTACAATCTATCATGTTTATATTTTTTAAATAAAAGAAATATCCTTGAATTTTTTGATTAAGATAGGATTGAAAAAAGAGGTTAATATAATTCATATGTTTAATATCTTCACCAATTATAAAAAATGATATTTTTAATACTTCTTCTTTTTGAAAAATAGCTTGTGTAAAAATAGGGTTTTCTATTAAAATATTAGGATAATATTTAAAATTTTCACCAGTGCAATGATAATAATAACACTCTTTAGAAAGAGGACAGGAGCAACATTTTTGGTCTACTACAAAACAATTCAATTTATATAAAAAGTTGATATATTGTTTATAGATAAATAAATTAATATTTTGATAAAAAAGTGCTCCTTGTGGTAAAATAAGCTCTATTTCAATTTTCTTCATAGGGTTCAACCTTAATAAATCCTGGTAGATAACATTCACTATCATATTTAAAAATAATTCTTGTTTTAGGCATAGTATCTGCTTTAGGAGAATTCTTTTTCCCTAATCTAATTGGAGCGAATAAGCTGAAATTATTATCATAAAATTCATAAAAATTTTTTTTAATAAATATAGAGATTGATTTATAAAAGTAATTCGTACTATTTCCTATTCGCAAATAACATATATCTTTATTGTCAAAAGATATAGTATTTAAAAAATTTATGATTTGATCTCTTCCTTCAAAATCTGATTCTTTGAAATAATCAAATTGATCTTCAATAAAATATTTTTTATCATCTTTTATTACAGTTCGAAAATAATTTCTACAAGCAATAATTATATTTCTTTTATTAAAAAATATACGTAACTTTTTAATTATTTCTTTGTTGCTATATTTATTTAAAAATACTTTTTGTCTAGTTTGATCTATCATAAATAGATTAGTCTTTTTTTCTTGTAAGTTATCAATACATTCAAATTTACTAAATTCTTGGGATTTTTTATGATTATTATTTTTCATGTTTAAACGATCACTATCACAAAGAATCATAGTATCAAAAAATATATCTTCACAACAAATACAAGAAGAAAATAATTTAAATATCTCTTCAAAATCTTTTCCAAAAAGATAAGACAATAGTTCTTTTTCAAAGTTTTTAGATAAATTTCTATTAAAATTAATAAGAAATTCTTTTATTTTTTCTTTATTATCATTTAATAGATTAAATATAATGGCATTCATAATTGCACCCTTTATACTGCTACCTGGTATATAGGGTTTATTTAATGATTTGACTTGCTCAGTGACATCTTTAGAAAAAGGTTTAAATTTATAAAATAAGAAGTACTGAGGTTTTAATTGATTATAATTTATATAATTATTAAATAGCTTGATAATATCTTTTTTACCATTATTACTAGCATTATCTGGTTGTAATTCTAATAATTTTTGAGGTGGAATAAATTGTAATAAATCTTCTATTCTATAACAATTAAAGTGATCATTTTTATCAGGATGATATAAGAAACAAGCATTTTTATTGCCTGATGATATATGAACAGGTGTTAATATAGATATTTTATAAGTCATGTTTTTAACCTCCTATATAATGTAGCCAATGCCATAGTAGTATAATGGTTTTTTATCAATATTGAATGATAGAATTTTACCTATCCATTCTTTATCTTGTGTTAGTTTTAAATAGCTTCCTTCATTAAATAAATTCATTTTATGAGTTGCTTTATTTATATATGTTTTAGAAGGATGATATTGTTTAGAAATAATTTGATAGTTTGATTCACTTAAATTGATGCATTCATCGAAAACTGATTGAGAAAGCAAAAGTTTATTATTTAAATTAGGTTTTCTTTTTATTTCTTCTATAGAAATTAATTTAAAACTGTTTTTTCCAACAGAGTGGCGAGGTCCAAAACCGAAAAAATGAGAATAAGAAAATATATCTTTTATTTTTTTAATATTTTCATTTGTTTTAACTAATATATAAAATAATCCATTAGTATATATAGTATCATCGTAATACAAAGCATTATCATCCCCTATAGAAGTGTTGTAGTAATCTTTTTTTCTTACATGTGTATTGAGTTGTTTGGTTTGTTCAAATAATATATTTTCACTAGCTTTTTGAAGACAATAGTTTTTAATGTTTATTTTTTTATTAAGTAAATCATCACGCATTTTATTGAAATCAGATTTAATAATATAGTCATTAAAAATAGATTCTGTAGTATAATTTATTTTTTTATAATTTTTTAATGTTTGTAAGTAAGATAATTGATCAATACTTTTTTCTTTTAAAATATTATGATTTATATAATCTATATCAAAAATGTTATAGTGAACCATTGGTAACATATTCAATGGAAACATGGATGAATGTATAAAAAGAGGTTGATTATTAAATGAACTAATATAATTATTTAAAGCTTCTTCTCCTTGTGTATTTACTATAATATTACATATTGCTCCAAAAATAGTTTGAGCATTTGGAATATTGGTAATAGTTGATAATGGTTTAAAAACTAACTTATATTCCTTCATTGTTATTCAACTCTTCCATTTCTATTTGGATACGCCCATATCCTCGTGATCCACTACCACCAATATAATTATAATTAAGTAAATTTACACCAGTTTCTAAATATTTATAAAGTGTTTGATAATCATCGTTATCAAATTCAAGCAAATCTATGTAACCAATAAATTTACTACCAGCAGGAACACGTTCAATAAATCGTGGAGCATCAGCCGTCCCTTTAAATCTATTAATTTTATTTTCAGCTTTAATTTCAGTATATGTATGCTCACCTAAATATGTTTGTAATTCGATTTTACTAGATTCTGTTAAAACAGCATCTCTAAAGATAGCTCTAGTCATTTGTGGAATGTCATTTGTATTTGGCTCAAATAAGCTTAATAATTGATTATGCTCAGGTACAGGTTTTAATTCGTTATTTATAAATGTTCCATATTTAAATTCTAAAAGAGAGCGAATTTTTCCTTTTAAAGTACTGCCAGGTATATAGGGTTCACCAGTTAGAGGATTTTTAATAACTTGTGAATCTGCACCTCCAATATCAAAAGTATCATCTCCACCAGTTATATGCATTCCTGACAATAATTCAATTTTTAGTTGTATTCTATGAGTCTTTTTTAACATTTTTATTTCTCCTTTTTATTTTGATTTAATACTTTATGGTAAGCAATAATACTTGTAAAAATTTGGTCTAATATTTCAATATCTTTTGGTGATTGAATAGCTTTTTCATTAATATGTTGATAGACAAAATTATATAATTCTTGAAGTCCTTTATTTCTACCTGTGTTATAAGCAGTTAAGGGAACAATGTAATAAAGTTTATTTCTAGCATCAATAAATTTATTTGGATTACGTTTTACGATTGTTACAGATTCTTTTAAGACATTTAGAATTTTTCTTAATTGATGTGGTGCTATATCTCCCATTTTATTTGCTATTTTGTAGGCTATTCCAGTATCAAGAAATATTTCAGCAGGATTAGTGTATTTTTCTGATAATGGGATAGTTATTTTTTCGGGCATATTATTTCTTTCTTTTGGTGGTTTGTTTGGTAATCTATGTTGTTTAGTGTTATAACTCATTTAATTAACCTCCCTTGTAAATAAGATAACGAGTTTCATAATAGTTACTTGTTTGTTAATTTCTTCGTCTGTTTTTAGAGTTGTTAAATCTTGTAATATTTTTTTTCTTAAAGTCTCATGGCTATTATCGATTTGTCTATATAGTGAATATTGAATAATAGGAATTGTTGAATAGTATTCATCTAGTGTTTTATTATCCATATGGGACATAATGTTATAAAATCCAGTACGAGATAATGGATTTGTTTTATCATTTAAATAACCACGATAAGTCTCTATTTTATTTAAAATATTTGGTAATTCTTCGAATGAAAAAGTACTGTTCATAATTGTAATAGCATTTTTTGAGCGGTTATCTTTTACATAAGATTTTGAGGCTTCTAATGCATTATCTGCCATTTTAATTCCAAAACGTATAGGTTTTTTAGGATTTTGAATATGTATACCAGCTGATAATGTTATATTAGGATTTTGAACAAATTCTTTAAATTCAATATGTATTTTATTGGCTAATTGTAGAATTCCATAAATTGGTCCTAAAATAACAAGATCATCTCCTCCAGCATAATTAATATAAAAGATGTTTTCGTTTTTATTTTGTAGTTTTTTACTTAAATCAAGACAAATTTGTTTTAATTTGTATCCAAAGAATAATTCTATAAATCTACTTAAAGTTAAATATTTTGATAAAGAACGTTGCAATGTTACATCATTATTTTTTCCTTGTTTAAGTCCAAAAGCAAAGATTGCTCCAAGATTATCGACATCCATTTTAAGAACTCCTAATTTTTCATCACCATAAGATTTATCTAATGTTTTTGTAATATTTTCAAAATTTAAAATAGTATTATTTTCTTTTGGAACAAGGTTAGCAAGAAGTTTAACATTTCCAGCTTCAAAATGATTAACAGCATCTATATAATAAAAGTCATTTTTATTAATTAATTCATGAGGTATTTTTTCAAAAAAGTAAATTTTTATAAAACCTAAATCCATTAAACAATTATTATAATCTAAATTAGAGTATAGGATAGTGAATTTATCGTGTTTTGTGTAATAATCAGATATATTTAGAATGTCTAAGCAATTTTGACATTTATGATCTTTTTTTACATAATTTTGACCACATAATTCACAAATTTCTTTATCTTCTAAATGTTCAACACAGAAATCATTATTAATTAAAGGATAGAATTTTTTTAATTTATATTCCTCTAATTTTGTTTTTAATGCAAGGGCCTTTTCTGTTTTGAAATTACTTAATTCAAACTTATCAACTTTCTCAATTGCGTAAACAACAGATAATGAAGTATTAAATCTTTTATAAAGTTCTTTTGTTATAGTATTGAATGTATTATGAATGATTTTTTCAGTATCATCTAAATAAGGTAATAAGAGTAATGCTCCTCCACCAGTATTGAAAATGATATTAGCTTGTGTAAGTTTAAATTTATCTAATATTGTATATGTAATGGCATTAGTAATAAGAGTAACAAATGCTGAACGTCCTCTTAAAGATTTGGCAATATTAGTTTTAGTTTTAGATCCTTCGGTAATTTTATAAATAAAACTTTGAATACCAGAGACATCAAATTCTAACATATAAAAGTTATTACAATTATTTTGTGATAAACAGCTTGCAATAGCTGTTGTAAGTTTTAAATGATCAAATAAACTTACAGTTTGATTATTTGTTTCATATGTAGAAGAAGGAATCAAGGTTGTATATTTATAAAGTAAAGAATACATACGATGATATTTATAGGGCGTTGGTTTACCAATTAATAAATTATCGAATTTTATTTCTTCAATAAATTGAGCGAATAGTTTTTTATATTCCTCAATACTTTCAATTGTATTTTGTTCAATATTATTTCTACACGGGTTCATACATTGATCTATGCTAGTTAATTTGAACTTTGAATCATAAATTGTTTGTCCAAAATCTATATTTCCCATAATAGATGATAGTCTAGACGTAATGTATTGATATCTAGTTTTTTTATGATTTTCCTCAAAATCAAAGTTTTCATCATTTCTATCAATTTTAGAAGCAATTCGATCAGCATCACGAATAATACTATCAAATTCATCAACCTCATTAATATGATGTCCACTAGATGCTTTTTCTAGCTGATCATTCAAATGAAGATAATCATGAAAAAATTTTGCAGTATATCCACTATGAATATGTGTATGATAGCCATTTGCATGTATTGGAGTAGATGCAATTTCTTGTGAGTTTAGTAAAGAAATCTTTGTAGTTCTTTGATAAAATTTCCCAATATCATGAAGCAAAGCTGCATAAGCAATATTTAAATTATTCATTTTAGCCCTCCTTTATAAATTTTTCTACACTATCAAGGCATTTTAAAATTATCTTATTCACATCTACATTTTGTTTAATTTTACCACCGTGATTAACAACATTTCTTATTTTTAAATAAAAATCATTTATGCTATCTTTATCAAGAATGTCAGTGTTTTTTGAGAGATTATTATTTTTATTACGAATTTTTACTATATAATCTTTTGAATTTATATTCTTAGATGAATTTCGTATATTTAAAAAGAATAAAAGATCTGTTGATAAGTCATAAAAATCAGATTCTTTAGCAATTTTATTTAATAATTCTTCTTTAAACGATTTACTATCTGGAAAATAATAATAATGCACAAGTTCTTCCCTAATTAGTTGATCTGTAAACGTAATAGCAATTTGTAAAGAATTATGAGCTAATAAAAGTTTAATAAATTTGATTTTTTTAATAGCATCATTTTTTTCTATATAAATATTTGATAATTTCTTTTGTATACTTTTGAGATATGGTGTAAGAAGAATATATTTATCTTTTTCTTTTAATATGGATTGGCAGAAATTATAAATTTGAGAAATAGAATGAACACAGCTATCAAATTCACAATAATCTAGCATGTGATTAAATTGATAAATGCCTTTCATCAAATTATTTATTTTATTATCATTTAAATTGTATAAATATGTATCTGATATCTTTAAAAATTGATCGAATGCCATTAATGATGAAGCAATTTTTGAATTTTCATATTGGTTAATTAAATCAATAATTAATCCTTCATTAGTTTCACGATTATAATTACCATAGAATAGATGCTTTAATTGTTTTTTAGTTGATACTTCTAAATAATTAGATATCATTGTCACTGAAATTGGAATATTTCTAAAACTATGTGTAACATCAATAATAAAATCTTCTTTTAATACTTCATTCATTTTTTGTAGAATTTCTTCAATTTTTACGAATTCATTTATAGTTATAAATTTAATATCTATATTAAATTTAGTTTTTATTTCATTTTTAATGTTTCTAGCACCTAGACTATATGACTTCTCGGTACAAAATACAAATACTTCAGAAATATCTGATTGAAATTTTTCAATGATAGCGCTCTGAACGTACTTAGAAGCATGAATTTCTTCTTTGTTATCTTCAAAAGAATAAAGCGCCTCTTCATAGCCTTCCGGAAGAGTACCAACTCCTAAAAAAGTAAAGTATTGCATAATTAATCGCCTCCTTATATATTATTATACCATATATAAAACTGTATATTGAAAACACTTTCATATAAATTCTATAGTGATATTTTTAATAAAATACTGAATTAAACAATTAAAAATAAAAAAATTCATTTTTTAAAAGAAATTTTGACTTTTAGTGTCTATATATATACTGAAAGGAGAATTTTATAATGGAAAAGATAAGACCTAGAATTGCCGATTTTAAAAATGATCTTGTATTTAAGTATCTATTATCCAATATGAAAGATGTTCAGTGTTACTATCTATTAAAACTCATCATCGAAGAGATTGCACATATCAAAACTCAAGAAATTACAGTCTTAAACTCTGAACTTAATCCCAGTCATATAAGTGATAAAGATATGATTTTGGATGTTCAGGTAAAAACAGAAGATGGGGAACTGATTGATATAGAAATGCAGAATACAAAGTTTTCTAGAGAAATCTATCATCGTTTTCAAGCTTATGAATCTCGCATGCTTGATCATCAAGTCAATCGAGGAGATAAGAAATATAGTGAAAATCTACATAAAGTAGTAACTATTCTTTTTATCGATGATATTGATAAAGACAATCTTGAATTGATAGATGCTTATATGCCTAGAAATAGACATGGATATGTAAGAAGGTTTAATTTAATAGAAAGCTACTTTGTACAACTTCCTTTTATTAAAGTCATTGAAAAAGAAAGAGGAATTAAAAGCTTTAGTAAATCAGAAATCTTAATCTACATCTTATATCAAGGACTTACCCATGATATAATGACCTTAGATAATGAGGTGGTAACAATCATGAAAGATAAACTTGAACAATTCAATGAAGATGAAGGACTTGTTTTAGCAGCAGAGAAAAGACAACTCGTTAAAATTCAACATTACCAAGAAGAACAAAGAATTCGTAAAGAATCATTAGAAGAAGGAAAAGCTGAAGGAGAATTATTAAAAGCTAAAGAAAATACTATTGCGCTTTTTAAAAGTAAATTTTCCCAAGAACATGATGAAATATTAGAAAATTTGACACTTGAAAAATACAATCTAATTTTTGATGCATTAATCAATGATCAGGATTTAGAGAGAATTAAAGAAATTATAAGTCGAGATTAATAAAGCTTGGCTTTTATCTATGGTATAATATAAGAATCAGGAGAAACATATATATGAGAAAAGATTTAGGAAATAAAATGCAATTTATGCCTTTACCTGTTTTAATGCTTGCAACATATGATCAAGATGGTAAAGCCAATGTCATGAATGCTGCTTGGGGTGGTGTTTATGATTATAATCAAGTTTATGTATCACTTTCTAAACATAAAACAACAGATAATTTAGAATTAAAGAAAGCTTTTACTTTATCATTTGCGACAAAGAAAACTGAAAAAATTTCTGATTATTTCGGTGTTGTTTCAGGAAATAAAGAAGATAAGATTGCTAAAAGTGGTGTCCATGTAACACCTTCAAAACATGTTGATGCACCAATTATTGAAGAATATCCACTTACTTTAGAATGTACTGTAGAATCTTTTGAAGATGGAAACTTAATTGGAAATGTTGTGAATGTTTCTATTGATGAAGATTATTTAGATGAAAATGGTAAGATAGATGTAGATAAAATGGAAATTATTGCTTTTGATATGGTCAATAATACGTATCGTGTTTTAGGGGAAAATGTTGGTAAAGCTTTCAAAGATGGTTTTGATTTATAAAAAATAGTGCATCGTTTGATGCACTATTTGTAGTTGTGATAGTAGCGTTCTGGTAAAGGAGCGTGTTTTTTATAGTTTTGAATATATAAAGGAAGATAAATAAGAGCTTCTTTTAAGGTTTGTTGGTAGATTTTATCAAGAATATCATTATATTTTTCCATTTCTTTATTATGATGGTAGTTAATAATTAAACCTTGGAGTTTATGAAAATTGAATGTGAGATGGAAACATCCATAAATAAGCCCCCTTTTTAAAAAGCTAGGGGCTTTTAATAAATGATCAATTCTTTTTAATCCTTTAAGAGCTTTTTCAATATCTAAATAAGATAGTTCAGGAAAAAAGGATTGAATAGTACATATTTCTTTTTCTTTAAAGCGAATATGTTCATAGATTTCTTTATGCAATGGATCTTGATGATTTCTTTTTAAAAGAAGACGATCATAATCAGATTCTATTTCAAAATGATCCATATTTGTATTTTTAATCATCTTTTTAATATAAGGGTGCATTTGACTATCTAATAAATAATGACAAATAAAACCAAGAATATAAGCAAGTTGTGCTTCACTTTGAATAATATCTTGTGCCTTTTCAAAGAAAGTATTGGCTTTATCTTGATGCATCTTTCTTGCTATTTTATTCCATCTTTCATAAAAGAAAATATCTGGACCATGAAGACCAATTAAAAAACAATTTTCATTTCTAAGTAATAAATCTTTAATATTTTGATCATCAAGATGTTTATAAACATCTTTACCAAAACAATAATGTGTATATCCAGCAGGCATTAGAGAAGTTCCTTATATTGATCTTCTTTAAAACCAACAAGAACTTTGTCTTTTGTTTCAAGTATAGGTCTTTTAACAAGCATTCCATTAGTAGAAAGCAGTTCTAATTGTTCCTCTTCACTTAAAGTCGGTAAAATATCTTTTAAATGTTTTTCTTTATAAAGATTACCTGATGTATTAAAGAATCTTTTAAGTGGTAAACCACTTTTTAAATAAAGTGCTTTTAATTCATCTTTATTTAGTTTTTCTTCAACAATATGTCTTTCATCAAATTCAATTTGATGATCTAATAAAAACTTCTTTGCTTTTTTACATGTAGAACATTTTGGATAACAAATAAATAACATAAATATCCCTCCTGAAACAATCATATCAAAATTACTGTTAAATGAAAAATAATAAGGCTTATTATTGTATACTATTTCAAGATGTGATAGAATTTACTCAAATAAAGATAGAGGCGCAAGATGTTATGAGATTATTATTATTTGATGCAACAAGGTAATGAAGGAGGAGCACTTGCCGAAAGATTGTATCTATTGCATGAGGTAGAATCTTGGGTGTCTAGGAAAGACCTATTCAACTGTCATTATCTAAAGGTAATGGGGAGCTATCATTGATAACGAATTTTTTGTTGCAATGATACTCATTGCAATTTTTTATTTATCACTTTTACTTAAGAGATGAATAAGATATAGGGAGGAAATTATGAACGATATTATTGAAGCTATAAGTTGTGAAAAAGAAATTATTCAACTTAAGTTATTAAATGTACCAAAACATCCTAAAATGATTGCGAAAATCTTTTCTATATTAAAAGATGAAGAAATTAATGTAGACATGATTTCACAAGTTACTGTTGATGATTTTGTTCAAATTGAAATTACATTAGATCAAGAATTCCAATTAAAACTAAATCAAGCAATCATGAAATTAAAAGATGAATTTAAACAAATTCAAATTTATCAAATTAGAAAATACGCTAAAGTTGCGGTTGGGGGAAAATTGGTGGAAACAACACCAGGTTTAGCAGCTGAAGTATTTGATGTCTTAGGACAAGCTAATATTCATTTTTATCAAATTACGACAAGTAAAAGAACAATTTCTTTAGTTATTGATAAAGAGAATTTAGATCAAGCAATTCAATTATTAAAAGAAAGATTTCATATTGAGGAGGATAAATAAATATGACAATTTTTGAAGGAAGTGCAGTCGCACTTGTATTACCAATGTTTGATAATGGAGACATTGATTTTGAAGGATTTAAAAGACAAGTTCAAAGAATGATCGATGGTGGTGTACAAGCTTTACTTGTAAATGGAACAACAGGTGAAACAGCAACCATTACAATTGAAGATGAATTTAAATTATTAGATCTAACACTAGAACTTGCGAAAGGAACAGGTGTTAAAGTTATTTGTGGAGCTGGTTCAAATGATACACAAACAGCTTTAAAGAAAGCACGTTATGCTAAAGAAAAAGGGGCAGATGCGATTCTTGTCGTAACACCTTACTACAATAAAACAAGCCAAAGAGGCTTAATTCAACATTATACAACAATTGCGGATGCCGTTGATATTCCAATGATTTTATACAATGTACCAGGAAGAACAGGATTAAATATTTCGGTTGACACAGTTGTTGAACTTGCTAAACACAAAAACATTCAAGCAATGAAAGATGCTACAGACAATATTGCTTATGCGATGGAAGTGTTAGCTAAAACAGCTGATTTAGACTTTGATTTATATTCAGGATGTGATGATAATATTCTTCCATTTATGGCAGCTGGAGGAAAAGGAGTTATTTCTGTTACTTCTAACTTATATCCAGAAGCGGTAGAAAAATTAACACAATTAATTTTAAAAGGAAATATTGAAGAAGCACAACCATTAGCTTATGCTTTAGATCCTATTTCACGTTTATTATTTATTGATGTTAATCCAATTATGCCTAAAGCAGCTCTTGCTAAAATGGGAGTATGTGGAGAACATTTAAGATTACCATTAATTGAAACTACAGAAGAAAATAAAAAAGCATTATTTGGTGCAATGGATGAATTTGAAAAATTGGGGTATTAGGATGAAAGTATTATTATATGGATATGGTTTGATGGGTAAGAAAGTTGCTCATCAATTAAGAGAAAAAGATGAATTTGATTTAATTGGTGTGGTTTCTTATGAATTTGATGAAAAAGCACCAGAAGCAATGTATAGTAACTTAACAGAAGTCCAAGATCGTGCGGATGTGATTATTGATTTTTCACATCCAAACAATCTTGATGATATTTTAGCTTATGCTAAAAAGAATAAAACAAAAGTTGTTTTTGCAACAACTGGTTTTTCTAAGGAACAATTAGATAAGATTGAAGAAGCTTCTAAAGAAATAGCTATTTTCCAATCTTATAATACAAGCTTTGGAATTCAAATGGTCACTAAGATCTTAAGACAAGTAGCTAAAGAATTCTATGATAATGGTTATGATATTGAAATCTTAGAAAAACATCATAATCAAAAGATTGATGCACCATCAGGTACAGCAAAGCTTTTATATGAAGTAATGGAAGATGAAATTAAAGAAACAACACCTGTTTATGATCGTAGTGCACTTCATGAAAAAAGAAAGAAACAAGAAATTGGTATTCAAGCACTTCGTGGTGGAACAATTTTTGGTGAACATGAAATTATGTTTGCAGGATTAGATGAAATTATTGAAATTAAACATACAGCTTTATCGAAAGATGTCTTTGTTCAAGGTGCGTTAGCTGCAGCTAAAGCCTTACAAGATAAGGATCATGGGTTGTTTACGTTAAAAACACTTTATTAGGGAGAAAAGAAATGGTTTTACAAACTGAATTTGCACAAATTAAGGGAAATGATTTATACATAGATGATGTGAAAGCAACTGATTTAGTTAAACAATATGGAACACCACTCTATGTTATGTCTGAAGGACATATTAGAAAACAATTTAATACATTAAAAACAAAAATGATTGATAAATATGAAAATACATTACCATTATTTGCATCAAAATCATTTTCGTGTAAAGCAATCTATAAATTAGCAATGGAATATGGCGTAGGAATTGATTGCGTTTCTGCAGGAGAAATCAGTGTTGCGTTAAAAGCAGGATTTGATCCTAAAAAGATTTATTTCCATGGGAATAATAAATTACCTTCAGAAATTCAATATGCTTTAGAAAATGGTGTAGAAAACTTTGTCATTGATAACTTCTATGAAATTGAACTTGTTGAAGAAATTGCTTCAAAATTAAATGTTAAAGTCAATGGACTTGTCAGAATCACACCAGGTGTCTATGCAGGTGGACATGATTATATTCGTGTTGGAGCCAAAGATACAAAATTTGGTTTTTCAAGTCATGATAATACATACTTAAAAGCAATTAAAAAGGTTATAGATGCACCACATATCAATTTTGATGGAATTCATTGTCACGTTGGTAGTCAAATTGAAGAAATTCAAGCTTATGTACTTGCAATGAATAAATTTGTAGATATTGCTTATGAAATCTATGATATCTTTGGAATTGTTATTAATAAGTTAAATGCCGGTGGTGGTTTTGGTATCCAATATACAGCAAGTGATCATCCACTAGAATTTGATGACGTTGTTTCCACAATCATGGATATTATCTACAAAGGATTCGACAAAAGAGATATGAAACGACCAATGGTCTTAGTAGAACCAGGACGTTATTGTGTAGGTAATGCTGGTATTACTTTATATACAGTAGGTTCTTATAAATATATTAGAGATATTAGAGATTATATTAGTGTCGATGGTGGAATGACAGATAACATTCGTTCATCATTATATAACGCTAAATATGATGCTGTTATCGCTAATAAAGCTGGACAAGAAGCAAATCATTTAGTAACAGTAGCTGGTAAAAACTGTGAATCAGGAGATATTTTAATTAGAGATATTATGTTACAAGATCCTCAACCAGGTGATATTCTAGCAATGTTCTCGACAGGAGCTTATCACTATTCAATGTCTTCTAACTACAACCAATTACCTAAACCAGCAGTAGTCTTTACATACCAAGGTAAATCTAAAGAAGTCATTCGTAGACAAACTTTTGATGATTTGGTTGCATATGATGTAGATTAAAAAATATAAATTAAATTAAAATAGCCCTTGTAAAACGGACATAAGAAAAAG
>ERZ791785.138-NODE-138-length-80984-cov-8.467434_pt1 | contig 80984 bp, 56 predicted proteins | sample MGYA00509947_ERZ791785 | MGnify/ENA primary metagenome ERZ791785 (study PRJEB30046, sample SAMN00791982) | human gut metagenome | study: EMG produced TPA metagenomics assembly of the A metagenome-wide association study of gut microbiota in type 2... | reverse complement strand
CTTTTTCTTAAAAGTCAAGGCCGCGTTCCACGGACTTCCGAGATGAACCAAAAATAAGCCCCCGGCGGTTGCAGAGGGCTGTGGTTGCATCTTAACTCAAGACAGCATCAGCTCTGAAACGGGGCTAGTGGTAGCTTGAGAGCTACGAGTTACGCAATCGCGTGTTTAAGCGGAGGACTCGCTGCCTTGGTGCTGTCGAGAGAAGCCTCAAATGCTATTGAGCCGATTCCCTGCGTTCGATTCGCCTGACGAGATGTCTGGGTTTGGCAGCGTACCATGCATCAAAAACTTGTCTAATGGTGTGGCGCATATAGTCGGCTGGAGTGGAAAGCTCGACGCCCTTGCGATGGAAAAAAGAAATGGTCAATGGCGGCAAAGCAAATAAGGATGCCGGCAATGCCGAGACTCGATTTTCATATCTCTCATCTTCCGCTACGCTCAAGGGGGAGAGGCTGAGAGCGTTGTGACGTCCGTTAAGCGCATCAATGCCGTAAAAATCGCAGATGGTCAGGCTGCGAGGGGCTGTAATGCCGATTGAGTTGAGCTTGGACAAAAGCAGCGGTTCATCGCCAACAGTCGTCAGCCATTCGCACGAGGCAAGTTGATGGTGAACATCGGCGCCGGGCTTGAAGATTGGATGTGAAGCAGAGGCGATAACGCCTTGGTCTACTTCAAAGAGCGGCTCTTCTTCAAGAGCTGCAAGTGATTCACGCTGATGGTCGCCGATCATGACAACGGACAAGTCCAGTTTGTCCGTCACGAGCTGTGAGAGGCAGTCGGTTAGAAAACCGCTGCTGAAAATGACTTTAGTCTCAGGAAAGCGGCTTCTGAAGTGCGTCATGGCATCGGCAAGAATGCAGGGCGGCAAAGTCGGCGTTACCGATAGGCGCAGCTTGTCGAAATGGCCTGTTGCTATGGCTGAGACTGCTGCGGCAGCCTTGTCGGCATTGGCGACAATGGTTTCCGCATATGGCAGAAGACTTTCACCGGCTTCGTTGAGCCTGAGCCCTTGGGCGCTTCTTTCAAAGAGCGGGCTACCGAGTTCCGCTTCCAATTGGGAGACGGCTTTGGCGACGGTTGACTGTGTGAGATTGAGTTCAACGGATGCACGTCTGACACTTCCTGTCTTTACAACAGCCAAAAATGCCTTGACCTGGCGAATTTTCATCGGAATCTCCGTTGTGCATAAAGGAACGGGGGTTGCGTCATAAAGACCCGGCAATTGAAAGGATCTTAACCGCCATTGATGACGGCAGGGGATCAAGACAGGGTAAACCCGATGGCCGCTGTGACATGAAGAAGGCGTCAGGTTCTTCAATGCAGGAAGCCTGACGCCTTTGGGAGGATTGATAATCAGAATCGATGAACGATGCCGGCCGTGAATTCATAGCCGTTGGGCTTGGCTTCCATGGCGGCGGTTTCGACCTTTTCCTGAGACCAACCGGTCATGGCGTAGACGGCGGTGCGCTTCGAGATGGCATAGTCGTAGCCGAGGGCCGCGATCACGCGCTTGAAGTCGACGTCGATCTTGTTTTCCATGTCGCGGTAGCCGATGCTGGCCTTGGCAACACCGCCGAGCGCCGGGACGTTCACGCCAAGGCTGACGCCGTAGCCGTCAACGAAGCCGTAGCCCTTGCCGCCGGTTACGGCCATGATGCCGTCGGTGCCGACGCCGCCGCGGAAGGCGGGAAGCTCCTGGTCGCCGAAGAACTGCGTAAATGCGAGGAGTCTTACACCGCCGTCGAACGTGTAGTTGCCGCCGACGGTGACGGTCCATCCGTCGTCCTTGCTGGCGGCTGCGCCCGTGCGGTACGTGCCGTACATCGTCGTGTCGCCCACCACGATGGCTTCAACGGCGCCGGCCTTGTAGCGGGCGGCGACGGATGCATAGCGGTCGGATTCGCCGCCACGTCCTTCGGTGCTTGTGGTGAGGCCGGAACTCTTGAAGGAGTACATCGCGTAGCCCGTCAGACCGGCAAAGGTCGGGGTCACGTAGCTGATCGCATTGTCGACGCGGGTCCAGGAAGATGCGGAGATGCAGCTGGAACCGAAAGCCTTCGTGTAGTTGGCAAACAGAGGATCGATGGCGCGGAAGAGGCCGTCGGCGCCGAGTGTGCTGCCGAAGAGCGGGAGAACGCCTGCGGAGACTTTGCCGAAGGGCCCTGTCAGGTCGACATGGGCTTCACGGCCAAAGAGCTTGCCGGTCTGGTCGAACTGACCGTCGTCGGACTTGAAGCCGGATTCGAGAACGAAGCCGACCTTGTAGCCGTTGCCGAGATCTTCGGAACCGCGAAGGCCGAAGCGGGAGCCGAATTCCTTGGCGTTTTCCATGGAGAACGTGTTGACGCGGTCGTGGCCGGCAACGTCTGCATCGCTCGAAACAAAGGAGAGGCTGGTGTCGATGACGCCGTAAACCTGCACGTCGGCAGCGGTGCTCGGGAGTGCAGCAAAAGCGCACAGCGCGCCGGCGACTGCCATGGATGAGAACTTTGTGTTATTCATGACTCATTCCTGAATGTCGGCTGCATGCATCCCGGTGCATGCAGCCGGTTGGTGATGTTAGAGGTTGATAGAGCAGGGCGCTTTTTTTAGGCGGCAGCCAATTCACGACCGACCAGCCACCCCCAGGTCGCGGCGCGGCCCGCGCACATGCCGGCAATAAGATTGGGATAGGTGTTGGCAAAGTAGCCGCCGCTGTCCTGTCCGATCACGTAGAGACCGGGAATAGGATGACCTTCCGTGTCGATGGCATTCATGTGCGTGTTGATCTGGATGCCGTCGAGCGTGCAAAGCGAGTAGCCGGCATTCTTGACGCCATAGAAAGGCGGCTTTTCAAGCGGGGACAGACGGAAGGATTCTTTGCCGAAATCTTCGTCCACGCCCTTGTGTGCGAGATCGTTGTAGCGTGCAACCGTCTTCTTGAGGGCTTCGGGCGGCAGACGAAGCTTGCGTGCAAGCTCTTCGATCGTATCGGCCTTCTGTACGAAGCCGTCGGCGATCAGCTTGGGAAGAACCGTGGATTCGATGAATTCCCATGCGAAAATCGGACGCGCGCCGTTGGGGTGCGGATGCAGGCGAGAGCATCCGGCCATGCGCGTATGCTGAACAAAGTCCGTCCACGTGGAGTCGAAAAGCGAATAGTGGCAGTGTCCCTTCTGGTATTCGTCGGCATGAAGAATGCCTTCATAAGTGCCGGACTCATTGAAGAATCGTTCGCCGTCGGCATTCACCTTGAGCCACGGCTGGCTGCCGGGCCAGAACGTACCCATGTCGGTCTTCTTCATGGCTTCGATGCCGGGTTCCTGATCTGGACGAAGCGCGCTACGGTCAAACTGTGCCATGGAATGGGTTTCGTCCATCTTCGCGCCAACCCACAGACAGGCACGAATGCCGTCGCCCATGGCGCCGGGCATGGACTTGTTGCCGCCCAGAATTCGAAGATTCCAAGGCTGAAGGGCCTCTAGCATGTCATAGTTTCGGCAATATCCGCCCGTTGCAATCACAACACCTTTGGAGGCGAGGTAACGAACATAGCGGCCGTCCGAGTTTTCTGCGATGCAGCCGGTGATGCGGCCGTTTGCTTTTTCCAGTTTCACCATCTTGGTGTTGTAGTGGAATTCCGCACCGTGCTTGACGGCATAATCGTAGAGAACAACGTTGCCATTGAGGCGCTTTTGGCCCTTCTGATTGTTTTCCCAACGGGCCTGCGGCCATCTCGGCGTGTGGCACGTCGGGATGGCGGGATAACGCGTGTTTTCGACATTGTCGACGGTTTCATGCCAAAGTTCGACGCCTCGTTCGGCAAGGCGGTCGCCGTACCAGTTCATCACTTCGCCGGAACGTTCGGCAAACGTAAGGTGGAGACGCTGGTCGACATGGCCGCCGGCCGCCTGGGTGGCAAGGGTGACGAACTCAAACTTGTTGATGTTGGTACCCCACTTCTTCTGGTAGCGGGATCCGATGGCGGCAAAGCCTTCGCGTACGCCGGTGCCGACGACAAATCGATCGATGCCGATCACCTTGGCTCCGCTCTCGGCGGCGCTGGCAACGGCAAACATGCCGCTGGTGCCGCATCCGACAACGAGGATTTCGGTTTTGACGGTCTTGACAATGTCCTTCTCGTCGATGACAGGCGGCTTGCCGAGCCAGTCGCCGGTCTTGGACGCTTCTTCAGCCGTCTTTTCAGTAATGACTTCAACGGGAATCTTGCCCTGAGCCTGTTCAATGCACTTGCGGGCCGCACGCGTAACGGCGTTGGAGGTCACCGTAGCGCCGGAAACGGCATCGATTTCGGCACCCTGAGAGGCGAGAAGGGCCTTCTTGAGCTTTTCGGCAGCGGCCTGGCCGATGGAAGGCGTTTCACTCGACGCATCAATCACGACGTCAACGATGCGGTCGGGTTCAAAAGTCATGCTGACGCGGACATCACCGGCGATGCCGGCAGCCTTGGCAGTATAGGTGCCGGGTTTGTAAAGGCCCGCCGGAGCGGCGTGAACGGCGGCAGCAGCCAGGGTGGCACTGCCGGCAAGGCCTGCGCGAAGCAGCTGGCGCCGAGAAAGGTTTTGCGACATTTGGTCTCTCCTGTGTAGATATGTGTCCTTTCGAAGAAATCATCTTCTCGAACATGAGATCATCATAGAAGAATCAATATCGGCTTTGTTTGGACAATTTTTCCCCCCTGTTCGCTAATTGCGAACTCTCGTGAAAACCCTTGAGTTGCCTCTTTTCCCGTCGAAGCTTCCTGCGACCTGGTCGTCCTGCGCCGTCTTTACAACAGGCGTCGTCGATAACAAATAACAAAAGACTCGCCGGATGAAAACGGATCCGGCGAGTCTTGAGAATGACGGTAGCGCGGCATGAGTTGATGTTCGTCACTTCATGCCGCTGCTTTCGGCAAATTACAGCTTGTCCTTGGCGGCGGACAGGCCGCCTGGCGGCCGTTCACGAGGCAGTCCATGACGGCGGCGTGAATGCCGCCGACGCATTCGCCGGCCGCGAAGAGGCCGGGAATCGGCTGATCGGTTTCAACGTCAAGCACGGCGGTCGCGACGTTCGTGGCCATGCCGCCCATGCAGTGATGGACCTTCGGGCTCATTTCGGAGACGTAGAAGGGCGCTTTGCCGATCGGCTTTGCTTTCTTGTCGAAGCGGCGGCCGAAGTCGGCGTCCTTGCCGGCTGCGTGAGTTCGTTGTAGCGGGCGAACGTGGCTTCGAGCGTCTTCTGATCAAGCTTGTTGGCGTCGAAGAGCTCCTCGATGGCGAGGCAGTCGATGTCGAAGCGAAGCGTGGTGACGGGACCCGGACGGCCCGTGTCGAGCACGCCGACGCAGCCCGTGTAGCCGCCCATGCGCTCGAGGAGGGCTTCGGAGACGCCTGCGGCGCGGGCGAGCTCAATGGCGGCCTCGACCTCTTCGGGCTTGCGGGCCATGACGGCGTCGGGATTGATCACCTGAAGGCCGTCGTTTCGAATTCGAGCCAGCCTTGTTCCGGATTCATGTGGAAGCTGCGGCGGTCCTCGACCATGCGGTCAACGTATTGTTCGGTATGTGCGGTCATGTTGATGTCTTTGAGACCCCGGTTCATGCGGATAATAAAACTCAATCGGTTTTGACACCTGTCGATTTTAGGCGGCACATGCTGAAGAACTGAATCGGATTAACCCTTTGGGCGGGCCTTTGTGAAAGGTTCGGACAAATGGATGCAGGGTCTTTACGTACCCTATCCCGACGAAGCCGCCTGAAATCGATCGATTGCAGCACACAATGCCTGATTCGGGACGCAACCTTGGTTCAAGGTCTTGCGGCGCAAGGGTTCGGGGAGCGGGGAGGGTGTTTTCGGCAGTCAGCCTGCGGGAGCGGCGAATGCACGATTTTCGGGAAACGGAACTCAGGGAAAATGGGGAGATTACGTTTTGCGCGAGCGTGAAAACCCGAGTAGTCATATTTGAGCGACATGGGTATGCTCACTTCTGCCGGCACGACCAGCCGGTTTGAAAGGAGCTAAAAAAATGAATTTCATGAAGACTCTGGTGGCCGCCTCCGTGGCCGGTGCGATGATGGTAGGTGCGGTGTGCGCCCAGGAAGACTCGCTGCGTCCGCGCGAATACGGCATCCAGTTCGGCGTCCTGCAGCCGGGCCAGAACAACGCCATCACTGACGTTGAAGGCGTGCTCGTCGGCCAGGTGAACGTGCATGACGACAAGAAGGGCGCTCATACGGGCGTGACCGCGATTCTTCCGCACGGCGGCAACCTCTTCAAGGAAAAGGTTCCTGCGGGCATCTTCCTCGCGAACGGCTTCGGCAAGATGACGGGCTATCCGCAGGTGAAGGAACTCGGCAACATCGAGACGCCGATCGTCCTCGTCAATACCCTCAACGTGGCCGCTGGCCTTGACGGCATCATCGACTATACGTTCTCCTTCAAGGAAAACGGCGACTGCCGCAGCGTCAACGGCGTGGTAGGCGAAACGAACGACGGCGGCATCAACGACATCCGCGCTCGCTTCCTCACCTCCAAGGACGTCCTCAAGGCCATCCAGACCGCCAAGTCCGGTCCCGTTGAAGAAGGCGTCGTGGGCGCAGGCTCCGGCACGAAGGCCTTCGGCTTCAAGGGCGGCATCGGCACGTCGTCCCGCAAGCTGCCCGCGAGCATGGGCGGCTACACGGTCGGCGTCCTCGTTCAGACCAACTTTGGCGGCTTCCTCAATGTTGACGGCGTCGCCGTAGGCGAAAAGCTCGGCGGCTATCCGTGGCAGAAGGAAATCGAATGCGCCGACGGCTCGATCATGATGGTCGTCGCCACCGACGCTCCGATTGATGCCCGCAACCTCGAGCGCGTCGCCAAGCGCGCCTTCATGGGCCTCGCCAAGGCGGGTGGCATCGCCTCGAACGGTTCGGGCGACTTCGCGATCGCATTCTCGACCGCCAGGGAAAACCGCGTTCCGCACAACACTAAGAAGCTCGAGAAGCTCCAGAACGTCAACGTCGCCAATGACGACATGACGCCGATCTTCATGGCCACGATCGAGGCCACCGAAGAAGCCGTCGTAAATTCGCTCTTCAAGGCGAAGGACGTCAAGGGTTACAACGGCAAGGTCACCAAGGCGCTTCCTGTCGACCAGGTCCTCGAAATGCTCAAGGCGGAAGGCAAGATCGTCAAGCAACCGCGTTAATACGTAATCAAGCCCTCGTCAGGGAATTGAACGCCAGTGAAGGCTCCGACAAGCGTCGGGGCCTTTTTCGTCATGTGGAACAATGCAGGTGAATCTCTGTTCGGCCGGGCGCTTGTGACGTGCAAAACCGCCCGAGCTCGTTGCTGTGAGCTCGGGCGGTTTCTGAAGCCGACTGTCCGTGATGAGCTAACGGGTCATCATTTGGAAGTCAGTTGATGCGGGCTGGAAGTCAGAAAGCGTGGCGCACGCCCACGGTGGCGCGCCAGTCTTCGTCAAGATAGCCGCCGCTCGTGCGTTCGACATCGGCCCACACGTAGGTCGAATCCGTGAGGTTGAAGTTGGCTCCGAGGCCGTATTCGACCCACGTATCCTTGCCGTCGATGTCATAGACCTTGCCGTTGCCGCCTATAACGGCGTTGTCGCCCAGAAACTCATGCACTGCGGAGACGCGCAGATAAGCCGTGTTCCCGTTTTCAGGACAGCGCATGCCGAAGGCAAAGCCCGCACGTCCCATCAGACTGTCGGCGTCATCGAAGCGATAGGTCGAGCCGTCGGAGAGCGAGAGAACGTCTGCATCCACATGCGTGTAGGCGAGTTCAACCTGAGGTTCAAGATAGAAGGACTTCGAAAGGTCGAAGCGCCAGCCGAACTCTCCGGAGAGCGCGGTGACGATGTTGTCCATCGAACCCTTCTTGTTGCCGTCGACGGTCATGTCGGTTTTGGCCGTGCCGAGACGAGCGACGACGTCGGCAAACTGACCGTTCTCACCCATCCAGAGACCGTAGGCCGCAAGGCTGTAGACGTCCATGTCAGCTTTACCGCGCCTGTAGTCGGCATCGCTCATCGTGTAGGAGAAGGCCACGCCGAAGCGGGGAGCGCCGGCGGTCGGCACGGTGTCGACGCCCACCTGGATCGTGTGGAAGTCGTTTTCGAGTCCGCTTTCGGCGGAGAGCCTGCCGCCGTCATAGCGTGCCCAGGCACCCGACGTCTGCTTCATCGAACGAATGTCGCCCATGCGCTTGTGAACATCATTCGTGAGGATGCGGTTAAGGGCCAGCGGAGCAATAGTGGCAAGTTCGAGGGTGGACTGCATCACGGAGTTCGGGCCTGTGGAGTGCACCTTGGCTTCGCTGTCGATGATGAAGCCTTCGTTGTACATGCCTTCGTCAACCTTCATGGTCGTCTCAACGCCCTCAGCGGCGACATTGCCGAGAAGTTGCTTCGCCTGGTCGCTTGTTACGTCGTCGGATGTAAGGTCCTTCGTCAGGTCCTCGTTGGCGAGCTTCACCGTGAGGGAGGAGTCGGCGTCGGCAGAATCAACCGTGAAGGTGCCGGCCTGCTGGCCTTCGTCAGCGGTGAGATCCGTGGCGAGGCGAACCGTGCCGGAACCCGACAGCTTCTCAACAGTAGCGTTGACCGACTTGTCGGTAATATTCACCACACCGCTATCGAGCACAAGGCTGTTGAGCGCAACAGCACGCTGACCGTTCTGAGCCGTCGGATCGGTCGAAACAATGGCCGTCGGCGTCCACTGTGCGCCGTTCTTGACGGTGAGCTTCATATCGGTCACGGTCAGTTTGTCGCTCTCAACATTGTCAGGAAGACCAGCCCAAGCGACAACCGTGTTGCCGATCCAATAGGAATTGGCTCCCGCAAGAGTCACGTCGACATTGGCATTAACGCCCGTACCTGACGTTTCAGCATCATAGTCGAACACCACGTCGCCGTTGATCTGCGTGGAATACTTGCCGTCCTTGTTGATTTCGATCGATGCATCACCGCGAGCAAGGAGCGCATGGTCGGCAGTAATGACCGTATTGCCTTCGATATTGACCATACCCGTACTCATAACGGACAGTCCCATCGATTTCACACCTTCAATCGTCGACCTAGCCTCAATGTTAACGGCGCGCCCCTTGATGTTCAGAGTAGCCTTCTTCTCTGGATCCATTTGATTGGACGCAACCTGTACCGCTCTGACGTCCGAGCCGCCCTCTGCGTAGATGCTGATCGTCTCCCCATTGAGATTCACCTCGCCAGCCTTCTTCGGAACAATCGTGGAGTTGCCGCCTTTGAATTCATTACTGAAAACCCAAACACCGATGGCTTTCTGGGCATCGGTGGACACCGCTCGAATCGAAACATTAGAACGACCATCTCCCACGTTGATCAGGGAATTTGATGCAGCATGAATACCGACGGCATCGGACTTTGCCTGTGCATCAATGTTGATTGAAGCTGCCGTTAAATTAATTTCTGATATGTCATTCTCATCCTTGCCGTAAGCCTGCAGGCCCTTAAAGACATTTGTGACGGGTACGTCGGCTTTGGCTGAAGCATCGAGCGAGGCAATCGTAATCGAATTGGTGAATTCATTACCAATGTTCACCTTGCCGCCGTAAACGACCTCAACCCCCGCTGCCTCACTTCCTGCAGCAGTCAGCTGAATGTCTTTCGCCGCCAAGTTGATAATGGCGGTACCAGACTCACTATCTATCGTACCCCGAATAGCTGCAGTCTTGATCGCAGACGCCCCGCTCGAAACCGCGCTGATCTTTACAGTATTGGCATTACTAATGGAGATTGAAGAATCGCGCTCATACCCACTTGAACCTGCCTCTACAAGCAGGCCATACGTTTCTGCCGTTGCCTTATCTGCTTGGTTTTTCACATCGATGACAACATCGTCTGCTGCGATATTGACCTCGGCATTGCGCTTCGTCTTAACGCCGTAGGCCTTAGAGCCAATGGAAGATATCGAGAGGTCTTTAGCTTGAACATCAACTGCGGTTTTTGCTCCTTCCGCAGCAATGCCGAAGGAGAAGTTGCTGCCGTCGGAAGAAATCTGCAGTGTCTCAGCAGCCGCCAATTCAACATTGACATCAGTTTGGAGCTTGACAGAGCTGTCCGATCTGCTTTTTGCGTAAATTCCTCGAGCCGTCTCGTTTGATTTCGTATCCAGAATGATGTTCTTGCCTGCTACACGAAGCAAATTGTTGTAATCGCTGCCCGTTTTACTTTCAACAGACAAGCCGGCTACGCTCTTGTTGTCACTGCCATTTATGGTCAACGTGTTGCCAGCATTGATGATGACGCTTCCTGTTGTATCTTTTTTGATATAGGCGCCTGCTTTTTTGACTGTGAAGGTGAGGTCGCCTGCGGAATTGATGGTCGCGGTGTGCCCGTTTTCTGCTGCGACACCGTAATCTACGTTTTCAAACGTGTTTTGATCTTCAATAATCAGGTCTTGTGAATTCGCATGAATCCCATAGGTAGAGGCGCTGGCGACTCCCATTGGGAACAACGAAGCCAAAGCAACCGTTATTAGCAACGGCTTAAAGGGCAAATTATTGTGCATGATGAACTTCCTTTCAACCAACCCAGATATCATCCAGGCTCATAGTGTAAGAATGAACTGTTCACTGATGGGGGGGGTAGGGTTATCCCTTAAATTTGATAGAAACGCAACACTACCCAACGTTTCCAAATTCTCGATACAAAGAGAGCGTCAGAAATTCTGGCTCTTCCGACATTTTTGGGAAATGAGAGTTTTTCGGGTCCCCTCATCATAGGGGTACGCCCCCTGACACCGTTTGTTACACGCGTAGGATCCGCCAAAATCAAGATCTCTTTTTCGAGATCAAGATGATCAATTGAACCGGGGCTCATACTGCCTACCTCAGCAGCGGCCTCAACAAAGCCGGCTTCCATCGCACCCGCCTGCATGAGTTCCTCGAAGCCGAAGATGCCCTGCCGGACCTCTGGGTGCTCTACCATCAGTTCCGTCGAATCGAGAAGCAAACGGTTACGTCCGTGCCACGCTCGAGCTCCAAGCTGATCAAGGTCGTTGGCGAACTTCGTTTCCCAGTCACTTCTCGTGTTCCTGCGAAAAGTCGGATTCCGCAGGTTCCGCTTCAATTGGAACTCCACGGTGGCGCACGTCTGAACTTTGCCACCGCAGCTCCTGAACAATTCGCCGCAGCCCTCATTCGAATGACGTCGGAGGTTGTCCGATGACGCCCTTCGACTTTTCCAAAATCCCCAATGTCACTCTGATCGTCTGTCCAGTCGACATGTGTTCCGGGTTCGATAAGATCGTCAAAATACCCCGGTAATGCGTAATAAAGCCCCATAAGGGAATTCAATATTAATGAAGGCTCCGGCATGCGTCGGGGCCTGCATTGCTTTTGCAGCCAGGGAATCAAGTTTTGCCCGCACCGTCTGGCTGGAAAGCGGTACGGCGGGTGAGGAAAGGGAGAGGCTGAACACTGTTCAGATGAAAGCGCTCTATGTTTCAGGCTGCTGAGGCAAGAGGCGGCGTGAAAACCGGTTGGGGACAGCAAATAGAGGGAGAGGATGGTTGGTGCGCGAAAGCAGACTTTCAGTCAGCCGGGAAGAGATGCGCAGCCGCATCGAGGGTTGCACTGGGAAGAAGTCAAGGGAGCGGAAGAAGGGAGGAGCTGCTCCCTCGCGACCTTGCGGTGCGAGGGAGCGTTCCTTCTGGTCTACTGAGGGGACCGATTACTTGGATGAACGCCTGGGGCGCTTGAGCGAGACGGTGGAAGTTTCGCACTCCTCCTCCTCTGTGTCGGACTCGTCTTTTTTACGGCGGGCCTTCGTAGAAGCCACCTCTTCCATCGATTCTTTGCTGGGCGTCTCAAGCTTTGAGCCGTGCTTATGCCTGGGTTCCGCGATCAGGATCGAAGCTGCCAGTTCGTCCTCGGTGATGCCGAGGGCTTTGCACAACTTGACGGCGCACGTCGTGGTGCAAGTGCGGGTTTTGGCAATCTTCATGATGTGGTGTTCCGTGAGGCCTGCGGCTGCGGCGAACTCCTTATACGTAGTGTAGTTGCGCTTCTTGATGAGAAGCTTAAGAGATTTGGGGACGGGATCGAAATCCGAGGCTACAAGTACCGTCCTGATTTCTTCAAGGGATACTTTCAGGGCATTGGCAAGCTTCATTCCCGTCGTGTCCGTGCAGCAGCGATGGAGAGAGATCGTATTCATGGCGATCGGGTCGAAGCCGTGGACCTCGCTGAAATGGCTCAGCGTCTTGTAGCCATGCTTGACAACGCACTCCTTAAGAGTGTCGGCGGGCTTGGCGACGACGGTGTCGGGCTTCGAGCAGGAGGGCAACGTGAGCGCCGCGTGTGCTTCCATCATGAAGGCCGTGTCGAGACGGAGGTGGAAGGTTATGAGGGCAAGCTCATCCGGGGAAAAGACCTTGCTCTGGAGCATGTCCTCGACCGCGGACATGTCGAGGCGAAGCTCCTGACAGAGCATCTCAACGGTGAGACCGGCCTCATTCAGGGCACGATGAATGACCAGGTTGAAGTAGTCGGCGGTATCAATCGGGAACTTGGGACCGTTCAACTGGATGGTCGCGTAATGAACCTGTTGACGGTCGATGGCGTCGAGAGAATTCAGAGTAGGCAGTTCAAACATGGAGCTACTGAGGATTAGGTTGATGGGAGGAGAAGCGAAGTCGAAATGACGAGGCGGCACCGGGAGCGATTTGGGCATTGTGGGCTTAAAACGACTGTGTATCCGTCGGATGAATGCCGGGCTGTGCGCCGGCCGTTGTGCGCAGGTGCTGCCTGCGGAGACTCGTCCTGTCGGGTGAGATTTGAGAGGGACGGGGAGGTACCAGTGGTTGTATCGGGAGAGGGCAAAAGTTGTTCATGATGATGGTCGATGCAAGAATGATTTTGTATATATATAAAATGTGAATATAAATACGTCTCAGCGCGGATGAGTCGATGTCATCCGGTCAGTGATTGCACTCTACTACAACGTGAAACAAAGATCAAACTCACTGGGCAGCGGTTACTTCCTTTTAGACAGCTTTGAGGTTGTGATTAACAGAGTGTTTCATGAGTTGGTTGCTGGTTAGCGATCGCTTAACTTCGGCAGTGGCTCAGGCTTTGACAACGAATACACTATTTACCCAGTGGTTAGTAGGAAATAGCTTGCGGCCCTGAAAAAAGTTAAAGCTAGTATTTACACCTAAGTAATCACCCTAGATGGGGACGTGTTATGGATGATGCGTTTTTACAACACTTTCTTTCGTGGACGGGTTTCAGTTGATGCTTTCCAACGAAGGTGCCCAACAGAGGGAGCCGGGCTGCGCTGTTTGAGAGCTGGATCCAGATGAGAGGAGGGGGCGGAGGAGAAGGGTCTCGAGGCGTGATGTCAAGACGTCCGTGGAAGCAGTCTGTTGCGAGGAAGGCACTGTTGCAGAGTCCTCAGTTTTCAAAAATAGCGGTTGAAGGTAAAATAAAACTATTTTTAACTACATTCACCGTTTTTCCCTCATGACTGAAACCGAAAAAGAAGAAAAAAACAAGGCTGCGTACCTTGATTTGCCGAACTTCTGGTTGACGAGCCGTCCCTGGCTCATGCTTGCCTTCATCGGCGCATTCATTTTCTGTCAGCTTCTCGTCTTCAAGCACGGCTTCCCCGAATCAACTCTTGAGACGCTTATTTCGGCCCAGGGGACGTTCTTCTTCTCCGTCTTGATTGCAGCGGTGGGGCTTATAGCTGCCGTCTTCTTTTTCTTCCGCTACAAGTTCCTCTGCGATGAGCTCGAGAAGGCCGAGAAAATGGTGTCTGGTGCTCGGAACGACGGCCAAAGCATCGATTTCCTGGCGCTTGAAGAAGGTTTTGCAACTCTCGGCAAACCTTTTCCTGAGCTCTACGCCGAGTACTCGCGCTCGGTACGGCCGCTTCGCAGGGAGGATGGCTCGTACGAGCTCTCCAAGGTCGACATGGACGGCCTCACCGACTTCGTTTCGCTTCGTCCCTCAGCCGATTTCTTCAATGAGGATACGCTCTATTACAGCCGCATCAATGTGCCGCTCTACCAGAGCGTGCCCGGCATCCTGACGGGGCTGGGCATTCTCTCGTAGGCCTTGCTGCCGGCGTCTCGCTTGCAACTCGCGGTCTCCTGCCCGCGGATGCCGCTTCTGCCGCTGGCATCGGTTCCATGAACGTCGCCGAACTGCTGAAGTCCATCGGCAATCTTCTTGATGGCGCAGGTCAGGCCTTCATTACATCGATCGTCGGTCTCTTCATCTCGTTTTTCTTCAGCTCCTGGCTTCAGGGCTGCGAGCATAATGTTCTGAGCCGCATCGAAAAGCTGAACGCTAAGCTTGCGAGCTACATCACCCATGCCGATCCCGAAAGACTGGCGCTCATTCGCACGATGCGCACGATCCGCCAGGAGGAGCTCATGCGCAGCTTTTCCGAACACTGGGACATGATGTCGGACAAGTTCATCGAGAAGCTCGGTAATGTCCTAAACGAACAGTCCACTGCCCAGACGTCGGCTCTCGTTGGCGCGATTGATGCGCTGCGCGATTCATTCGATAAATTCTCCGAAAAGCAGTCTCAGGCCATTACTGATGAGGTTCGTCAGGCCATGGAAGAGTTCTCGGTCATGCTGAGCAAAAACATGCAGGACATGACCGCGTCCTTTGCTCAATCGGCTGAGGGCGTCGGCAAGTCGGTTGAGGCACTTGACGTCGTGCTTTCCAGCACCAGGGAAGTCATGACCTCCGTGTCTCAGGAAGTGGGCGACACGATGAAGGCCTTCTCTCAGGAGGTGGATGCGCTTGACAAGAAGGTCGCCGAAAGGACGGCCTCGATCGAAGCACACCTTGAGGCCATGAACAGGCACTCGGCTGAGATTGCCGAACGCATTGAAGCTGTCGGCCTTGCGCTTGTCGAATCGGCCGAGACCGCAGGCACGGGTTTTGCCGAAAAGGTCGACACGGCGGTCACGGGTTTTGCAGACAAGGTTCAGGGTGCGGGTGACGACTTGGTCAAGACCGTTGAGTCGGCTGGTGGCGTCGTGCATGAAGCCTTTGTACAGGCCGGCAACACGGTCACCGAAAGGATGGGCGCAGCCGCACAGGAATTCTCCGACAAGATCGTCGGAAGTTCGGTGGACGGCGCAGAGAGGATCCGCGAAACGTTCGAAGCGATCAACGAGCGCGTCTCGGACTTCGGCTCGGCCATGGCAGAACTCAACGACCGGCAAAGGGCGCTCACCGAGCAAATCATCGAGGCAGGCAAGGAAGTCAGGACCGCTGCCTCCGATCTTTCCCTCTGCATCCAGCGATGCACTGACGCGCTTGACAAGTCCACCACGCTTCAGGCAGACGGCGAACAGATTTCCCGCGACATGTTCGATCGAGCGCGCGAAGTCTGCTCGATGATTACCACGACCTCCGAGGATTCCCTCAAGAAGGTCACGACGTCTCTCACGGAATTCGTTCAGACGGCCGACATGCTCAAGAACAATGCCGAAAACATTGAAAAGCTGCTGCTCGAAAGCACGGAACGTCTTGGCTCCGCTCTCATGAGGCTCAATGACGCCGTCAGCACGAACATGTCCGTGACGGACCAGAGCCTTTCGGGGGCCATCGACAGCATGAGCTCCGCGCTCAAGGAATGGACGAGCATGCAGGAAAACGCGACCGAGAAGCTCTCGGCACGCACCGCTGAATTCAAGGAGTCCGTTGATTTGATTGCAGAAGCGGCCAGGACGCTCGGCGGCTCCGTCGGAAAGCTCAGTCATGCGACTGAGGCGGCTGCCAAGAAGACAGAAAAGGATGCCTGATGATCCGTTCCGTCCGAAAAAAGCACAGCAGGCCCGAACGCGTCAACTACCTCGCCAGCGTTTCCGACCTCATGTCGGCCCTTCTCTTCGTCTTCATTTTGACCCTGGCCGTGGCCATCATTCAAGCCAGAACGGCTGCCGGCAGGGCGGATGAGGAGGCCAGACATGCGAAGGAGGCTGCGGAAAGAGCAAGGGTTGCGCTTGAGAATCTCAATCAGGTTCAGGGACGCCTCACAATCGTTGAAGAACGCCTGGAAGGCAATTCACGTGCCCTTAAGGCGTTCCTGGAGCAGTTGAAGACGTCGCTCGAAGAGCAGGGCATCATGGTCGACATCGATACGGTGCGCGGCGTGCTCCGCGTTCCTGAATCCGCCGTCACCTTCGGCGTTGGCCTCAATACGCTTGACGACTCGAACCTTGAGAAGGTCAAGATAATCGGCAACGTTCTTGAGAAGGAGCTTCCCTGCTATCAGCCTTTGTCCATGAAGGAGCCGCATTGTCTGGAAATGAACCCAAATGGGAATACGCTCGACGCCGTCTTCATCGAAGGCCATACCGACAACCAGACCTATAGAGGCGACTTGACGGGGCGACGCAATCGACTGCTTTCGACATCCCGCTCGAGTGCGGTCTTCGACGCGATGGTGGTGGGGCGTCCCGGTCTTGAGGGGCTTACGAACATCAGGAACGAGAGACTCTTTTCGCTCTCGGGTTACGGTGCCTCCCGCCCGTTGCCCGGTCATGAGCACCCGACCCCGACGAACGATCCAGCCAACCGTCGCATCGAGTTTCGCTTCATCATGACGCCGCCTGCCATCAGCAAAGAGGAAAGCCGCCTCATTCGATCGGACGCAGAGACGGTTCACGGGAGCTGACCATGCTCACGGATGAAAAGAAGGCAATGATGCTTGCCAGCTTTGACGTCTTCAGGCGTCCCACGCCCAAAATGTATCGCATTCAGAAATCTCATGACCTGGCGGTGCATTACTGGGGGCTAGGCGTTCCACTCACTCATAACAGTCTCAAGGAACTCTGGTTCAAGCTCTATCGTGAGCGCAGGGCTGCCGTCTTCAACGATCGTGAGCTGAGCAACCTTTGGCGAGTCATCTTCACGACGGTTGCGGATGGCCTGTTGCCGCTGATCGACAGCCCTGAAGCGCTGTCCATTGTCGTGGATGCCCTTCGTGAGCGTGGAAAGGCGGACAAATCGGAAGACTTCCTCCGGAAGTGGTTTGACTACTATCCCGGTCCCGGGAGAGTGCCGCTCGGAGGGCGCAACTCGATGGATGCTTTAGTTGCATCCGTGCCGAAGGTTCAGCCTCTGGCACAGAACGGCTTCTTTTCCGAGGGCGGTCCCTTTCGAGCCGCCAACTTGCTCCGCAAGGATGAAAACCTGTCTGAGGGCGTTGTGCGCGTGGGCGCAGGCTTCATCACGGCCGAGTCCCGATTCACCCGATACGTATGGGTGGAACGTTTTCCTTATTACAGCGACATGATCGCGCGCGGCGTGCACAAAACCGATGACGAAATGCGGGCGGTCCTCAAGTTCATTACCGATGATTCGATCGACCAGGGCGGAAAACTGAGGGATCCGACCATGTTGGTAGAGTTCACCGATGCAATGCTCGGCCACTTTTTCAAATTCCCCGAAGATGTCCCGAGCGCCGGCATTCGGCAGGAAATCATGTGGATTTTCGACCGCCTGCTCGGCTCGCGCAAGGATCCGATCAACGCCAGCAGGTGGCACCCGATTGCAGGGAAAGTCTCGGAGCTCTTCGACTTCTGGGAAATGGGGCTGGAGCTCGAAAACCTGTTCGACTTTGCTCGAGATGCGGTTGAGGGTGGTAGCGCGTACGACTCGAATACAACTGCAACCCGGCACTGGACCGAACGCCGTGAATTCTGGCTTCGCTACTGGAGAGCCGGACGGTTCAAGAAATGCAGGGTTTATGCGGCTTCCCCAACGCGCCATGCGGAGCTCGTCAAGCGGTTCAAAAACAAATATCCTTCGCTGATCAGCCGGCTTGGAGTTCTGAACGGCCGCACCGGGCCATCGTTCCTGATGTTCCTTTTCGAACTTCGGGGCGATGTGGTGATTTCTGAGTTTTCTGACATGGGTAAGGTCAGAGTCGGCTACAGAACTTCCAAGATCACCACGACCAGAGGTACCATCCATTGGTGGGATCTATTGTCCAAAGAGTACGTAAAGTACGACTTTACACATTCCGGTGATTGGAAGCAGCAAGCTGATGCTGCCATCGAGGAATTGACCCACGAAAGAGTTCCTCGATAAGGTGGAAAGGAAAGAAGACAGATGTTTGGCTTAAAGAAGATTTTCGGTTTCTCCAGCAAGGAGGAACCCGCAACGCTCGCTTATGTTCGTCGCGGCACCATGGAGCCTGAAGCATTTGCCGTGCTCAGGAGGCACCTTCTCGCGCTTGAGGCCGAAAAGGCCTCCGCCTGGGAGGCGGCGCCCGATGAGGATCCGCGCGCAGCATACCGCCGCTTTCTCAGTCTCACTGACTGTCGGCATTCGTTCGTGGTTGCGTTGGAGCAGAACGGGCGAAAATTGCCTGTCGGCGAATGGGCGAAAAACCATGAAGGTGCAGCGAGGCTCCTTGACCTCGTTGACAACGAGCTTGCCGTTCTTGTTCGTGAAGGTGATGCAGACGCTGTCGAGGTGTCGGACATCGTGCTCTCGGGCCTGAGCGCCGCCGACTTGAGGCGACTTGATTTTGTCAATCAGGGCGACATTGCACTGGCTCTCGAGCAGACGGGCGTTCCCGGAACGGCTTCGCGAACGGTCACGATGTCCTGGATGCACAACCGCAGGCGTCTTCTCGGCGCTGAGGCGGAAGGCATGCTGCTCAAGACGGGACGCCGCCGCTTTCTCATTCCCCCCAGGTTTTTCTTCACCGTCGATGCAATTGATCGCTATCGCGCACAGATTGCTGCCGCCTCGTCGCAAGACGAATGCCGAGCCGCCTGGGCGGGCTTGAGTGAATGGCTCCATGAGACAGGCGACAGGTCACTGAGCGAAGCCGCCGGTTCCACCCGCATGTTTACGGCGGGGCAGATCTCGCTTGCCATCGACAAGAAGACGGGTGAGATTCGTCCGTACTTCCTCAGGGCCAATTCGACGCCGGGTAGCGAGCGCAAGAACTTCGAATCCCTGATCTCCGACACGCAGGGTCGAAGGGTCCGAAATCAGATCGCCCCTGACGGCAAGGTGCCCGGCTATTTCATCCTCGGGCAGGGGGCTTATCTTTTCATCCCTGATGAAACGCGCCTTGTCCTTGAGGCAGTAGAGTCCATTGCCCGCAACGGTACGCCTGCCGACAAGACGAGGCTCCTCGCCAACCCGCACCGCGAGATCATGAGGCGCCTTGAGGGAAAGCTCCCCGAAGCTGAGCTTGAGGCTCTTGTCGACGATGCCTTCATTGAGTCGCCCGAATTTCTGAGCGACCGTGTTGAAGCTTTCGGTCCCTGGTCGCCCAAATCGCTCGGCTTCGTTGAACCGTGCAATGCGTCATGGTTCGGCAGCGACGAAGTGAACCGCTGGACCGTCATGGTGGGTGGTGAATTCTTCACGGGCACGCAGGCCGAGATCGACGCCCTCGTTCAGAGCGTCGAGAAGGCGGTGGCAGCCGGCGAGACCATGGTTGACGTTGCCGGGCGACAGGTGCCCGCAGACGCAGTAGACCTCGAGAAGCTCAAGGCCTTTGCCGACGGTGTCAACCGCAGGACGAAGAACGAGGATGGCGGTGAAAATCAGTCCAGAATCACGGACGAGGCCGAGAATGATGTGGAGATCCTCGATGAACCCGTCAGATCCGTTCGTTATGGTCCTGTTCTTCAGGACAACCTTGAGGTGCTCCAGTACGTTGCTTCGAGGAATCGCAGGGATGCATTCACGCACGAGCTCACGGGACTCAGTCCCGAGTACAGATTGTTGCCTCATCAGACGGAAGCCCTCGACTGGCTCAAGGATCTCTGGAACCGCGGCGTTCCGGGAGCGCTTCTTGCCGACGACATGGGCCTCGGTAAGACGCTTCAGTGCCTCTCCTTCATCCGTTGGGTCATTCAGGGCCTTGAGGCGGAGGACCATCCTCGTCCCGCGCTTGTCGTTGCACCCGTGGGCCTCATCGAAAACTGGAGGCTCGAAGCCGAGAAGTACTATCCCCGCAGTCTGAAGAGCCCCGACATCCTGACGGGCCAGAAGGCAGCGGCCGCGCTGAGGCTCCCGCGACCTGAACTTCTGTCAAGACTTGAGTCCGCCGACTGGGTGCTGACCAACTATGAGACGGTCCGCGACAAGTTCGAGCTCTTCGGCTCCGTCAACTGGAGCGTCGTCGTCTTTGACGAGGCGCAGAAGATCAAGAATCCCGTCGCGCTCATGACAGAAACCGCCAAGTCGCTCGAAGGCGGCTTCACGCTCATGATGACGGGGACGCCCGTCGAGAACTCCTTTCAGGATCTTTGGTCCATCATGGATGCTGCGGTGCCGGGATTCATGGGATCTCTCTCCGATTTCATGAGACGCTACGGCGGCGACGCCGACATCGAAGAGGCGGGCGCAGAGCTCAATGCTGCGCTAACCGGCGCCTCCATGGATGGCGAGAAGGGAAAGTCCGTGAGACTGATGCTTCGGCGCCTCAAGACAGAGCGCATGAAGGACCTTCCCGTCAAGACGCAGAATGTCGTGGCGTGTCCGATGCCCGAACAGCAGGCGAACGCCTATCGGGCAATCCTCTCCGATATGAAGCTTCATCGGGAACGAAAGGAGAACATCCCGATCGCCGTGCTGCAGAGGCTCGCCAACTGTTCCCTCTCGCCCGTTCCGCTCTTCGAAGACGTGGAGCTCACCGACTCGATGATCGCGGATTCGGGGAGGCTTACGGCCTTCTTCAGGATACTTGACGACATCGCTGCCCGTCGCGAGAAGGTTGTGGTCTTCGTCCAGCACTTCGACGTGCAGGACGTTGTTGCTCGTGCGATTCGCGCCCGCTACGGCCTCGACCACATGCCGGGCAAAATCAACGGCACCATGCCGCCCGCAGCTCGTCAGCGGGTAGTGACCGAATTCCAGGACGGAAGACCCGGATTCGACGCGGTCGTCCTGACGGGACGTGCCGCAGGCACCGGGCTGACGCTCACGGCCGCAAACCATGTCGTACATCTCGAGCGCTGGTGGAATCCTGCGGTTGAGGATCAGTGCTCGGATCGCGTCTACCGCATCGGCCAGACGAAGGACGTCATGGTACACGTGCCACTCGCTGTGTTCAGGGAGGAAGTTGATCCCGCAGACAGTCCGTTCGACGTGACGCTCCATCAATTCCTCGAAAGGAAGCGCTCTCGAAGCCAGAGCGTTCTGGCGCCATCATCGTCAGGGAAGGGCGATCAGGAATTCATCGAGAGCTTCTTTGGCCAGAAGGCGGATTGAAGCAGGAAGGGCGCTTTGGTTGAGTCTGATGTGTAAGTCGACCAAGAGGCCGCTCCTGACCAAGGGCTTTCGAATCCTCGATTTCCAGGTTTTGAACAATGGCAAATGAAGAAGAATGTTGGCGAGCGCGTTATGGATCAAATGGCCGAGAGGTACCAGAAGAATTGGGAGAAGTGCGGGGTTTGAGGCGTGTTGTTCCCGCGCGACGTTGAAGAACTCAAGTGATTGACCGCTAGGCGGCACCTTGAGGGCAAGGTCTCGGCGGGCACGAACCAAAGAGAGGGCAAGGCGCGTTGTTGCGTAGGCCTTGCCCTCTGGAGCAAATTCAGTATTCCGCTAGAGCGGGAGCAACTCTACTGAAAAACTTGATGAAAGTAGCGGAACATCCGTTCTACGACCTTATTTTTCGTCGGTTGACTCTTCGGCCTCCTCAAGCTCTTTCATAGCTTCGTCCGCACTCAGCTTTTCGCGTTCCGCTCGCAGTTCGACCAAATTCCTTCCTTTGTACGAGAAGTAGGCCGGACCGCAATACGCCTCCGACTTGTTTCTCTGTGCTTCCGGGAGGAAGGTTCCGGTAAACGGAGAAAGCTTGTAAAGCCGTCCCTCGAACTCGACCTGGTCATCGCTGGCAATCTTGACAACCGTACCGGTTGGCTCGAAAACCACCTCTTCACCAATCGACGCACCGATCATGCTGAACTTGAAGCGCTTGCGCCGTGGCTTTAACAGACCGGCTTGCTCGGTAGCTTCGCTTGCAATTTCAACCTCTTGCAACGGGACATTGTGTTTGTAGACGGTGACCTCCGCATCATCAATCGTTAGAGCAATGTCTCTGAGAATGTCCAACGCAACATGGGGTTCGATGTTGAAGAATTCCCGATTCTGACGGATTCGAAGATCCGTCAGACGATCAATGGTCTTGTGCACAAGGCGTTCGACCTGATGGTATTTCACGGTTTTTAACGTTGCAAAGATCTCAAACGGTAAAGGAACGGCTGTGTTGTCTAATTCTTTGGACCGGATGTCAACAGGGCGGGAGCTTTTGCCAATTTTGACCCAATCTTCACGAAAACTGGGATTTGTCAAAATGTAGACATAACCAACGTCTTTCATCGTTATCTCTCAATACGCTTGATTCGATTCGTGGTGTTGTCCATCCGGTATTCCATGATCGTGCCGTCGCAATATGCTGTGCAACTTCAATTGCCGTATCTCTATCGACGTTGTACCACTCACGAGGTACATAAGCCTTTCCGCTTCGCGTGTACATCGTCATGGATATGCGCTGATTGGCCAGGAATGCATGGATGAGGGATTCCATCTTCCTCGGGTCCAGATTGAAGCATCGAATGTTGGCCTCTACCTTGACCGGTGCTTCCAGGTAGGTCGGATCCTTCTCTGCACCACGAATGCGCTCATAGACATCCTGCGTCGAGAAGCCGATCTTGTGAAGCATCCCTCGACGTTTCATGTCGGCCAGAGCGGGCGCCGTCGTCTCAGAAGACAGAATGTAGACGCACCCCGTCTCCCTCATCTTCTCAGCGCCCGTGTCCGGCACCAGAATCTCCGTGTCTTCACCGCTCGGGATGACGATGCGGCCATGCGGATCCTTGTAGAGAGCACGTGCGAGAGAACGCTTCAGGATGTTGGTCTCGACGCCGTTGTCGAAGATGACTCGGAAACGAGGATTATCACGCTCGACCGCATTGAGAGCGATCTCTTCCTTTCGGTCGTCCAGAATTTCAGCGACATAACACAGGATCCCGTTGAGAACATAGAAATGACCTACGTCGACCTGAACCTCGCTTCTGAAGCGCATCACCTTCGCGCTCTTCATCGCGATGGCCTGCTGGATGTCCCTGAAGGTCTTCTCAAACATGCCGAAGTCCGCGCACCTCTTTCGAGAAGCGATTTCATCCGGCATGTTGCGAAGCGCCTCATTGCGATCCTTCACATGTTTGATGTCGAAGATGGAAGCATCGGCCCCGGCCAGCAGACCGTGCTTGTCGGACTTCAGCATCTCTGCAAAACTCCTGACAACCCCGGTGGGCTGCTTCTTTGGCTCTTCCTCGGGGGCCATATCAAGAAGACCGACATCGTCATATTGCTCGACCTTGGCTCTCAAGCGGGTACGATAAGCACGAAGCTGGTTCGCCAGCTTGCGCTCGTTCACATCCCCCGTAATCGACGGTTCTCGCCCATTGGCCTTGTAGAAATCAAGGATCTCCAGAAAGTTGATGACAACCGGATCCTTGGGTCGAGCCTTTTTCTTGGCCGCTTCTACATTCTTGAGCAACGGGCTGGATTTCAGGGTCGAGGACGCAAATTCCAAAAAACTTAGTTTTGCCATACGACGCCTCAGTTAGCCGCAAGTTGTCCGGACGCCTGCAATTCGGCCACGCGTTTACGCACGAAAGCCAGAACCTCGCCAAGTCGCTTCTCATAAGGATCATTGGAGTTCGTGGACGGCTCCTTGCCGTAGTTCTCAAAGAACTCCTCGATGTTCGGCCATAACAGCTGCGCCTCGTCTTCAGACACGCCAGCACGATTGGCGACCACTTGATCCTTGATCGTCTTGAGCATGGGCGCGTCTACTGACTTCGACAGCACTTCAAAGGCTCCTTGGAACGGATTGATCTGGGCGATTAGATCAATGTTGAGGTTTTCAATATTGACGAACTTGTCTCCGACCTTCAAAAGCTCGTGAATCTTCTTCCGCTTTTCGTTGGTGGTGGTCGTGATCTTGACGCCAGGCGTACCGCCTGACGTGCCGCCTGTCTTGCCGTCACCCTTCTTGCCTTCACCACCCTCCTCCTCGGCCGGCGGGTTGACATGAGGTTTGTGGATCTTCGGCTGGGTTTCTTCGGGGATTTCAATGACGATTCGGCCTTCCGAGTCAATCAGTTGGCCGTTGCCGTCAATCTGACCGCCAGCTGCGTGAATCTTCATTTGAAGCTCAACGAACTTGGCAACCGTCTTGACGTCTTCGGTATCCAGTGACGGGAAGCGCTCCTGTACGATCCCAGGAAGCTCCAGCTGCGTAAATTCCTTGTCGTTGATTGCGTGGGTGATAATTCGGCCCACAGCATTGATGTCCTGAAGCACGGCTGTCGTAACGTTTGTCAGACCGCCGTTCGTGAGGATTTCCGCGACCTCCTTGGAGACCTTGTGCTCACCTCCGTCGTCCACGATGATCGTACCCGGCGGGACTTCTTCGCCGTTCTTCAGAAGCGAGCGAGGCTTGAAGGTGATGTTCGGCGCCAGAATCTGCTCCATCAACAGGGAGACCGTAATGGCCTTGAGCATGTTGTTAACGGAATTCGTCACGTCCGCGTCATCAGCTTCAGGCTGTGCAATCAGATTCGTGAACTGCGCGTGCTCCTTGCCTTCGCAGTCTCGCGTCGCTCGACCGATGATCTGAACAATTTCGGTCAATGAGGAGCGATAGCCAACCGTCAGCACATGCTCGCACCACGGCCAGTCAAAGCCTTCCTTGGCCATGCCCAACGCGATGATGATGTCCATGTCCTCGCGCTTCGTGATTTTGCGAAGGTACGTTAGGACATTGACGCGATTCTCATCGTCCGTGACGAGGTCGGCAATGCGAAGTGTTTTACCATTGCGAGCACGGGTCGTATAAATGCCCGTTTTCGGATCCTTGACGGGTATGCCGCCAATGACGTCCATGATGCGCTCAACCTCGGTCAGCTTGTCGCCGGTTGACTCCATGGAATTCACATTCGGGATGTGAATGATGGTCTTCTTGTCGAGATCAAGTACCTTGCGAAGCGCCTCGAAATAACGTCCCTGATAGAAGTGGTAGCCGATCCCAAGGCTCTTCAGATACTTGTAGCCGTTGAGCTGTTCATAGTAGGTGTAGGTCACCTGCGTGAACTTTGCTTCGTCCTGGTCATCAAGGATTCTCACGGCGTCGCCACGGAAATAGGACCCCGTCATGGCAATGATGTGAGCCTTGGACTGCGTCATGAGCGTATGGATTGTCTTGCCCATGATGTTCGTATCATCGGCCGACGTATGGTGGAACTCGTCAATGGCAACAACGGTCTCATCAAACTTGTACGGCAGCTTGATCTTCTCAAAGGCAAAGCGGAAGGTCGCATGCGTGCAGATCAGGTAATGCGCGTCCGGGTCCTTCATGAACTTCACGACCTGATCGACCTTGCCGGCATTGCCCGGCGTACACAGGTTGTACTTCGGATCTACATGCCAGTCGGCAAAGAAGCCGTAGGTCGTCAGGTCTGTGTCCTTAAAGGAACCGCCGATGGACATTTCCGGCACGGCCACAATGACCTTCTTCAAGCCCTGCTTCAGAACCTTGTCGAGCGCCAGGAACATCAACGCACGAGACTTGCCGGACGCGGGCGGCGCCTTGATCAACAAATACTGAGCATTGCGCTGTTCATAGACTCTTGCCTGCATCTCACGCATGCCAAGAGAATTGTGAGCCGAACTCTTGCCCGTTCTGGCGTAGCAAGCAGTCAAAATGTCTGTCATTTCATTAAACCTCTTGGTCTCAATTTACAAGCCGTCCGCAACAAGCTTTTGATAGCGATTAAACAAAACCTGTAATCGTTGCTCGTCATCGTCAAAAGATCTGGATCGGTAAAGTTGCTCAACCGCTCTGTCAAGATTGTCGTGAGCTTCTTTGAGGTCTTGTGGCATAGATTCTGGATCATATAAGTCCGCGAGTGTCAGTTCTGGATAAAAATCTCGTGCATCCAGAACATTTTGAGCAAGAATCTCAATTTGTTTTCGTTGTGTTTCTTTCGCGTCAGGCCACGGGAAAGTGTTGTAGCAAAGGTCTCTTGAGTAATTAATTCGAGATTCCAGACGTCCGCTAGTGGTATTCATCCAAACCATGTGCATTCTAGAATTCAAGATGCCAAACGTATACAAATCAACATTTGGAATCATATAACAACGATCATTGACAATTGTGTCATCAAGTACAATCGTCATTGGGATGTACCTTCTTCTTTCTGACGACACTCTTGGAATAACCAACGCTTGCTTAGGAGGATTATCAAATCTGCGATCTTGAAACAAGTGTGGCCTCAAAGCATCTTTTCTTGTCGCCGCCTTTTTACTCGCCAAACGGAATTCTCTGCACCTATCAATTCGCTCCTTCAAGATAGGTTCATTAAGCACATCTTCTGACGCCCCAACCAGCCACAAGCAATAACGTTCAGTTCTATTAATTAATTCATTCGAACCTAGAAGTTTCTTGATGAATGGAGATATTTTTGCATTACTGAAAAACGGCTCGACACAGTCGAGTTCAATTATCAAATTTCCATTGTCAGTTGGCTGATTTCCAAGCATCATTGTTGGAACGTCATTAAAAAACGGGTTCCGCCTTTCCTCCACAAAAATTTCTGGGTCGGAATCAATCAAAAAACCATTAATATGATCAGCATCTATCCTTACAAAATCAGAATAAGGATTATTATAGACATACAAAGCCTTCCTCTGGTGCTCTTTCTTTGAAAATCCTATTATCACGCAACTAACACCAGCATTATCACTAGCTTCGTTTCGCCATTTAAACGTTTGATGGGCAAAGTTTATCTTGATATCTCTAGAAAACAATGTTTTCCATAAAGGTACAACTTGTTCACCCTGACAAATCGAATTTGTAGAAACGAAAGACGCTTCTATATTATTGTTTTCGTCCATCCATTTAGAAGAACATAGATACCATGCTGTGACATAGTCTAAGTTTCCACCATTCTTAATATCCCCAGCCCAAATTGCTAGGTCTTCTTTTTGTTGTTTGGTTCTAGACGGACGACCAATAAACGGCGGATTTCCCATTATGTATGCCAAACGCTTCATATCCGTCACCGCTGACCAGTCAAATGTCAAAGCATTCTCACAAACAATATGCGCAGTATCTTTCAATGGAATAGTTGGAATCGAAGCACCGAAGAATTTCCCGAATTCCACATTCATCACGTGTTCCATTAGCCACATGGAAACACGAGCAACTTCGACAGGGAACTCTTCGATTTCAATCCCGTAGAACTGATTGATAGACACCTTTGAAGCTTCAAGCTTCCAGTCATCCCAAAGCGAACGTCCGTGATCATCGAACCGGTGAAGCGCCTTCACGGTTTCAAACTCAAGCTTCTTCAACTCGCGGAACGAGACAATCAGAAAGTTTCCACTTCCGCAGGCCGGATCCAAGAAAGTCAACGTAGCGAGCTTGTCTTGATATGCGTAAAGCTTGTCGCTCTGGTCTTTCGTGAGCTTCTTCTGGGTTTCCTTAATCCCACCAAGAATCTCAGCCAACTCCTCCTTGAGTCCATCCAGAAACAGCGGACCGATCACCTTGAAGATGTTCTGCTCGCTCGTGTAATGAGCGCCCAATAAATGACGCTCTTCCGGCTTCATGACGGCTTGGAACATCGAGCCAAAAATCACCGGAGAAATCTGATTCCATTCCAAACGCCCGCATTCAAGCAAAATGTTTCGCGCTCTGGCATTGAACTCAGGAATGCGAATCTTGGCCCTAAAAAGGCCACCATTCACATAAGGAAAGGCTGCCAAGGTAGCCGTTTCCTGCTTCCGAGCATAACGATCCGGCGCCATGTCAAGAATCCAGAACAGACGCTCAAAGAAACTTTGCATGTCGGAACCGTCGGCGTTAGTCAGAGCTTCAATGGCCTTCGTCATCTGACCCTTGATCGGGAAGATACCCGTATCTTCTGCGAAGAAACAGAAGAGCAAGCGCGTCAAGAAGACGTTCAAATCATGCAAATGATCGTCGTCATACTTGTTCGTGGCACGAATGATGTCGTAGAGCTTGCCCATCTTCTCACAGGCTTTAACGTCGGCCGGATGGCTCGAGTAGGCCAAGGGCTTCTCATACAAGCCAGTCAGAGGGAGGAAGAACTCGTAGTTTGCCTTCAAGTCGCAGAAGTCAAAGTCAGCCCAGTCGTCGACTCGGGCGTCATAAGCAGCCATGCGCTTGAAATCGGTTGCCATGAAGAAGCGAACCTTGTGTTTGGCAATCGCGGTGTTGCGAACCAATTCCAGAACGACAGCGCGAACATCCTGACCATCTGCTATCGGTCGGAAGTACATGTTCTTAGCCAGACCGTAGTCCCCGTCCGCAATCGCAATGTTGCGGCCATTGTTCGGGTCCTGAACGTTGCGGATGGTGCTGGCCGGGAACGAGAACGTCTTCAAAAAGCCGACGAAGAAATCCTTGCCGTTCGTCGTATTGATCAGTTCCTCGAAGCCCTTAATAATTTTGGCGTGGTTGAGTTTTGCCATAACAATGGTCCTTTACTCATTACTTGAGCGTAGCGTTGTTCTCTGTTTTGAAATAGCGATAGACAGTAGAGCGAATGATGTGGTTGAGAGCGGCAGCTTTAGCCAATGGAATACCCTGCTCAACCATGTCTTTTACTTTTTGAATGGTCTCATCAGAAACGGAGCGTTTCCGACCGGTGTAAACACCACGCTCTTTGGCAAGCGCAATACCTTCCTGTTGACGGCGCTTAATCATGGAACGCTCGAACTCAGCGAACGCCCCAATCATCGAGAGCATCAATTTAGAGGTTGGAGAGGCATCAGCTCCCGCTTCGAAGGAGAGACGCTCGGTCGTGAAGATCACACTGACACCGCGGCCAGTCAATTCCTGAACCATCGTCAGGAGGTCGGCAAGATTGCGAGCCAACCGATCGAGGCTGTGCACAATGAGGGTATCTCCCTCACGGATGAAGGAGAGCATTTTTTGAAGCTCCGGACGGTCAGTACTCTTGCCAGAGATTTTGTCCATGAAGATCTTCTCGACCTGCTGAGCTTTCAACTCTTCAATCTGGCGATCTGGATTTTGATCTAACGAGCTAACCCGCACGTATCCAATACGCATAACCGTTCCTTTAGAGTGCTTTTGAGACACATGTGTTCATTATGTCAAAAATCACTCAAATGAGACAACCTTCAGAGATCTGATTTGGAGTGTCTCAAGGGTGTACCTCAACTACGAGCGTCCACGTAAGCAGCGAGACTTTAAGTCGGCTGGGAACAGCACACCTTGTCAGGATAATATGCTACTCGACCTTCGGCCGCGCGTACAACGAATACAAGCGAGATCCTCCTGCGTCCATGAAGGATGTCAGTATGGCATCCCAGTCAGCTTGCCTTGATCAATTATTCGGGCGATCCACTTACTACACCACTAGTGACGGGAAACGGCACAAAGCCGAGATCTTCGTGGCGTTGATGCCGTATTCTAACTTGCCCTTCCGCCTGGCAACGCATAACTAAACAAAACTTAGCAGTCATGGTTGAAGGTCTCCAAGGCACATTCGGTTCGACGCTTGGGGGGGCCGCCCGACAGGCTTCGCTGAATTAAGCTACCCCGAGTTTTGAGGCCAGAACCCTTCTTGGAATGAAGCAAGAGGGAGGAGCAAATAACCACCGTTTCAGTATGAGATAAAAACCGTTCCATTTTGAGGTTTGACGCTGCAGAAAATCAACACCATCTAGACCAGAGGTTCCTTCAGCTTGTCACGTACGATCGACAGGCGCAGCAAGAAGCCGATCATGCAGAGTCTCAGGATTCTGAAGTCGTACGACAGAGAACGTGTCGAAAATGGCGAAGATCCGGATTTGCCCTGGTGTTCTAGGATATGGCCGGGATGAGGCCGTTGTCGAGGTCTTCAGTTCGGCGATCTCGGCTGGCCGCAGCCTGAGGCGGGGACTAGTGTGTTTGTAGCCCCGCCAGCCAAGGACCTGTTGCGCTCTCAGACGAGTGAGGGACCGCGAGGAGGTGCGACTTCTGGCCTCAAAGATAGAGCATCCTGAAGGCGAGAAGACTGTTGTGGTCTGCCGACTCCACGAGCTGCGTCCGCATGCACGCGATGTTCGCCATGGCTGCGGCGGTCGCAATGACGTCGTCTTCGAGCACGCTCTCGAGTGCGTCGAACGGCACGGTCAACATCCCCAGACTCGAGGTGTCGACCAGGGCGATCGGCCGGGTGAGCAACTCGGCCTGCGCGTTCGGTCCGTCTTCGTCCGTACCTTCCTTTCTGAAGACGCCATTGATCTGAAGGTCCTTCAGCGTGGGCGGTTGGCGACGGGGAGGGAGGCACAGGTTGGCAAAGGGGAGGTACTGCTGTCCCGGCTTCTGCGAGTCGATGGCTTCATAGACGAGATCCGGCGCAACCGCGATGTTCACGAAGTACTGGTACTTCGCCTGACTGTAGTGGAAGATCTCGAAAGTCACGGTGGCGCCGCAGCGGATCTTGATGACCCACCGGATTGAACCCTGCAGGCTCTTTTCATTGCACAGGGCGCACTGCCAGGTGACGGACTCCGTCTCTTCAGGATTCGGGACGGTGGTCTTCAGATAAATGGCTGCCTTCTGGTAGAGCTCCATGAACCGCGGATGCTGGCTGAAAATCTCCCAGTCACGAAGCTCAGACCGTTCCGCATTCTTGCAGAAGTTCGGCCACTGGGTGAGCGGCGTCTGTCGGGCTGCGATCCGCTCGATGAAAAGGTCCTGCTCATCGGGCGTGAAGATTTGATCGTAGTCGTCGGACTTCTTCAGGGTGCCGCACTTCAACGTCTTGTTCACGAGCGGCACGCCCAGAGCCAGAGCGTCCTGAATGCACAGGTCTTCCTTTTCCATCAGGACGCTGGGCGGCCAGCAGCGGAAGGCCAGATAGTCGACGATGACGCCGAGTTCGCGGTGTCGCTTGTGGCGCCTGTCAACGTCGAGTGACTGGCCGATGTAGCAGGAGCCGTCGGCCCTGAACTGCATGTAGACGCCGCAGCGGTACTTCTTGCCGTACTTCTGGCGAAAATCCTCAGTAAAGAGGCGAAGCGCGTTGGTGTCGCCGCGCACGTCGGCAAAGAGTTGGAAGCCAAGGCGCTCGGCAATGGCTTTTGCTTCAAGAAATTCCATAAGTGAACGATGTCCTTTGAAAAAGTAGGGGGATACGTTTTTTGTGAGGTTGTGCTAGGCTAGTTCTGTATAAAACACATAGGGGGCATCATGTTTTCCTATATCGAAGAAACGGAAGAGGGGACGATCTTCTATCAAGTACGACCATGGTGTTGGTGTTTTTGTTGGGCTGCTTACTATGTCACGGAAGTCTTCGAGATTTGCGGAATACCTTTCATCTATAGAGGATTGAAGGGTATTCCGCGTAAACCAACGCTTATGGAATGGCTTGCTCGTTATCCTCGCCTGTGGTCTAGTAAGAAGGTATATCCTCCTGGAACTAAATTACAGTACGGTCATAAAGGTATGAGTCCGGCAAAAATAAGGTTCATAAACAATTCGTGGCACTAGATTATCTCTGTGAATGAAGCCTAGAAACGATATCCTTGTCGCTCATACCCGGTTCTGCGTTGCGGCCTATCTCTGTAATTAAACTCCTAATGTCTTCATTTGTTTGAGCGAACCCGTTAATTCTTTGAAATATTTCTAGTGGTGAGGAATACGTAACCCCGGCTCCGAAGGCTCTATCTAATACGCTTTTAATGCCGGTTTCGTCGCGCAAATATTCCGATGTAGAAATCATCTGTAGCCCTAATTTGTAATTGGCCAGATCGCGCTCTTTTCTGGTGCGTGCCATAAAATCAGATTTTGTAGGTAGCTCAATACTTTTTTCTTCATGACGACGACGAACCGAATCATCACTAGTTGCCTGTACGGCAGGGGCTGAAGCTTGATAATCCTTTTCAATCTCATCACGTGTCGTTCCGACAAAGTCCTTGCCCTTGTTGGCGACAGATTTCCCCGAAGGCGGCAATACTTTCTCCAGAGTAGGTTGTTGCTGATCAATTAGATTCTTCAAAGCTGCGCGTCTCTCGGAGTTGCTACTGAACATCCTTAACGCTTCGAAAGCATCTCCGCCAGCCATTTCAAGACCAAGGTCTCGAACCATGTTGTCTCGCTCCAACATGACCTGATTAGAGGTACCCATGGACGTCGTATGAGTGGTCGAATCTTGATCACTAGAGCTTTGGGATGCTGTACGACCTTCATTAAACCCTTTCTGGTCAATTCGCTGTGCGTTAGAAGAGTCGACTAGAGAATTTCTAGTTCCATTTGTCACCGCAGTTACTTCAGAAGTTTGTCCTGCAACTGAAATGCCAAAGTTTTCTTGTTGAACGGTTTGTTTGCTTCCTGATGAGGTTAATGCGCTAGAGTCAGTTATGCTGGATGACGTGGAACCAGTAGGTCCTGCATTGACTCTAAACAAATCAGACTGAAGCATGTTTGAAGTGTCAGGATGACCGTTATTATTGGTTTGGTTGATTGGTGATGATTTATTTCCATTGCCCATGGCGAAATTCAACGGGAGTCCGATATTGTTATTCATCCCAAAAGGAATGCTATTCGGCGTGATCGTTAGTTGACTAGCACCCTCTCCAGAAGTGGTCGGATTTTTTTGAGCATCGGAAGGCAGGTGATGTTCAAGGTTGTTGGATCTTGTTGCCCCAACTCCGAAGCCTGAAGCATATGTAAAGTTTTCTTGAGAATTCCCTGATCTACCGAAGTTTGTCCCGATTCCACTCGAATTAGTTGTTCCGGAACTGGCCGTCTCGTTAGTCCCATATGTTGTGCCAGTGTTCCTGTTCACACTCCAGCCGTCATCACGATTGACGCTGTTGGTCACGCCGCTGCCCGAAACAGACTGAACCCCAGAATTCGTCGCAAGCGAACTTGCATTGGTCGCAACCGACGAGGTGCCAAAGTTGTTTGCATCCTGAGTGGTGTGCGTGTCCTGCATGCCGGAGGAGACGCCAAGGTCGGACTTCCGGACGTTCATGGCAGTCATCTGTCCTGCGGAACGGTCGAAGGCCGCCGTACCTTGAGCGAGTTCGACCTTGTGCGTGTTGGGATCCGCCCAGCTGCTCGACGTGTCGATCTTGTTGCCGGACACGTTGTTGAGAGAGGCGTTGTTCAGGGAGGCGTTGCCGGCGGACACGTTGCCCATGGCAAGCTGGGAGCCCTGAGCCTGAGCTGCCGAGGATGCGGGGGCGAGAACGGAGGAGGTCATGGCGGTGAGGGCCATGTCGCTGCCCTTCGCGACGGCGTAGGCGAGCACAGGGACGAGCCACAGGACCGAGCCCGCCATTGCCTGAGATGTGGCGCCTGCGTCTCGAATCATGGTGGCGGCCGCAAGGGTCACGCCGCCTGCGGAGTTGACGAGTTGATTCATCGGCTCCATGTCGAGGTGAAGCGTGAGGTAGTTGATGATGGCCGTGATCGGCGCCCAGAGGCTCACGGAGATGAGGAGCGTGAAGTAGGCGCGGCAGACTATTGCGCCGCCTGCACCCGTGCCGAGCATCATCAGGAAGACCATGGGCCAGAGGCCGATGACGGTGAACTCAAGGATGTTGCGCAGCTTCGGGAGGGCTGAACGGGCCATTTCGCTCAAGGTTCTGTAGTTGATCTCGGAGGCGAGGTTGCCCTGGGAGCGCGCAATGGCGACGCCTGCCGAAAGTGGCGCCTGACCGGCCTTGGCGGCAAACGTCATGGTGGTGTCCGGAATGGCGGACATCATGAGGGACTGTCGGAGAGATTCCGCCATGGTGCGCGAGACGCCGAGCATGAGAGATTCGGCCTGAGGAATGGCCGTGGCGAGGGCCGCGTTGATGCCGTCCTTGAAGTCGACGTTGAGCTTGAGGTGCAGGCGGGACTCGAGGGCGGGAATCTCGGTCTTCTCGAGGGTTTTCCTGAGTTCTTCAGCCGCCTCCGTGCAGGTCAGGACCTTGTTGTTCATGAACACGCGACGTGCCGGATTGACCCAGCCGTTGGCGGAAATGAGTGCATTGATGTCGGGGGCGTTGAGGAGCTCCTGACGCTTGGCGGAGCTCTCGAGAATTTCGGGAACGATGCAGCGCTCCGTGAAGTTGGTGAGCGACATCTTGCCGTCGGCGGTGATGGGCTTGACGGAGAGCATGGTCGTGACGACGCGCTGCGGGAAGGCCACGCCGAAGCGTGTGTAGCGTGCCGCGTCCACGTCTCCGAAGGCCGTTTCGAACGATTCGGTGAGCCAGTAGGAGGCGCGGGATATGACGGATGCGGGCCAGCCGATGCCGAGCGGGATGTTTTGAACGACCTGGACATTGGCGGAGCGCACGTCTCTCACGGCGATGTTGACGCGGGGGACGAATGCGGCCGAGAAGATGAAGACCATGGCCGCGATCCAGACGATGAGGTCGCCGCCCCTGTAGCGGACAGCCGCGCCTGCGGCTGCGCAGATGAGGCCGAACAGGGCGACGCAGAGGAGGAGTGAGCGGTAGTCGTCGGTGCCCGTGATGAGTGCGAGGGTTGTCCAGAGGTCGGCCACCTGAGCTCCGTTCCAGTATGCGTAGAAGTCAAGTGCTTCGGTTGTCATGAGGATTCCTTACTGGGTGATGCCGCTGCCCGGCATCGTGGAAAGCGCCTCGATGGCAGAATCGCCGTAGATGGTGCGCTGAAGGTGAGAGATGTAGGAAAGGAGACTCGAGACCTGGGAGACCTTGCCCGACATGACCTTTTCACGGCTCAAAAGCTCGGCTCGAAGGACGTCGCAACGGGCGACAAGCGTTTGGGCGTACTCGGTCGCCTGACTGTTGGCCGATTTGGCGGACGAGGAGGAAACGACGCTCTTGGCGTCCTCGGTGAGCTGTCCGACTGCGGTGAGGATCGCCTCATAGGCAGCGACCTGAGCGAAGGTCTGGAGCATGCCGTCGGAGAAGTTGATCATTCGCGGAGAGGCGGCGAGTTCGGCGAGCTTGAGAAGCGGCAGGGAGGAGATCGTGGCGAGCATGGTCATCTCCTCTGCAGTGACTCTGGAGACGTCCCTGTAGACAAGGGAACTCCTGTAGTTCGTCATGGCCTTGTAGATCTGGTTGGTGAGATTGACGTCCCTGTAGGTGGTTCTGCTGGGATTCAGGCACTTGTCCTTTTCATCGCACTTGTAGACGACGGCTTCGGTCGGAATCTGGTTCGAGCCGGGTTCGCCGAGGACGGCGTTGAGCAGGTCGAGCGCAGGGTAGTTGCGCTCCTCGATGGTGGTGCTCGTGCCGGAGCCCGTCTTCCCGAAGACGCGGGTGCCGATGAGCGACATCATGACTTCGCGTTTTTCCTGGGTGAGGCGCTGCGAGCCCTTGCCCGAGATGAGGAGGGCCCAGGTGAGGTTGAGTTCGGAAGCCTCGACGATGTTGCCGCCCGTGTCGGTGCGCGTGGGCGCGCTTTCAACAACCTTGCCGCCGTCGGCGCGGGTGAGGGAGTCGGCGTCGTGGGCGTCTTCGGCCTGACCGAGACTGCGCAGGGAATTCCTTGCCTTGTGGCCGAGGGTCGAAATCCATTCGTTGGGACCCGCGTTCATGATGTTCTCGGCGACCTGACAGGAGTCTCCGAGCATGTTGGCATAGCGCATGAGCATGTCTCGGAACTGAGAGATCTGCTCATTGAGGTCGGGTGCGAGCGACTGGAGGGCTGCATGGAAGGCAAGGCCGGGCAGGGCCGTGCCGATCGAGCGCACGAAGCTCACGAACTCGTCTTTTGAAGGAATGGAGAAGGCACCGAGGAATACGTCGATGCCGCCGCAGCCGGCCTTGAGTTCGGGACCCTGAAAATCGTAGGGCTGGAAGTCCTCGCGATTGGCCTTGAGGATGAAGCGGCCACCCGTGACGGTGTCCATCGAGGCGGACGCGTAGAGGCCCGGAGCCGTGTAGCTGCTCTGGAGGCTGGCGTCGTCATAGAACTCCTGAAGGAACCCGGCCTGAGAGGTACTGGGCGGGAGCGCAAGGAGGACGAGGAGAGGCAGAAGCGCCGGCTTTGGCAGATGAGGTGCAAATGAGTTTCTTCTTTTCATGGGCTGAGTCTCTTGGCTAGAGATTGTTCGTGAATCAATGTGTTGGTCGGCGTACGGCGTCAGCGAACGGGTTGCGGGTTGAGGGTGGCGTCCGCGTGAGGGATCACGACGGGCGGCGTGTCGGAAGTTTGGGCGGGCGGCATCCTGAGCGCCGGATCGGGCGGCAGGAGCGGTGAGCCGGTGGGGGCGGCGCGGCCCCTGATGTGCGGCGTGTCTTCAAAGCCCGAGGGGTTCGAGAGGATGAAGACGAGTCGGCGCGAGAGTTCCTCGCCTGAAACCGCGCCTGCGGCGATGAGCATGCCGTCGCGACCCGCGAGGCCTCCGCGCAGGAGTGCGAAGTCGGGTCGGGACATGGCCTTGGGGTTGGGCACGAGGATGACGGCGGGGAGCGTGTTGACGCCGAGCTTCTTCGAGCGGCCCGCATCGGGCTGCACGAGGTCGAACCCTTCGAAACCGGGAACGGCAGATCCGGCGGCGGGTGCATCGATGCCGTCGGCAACGGCGAGGAGCTCGAGTCCCCAGGTGCTGGCGAATGCACGAACGGGGCCTGCAGCGACCTGAGTGAGGGGATCGCCCTTTTTGCCGATGAAGAGAAGGCCGGCGTCGCCCTGAAGGGACTTGACGAGCGCATGCGACTTGTCGCGCTTCATGGCACCGAGCTCGACTGTGGCGAAGTTCGCGGACGGTGCGGTCGTGGTCCAGTCGTAGCCGGGGTTCTGCATGCGGCCGAGCTGCCAGGCCTGCGCAAAGCGGGCGGAAAGCGCGAGAAGGTGCGCGTTGATCGCCTGATAGGACTGCATGTTGGCGGGCGACGGATTCATGATGGCCGTGTTGAGGCGGCGTTCGCGTTCGGCTCGAAGATCCTCGACGGTCTTGAAGGCGGTGAAGTCCTCGGGGTCGAAGGGCTTTTCATCGGGCTTGACGACAGACTGGGGTTCGGGCGGCTCGACGGTAGAGCCGGGACGCATGTCGGGCACCTCGTTGTCGCCGTAATAGAGGAAGGGACGATCGGGATCCGCCCAGACGTCCTCGTCCCACCAGGTGGACGGATGACGAACGTCGGGGGCATCGTGAGGACGAGCGGGGGCGGAAGACGCGAATTCGCCCTGCGCATTCGAAAGGGATGAATCGAGCGGATGGCCGCCTGTGGACGGAAGAGGTCCTGCGAATGCGTCAGCAACGGTGCCTGCAAAAAGGAGGAGGCAGAGCGCGGCGAGGATCATTCCGGTGATGATGTTGATCTTCATGGTCGGTGTTTGAATGGACGAGAGGTTCACTTCGAGCTCGGGGTGGAGGGGCCGCCCGTACCGTCGGGTTTCGTGGGCTGGTCTTTGGAGGCGACGGTGTCGGAAGCGCCGGGGAGCTTGGCCGTAGTGGCGAGTTCCCCCTTGACCATGGCCTCGATGCGTTCCCTGGCGCGTGCGGCTGCGGCCTCGGCGGAAATGTTTCCTCGGGCCGTGACTTCCTTGACGATGTCGGCGATGAATTCGGAGAGGTCCATCTTCGAGAAGTCGAGCTTTGCGAATTCGTCGATCGTGAAGCCGCGGGCGTCGGGCTTGATGGGGTTGCCGAAGTCGCGTCCGAGCTGCGGGCGGCCCTGCTCGTTGAGAATGCGGGCAAGGCGGGAGTTGAAGCAGACGTGCTTTTCGGCGGTTTCGACGCAGCCGAGCCCCGTCACCTTCTTCTCGCAGATTGTGCCCACGTAGTGGCAGAGTCGCTGGGTCTTCGCGAGCGCGGTGCGCTGGTCCGTTGCGCGGCAGCTCTGGTACTTGTTCCAGAACTGGCTGGCCATGGCGGAGACGAAGCCAGCGGACGAGAAGTTGAAGGTCCAACCTGCGGACTCGGAGTACTGGGCGGTTGCACCCCAGAAGGAGAACGTGGGGGAGTAGGCACCCGTGCCCGACGAGCCGTAGATCTTGTTGAGGAGCCACGAGGTCTTGTCCGACCAGGAGAGGAGGTCGTAAACGTAGGGCGAGCCGATCCACTTGACGAATTCGACGCCTGCGGCAACGCCGAAGAGGAGGTACTGGCCGAAGGCGGCGTTCGAGGTGTTGGGGGCAGCGTCGGCGCGGCAGCAGGTCTCGGCCGCCATGCGGTCGCGGCAGGTGGAGACCGTGCCGCCGAAGAATTCGTTGACGTTGGTGTCGCCGTAGACGGAGAGCTGCCGTCCGATCTCAAGCTGAAGGATTGCGTCGATGAAGTCGCCGTCGGCCGTGTCGCCCACGTCCTGGCACTGGTCGCCCACGCAGATCTGGCCGTCGCAGACCTGGCCCACGGAGGCGGAGAAGCCGGGACGCGTGCACGAGTAGACGCGTGAGGGTCGGGGACAGTCGGTGCTGCCGTCGGAGCAGGTTTCGGAGACGAGCTTGCAGGACGGGTCCTTCTCGTACTCGAGACATTCGTTGCCTTCGGCCCTGCAGGTCCACTTCTCCTCCAATGCCCAGCAGGCGCGGTAGGCGGGACGACCTTCAACAAAGCGCAGGCCCTCGCCCTCGATGCAGGTGCGCGACGCCAGTATGCAACCCGACGAATTGTCGGTGGTGCTCGCGCGCGAGAGGAGCGAAAGGGAAGCAGTCATGACGGAGCCGTCGTCAAGGAGACAGTCGTCGCTCTCGCGCCAGTTCGTGACCGTCATGGCCTTGAGGAAGGTGGCGGGTGAGACGGATTCGGAAGTGACGGACTCCGTGCAGACATAAGTCGACTCGGTTCGGCGACAGTTGCCGTCGGCGTCCGTGAGGGTACATTCGGGCTCGGCCGCAAGCATGCAGTCGCCCGAACCCGAAAGGTTTTTCAGGGAGTCGCAGGTGTCGGTCGACGACGATGTGCAGGTCATGGTCGTGCGGTATTCGAGACAAGGGAGGACGCCCGTGGGGTCGGTCTTCACGCAGACCTTGGAATTGACGGTGCAGTTTTCGCCCCGGGCGGCCGCATCCTCGAGCTCCTTCCGGCAGGCCGAGTCGTCCTCGGTCACGTCGCCGGGCGTCGTCACGACGTCGTCGGTGATGATGTCGTCGCCGATGACTTCGTCACGCGTGCAGCGATAGGTCGAGGACCAGCGCACGCACACGCCGTGTTCCTCAGTTTCGCAGACGGGGTCGGTGAGCTTTTGGCAGCCCGCGAGTTCGAGCTTCTGGCAGGAGGCCGCGCCGTCGACGGAGGGACAGAGGATCGTGCGTTCGGTCACCCAGCAGACGGGATTGGCGGAGACGAAGTGTCCCTCCCAGTTTTCGACCTCAATGTCGCGCGCGTCGTCGTCGAGGCAGACTTCGGCCCCGATGATGCAACCGGCAGGGATTTCGCCCTTGGTTTCCTTCGAGTATGAGACTGTGACGGAGGTGTCGTCGATGCGGATGCCTTCGCCCGAGGGTTCGGACTTGCAGACAAAGTCGGTCGTGGTCTCGAGGCAAATGCCGCCGGACTCGGCCGAACAGACGGGCGCGGAGAGCGTGCAGTCAGTGAGCGTCGGATTGGCGTCGACCGTGCAGCGAGAGCCCGCGGGATTGACCGTCACGCAGGTAAAGGTGTTCTCGTAGCGAATGCATTTCCCGGAATTGTTGTGCTCGGCGCAGACGCGGTTCTCGAGCGTGCAGACGGGATCAGCCGCCTGAACGAGGTTCGGCAGCGGGAGAAGAAGAGGGAGGAGCGAAAAGAGGCGGCGCATGTCAGGAGCCCTCCGCAGTCGCAGCCGTCTTGGGGCGGATCGAGGCGCAGTGGTCGACCCATTCTTCCTTGATGTAGTAGGACTCGTTCACGTAGGTGAGGGTGAGCCTCATGGAGCCCGTCATGTAACCGTTGTAATAGACGCGGGCTCCGAGCTTGGCCGTGCAGGTGGGGCCGGAGCATTCACGCTTCGTCCATTCGTAGTCGGCCTTGCAGCTGCTGTTCGTACGGTGGGCGATGTTTCGGAGGGTGTAGCCGAGCGAGATTCGCGTGGACTTGAACCCCTTCACCTGGATGGCCAGATAGGAGGAGTTGCCGCAGGTGTGCTGGCCGATGAGGACGTCGCCGTCGGAACAGGGGTCGTGGCTGAGACTGTATTCACCGTTGACGCGTGCGGTGGTCTTGTCGCCCAGGACGCAGCCGTTGTCGTTGTTCGACTCGAGGACTTCACTGCACTTGACCGTTTCGGTCGTGGCGTCGGTGGAGGTGCACACGCCCGAGAAGATCGCGCGTGCGACGGCCGAGGTCTCTTCGGTGACGGTACCGGAGGCGGCGGAGGATTCCTTTCCGAAGAAACATCGCTCGGTCCAGACGGAGGATTCGTGTCGGTCTTGCCGCGACACTCGATCACGGTGGCTTCGGCCGAACCCGTGAGCGTGCCCTTGCCGTCGGCCCAGAGGTTCTTGACGTCGTCGAGACCTTCGGTCGACCCGCCGCCCACGGCATCAAGCACGCCGTCGTGGTTCGCCATGATCCCGTCGATGTCGGGAAGCTGAGTGTTGCGCGCAGCGGCAACGGCCTCGGCAACCGTCACGGCGTGCGAGGGCAGGGCAATGGAGAGACCGAGCGTGAACGTCATGAGTGAAATGAGACATCGAACGGGAACTGTACGGGTCATGGCTCTCAAAGAGGTGTAGAGATTGGGTTCCAGGGTGCGGTTTTGGGTGTTCAGGGCGCGATTCGGCCGAGCGGCGTTTCGTCGAGTACGGTTTGAAGGGCGGCGATGCGGGTGCGGTCCGATTCGTCCATGACGGCGTCGGCGAGCGTGCGACGCCACTGAGAAAGGGCCGAGACGATGGAGGCCGTGCCCGAGACCGCATAGACGCTGCGGCCGATCGTGAGGAGAACGGCGGGTGCGGTGGGCGCGGCGGTCATCACTTCGTAAACCTCTTCGGTCCTCGCATCGAGCCTGCCGCCCGCCTCTAGACCCTCTTCGGCAAGGGCCAGAAGGAAGGCGAAGCGTTCAGGATGGATCGCGGCTCCGAAGCCTGCGTCAACGAGCGGCGCAAGACGTTCGGACGTTGCTTCGAAGTCGGTCCGGTAACCCGTCGGGGTGCGCGTCACGGGGAGACCTCGAACGAGGACCTCGACGTCCGCAGCGTCACCCACGAGCTTGAGTTCCTCGGCCGCCGTCTCGACGAGCGAGGACGTCATCCCCGTGTCGAGCAGAATCGTGATGCGGGGTCGCCAAGTGTTCGAGTTGTCGGACCTGGAGTCCGAAGAGGCTTCAGGAGACGAAGAAGCGGAAGGCGCGGCGGCGAGCTCAGTAGACAGAGCCTTCTCCACTTCACGGACCCTGGGCGCAATCGTGGCGGGCGAGGGTTCGAGAGCAGTGCCTGCGGGTCCTGAAGCGAAGGCGGCGGGGAGAAGAAGGCAGGAAAGGGCGGCAGCGCCGAACGTGGACACAAAATTCATGACGGCTCTCTCGTTAACGGAGGGTTTTCGTTGTGGCGGGGCGCACGGCGGGTGCGGAGAGGTCGATCGACTCCTTCGAAGCAAGGCCGGCGGGGACGGGCGAATCCGGAATCCCATCGGCATTGAGCGCAGGTGTCCACACGGAGATTTCCGACGGCGTGAGTTTCACGAGGGCGGGCCAGTGATTGAGACCGAGACGGCGCGTGAGGACCGAGCCCTGGTCTGCCCAGACGCGCATGCCGAGCTTTTCCTGAGCGAACGCAACGCTGCCCGCCGCCACGACGGGACGAATGGCGAAGGAGGCGGTGGAGAGCATCCTCATCGCGAAGTTGACCTGGCCGCCCGCACGGGAGTCGAAGAAGAGAAGGAGGCTGCTCACGTCGTTGAAGAGCTCGGCGCGCCTGATGTCCTCAACCGAAAGACCCGTGGGTCTGCGAATGAGCGTGGTCTTGACGGCCATCGGACGGAATTCAGGAAAGACCGGGGACCGCATCCATTGAATGAGCGTCTCTTCCTTTCGCTTCACACGGCGGGACCATTCACCCGACTCCACGGCAATGCGGGCGTTGGCCTTGAGGATCTCCTCGAAGTCGGGGTCCGACGAGGTCTGCACGGGATGGTCGGCAATGAGCGTCGTCACCTCGTAGTGTTGAGAAGGTTCGGACGTGCAGGCGGCTTCGGCCGAGTCGGCAAGGCTGATCAGGAAGACCGATGCGGCGGCCGGAATGCAGACGAGCAGGCAGAGGCGAAGCGCCGAGGCGCAGAGGCGCTCGATGAGGTTGGGCCTCACGAAAAGGCTCCGGCTGATGGGGTCGTCGGGCGCAAAGGGCGGCGTGTCGTTGGATTCGTGCTTCATGAGAATCTCCATTGTCTTTCTGTGGGTTTTGGGTTTATGAATTCCCGAAAAGGACTTGAATGCAGGGTGTTGTCGGGCTCATCCGTCCCATTTGGCGGACATCGAGCAGCAGTCGCGGCGTCGCCAGACGAGTACCACGCCGTCCTCGCCGCCGGGACTCCAGCTCTTTCCCGAACCCGAGACGACGGTGGTGCGCCCGAGCGGGCTGCAGCAGGAGCCGTCGGTGTTCTTCCCCGAGTGCGCGGGCCAGACGAGCTGGGTGCGCCAGACGTCCTTTCGCATCAGGGGCTCGTAGAAGGACTCGCAGAGCCCCTTCGAGCCGTGGGCGGCAAGAAGCAGCCCCTCGCGCGAGAGCTTCATCGCAAAGCGGTGGGTCATCAGCTGCCAGACGGCCGTGTGGGAGGTGAGCGAAGCGCTCCAGCCCGTGAGCGGAAAGACGTTCCCCTGACAGCCCGAGCACCAGTAGAGGGAGTTCTGGGGAAGGCCCGAAGAGGCGGACGTGCAGTCGGCGGCGCACGCGCCCTGGGCGATCGGATTCGCAAAGAGCGCGGCGTCCGGGTTCAGGATGAAGCTCGAGAGCGTGTCGTCCCATAGGGGATCAAGTTCGGACATGTAGGCGAGGTCGAACGTCTGCTGGTCCAGACACCCGTCGTCAAGGAGCGCCTCGAGAATGAAGAGCCAGGGCGTCGCGTACCAGTGCACCTGACGAAAGTCCGTGTGCCGCTTCATCGAGCCGTCGGGCTCGTGCGAATGCACCTTCACGTGGTCTGAGATGCGAAGCCCCATGTCGCCCATGTTCACGCCGCCCATCGAGGGAAGACACCCCGCATGACGAACGATCTCCGCCGTACGAAGGGGCTCCCAGAAGCTGAACGTGACGCCGGCCCTCAGGTTGAGGCCTTTGCCACAGGTGCAGAACGGTCCGCCCGCACCCGTGTCGGGGTCGGGCAGAACCGAGGTGGTGAGAGAGGCCTTGCCGCCGATCTTCACGGGAAAGACGCAGCTCCAGCAGACGTCGGTCACGGGATTGAGGATCTTGCCCTGACAGACCGTGGCGGCATTCACCGTGAGGGCCGCGACGAACATCGCCGCGCCCGCAAGAAGAAAGGAAAGCGGGCGCATCAGGCGTTCTCCTCACGTCGGGCGAGACGGGCGGCCCTTTGGGCCTTGCGTTCTTCGCGCTGCTTTGCCCTGCGTTCGGCCCTTTGGGCAAGCTCGGCCTCACGGAGTTCGCGTGCGCCGTCGGCGAGCTTTTCGAGAATCGAGGTCATTTCGTTTCTCACGGCCACGTAGTTCTCGCGCTGGCGTGCGGCGGCTTCGAGTGCCTTTTCGTCGACTTCAAGCCCGCGGCGGGCGGAGTTGTCGAGCGCAAGCGTCACGGAGAGGAGCGACTTGAAGCGCTCGGCCCAGACGCAGGCTTCGGCTCCCGTGAAGGCGGGAACATTGCCCGCTCTTGCGGCTTCGTCATAGGCGTTGATGAGACCGATTTCGGCAAGGGTCTTCATCCAGGGGGCGAGCTTCTCGCCGTCGCGAAAGCCCTTCGGGTCGACGCGGCCCGTGGCGCAGGTCACCGTAAAACCGCCGAGGCGGGGTTCGATCAGACACGGCATCTTGTCGACGGCCAGAAGCGCACGCAGAAAGCCGCGCGTGTCGACGACGAGCGGAATCTCCCACGCATCGAACGGATTCGTCGCGGGGACGCTCTCGCCCGCATAGACGACGGCGGTCTGCGGATCCGCAGTCCAGCAGTCGGTGACGAGCTTCACGGTGTAGGCGTTGATGCGGTTGATGAAGACGAGCGGACGACGGTGCTTCCAGACGTCGGCGGCACCTCGTCCGAAGAGAAGCGAACGGCCGACGGCCAGATGCACGCGTGAAGAACGCTCGGACGTGAGCGCATGGGCCCAGCGAACGAGACCGGCCGCACGCGAGACTTCACGCGAAGCAAGATGGCCGTCGTGACGGGCATCCCAGGGAATGGCGTGGTACGTGCCCGTGAGCCTTGCGGTGACGGCGGGGCAGAGCGCGCGCTCGCGGGCTTCGCGTTCGGAAATCCCCTCGGGATCCTTCTCGCAGGCCCTCGTCATGGCGCGGGCATGGCGTTCGGCCGCGAGGCCGCACGCTTCGAGCACGTCACGGGCTTCGGAAACGGTGAGCGTGTCAAGCCTCGAGGCCAGACGCCTGCCGTTGGCCACAAGGCCGTCGTGCCCTAAACGCAGGAGCGCTGCCATCACGGCCTCGGCCGTCGCACCGCCCGTGCCCTTGAGGTACTGCGAAAGCTCGACCGTCAGAAAGCCCGCGGCCGACACGTCGGGCCAGGAGCGGATGCGCCTCCGGAGCGCACGCTCGTAGAACTGCTCTCCGGGCTCCACGGCGACGTTGCTCTTCGGAGCGGGCGAGACGGGCGCGGAGCCCTTCACGCCTGAAGGCGGGGTCACTTGATTCATGTTTGTGCTTTTTATCGAATGGCTGTTTTCAGCGTTGTTTGTCAGCGGTTTTTGACGGATGCTTCGGCGGAGGCCGAAGGCGCGGTCGTCGTGGCGTTGGGGACGGCCGTCATGGCGGCGGAAAGCCCCGAGGGACTCATGAGGCCCGAGACCACTTCGCGTGCGGCAGCGGCCGACACGTTCTTGAGGCCGAGGCGCTCGATGACGAGGTGAGTCACGTCAAGCGTGCGCCCCGTCGTGGAGTGAGCGGGGTCGGGCATGGCCAGCACGGCGGCTCGGGAGAGGACCGGCGCACCCGCCATGTCGGCGGCCTCCATCACGGCGGCCCTGAAGAGACGGTCGTCAAGCGGCAGCGACATGCGCGAGGCTTCGTTGTCCGTGACGATGATCTTTCTGAGTTCACCTGTCAGGTACACGCTGTCGACTTGAGGAGCCGTTCGGCCCGTCGGAATTCCCCTGGCGTCAAGGAGCGCCGTCATCAGCATCAGGTTCCTGATCTCCTCGTCGGCCACGACGGCCGTGACCGACACGGGCGTGTGCATGACCGTGAGGTCGGGCACGACCGACTTCGCCGTCGTCCAAGCGGCAAAGGCGGCCACGGAAGAGACGCAGGCAACGGCAAGCGCCGCCCTCAGACACCCCTCGAGCCCCGACCAGCGTTCATGAAGGCGGTTGAGCCTTTCACGAATGATGTCAAGACGCGATTCGCGCTCCTCTTCTTCACCGCCTTCGGCCTTCCAGGCGCGAGTCTGGTGCGGGGTCGGAAAGCCGCCGAGCGTCTCGTGCGTGCCCGTGCGGACGGGAACGCGGGGACCGGGCTTCGGGCCGCGGCACGACACGCGCTGGTCGCGGGATTCACTCTCCGCCATCACGTCCTTTTCCCAGGCATCCATGCGGCGGGCATAGGCTTCGTCACGCTCGACCTGAGGACGTTCGTCCTCGTCAAACGCATAGCGCGGCGGACGACGCACGTCGACCAACGCGTTCTGCTCGGCCGCGGCATCGCGAACGCCGTTTTCCCAGAGCGAGTTCCAACCCTTGCTGCGGGCATCCTCGTTCCGGTCGGGAACGGAATCCGAATCACCTTCCTGAGAGGGATCCTTCTCGAACGCAGGATTGCCGCGCTCCATCTGCTCAATCTTCCTGGAGACCAGCATCGAAGCCAGTTCGGCACGCGTGGGCTGGGTTCGGGCGTGAAGCCTGAGAAGGGCCTGCCTCGCCGTATGCTCGGCATCAATGCGCTCGGCCTCGAGGTCCACGGTCCTTGACGGATCGGCGGGTTCCTCAACGGGTGGTTTGACGCGCACGGGCGTGCGGCGGCCGGAGAGAACCTCGGTCGCGTGATAGGGACGGCCCTGACTGTCGAGCTCAACGGGTTCGGGGGCCTCGGCCGCGGGACGGATCACGGAAACGGGCTTTTTCACGGGACGGTCGGCAGAAGACTGATCGTCATCGTCGTCAGGTTCGTCATCATCGATCTCATTGTCGTCGGCCGATTCGGAAACCGAGACCGCCGGGTCGGGAATGTCGTCGTAGTCCTCCTCTTCGTCTTCTTCGCCTTCGATGTCGATGATTCGGGAACCGTTCGGGGACTGACTGCCGGAAGGTCTGAGGACAGGCGAAGATGGCGCTTCGTTCGTTTCGTCCGCGGGTTTTCCGCGGACTTCTCCGGGCGCTGGACGGTCGTCCGCCTTCATGTCCGTCATGACCCCGGACGGGGCCTCATCCATCAGCAGGGAGAGGACGGGCTTGACGTGGGGGACGGGCGCTGCGGGTGCGGCGGACGTGACCGGGCCTTCGGGCTTCTTCGCGGCTTTCGCTTCCTGCGTTTTCTGAGCGGGCTGGCTTTCCGTCTTGGTTTCGACCTTCGGCTCGACCTGTTTCGGAGCCTTCTGAGTCTCCTTGGGCTCGGACTTCTGCGCCGTTTTCTGCGCGGGCTTCGCTTCGGGCTTTTCCGAGGGCTTCTTCACGTCTTCGGTCCTGGCCTGCTGAGCCCTGGCCTTTGCCCGGGGCTTCTTCGCCTTCTCCTCGGACGGGAGAAAACGTCCCGTGGCGTCACGCTCGGGCATCTTGACGGGGGCGGACGGCTTCTTTGCAACGGCCTTCTCGTCGGACGTCGTCTCGTCCTTCTTCCTGTTGATCTGCGGCATGGCGCGCACGGTCTGCACGGGTGGAAGGCCGGCGGATTCTCCTGCGGCCGCGGGTTCCCTGCGCTCGGGCATTGCGCCTGCACGGGCCTTCTCGATCTTGTCCTGAAGGGCGTCGTCGGCTTCCTTCGCGGTCTTCCTTCTTGCCGTCGTGCTCGCGCCTCGGGCCGACTTCGGCTCGATCGAGGGCTTCTTCGGAGCAGAGCCCGGCTTTTCTTTCCTGTCGGTCTTTTCCGTCTTTTCGCTGCTGTTCTTTTGTTCGGTCATCGGTCGGATTCCTGATTTCGGTTGAGGGCTGCAAGGGCTTCGGGCGTGGGTTCGAATGCGCCGTTGGCGACGGCGCTCACGGAAGCGGCCATCGTTGCACCCGCCTCGCGCCATGCATTGACGGCGGAGACTTCGGCGGGCAGCGACGAGTAGAGGACCTGCATGAAGCGGTCAAGCACGAGGCGTCCGATCGCGGGCGGCGCATCGCCCACCTTCACGATCATTTCGGACCACGCTCCGCGAACGGTCGTGAGTGACGGCAACGCCGCCCTGAACCACGGGTCGGTCGCGAGCTGCCCCTTCGCCTCAAGGCTCGAAAGACATTCGGCGTCCTGCCTCAGATAGATGCGCGTGTCGGCGCAGCTCCAGGCGGCCTCGGCCGTCTCGCTCTTGAAGAAGTCTGCAAGCGACTGCGTGGCAACCACGAACCCGCCCTTGTGCTTTCGCGCACGACGAAAGCCCGAGGCGATGAACTTCCCGCTGTGGCCCGAACCCATCAGGTCCCAGGCTTCGTCGATGAGGACGAGCTTCACGGTGCGACGGTCGAGAGACATCGTCTTTTCGATCCAGAGCATCAGCGTCATAAGAACCGCCTGTCGAAGCGCGGGGTGAGCGGAGAGGCCCTCGAGCTCGAGCACCGTAAGACGACTGCTGAAGTCGATCGGACGGCCCGAGCCGTCGAACCAGCGCGCGAGCGGACCATTGAGGTAGGGCTCGAGCTGCATGCGCAGGTCGTCAAGTCGCCTGTCGTGAACGGCGCGTTCTGCAAGAAGCGCATCTAGGTCGGCAAGGGTCGCAAGCCTTCCCTGCATCGCCGCCATCTGAGCGGCCGAGGCCGTGAGCTGAATGAGCACGCTGCGCTCGAGGTCGGGAAGAGGACGGCCGGGCGAGACGAGTTCGCCCAGAATCGACACCACCGATTCGATCCCTTCGGAGCGGTCGTCGCCCGCAAGGGCCTCGAGGATCGCAAAGGGATTGAGATCCCAGACGTGCTCCTTGTCGAAGACGAGAAAGGCCCCGTCGAGCACTGCGCAGGTCTTTTCATAGGAGCGCCCCACGTCGATGATCCAGACGAGCCCGCCTTGCGCGAGGCAGCTGAAGGCCAGCTGGTTCATCACGACGGACTTGCCCGAACCGGGCTTGCCCACGATCGTCACCGAATAGTTCCCGCTCGCGTTCGCAAAGGGATCCACGTGCATGATCTGACCGCGACGGCCCACGAGCGTGAGAAGCGGAGTCCTGCGGTCACGGTCGTCGCGAATCGGCGTTCCCTGCCACTCGGTCATCACGGGCGAGCCGCAGATGCCGGTCGCAAGAGTCCTGCGCTGTATGCGGAAGCTCCTCTTCATGTCCTCGACGAGAAGCGGACCCGCACACATCGGAAGGGCTCCCATCAGGGCCTGCGCATGAAGGCAGGTCGTGCGCCTCACGTCCATGCCCGCCTTGCGTGCAATGGACTGGGCGGCGTGAACGGCCTCGGCCTCAAGTCCCGCAGGTGCAAGGAGCAGGTACTGGTGCGCCACGCGCGCGATGCCCCCTTCGGTCTGGAAGCTGTTGACGGCAATCGTCCACTGGCGCGCCTTTTCGGGATACCAGGGACTGATCTGCGAGACGGGCGTGTGCGACATCTGCAGCGCACGCATGCGGTGGCCTTCGGCCTTGACGCGCTCGGAGGCGGAGTCAAGAACCGCGATGATGCTCGTGAAGAGGAAGGGGCACGGAATCTGATGGCCGCCACGACCGAGCTCGCCGAGCATCTGGCTTGTGAGGGCGAGCGAGATGTGCCCGCCGTAGTGTTCGACCCCAAGCCCCACGGCATGAACCGCGGACTTCCTGTCAAGCGTCTCGAATCGGATGCGGTGCTTCTCTACCGTCACCTCCGTGTCGGCCTTCATCACCTGAACGGACGGAGGCTCGAACGGGTTCGCGGACGGACGCACGAAGTCGCCCGAGCGCATGAGCTGCGGGTTGAGGATCTCGGAAGCCGTGCCGACGAGCACGTCCGCATCCCACACGCCCATGAAGAGCCCCGCCTGCTCGAGCACGGCGGAAATGGCCCTGCGCGCGGTGAGGACCTTTTCACGGACCTCCTCGTCGTCGGGCTTCGTCGTCGGAACGACAACCGTGAGCCAGACTCGCCAGTGCCTCGGATACACGGGAGCCTGGGGCGTGAGCTGCTCGACCGCACCCTTCACGAGGTTTTCGGCGGCCCAGTTCGTGGCCGTGTCGATGATCCCTTCGGCTTCCGGGCTCAGCGGCGGAAACCCGTCGGGCACACGTGCTTCGGGAACCATCAGCTCTGCAATGCCCCTTACGGCCGACGACGCGAAGGCCGTGATCGAGAGGACGGATCCGGCTTCAAGCGGAGCCGCGAGGCCGATGAGTGTCTTCTCCATCTCGGACGTGACGCCCGTCTGCGGAAAGATCTCGATCGCAAAGCCGAGTCCCTCGGGGTTTTCGGGCTTGTCGCCCTTCAGCGTGAAGAGGCCGTCTGGCGTGGCGGACTCCCAGGGGAGCGCCGTTGAGAATGCGTCGACGCGCTCGCCCGTACCCGGAATGAAGCCGGGAATCCCGGAGGAGACCTTCAGGTTCTCGTGTCCTGTCCTGATCCGCCGAAGGATTTCGATGAATTCCCTGACGGGATTCTTTGAGGAGGTCATCACGGGTTCTCCTCAGGAGCCTTCATCTTTTCCGCGAGGACGTCGGGGTCATAGGGCGTGCCCTTGAGGGCCGCCTTCTGGGCTTCGATGAAGCGGCGGCTGCCGTCACCGAGCGAAGAGGCGACGTCTGACTCTGATGCACGAACTCTCGGGACCGAAGTCTGAGCGTGCTTCAACGCCGAACGACGGCGCTCGAAGGGAAGGCGCACGACGGCGGAGCCCCTGTCGGCGCTTTCGGCTCGCCGCCGGGCTGCGGCCCAACGGGCGTCGAAGGCGCGGGCGTGGATCATCTCGCCCTCATGAAAGTCGCCTTCGTCGTCCGTCCAGGGCGCGATCCAGATGGTCACGATCACCTCGGGGAGGCGCTTGGGCGAAGAGCGGCGCTCAGGCGCTCGTACGGCGGGTGCGGCTACGGAAGCCTGAGCCGCATCGGCCTTCACCGTCTGGACGGCGGGACCCGCAGGCGTTTCGTCGGCGGCCTTTCCGTTCGTGCCTTCAATTTCTGGAAGGCCCTTCGAGGCGGCCTCGATTGCCTTGTCGCGTTCGATCCTGTCGGGCGTGCGGCCGCGGACGCTGTCCTCGTAGGTGTCGGAGAGCGAACGACAGGAGACCCCCGGCGTCATCGGGCAGCTGAAGTCGTTCTCGGCGTTGAGGCCCGTGAGGGTCCCGCAGCCCGAGAGGGCGAGGGCAAGGGGAAGTGTGGCAAGTGCAGGGGCCGTGCGGCGCAGAAGGCGTGCGGTCTCGTTTCGAATCATGGCTGGATTCCTGTGTTGTGTTTGTCGTTATCGCTTCGAGGGATCGGCGAGCAGCACGCCCTGCGAGAAGACGAGGTCGACGGACCGGCCGGCATCCACCTCAAGCACGGGGAAGATGCGGTCGGCGAGTCTCAGGTAGTAGTCGGTGATGCGGTCCATGGAGTCGGAGAGGCCTTCGCCCATGCCGGACATCCAGGCGTTCTTGTATCGCTTGCTCTGCGTGCCCGTGATCGACGTCGTCACCTCCTCGGAAGAGCGGGTGATCGATTCGCCCAGCCCCGAGAGCAGGCCGACGGAGAGCGCAGAGGCAATGGCCTGACCCGATCGGGTCACGAGCTTTCCTCTCACGCCCACCTTGCCGTCCTCGCCCACGGCGTAGCCGGAGACGCGCACGTCGAGTGCTTCTCCCTTCTTGCCGACGCAGGAGAGCCGGTCGAGCCTCACGAAGGCGCGCTCGGAAGAGAGGTCGCCCGTGGCCGAGGCGGTCACGTGGCAGGCCGTCACCTGACTGCGCCAGGCATTTGGCAGCACGGCCGTGTCCTCAAGACGGATCACCATCGGAAGCGGCTGGCTCGCAGCACCTGCGCCCGTGGAGGCATAGACCCCCGTCAGCAGCCTGCCCCGCACGAAGGAGCCTGCAGGCAGGTAGTCCTCGACGGTCGTGCCCGCGGCCCTGTTCACCTGCAGAGGCGTGTCGGGGCTGAGCGTGGGCGAAGGTCCCACACGGGGTGCGGGCGGCATCGGTGGGGCGGGAGGCGGCAGCGTCACCATCGCGAGCCTCGGGCCCGAGACCGCCTGTCGCGCCGCCGCATGCGCTTCATCCGGAACCTTCACGCCGCCCGAGATGTCGGGAAGCGCGGGGACGATTGAAGAGGCGGGTTCGTTCGTGTTCCTGGCGGGATCGGTGTGAAAGACCTTTCCGGGAGTCTTCGAGCCGAACTGGGAGGAGAGCTTCGAGATGTAGGCCGCATCGTCGTTTGCCTTGAGCAGGCTCTTGATGCGGGCCTCGGTCTCCTCGGGCGTTTCGCCCGGACGGGGCGTAAGGCCCGCGCGTCCTGCGATCGCCTTGAGGTCCTTGACTTCGCTTGTCTGCGTCTCGAGCCGGGACTTCTGGTCGGCGATGATCGCGCGCAGTCGCGTCTCGGTTGCGGCGGCCTCGCGCTGCACTTCCTCGATCCTGCGGCTGAGCGCAAGGAAGTTTGCGTCATAGCGGGCGATGAGCACGTCCTTGTCCGTGCCGTCGGGGCGCAGCGTGATCATGGCCGCTTCGGTCGGAGCCTTGCGGGCGGGCTTGGTGTCGGATGCCTCGACAGCAATGAAGGCGATGATCGCCAGAGTGGCGAGGATCGTGGCGGCGAGCGCCTTCTGCTTGAACCTTAGACTGCTGTTCGAGGGCTGGGAGACGCCGTCAGAAGACGCGGAGAAAATGTCCTTCAGCTGCATGACGACACTCCGGGAAGATGGCCGGCGTCAGCGTTGCGCACGGTGCATGCGCAATCGTTCGTTCTGATCTCATTCACGGGCGTTCTCCACGAGGACGAGCCTGCAGCTGTCGCCCGGCTCAAGAGAGGTTTCGGTTGCGGCAGCAGCCCAGACCGAGCCTGAGAGAAGCTCGGGATTGATCTCAACGGGAAAGACCGTTCCGTTTTTGACGGTGAGTTCAACCGCCTCGGCATGGCGGGAGCGCCAGATGCCTTCGATGCGCACGCGAAGCGGTGCGAGCCTCTTCATGGCGGCGGCCGCACCCTGAGCGGGCTCGGTCATGGCGGTGCGGGAGACTTCATCGGTCTCTTCGCCCCTGAGGACGAGCGTCACGAGGCGTTTCATCTCGGCGGGGAAGCCTTCGGCGCGAAGGGGCGCAGCGGGCACGCGAACGGGCGCATTCGCCTGTTCGGCCCTGCGCACGCTCTTTTCGAGGATGATGGTGCGGGGCTCCGCATCCGCGGTGAAGGTGAGATGCAGGGGCGCAGTCTCGCCCGACCTGCAGGTGACGTAGACCATGGCCGAGCCCTCCATCTTCGGGAGGACGTAGAGCATGCCGCTCGCGGCATCCGTCTGAACGTCGATCAGGTGACGGTCGTAGACGGCCGAGGCAATGGGGTCGGCCGGAATGGCGACCATGGTGGTCTCGTGCGCGGGCAGCGTGAATTCAAGGGGTGCGTCGCCTTCACGGGCCGTGAAGACGGCGGCGTCGGACGACGGGGCGAAGGCCGAGAGGATCAGGATGGCTGCGCCTGCGAGCGCGAGCTTCGGGACGAATCGCTTGAAGGACTCAATGTCAGAGCGAGTGACGATCATGAGGGCTCCGTGAGGGAAGGTTTTGTCAGGACCCAGACGACGGCTGGTCGGTGAGGGACGTGAGGAAGAGGCGTCCTGCGTCGTAGCGGAACGTCAGTCGCCAGGTCTTCTTTCTCGAGCTCGTGACGGTGCTGCCGACGAGCGTCTTCTGGACGCCTTCGACCTCGACGGAGAGGTCGGACGTGTTCACGCGGGCGCGGTCGGGATAGAAGATCGTGGAGGAGTGGTCCTTCTTGATGCGGTCGGCCTCAACGATGAGGGCCTCCTCGAGCTTTCCGTAGAAGCCCGGGTCAACGTGCTGAAGGACGACGCGGCGGGAGGAGTCGACGGTTTCGGGCGTGACGCTTGCCGCATGGGAGAGGACGGAGAGGGCCCAACGCTCGAGGTACGGCGCTCCGGGACCCGCCTCGTCGAAGGTCCAGACCTCGCGCTCGGCGGCGAGCGTGGGCGGAACGACGATGGTGCGCGTCTCGGGCTGCTGCAGGAGAAGCGCGAGGGCGAGGATGAAGTTGAGCGCAAAGCTCATCGCCATGATGACGGCAAAGCTTCGTCTCAAGCCGATGCGTTCGGCGACGATGGATGTGTAGAGCATGAGAAGGATCCCCGAGGCGGCTGCGCATGCGCGGACGTACGGCTGCGGCCCTGGGGAATGGGGGGAAGTGATTGACGTTCGGGCCTGACCGTCGGCGGACGGGCTTCAGCGCACGAAGTGTCTGGCCGAGCTCGGGGGCGTCCGCCCGAAGGAAGACGCGCCGAGGTGCCAGTAGGCGAGCGCTGCGCCGTAGCCGCGGCCGTGAAGGCCCGAGACCTTGTGCCAGCCGTAGGCCGACAGCGCGCCCAGAAAGACGCCGGCCCCAATGTGGTCCAGCACCGCACCGAGATAGGTCACGGTGAGGACCACGGCGACGAGGTCCGCATCGAAAAAGAGAAATCGAGGAGGATCGTCAAGGCCGGTCGGGACGCGAACGCCCTCGGGTGCCGCCATCAGACAGTAAAGATGCTGTCAATGACGGAGGGGGCGATCATCAAGGTCAAGCCGCAGGCGATGGATACAACTGCAGCATAGAGACTCCCCTTGGCGAGCCCGACAGCGAGGCCGACAAGCAGGAAGATGATGGCGATGGACTTCCCCAGGGAGCCCTGGGCCCAGCCCGTGAGCTGGGTGTACAGTTTGTCGAAGGCCTGCACGTCCCCCGCGGAAGCTGCTTGGGCGTACAGAACAAGAAGGCCTGCGGCGATCTTGTCTTTCTTTGATCCCACGGCGGATACTAGTTGATGGAAATTGATTTTCATATGATTTTCATCTGATTTTTCGAGAAAACCGCCGACGTTCGGTTGGTTCGAGACGGTTGGCGGGGTTTTTCGTTTGCCGGCGAGAGCAAATGTACGCTTCGGCAAAAACCTTTCGCCATACGGGACATTCATTAAGCTTCAGCCCCGCTGGGGAAACCCCTCGAATTTGGGTTTTCAGAGGAAGCGGTTTTTACTCCTGCAGTCGTTTCGAGCCGATCGACTGCCGTGCAAAGGTGTCAAAACAGAGCGGGTGAGCCGCTCGGGCCCCTTCGGTGAGGGGGAGCGGAGCGGCTGAGCCGTAACCCATTCATGGGATGGCGATCGGTAGAAAAACGTAAAATTTCGGAAGAGGGCGGGCCAGGGCAGCCGCTTTGCAGGGAAAAGGTCAGAGGAATTGAGAACCGGTCCCCTTCAGGGTTAACGCGAATGGGCTACAATCGTGAAGCAAATGAAAACCCTAGGACGATGGTCGTTCCGGGATTGGAGGAAATTCTCGATGTCGCATCTTTTGCAGGCCGTTGTCGGCGCAGCAGTCGGCGACGCTCTTGGCGTGCCCTATGAAGGGAAGGAAAGGGACACCTACGTCTGCGAGAACATGCACCCCCTTGGCTGGCATGAAAAGCCCGTCGGTTTCTGGTCGGACGATACGGCCATGATTCTGGCCGAGCTCGACAGCCTTCGTGAAAGGCAGGGCTACGATGCCGAGGACGTGATGATGAAGTTCGACCGCTGGCTGCACGAGGGGGCCTACACCCCCGACGGCAAGGCCTACGGCTGGGGCCGCACGACGGCCAGGGCCGTCTCGCGCCATCGCAGCGGCACGCCCGCCGACATCTGCGGCGGCGGCGACATTCTCGACAACGGCGCAGGCGCACTCATGCGCATGCTTCCCTATGCGCTTCTCAACAGCCCCGACCGCCTCGAGATCGTCGATGCGGCTGGTTCGCTCACGCACAGCCACCAGATCAGCATCGTCATCTGCCGTCTCTACTCGTGCTACGTCGACGAGCTCCTTCAGGGGCACAAGCCCGCCGAGGCGCTTGAAGCGCTCATTGAGAACCACTTCGTCGAGATTCCGGACTACTACCTCCCGAAGCTGCAGCTCATGCCGCACCTCTCGCGCGTCTCCGTGCCGAACTCCGGCTTCGTCTCCGACGTCTTCATGGCGTCCCTCTGGTGCCTCATCAACTCCGACAACTACGTCGATGCCGTCCTCAAGGCCGTCAATCTGGGCGGTGACGCCGACACGATCGGTGCGGTTACCGGCGGCCTTGCCGGCATCATCTACGGCCAAGACGGCGACAACGGCATTCCCGTCTGCTGGTCTCATGCGCTTTCCCGCATCGACTACATTGAAGAGCTCTGCACGGCCTGCGATGGCATGATGCGCTGACGACCGTGCATTTTGCGCTCCATTCGACACTCAAGAGGACTGCCTGCAGGCGGTCCATTTTTTTTTAGCTTGATCCTTGATCTCGAGGGTGATTTCAGGAAGGCTTGATTTGAATCAAGAAATCGAAGTCTCGTCGATGCTCCTGATGAAATCCGGAAGTGAACATCGCCTTAAGGCCTCTGTCTTTCAGGCGTTGACGGCGATCACGTTCTATTGAAGCGGCAGAGATCTTCACCCTGATAAATTGATTTCAAAAGGCGAAAACCGCCTTGGATGCGCCTTGAGACGACATTTCCGTCATTTGCTCGGGTTGAAAACTTTTGATCTGCATGGCACGATGTTCGCGTCGCAACCGCTCAGGCGTTTCGACATTTCTTCGCAATAACACAAGCTACAGAAATGACACCATACATAAAAAACATGACCCTCAGGAAACCTGTCGTCGACGAGCAATGGCTTTCACTCAACCGAACCATCCATCAGGTTGCGCCACTCTGCAGGAATCCCGAACACCTTGAAAACGCCGCCCGCGTCCTTCAGGCCGAGGGCGGTCTTGAGGCGCTGGCCCGCCTGATCACCACCGAACAGACGGCGTTCCTCGTTCTTGCGATGCTGGAGAAGTGCGGAGCCTTTCAGCGTACGGCCGTCATCAACGGCGGTCCGTGCGTCAGGATCTCGGCCGGGGTGTCGGCCGACGCACCCAGGAAGGCGGGTGTCGAGCTCACGCGTCAACAGATGATGAAGATTCGCTTCTCGATTTCGATTTCACCTGAAATGCGCAGCATGTGCTATGACGGCAAAATACCGTATCCGGACGGCACGATCTTTGAAAAGGATTCCACCGGATATTTCCACACAAAGGGCTGTCGCAGAACCAAGCCCTGAAGGATTCGTCTCCCGCGGCCTGGTCATCACCGCTGAAGGATGAGGTCGAGGAGACAACAGAACGTACCGGAGTGACTTGCTCCGGTTCGTATCGTCCGGGATTAGGGCCCCGGAACGATTTTGCATAGGCGAAAACAGAATGCCCGCTGTCCGAACGGAGAGCGGGCATTTTGTTCTTTGACGCGGGCAGACGTCAAATGGCGGGCTTGAGTCCCGTAATATGATCGATGATCGTTTCGATGGGGATTTCCAGGGCCGCCGCGGTCTTTTCCATCGTTCTGTAGAGGAGCGAGGTCGTCTCGCCGGCCAGCATGGTGTCGGCCGTGAAGGAGTGCACGCCGCTCTTGTGAATGAACTCGGACTTCGTGAGCTTCTTGCGCTCCATCATGGCAATGACAAGCTCGCAGAAGCGCTTCGCACGCTCGGCCTCGGAGGCGGTGGTGCTCTTCGAGGTGTCGTATCTGAAGATGAATTCCTCGGGATCGATGCGAAGCGCCAGGGCAGCCGTGATCTTGAGGTCGGGATCGAGTGGGAATCTGCCGACCAGGAGCCTGTAGGCGTTCTCGACGGAGCAGTTGGTCATGGCGATCCAGTCCCTGAAGCAAAGGCCCCGCTTCTGGAGCTCGGAGAGCACGATGGGCGTCCTGGCCTTCGTGCCCACGAGACTGGTGGCATGTTCACGGATGGCGTCTTCGTCGACGTCAAAACCCTGTGCAAGGGCTGCAACAAAGGCGTCGGAGGGCTTTCTCGGGGGATACATGAGCTGATCAAGAGGAATGCCCGTCATCTCAGAGAATTCGGTCATCGGAATGGACCTGTAGGTCAGGGTGTTCTTGATCATCATGGCGAGCAGGGCGGTCTCGCCCTTGGGCATCATGCCGATGACGTACTTCGTGCGAACCTTGCCCTGGCAGCGCACGCGCGTGTAGAGGTCGCGAAGCACCGCATAAGGAACGCGGAGCTCGGCTGCGAACTTCTGGATGCTCTGGGCCTTGATGGGCTTGCCGGGGAGGTTCAGATGGGTGAGAACCGTGGGGAGCGCAATGCCCGTGTTTTCCGCGATGGTCTTCGGATCGAGACCGAGCGCGGCCATGCGTTCCTGAAGATAAAGGTTGAATTCGTCAGGCTTCTCACCGGTGGGCTTGTAGGTGGTCATGTGAATCTCCATGAGGGTCGGCGTGCGCCGGCACGCGCTGCGCGGATTCATGTCGCGCATGAACCTGCCGACGACGTCGCGTCGCCGGAAGGTCGCTGGTCTATTTCTTTGTAATGGACCGGCTCAATCAGGATCGAGCCGGTCGGGTCACGTGTTCTGACGCGCTCATTTCCTCTGCGCGGCCTCGGCTTCGGCCTTCTGCTTGTCGGCGAGGCGGGGCTTCTGCTTGCGGTTGGCGACGATCTTGTCCCAGAGGCAGTTGGGCGCAATGCGCATGGCCTTCGCGAGAAGGCCCATCTGCCAGGGAATCGTGCGGTAGGAGGCGTCGCTGTCGATGGTCTTGACGGCGCGCTCGGCGAATTCGTCGGGCGTGAGCACGAAGGGCATCTTGTAGGGATTGGCGCTCGTGAGCGGCGTCCTCACAAAGCCCGGACTGATCGTCTGGACCTTGATGCCCGTCTTCCTGAGGCCGACACGCAGGCTTTCGTTGTAGGTGATGACGGCGGACTTGGACGCGCCGTAGGCTTCACTGCCGGGAAGGCCGCGAATGCCCGAGACCGAGGCGATGCCCACGAGCTTGCCGCGGCCGCGCTGCGTCATCGGCTCGATGAAGCCGTGGAAGGTGTAGGCCATCGCGAAGACGTTCGTTCTGTAGATGGCTTCCATCACCTCAAGGTCCTCGTAGAACTCGGTCTTGCAGCCGATGGAAATGCCCGCGTTGGCGATCACGATGTCAGCGCCGCCGGAAAGGGCCTCGAACTTCTGTGCGGCCGCTATGATCTCATCCTTCTTCGTCACGTCGGCGGGAATCGCGTGGTAGCGAGACTTGTCGCCGGGAAGCGTGTCGATGAGGGCCTGCAGCTTTTCGGGATTGCGGGCGACGAGCCCGAGGACGTCGCCTCGCTGCGCATACTGGCGGGCAAGTGCCGCGCCGATGCCGCTGGAAGCGCCGGTGATGAAGACGTTGGACATGTTCCTGATCTTGCTTAAATAACGAATGAGCTCAAGTGTACACGAGAGAAAGGCAAAAAACGCAGAAAACGCCCGAATCCGTGGAAAAGTGTGACGGCGGGCAAAAATTGCAGCCGGTCAGGATGAAATCCGGACGCTCAGTCGTCTTCGACCGTCTTCATGCGCCCGCATCGTTTGGCACGAATTCAAATCGGGTGACGTCAAAGAGTCCCTTCGTCGTGAGCTTGAGATGCGGAATCACGGGGAGCGCCAGAAAGGAGAGCGTCATGAAGGCGTCGCTGTCCTTCGAAATGCCGTAGTGCCCGTGGGCGAGCTTCGTGAGCCGCCTGATGGCCGCCGCCGTCTCTTCGGGCGTTCTGACGCTCATGAAGCCCGCGACGGGAAGCGGCAGCGCGTCGAGCACCTTGCCCTTCGAGACCATGACAATGCTGCCCTGCATTTCCACAATCTTTTGCACGGCAAGCGCCATGTCCTCTTCGTCGTCACCCGCCACAACGATGTTGTGGGAGTCGTGGGAAACCGACGTGGCGATTGCGCCGCCTCTGAGTCCGTAGGCGGGATCAAGAAGACACGTGCCGAGGCAGCCCGTGCGCCTGTGGCGTTCGACGACCGCAAGCTTCACGCACCCCGGATTGTCGGAGAGCCTCACCGTACCGTCGCGAAGTGTCTTCACCGCAACAATCTTCTCCTCCGTGATGAGGCTGTGAGGCAGAAGGCCGATCATCCTGGCTTTCTCGGACGGGGCTTTGAAGTCGAAGGATTCGGCCGTCACGGGCGAAATCCTCACCGTGTCCGCGAGAAATCCGGGCTTCTGCTTCGGCGCATCGATGACAAGGCTTCCGTTGCGCGCGACGAGCCGGCCCTTCGTCCGGACGGCGAGCGGCCTGAAGTCCTCAAGGTTGTCGACAAGCAGCAGGTCGGCTCTGCGTCCGGGCTCAATCGCGCCGCGGTCCTGAAGACCATAGCATTCGGCGGTATTGAGCGTTGCCATCCTCATGGCGTCAACGGGACGGATGCCCGCCTCAACGGCCATCGCCAGCATGCCGTTGATGTGACCGCGCTCGAGCGTGTCGACGGCGTGCCTGTCGTCGGTGCAGAAGCTGCAGCGCCGCGAGAGGTCGGCAGTGAGGTTCTCGATCAAGGGCAGAAGGTTTCTCGCGAGCGAGCCTTCCCTGATCGAGACGTACATGCCAAGCGAGATGCGTTCCCTGAGCTCCGCAGTCGTCGTGCATTCATGGTCCGTGCGGATGCCTGCTCGGGCATAGGCTTCGAGATCCGCGCCCGTGCAGAGCGGCGCGTGGCCGTCGACGGGCTTGCCGAGTTTTACGGCAGCCGCGACCTTGCTGCAGGCCTCGGGATCGCCATTGACGATGCTGGGCACGTTCATCATTTCGCCAAGATCTAAGGCGAATGTCCTCTGCAAAAGGAGAAAACGTGCATCGGCAAGCTTTCGTCATGGGCAAGGCGGCGGGCGAGGGCGGTGCGGCAATCGGATCGGCTTCAACGGCGCTCGTCCCATGGGACTACAATACGGAATCCTTTTCCAACCACAAGAACCCGACTGACATCCAATTATGAAAGACAGAATCGGCACTGCTCTCTGGGTGGCCGGCGCGATCATCTGCGCTTGGGCCCTCTCGGTCTCCCTCTCGATGATGTTCGACTTTACGATCGAGGAGGCCCGTCAGAACTTCCGTCAGGGCTCCTTCATCTTCGGCGCAGCCGTGGTCTTCGCCTTCGTCTTCCGCTCGAAGGTCAGGACCTGGGGCGCTTTCGAGAAGTTCCTCATCTACGCGCTCGTGCCCGTCGCGGGCATCCTGCTCTCTGCCTACGGCTGGTGCCAGCAGTTCGCGCCCGAACTCGTCGCGAGCCTCGGAGCCTGATCCCGAGTTCCGCCCGTTCACGACTCCCCAAAAGGCCGTTTCGCCGTCATCGCGAAGCGGCCTTTTTGCCGGCCGAAAAACCGTGTTTTGGCATAGAAATTTTTATCCTTGTGGGACTGTTTAGTCTGTTAAGAACCCACAAGTCCTCCGGAGAACTGGAGAGGGCGGGCAAATGCAACCAAATCCTTCAGATTGTTCGCCTTTTCACGACAATCGGGTCGAAACACCGCTCCTGCAGAAGTCTTCAGGACTCGAGAATCAGTCTCATGACGCTTGGGAGAAACCTAAAGACGACAACCAAACGCCGTGCTCAATCATCGGAGAAAAGGTTAATTTTGGGAAAAACCCTTGATCAGGCGCAAGATTTTTTTTCGTTATGGGCCCATCTCAGGTGTTTGTCGTAGACAGCAGGGGGCGGCGCGACTGTATCATATACGCGAAATTTAACACGGCCTGACGGTCCCTCGGATTCGAGACTGTCGCACCTGTCGGGGATACGCACAATACACCTCAAAGGCAGGAACGACAGGGCCTTGCGTCAAGGGGCCGCCGCTGAAGGCCGAACCTCAAGTCAAAAATAAACAGAGAGAAACTGATGATCAGAATGAATTCGCACAAGACGGTCCTCATGCCCAAGTCCCTCGAAGATAACCAGGTTCAGTTGGACAACATCTGCAAGGCCTTCAACAATGGATCCGCCTCCGATGCCGCTGCGAGCATCGGCGAGCTCTTCCGCTGCCGCGGCATGAGCCAGGTGTCCATGGCGAGCGGCATCGGCCGCGCGGTCCTCTACAGGTCCTTCGGCAAGTCCGGCAATCCGACGCTTCAGGTGCTGCTCGACTCGCTGCGTGCAGTCGGCCTCACGCTCGTCGTGGCCGAAGCAAAGGACAAGTAAACGAGAACCGGTCCAAACAATCAGGAGCCGTCGGAACGCAAGTGTCCGGCGGCTCTTTTCCTATGCGTGTCTCGTTTCCAGCATGACCTTTGGAGGGATTTTGCCGTGTAAAGACGGCCCGTGAAGGAGGGCGGGGTCAAGAGGCGTTCACTCGTGACGCAAAAGTGCTATCAAATAGGGGGTATATGTCGATTTTTCCTCCCGAAGGTCCGATTCTTTCTATAAGATAAGGGGCACAAGGGTGTTATTCGACGCCTCCCTTTCGTTCCGACCGTTTCGGCGGACCCTGCGTTGAGGAGCACCTCTGAGGAGGACCAAAAAATGAAGATTCTTATTCCCATCGACGCGTCCGAACGCAGCAAGAACGCCGCCTTCTGGGCGACGGGCAATCCTGCTCTCTTCGGCAAGGATCCCGAGATCCACATCTTCTACGCCCAGGAGCCCGCTTCGGACCGCATCCGCTTTGCGACGGACCCTGAAACCCTTGACGAGTTCTACCGCGAGGAGGCGAAGACCGTCTTCGACTCCATCATCGACCGGTGCGGCACGCTTCCCGCCAGCGTGACGCTCGACTACGGTGTCGGCTCTCCCGTCCAGACCATTGTTTCCGCCGGCGACAAGCTTTCGGCCGATATGGTCGTGATGGGCACGCACGGCAAGGGCCCGCTTGACAGCCTGCTCTTCGGCTCCGTCTCGAACGACGTCGTGGCGCACTCTCATCGTCCCATTCTGCTCATCCGCGAGCGCATGCCGACTTCCGAGTCCCTGAAGCGCATCGCGATCTGCCTTGACGAGTCCGACCAGTCGCTTCGCGTCCAGGGCTTCTTCACGGAGCATGTTGACCTCTTCGAACAGGGCACGTCCTTCACGCTGATCCACGTTCAGAAGAGCGTTGAGGACGAACAGGCCAACGGCTTTGCCGAAACGGGCACGATCGCCAACGAGGTCGAGTCCATTCTCACGCGCGCCGGCATGAACGTCTCGACCAAGACGCTCTACGGCGACGTGGGCGACGTCATCGCCGAACACGCCGAGGAAGAGAACTACGACATGATCGTCATGGGCTCCTACGGCTACAGTTCCGTCTCTGCCACGCTGCTCGGCTCCGTCACGATGACGGTTGCGAGCGAGTGCGACGTGCCGCTTCTGATCGTCCGCTGACAAGATCATCCCCTCTCTTGAGGGCACAGACGACAAGACCGTCCTGCATCACGCCGGGCGGTCTTTCTTTTGGGCGGGTTCTTTGTCGAAGTGATGCGCGGTCCGGAAATCGCGAAGCTTGTCGATGATGAGAGGGAAGGGTAAGGCGAAAGAAAACGGCGGACATGAAAAAGGCCGGGGGCTCCTTTCGGAGCCCGCCGGCCCTTGCTTCAGGATGACTCAGTGCAGAGGATCAGGTCCGAGCACTGAAGGATCCGGTTAGAAGCGGTGCGTCAGACCGAGGTAGGCCTGGGTCGTCTTGTCGGAGCCTTCATCGTCATACTTGACCTGAGCGAAGCCGGCACCCGTGTAGACGGACGTGCGCTTGGAGAGGTAGTACTCGTACTTGGCACCGAAGGCGTAGCTCTTGGCGTCACCGTCACCATCATCGAATTCGACGGTGAAGTCCGTGAAGTAGGCCGCAACCGTCAGGTCGCCGCCTGCAACCGGGACGATCGTGCCGAGGTGAACGCCGTAGCCCTTGACGCCGCTGGCAGGTTCGCCGTCGATTTCGGCGGCAAGGTCTTCAGAAATGGCGGTGAGCTGACCGGCCTTGATGCCCTTGAAGTACTGGCCCATGACGAAGGTCTTGGCGAAGCCGCAGTCGTAGTTGCCGCCGAGGTAGACGATCTGGCCGTCATCGTGTTCAGCAGCGCCGAAGGACTTGTAGTTCTCGAATTCGTAGGCGAGGACCGTCTGGAGAGCGCCGAAGTCGCCGGTAAGAGCGGCGGAGCTGTAGCGGTTCACGGCAGAGGAGCCTTCACGACCGTTGTCCTTGTTAGTGGAGTCTTCGTTGAAGGAGTACTGGACCGTAGCCTGGAGACCGGCGAACTTCGGGGTCTGGTACGTGACCATGTTGTCGTAGCGGTCGGACGTGGCGAAGCCGAAGACGTTGTTGTCGCCGCCGTCGAAGGCATCAGCCGTGGCGAGGACGAGGTCATACGTGCCGGCACCCGAGCCAACGCCGCCCATGCGGCCCATGGAGAGCGTACCGAAGTCGGAGTAGAGGGAGACGGAAGCTTCGCGGTCGAAGATGCGCTTTTCGGACTTGAGTGCGCCGGAATCGGACTGGAAGCCGTTTTCAAGCTTGAAGCCGACCTTGAGGCCGTTGCCGAGTTCTTCCGTGCCCTTCAGGCCGAAGCGGGAGGCGGAGGAGACGCCGGAGTCCATGGCGAAGTTGTTGACGTCAGCCTTGGAGTCGTCAGCAAAGGTCTGGTGCGTGTAGATGAGGCCCGTGTCGACGACGCCGAAGAGGGTCACGTCAGCAGCGGAGGCATAGCCGGCGGCAACGCCGAGAACGGCGAGCGGGCGAGAGACTTCTTGAACATTTGTGTATTTCTCCAATTTCCTCCGTTTCCGGAGGATCGAGGGGTTTGAATTGATCGCAACGCAAATCTAGTGCCGATGCGGGCGGTACGCAAACCCATCTCAACAACGTTCGGGCAAATGAAAGCGAACGTCCACGAGCGACGCAGGGCATTTCGGAAATACCTCGACGGATCCGGACGAAATGAGCGCTCCCCTTGATGCGCAAGGGTTTGCCGCCTTCTTTTAGCGAAGGAAGGGTATTCCCGAGGGGCGGCAAAAGGGGCCTTCAAAAAGGGACGATCCTGACGTCCGGCGCGGTTGTAAAAATATGTATTTCGTGTGCGGAGTGTTGCGAATTAGCAACAACCGGCCCGGGGGCCGGACGTTCAAGAGCGGGGTAGGGTGCCTTGTGAAGCGCTCTCCTGCAGTTGTTTATAATTGACACCCTGCCGTACATCCGCATAGAGGATGAGCCTCAATGAGTGTCGGTCGGCGCAAAGGAAACGGGCGACTCCTCCCTGGGAGCCGCCCGTCCTGTTTTTCAACCCTGAATCCCGGTCCGCGGAACCGATCTTTCCCATGCGGACCGAAAGATCAATGCGTGAGCCTCATCAGAAGCAGTGCGTGAGGCCGAGGTAGGCCTGGTAGCCCTCTTCCTTGTAGACGTCGTCGGCGGAGTAGTCGAGCTTGGCCTTGTACCAGCCCGTGCCGCCATAGACGGAGGTGCGCTTGGAGAGCGGGTATTCGTACTTGAGGGCGACGCCGTAGTACTTGCCGTCGACGTCATCGGCGTCGTACTTGGCCGTGGAGTCGACGTAGTAGAGGCCGCCCGTGAAGTCGCCGCCCGCGACGGGGACGATCGTGCCGACGTGAGCGCCGTAGCCCTTGACGCCTTCACCGTCAACAGGGGCACCTTCGAAGGCGTCGGCGGCGAACGGATTTTCAGCGAGGCCCTTGAAGTACTGGCCCATCACGAAGACCTTGGCGACTTCGAAGTCGTAGTTGCCGCCGAGGTAGACGACCTGACCGTCTTCGGTGTTTTTCTGAGCCTCGCCACCGAAGGAGGCGTAGTTCTGGGTTTCATAGGCGAGCACGCCCTGGAAAGCGCCGAGTTCAGCGGTCAGCGCGAGGCCGAGATAGCGGTTGACCTGGGAGGAGTTTTCGCGATTCGTGTTGTCGACGCTGCTTTCGTTGAGCGAGTACTGGACCGTGGCCTGAAAGCCGGAGAAGCTCGGTGTCTGGTAGGTGACCATGTTGTCGTAGCGGTCGGACGTGGCGAAGCCGAAGACGTCGCCGTCACCGCCGTCGAAGGCGTCGCCGATGGCGAAGGCGGCGTCAAAGTCGCCGGCGGCGGAACCGATCGCACCCATGCGGCCGAAGGAGAGCTTGCCGAAGTCGCCGGAGAGCGTCAGGGAGGACTCGCGGTTGAAGAGGCGGTCGTCGCCGAAGCTGCCGTCGTCGGCGTTGAAGCCGTTTTCAAGCTTGAAGCTCACGGTCATGCCGTTGCCAAGATCTTCGGAACCCTTGATGCCGAAGCGGGACGTGGAGGAGATGCCGCTCTCAAGAGCGAAGGAGTCGGTCTTCTTCGAAACGCCGTCGGCTTCGACCTTGGAGTGCTTGTAGAGCAGGCCGTTATCGACGATGCCGTAAAGCGTGACTTCGGAGGCGGAGGCAAGGCCCGCGGAAAGGCTGAGAACCGCAAGGGCGGCCATGGACTTCTTGAACATGAGAAATGCTCCTGATGGTTTGCGCGCTCCCGAAGGCGGGAGCAGCTGGAAATGTCGGATGAAACTCTAATGCGAGTCATTCTCATTACGCAAGCGTCATCACGAACCGCGGAGAAGTGCTTCCAATGACTTTCCGATCGAATCGAACTGTCGTTCGCAAACGACAATGCGACTCACTCTCATTGCAGGAGAAGGCTTGCCGACAATCGTTCTCATTGAAAACGGCAATGATGTGGACGCGTGACAGGGGGATCGGGACGCGTTCCGAATACCGCAAACATGGTATTTGCGAGAGCCTTTTTCGTTGCAAACGCGCCACACGCTGGCGCTTCAGGAGGGCTGCCAATGGCGGCGCTTGAGCTCAAAGCGCCTCTCGGGACGGGGGTTATGCGCCCTGCGCCCCGAGGGAAATTTCTTCTGACGGGAAATGGCGAATTTTCAGGTTCCCTTTGACAAGACGGGGTGGGGCGGTGCATCATGAAGGGGCTTAACAGCTGCATCGTGCATGCTGCAGACTCCGGTCAAGCAAGCACAATCTCCGCCGCCTCTTCATCCGAAGAAGGCGCGCGTCACATCTTCAACCCCACGAGGGCGTTTGCCCTCGGGGCCCTGCACATGCGGGGTACGTGGGGTCGGGCGTCCTCGTTTTCTTTTTCAAAGGAAACAAAATGACTCCCGACAACAATCTCTCCCATCTCACTCCCGCAACCCGCACGGTCCCGGCCTCCGTCTTCGGCGAACATCTCGCCGGCGAACGCGACTGCCTGGGCTACCAAGTCGAAACGCTTCCTGCTTTCGCCCGCACCCGCATCCCCGTCCTGAACCCGTGCCACTTCTTCAACGAGGCGCACTACCGCACGCTCGCCGCGTGGTGGACCCTCGCTCGTCGTGAACCGATCTACGTGTCGGGTCCGTCGGGCTCCGGCAAGACCAGCACGGCCATGCAGTTCTGCGCCCGCCTCGGCATTCCCGTGGTGAGCGTCACTGCACGCGCCCGCATGGACCGCCGAGAGCTTCTCGGTCACTGGGCCCTTCAGGGCGGTGAGACCCGCTGGATCGACGGTCCTGCGCTTCTCGCCTGGAAGCACGGCTGGACGCTTCTCATCAATGAATTCAGCGCAGCACCCGCAGACATGTGGGTGAGCTGCAACGACATTCTTGAGGGGCTTCCGCTCGACAACGGCGCAACCGGCGAACTCATCGTTCCGCATCCCATGACCCGCGTGATCGTCACCGACAACACGCGCGGCCATTCGAGCGAGATTGACGAAGGGTTCTTCGGTCGTCAGATCCAGGACAGGTCGGTCATCGACCGCTTCTGGCACATGCGCATGGAAGGTCTCGGTGAAGCCGAGGAAGCCTCCCTGCTTGCAGCGACGGCCGATCAGGACTGGCTCGCCGAGTTCGAGCCCGAGGTCCTCGACAGGCTCTTCAAGGCGCTCGCGCGTCTTGGAGCCGACAGCAGGGCCGCGGCTCAGGCTCAGGCCATCGGCTTCGAGTCCAGAGCCGTCCCGCTCAGCTTCCGCGTCCTCTCGAGAATGCGGAACATGATGCTCGATGCCGCAAGGATGCCCGCAGCTTCCGACGATGATCCTCTTCGCAGGATCATCAGGACCAGTCTGACCGAAGCCCTCGACTCCACCGCTCGCGAAGCGGCGGAGACGCTGGCGGTCACGGCGATCGGCAACCTCATTCACGAGATGAGGGTGTCACGGGCCAGAATGGTCCTCAAGAACGCCACGGGCTCTGCGCTCAAGGCAGCGTCCGTCTGACAATCGTCGGAAGGACCTTTTCATCAACCCCGAGGGGATGCTTCATCCCTCTCGGGGACGGACGTCTCCTCATTCATTTGAGAGACGACCGTCATGAAAAGCAGTCTTGACATGCGCGGGAATCAGGCCCCCGCTGCGGTTGCAGTGCAACATCCGTTCAACATCCTTTCCGAAGGAGGCGAACGATGCGCACCGTAATCGTGGAAGACGTCGAAACCGCCGAAGCGAAAAAGCAGAGGCTCGCCACCACCGCCGTGGATGCAGCGCTCGAGATCCTCCGCACGGAGGCCTCGGGCCTCGTCATCGAGGCTGCAGCGCCCCTGGTCTTCCAGGGACTCTGCCGCCGCGACAACATCCGCGTCGAGTTTACGCAGACCCCGATGACGAACGGGCGCGTGATCTGGCTCGGTCCCATCGACCTCGGCCACAAGCTCGCGTCCATCTACGTCTACGGACACGGATGCCACGAACGTCATCACGTGATGTACACCAACTTCGCGGCGATGAAGGGGATCGGCGATCCCGGCGTTCGCGACCTCGCGAACGTCTTCGAGGACATCCGCGTGGACCAGCTCGGTGCTGCGGACTACGAAGGCTACCTGCTCTGGCGACTCGTGCTCTTCAAGGCGCACGAGGCGACGGGGACGGCCAGCTGGAGCAATCCGAACGACCTTGAACCTGCACACCTCTTCGCAATGATGCTGCTCACGACCCTCGAATTCGAGGTGCTCGGGATCGACATGTTCGAGGAGATCTCCGCGAACCTTCGCGGGGAGTGCGACCGGCTCTTCGGACCAAGGCCCATGGCCCGCGTCCTGAAGATCGTGCGCGCAGCCTTTCCGCTCGACTCCACGGAGGCGGCGGTGGAGCTCGCGCACAAGGTCATGCGGTGCATCCGCGCCGAGAAGAACAAGGCGCTCAAGGCTGTCGAGGAAGCGGCAGGCAAAGGCTCTACGGACAACTTCGAGTTCCGTCAGGGCGAAGGCCAGTCGCTTCTCTTCGACGACGACGGCGCGGTGACCCCCGAGGGTGATCCGCGTCTGATGCACCCCGAGCTTGAGGCGATCAACCGAAGCGCCCGATGCCTCTCGGTCATTTCCGACAAACGGCAGTGGCCCGATCGCGAGCCCGAGGAGGAAAGCTTCCGCAAGCTCATCGGCAACGGTGAATCCAGCAACGGCGATCCGACCTTCGCTTCGCCCGAGCGTCACTTCGCCGATGACCGCGAGTATCCGACGCTGCAGCCCGAGAAGGCGGCGCTGAACCGCCGTCTCTTCTACAGGGCGCTCGCCAACAGCGCATCGCTCAGAAGGCTCCTTCAGAGCGCGCTCATCCACCCGCAGTCGAACCCCGACAGGCTCGACGAACGTGGAGAGGAGCTCGACGGAGATGCGCTTGCGCTCGCCTCCACGGGTGAAACGGCGGTCTTCCGCCGCGAGCTCGTGCGTCCGGGTCGCGAAGCGGTCGTCGAGATCATTCTCGACGCTTCGGGTTCCATGGAAGGCGAGGCGATCACGCTTGCCAAGGTCGCCTGCATCCGCCTCCTTGAGGCGCTCCGTGCGGTGACCGGCGTGAAGGCATCCCTGACGATCTTTCCCGGCCCGAACCGTCGCAGCGTCACCTGCGCGGCGGACTTCAACACGCCGGTGAGCCGTGCGCTCAAGCACGTCGACTTCCTTCCGGGGTTCGGTGCGACGCCGATCCTTCAGGCGCTCTTTCACTCTGCGATCGTTCTCGATCAAAGACCGGAGCCCGCGAAGATCGTCTTCGTCATCACCGACGGCTGGTTCCCCAAGGGGCCGGTCGACAACCTCGTCAAGGCACTGGAAGACCGCGGCATCGCCGTCGCAATGGTCGGCATCGGCAGGCACAGCACCCCAAAGGGGAGCATCATCGCCAAGGCCGAAAAGATCGCCGACCTTCCGCGGGCCGTTGCAAAGGTCCTTTCGGGCCTTGCGGGCAAGCTCCGCGGGATCGCCGCATAGGCGAAACCCAAGGGGCATCTGAAGGCACGCGTCTTCGACTTTTCGACACGACCGGGATCGACGGAGGACTTCTCCTCCGTCGTCCGGCCGCCGTCGATTCTTCAATCATCTCCCTTCGCTTCAGGCTCCCTGCCTGAGGCCGCAGTGCGGCGTCCTCTTCGCGCCCGTTCCGTCTCCCGCCCATCATTCTCCGCATCATCCTCACACGAAGAGGCCGGCGCACTGCGAACCTGTTTCACCCATTTCACCCCGCACCCAGCCTTGCGTCCTTCCTCTCTCCAATCTCCCATGCAGCCCACAGAAACACGATTCCTCACGCGCGCCTCCGCAGGCCCCGAGCAGTGGCAGAGCGCCGTCTCGGGGTACGCGTCCGACCCGATCCGAAGGCCTGTGCCGCTCTCGGACACGAATCCTGACGACTGTCTTGTCGCGCATCCCGCCGACGGGCGTCTGCGCACGATCCTCGCGCCTGAGGATCCCGTCCGCATGCTCCTTCGTCACAGGGCCGCCGTCGAGCAGCTGAGGATGGCCGTGGGATCACGCAAGCTTTTCGAAGCGCACCTCATGCCCGCCATGGCGGGCTGGGCCGCGATGGTCCAGGGACTTCCTCGAGACGAAAGGGGTCTCTGGTCGGGGTCGGACGGCCTCTTCGAAGCAGGCCTCATGTTTGCAAGAGGCGCGATCAATGCGGTCGACGCACGCGTGATCGGTCCCGAACTCGCGCCGGGCATTCGTGACGACTGGACGCTTCGGCTTCGAATCGCCTCCGCACTCGCCGGTCTCATGAGCGACAGCCGCAAGCTCGCCGCACTGAAGCTCGAGGCGGGAAGCGAGGATCCTGCCACGGGCACCTTCACCGTCACGAGCCGCTTCAATCCTTCGGAAGAAACGGCACTGTCGTTTTGCGTGCACGAGATCGGGCGCGTAATGAGGCTCGAGCGCCACACGGCGCGTGAATCTGCGGGAAGACTCCCAACGCTCAACGCCGACGTCCTTCGTCTCGTCGTCCCTCGTGAAACCCTGATGTGGCTCGGCGTCATCGAGCGCCCCGACGGCGAGACCGTTCTCACGGCCCTCAAGGCCGCCGTCACCTATGCGGCCGGTCAGACGGAGGCCGAACGCCTGATTGCTGAAGCCGCAGCCCGCGGTCGCGAATGGGCGATCAACCGTCGCGCGGCCGAGGCCGCAAGACGAGAGGGCAAAAGTCCGCTTCTTCGCGGCTTTGCATCCGTCTATCGTGCCGAATTCAGCCAGAGGCTCTACGACGGACACTGGCGTCTCAACCGCGGAGACTCGCCCGTCGTGTGGGCCGACGACGGCCTCGCACTTCGCTGGCCCGAGGGCTTCACCGCCATTGCAGCCACCGCCGACGACAAGTGGCTCTTTCGAGACGTCCCCGACGAACCCGACGTTGCGGCCGAAATCCTCGTTGCCGACGGATTCGCGATGGCCGATGAAGCGGGCAATCCGCTCTGGCTCACGGACTCGGACTGCATGGCGGGCGAGGGCGCGTGGCTGCGCCTCACCGACTGCGACATGCTGGTTGCGAACGCCCGCCGAGCGGCGGACGCCGCAGGCGAATCCCTTCCCATGCGCTTTCCCGCACTCTTTGAAAAGCGTCCGTCGTCAAGCGCCAGGTCGGGCGGCACGGTGGCAAGACAGTGCTGGGCATTGTCCGTCCCCTCTGAGCTCGAAGCTTCCGACAAGGCAGCGGCGCTTGCAAGGGCGCTCGAGGCCGTGAACACCCAGGACGACGCCGTCATGCTCGTGCATCCCGAAGGCGTCTTCGTCCCCGAGAGCCTTCTCCCCGACGGATGGATCGAGGATCCGGCCGAAGCGGGGATCCTCCTGAGAGTCAAGGCCATGCCTTTTGCCGAAGGCGTACGACACATGAGGGCCTCGCCCATTCGCCGCGTGCGGATGACGGGATCCTCCGCCTCTCGGGCCGCCCGATACGACCCCGGCCACAGGGGCGCAAAGGACGGTTCGATCGAACTCACGGGCGTCGTCATCAACCGGCATTCCGTGCGCCCCGTCGTCCGATTCGTCAATGGCGAAGGGCGCACCGTTGAAGAAACCGAAGGCCACTGGCCGCGCGTCCTCGACATGGAGGCGATCGACCGCGATCCCCCGAAGGGGACCGAAGCCTTCAGGGCGTTGCAGCGCGCCGTCGGCTGGAAGCCGAGGGAACGCGCCTCCGAGAAGGCCTGACCATAAAGGAGAACAACAGAATGAAGACAACAGAAGCCGTCACGAGCGGCGTATCCTCCTCGCGACTCACGGGCTGGCGGCCCGCATGGGAGGGCTGGAGCGCGGCTGCGGGATTTGCAGCCGCAGGCACCACCGCTGCCATGGTCCCCGGTTGGTGGGGCGCGGGTCTGGCCTCCGTCCTCGCTCTCATGGGCGTCGTGCGCACCGCCGAAGCCCTCAGGACCGCTTCCCGCCGCATTCCGCTCGCAGGCTTTGCGCCCGCCTTCATTCACGCGCGCGACCTCATCCGCATTCTTCGTGAAAAGGGCATGGACGAGAAGAAGGCTGTCGACCCCGTTAGGAAAACCGCCCGCGAGCGTCTGGTCGCGCGCTACGAAGCGGGCCGCATTGCGCTTCTCGACTCAATGCGTTTCAACGCAGGCCGTGAGGGCAGGCTCGTCAAGAACCTCTGGATCGGCCGAGGATTCGAGTGGACTCCCGCACACGCTCAGGCGCTCTATGAACTCGCCGCCACGCCCGTCAAGCCCGTAATCGTCCCGAAGCGCATCCGCAAGGCGCTCTCACTTCCGGACCCGCTCGGGGCCGGAGACATCGGAAGTCCCATCATTCACGGGATCGGTGCGACCGAAGAGGACGACATCGTGCGTCCTCTCTCGAGTCTCGGCGGCGGCACGCTCATCGTCGGCACGACTCAGGCAGGGAAGGGCGTGATGCTCACGAGCCTCGTCACCCAGGCGATCCTCCGGGGCGAGCCCGTCATCGTCATCGACCCCAAGAGCAGCAAGCGTCTTCGCAACGCCGTCTGGAAGGCGGCCGAGATTGCCGGTCGTCCCGCCCCTCTTGAATTCCATCCCGCCTTTCCCGAAACGGGCGTCAGACTCGATCCGCTCGGCGCATGGACGCGTCCCACGGAACTTGCCACCCGCATTGCGGCCGTCATGCCGCCTGACAGCGGGGCCTTCGGCAACTTCGCCTGGATGGCCGTCAACGTGGCCGTCGAAGGACTCTTCTACGTGACCGAAAGGCCGAGTCTTCTGGGGCTGCGCCGTCTTCTCGAAGGCGGCATCGATCCGCTTCTCAAGAAGGCTCTGGCCCGATCCTTCCGGGACGCAGGCATCGACGACTGGGAGGAACAGGTCGAGCGCATGGACAAGCGCAACATCTGTCCGCCCGCCGCCAATGCGAGCATCGAGCTCACAGCAGCCGTTGCCCTCTGGGAGGAGACCGTCGGGAAGAAGGACGAAGGGGACGCCAACGCCGTCGTGGGCGGCCTCATCGCCGTCTTTCGTCACAACCGTGAGCACTACGCGAAGATCACGGCCTCGCTCCAGCCCGTTCTCTCGATGCTCACGGGCGGCACGCTCGCCAAGAGCTTCTCGCCCGATCCGTTCGATCCCGACGACGAGCGTCCGATCGTGACGGTGGAGAGGGTTGTTGAAGGCGGCGACATTCTCTATCTCGGTCTTGACGCGCTTCCCGATTCGACCGTCGCAGGCGCGCTCGGCTCCATCATCCTCGCCGACCTCACGGCCTATGCCGGCAAGCGATACAACCGAGGCGAATCGGGTACCGACGTGAAGTCCGTCTCGCTCTTTGTGGACGAGACCGCCAACGTCATCAACGGTCCCATGATCGAGCTCCTCAACAAGGGTCTGGAAGCCGGCATTCGCGTCACCGCAGCCATGCAGACCGTAAGTGACCTTGCCGCAAGACTCGGGAGCGACAGCCGCGCCCGCATGGCGCTCGGCAACTTCAACAACCTGATTGCGTTGAGAAGCAAGGACCGCCTCACGCAGGAATTCATCTGCGAAACGTTCGGGAAGACCACCGTCTGGTCGACATCTGCCTCGCTCTCCTCATCGGCCGACGGCTCTCCCGTCCCGGACTTCCGTGCCTCCGTCACGCGCAGCATTCAGGGGCGGCGTGACGAAGTCGTCCCGCCCGACGTCCTTGGCCGACTGCCCAACACCGAGTTCTTCGCAAGCGTCTCGGGCGGCAGGCTCTACAAGGGGAGGATTCCGATCCTTCTCTCCGACGACTGACCGCGCCCATTCAAATCAGATTGGAACAAAAATATGAAGTACATGCTGACCGCGACAGCGCTCGTTCTCATCCTCATGGTGATGTGGCTGCCCGCCAGAACCCCGCCCGAGATCTTCGAGGAGACGGCCTTGAGAGAGGCGCTGATGCTGAGGACAGGCGAGGGGATTCCCATGCCCGAGACGGCCGCGAACCTGGCGGTTGAATATCTTGACGGGCTCGTCTGGATATCCGGCGTCCCCGACCGCTACACGCTTCGACCCTACGGCGGTGCCCCGATGACGAAGGACGAGTTTGCCGAGATCGGCAGGGCTGCCGAGCGCACCGCCCAGACCGAGTGGCTGCGTGCCATGAAGAGCCTTTTCGTGATGGCGACCCAGCGCCTTGCCGTCATGACCGCAGGTACCATCGCACTCATGCCCTTCATCCTCGCGCTTCTCGTCGACGGTTTCGTTCGTCGCCGCATCCGCGAAGCCGAGTACCACGCACCGAGCCCAACCTGGTGGACCGCCTCCCTCTCCCTGCAGCTCCTTGCGGTCTGCCTCGGGATGGTGGCCATCATGCATCCCAACTATCCGCCTCAGTGGCTTTCCGTCTTTCCCGTTGCGTTCGCCCTGGCCGCTCGCATGACGGCAGCGACCTGGCACAGGTTCATTTGAGATTTCCCTTGGAATTCCCCGTCCAATGAGATGTCTCAACATTGGGCGGGATTTCCTTTTCTGAAAACTCGGCCTCAGGCCTCCTGCTTATTCACGCCTCCATCGGCGAAGGCCTGCAGCGTGCTCGTCACGGCCGTCTTTTCTTCATTCGTCAGCACGTCCGTTCCAAAGAGATGGTGGAAGAAGAGGGCGTCGTAGGCGAGGGTGTATACCAGAGCCCTCTCGGAGCCGCAGGCCTCCTGCTTGACGCGGTCGAAGTAGCGCCTGTACCAGTCGCGCACAGGCTCCATGAACTTCCTGTTCTCTCTTGACGCCATGGCGAGCGCAACGAGCGGCGAAGAGCCGCTGTCGATTTCTCCCGACGTGAAGCCCTTGTACCACTCGGCATAACCGTACGCCACGTGGTGTGGGAGGACGCCCGTGGAAATAATCCACGGGCTTCTACCCGATTATGGAAAATTCTCGAAACAAAATACCCGGGAGGCCACGACATCAATAGTGGAAAGCACTGTGGCGCAGGCTGACCGGTCGGGCAGAATGAACATAAGGACAGGGAAAAGCCGGACACCTCGATTCGCGACGGCGTGAACAAATCATGCATCACGACACGCGCGAGGCGCACCGCCCGTCCGTTTTCCTTCCAACCATCGTCGGCGCAGCCCTTTGGCAACTGCGCTGGCCCTTGACTCGAGGTTGCAACATGCTCTTGACGGACAATGACCGAAACGCTCTCGAAGCCTGCGATGAGAACGGCGTCACGAATGTAGGACGCATCTTCGCCTTGCTCGACAACTTCGTGGAAGAGGGTGTCCAGCAGGGCCGATTCTCACGCGAAGACGCCGATGCCGATCTGGAAATCGCGCTCTGGCGCTCGTTCGCGCTTCTGCAGTGCGACGACTACGTTTCATATGCACAGGCGGTCGAAGTGCTCCAAAAGGCCGAAGCTGCGGCCGCCGGGAGCGGTGTCTGGCATTATCGCCTCGCCGCCGCGCTGACGCACGTCGGTCGACTTCAGGAAGCCTTCGACATTGCCCGTCGGGGCGTCGAAGCCGAACCCGGCTATCCCTGGGGATGGCTCCATTATGCAAAGCTTCTGGCACACTTCGGGGAGACCGAAGCAGCACTGGGCGCCGTTCAGAGAGGCCTTGAGCTCGTGCCGGGTGACGCGGAATTCCTGACGCTCGAAAAGGAGATCCGGGACGGTGCGACGCTTCCGGAAATGCTCTTTCACTACATTCGCCCGGAACATGACGAAGACCTTCAGAGCAACCGCATGGATCTCAAAGAGGTGATGGAAAAGCACCAGGCGCTCCTGTGCGTGCTCAAGGATCCGGAAGGCTTCGAGGCGGCCTGCGCGGCGTTCGAATTTGACGAAATGAAGCCCGACGAGGAGTTGCCCTATCTTTTGTCGGCCCGCATGCCGGTCGAAGGCGTCCGCGTCCCTGTGACTCTGCGCATGAACGAGGCCGGACTCTCGCACATGTCGCCGGTCTGGATCCGACATGCCCGCAGCGCCATTGCCGACACGATGAACAAGCAGGATTTGAAGGCGGGCGACATCGTCAACGTCGCTTTCGACCTTGATCGCAGCATTCATCTCATCTTCATGCCCGATCCTGCGACCGGAGAGTCACGCGAGCACCACTTCAAGCTCAATCCGGCCGTTAGCGGCCTCGGGGATCGGGAGGCGCCCGAACGCTCCGAGGATCTCCCTCCCGACGTGGTCAAAATGCTCGAGATCGTCGCCGACCTCGACGAGAAAGAGGACTATCGCGGCATCATTCGACTGCTCGAAGCCGAGCCCGACGGCGAACGCCATCCGGCGCTCACCTTTGAGCTGGCACGCGCCTGCAACAATGAAGCCGAATTCGGCGGACCCGAACTTCTTCGTGCGATCCGGCTCCTTGAGTCCGTCCGTGACAGCTACGAAGACACGCACAAGTGGCAGTTCCGCATGGGCTATGCACTCTTTTACCTCGAACGCGAGGAGGAGGCGCTGCCCTGTTTCGAGCGTGCAGAAGCGCTGCAGAAAGGCGATCAGGATTCACTAGAATTCATGCGTCTGTGCCGTTTTCAGATGGCCTTTCCTCGTTTCGCGAAACCGCTGCGGGAGCGTATCAACGAATTCTGGGACGGCATGGCGCAGAAGACGCCCGGGCTGCTGAAGCGTCTGGCCGATCCTGACGAATGCCAGGATGCGCAGCTCGAGATCACCGAGGACCTTCAGAAGGTCGTCCCGGGAGCTCTGGCTTACGTCGGAGCCATTGCCGGCCCGGTGGATCTCAACCTCTCGGCCGACGGCGACTGGCTGAGGACCTATCTTCTGCGGGCACTCATCCGACGGATGCCCGAAGAGCTGAGGTCCGACTGGCGCTTGACGCTCGGACGCCGCAGAGGGTCGATCCCGCTGCGGTTCGACATCAACGGCAGGGAGCTCCATGCCGGCAACGTCTATCTCTGGGAAGAAAAGCCGGAGGACGGGGGTGCAGACCGGTTGATCGCCTACCACGAAGCCTTCGAAACTCTCGAGGAGCCCGACTATGCCGAAGCCTTTTCGTGCGTGCAGGCGCTCCTTGACAATGCCGTGGGCGAAGCGGTGCGGATGAAGTATTACTACGATCTTCGACTCACGCGCAAGCCTGAATCAGGCGTCGGCTTCTCGGTGCAGGAATTCCAGAGCTACCTGCGCGAAACCGATCCGATGAAGCTCGTCACGACGATGGATGACTATCTCGACGAGTCGAATGAATTCGACTGGGACGGATCCGAAGAAAAGGACTGCGATTACCTGCTCGATGCCGTGCATGCCGAGCTGTCCTGTCCGGCACTTGTCCTCGCCTACTTCAACAACGCCCCCGATCTCATGCGCATGCTCGCGCAGTCGGGCGCAACGGCGGGCACCCTTTACCTAAACACCCGCGATCGGTCGCCCGAAGGTCGAAGGGTGGTTCGAGATTCGCTCAGAACCGAGCTGCAGGCAAAGGTGCCAGAAGCTTATGAGAGTGTCGGCATCGTCGACGGCAGGCGGTATGCCTATGACGTGTTACTTGCCTGGGATCTCCCCGCAGTGCTCGAGGCTGCGCGGGAATTTGCAGAAGGACGCGACGACGTGCTCGAGATCGGGTTCCACTCCCTCTGGCGCGAAGCAGGCGGCCTTTCGATCCGGAAGCCCGACGAGGACTGACAGCGCAGGCCGTGCCGAAATGCGGCCTGGCAGGTCGCACCTGCGGTATTGCGGTATGGGCATCTGGCTCCCCTCAGCAGGATGGTTCAGAGGTGCCTGCCGCGTGAATGGACGGCGGCGTCAGCCGAGCAAGTGCCCAAGCACCGCCGCTGTAGCCACGCAGGCTGCGACCGTCCAAGCGAGGCCGTACTTTCTCGAGACGAGAATGGCGACCGCCAGTGCGCAGAGGTGCGCAGGGTTGGTAGTGAAGAAGAAAGGTGCTGCGATGGAGACCATCACGCATCCGGGCGCTGCCTCAAGGAGCGCCTGAGTTCTGACGGAGAACCTGCGGTTCTTGAGGAAAAGCCAGCCGAGAAGCCTCGTCGAGTACGTCATGACGAGCATGGCGAGAATCGTGAGGAACTCCGCGAGGTTCATGCCGAAGGCAAGTTCCCGCGTCATAAATTCAGGATTGAAGAGGGACTCGATCATTTGACGCCCTCCTTTTCCTCACCCGCCTTGTGACCTTCGACACGATCTCTACCGGTCGTGAACCAGACGGCTGCAAGACCGAGAAGGGAGCCTGCAGCGACGGCCACGGGGGTCGAGAACATCAGACTCATGAGGCCCGCAGCGACGAAGCTCACGATCCACGGCAGGCACTTCTTCGCGCCCGGCCACATCCCGGAAAGGATCGCGATGAAGATCGCGGGGAAGGCCATGGCAAAGCCCCAGACCTCGAGGTCGCCGAGATCGTTGCCGATCCATGCACCGGCGGCGGCCGAGCCCCACCAGGAGGTCCAGAGGGCAATGGCGCAGCCGACATAGAAGGGAAGCGAGAAGGCATCGTCGTTCGACTTCCCGAGCCTCTTCATGCGCGTGACGTCCTGCATGGCCAGCGCCCAGGCCTCGTCACACATGAAGAAAAGCACGAAGAGCGATTCGCGCGTCGTGAGCTTGCCCATGTAAAGCGTGAGCGAAGCGGAGAGCATGATGTGACGCGAGTTGATGAGCCAGGTCGTGACCATGATCATCAGCACGGGCGGAATCGTGCTCCACAGCGCCACGGCTGCGAATTCGGAGCCGCCCGCATAGTTCGCGGCGCACATCAAGCCCGAGGTGAAGGGCGAGAGCCCGGCATGTGCCCCCGTAGCGCCGAGAATGAGGCCGACCGGAACGAAGCCCGTCATGACGGGCACGGCGGCACGAAGGCCCCTGAGGACCTCCTGAGCCGTGTCGGGTTGTGAAACGAGAGCTTGGTCTGACATCTTCAGATCAGAAGAGAGCCTGTCGTTACAGCGTGCCGAACCACGTGATGACGACGGCGTTGATCAGGTCGATGAGGAATGCGCCCACGACCGAGACGATGAGCCAGGCGCGCGGGGACGAGCCGTACTTTTCGCTGATGGCCTGCATGTTGGCAAGACCGTTGGCCGTAGCACCCATGGAGAAGCCGATGCCGCCCACGGAGAGCATGACGGCGTCGTAGGAGCGGCCGAAGGCCGTGAAGAGCACCGTCCAGGCGTAGATGAGCATCAGGATCGTCTGGCAGGCGAGGATCACGACGAGCGGAAGCGCGAGGTGCACGAGTTCGTGGAGCTTCAGGTTGTTGATGGCCATCGTGACGAAGAGGACGAGCGTGATGTCGGCCACTGCGTTGAGGCCCTTGCCTTCGACCTTGTACATCCCCGAGAAGTCGCCGACGTTGCGGATGACGGTGGCGACGATCATGGCACCGATGTAGGCGGGAAGCGTGATGTAGTGGCCGAGGTAGTTCGAGACGATAGTGCCGAGGCCCATGGCGAGCGCCGTGACGGAGACCGCCCGCATGATCTCATTCGTGAAGCTTGGCTTCTCGGATGCGTGCTGTTCCGTAATGTCGGTGTCCATGTCGTCGGGGAGGTGCAGCTCGGGTTCAGGCTGCTGGACTTCGTCGGGCGTCTTCACCTTGTAGCGGCGGATGCACCATTCGCCGAACGGGCCGCCGATGAGAAGGGCGGCGACCATGCCGAAGGTGGCGGCGGTGACGGCAACGGCGGTGCCGCCCGTGATGCCGTAGGTTTCCTCAAAATAGGGACCGAAGGCAGCGGCGGTGCCGAGGCCGCCCATCATGGAGACGGAGCCCGCGAGAATGCCGTAGTGCTTGTCAAAGCCCATGGCTTCCGCTATGGCCATGCCCATGCCGTTCTGGAGAAACACAAGTACCGTCACCGCGAGGAGGAAGCCGAGAAGGAGCCTGCCGCCGTCCTTGACGACGCGAAGGCTGGCCATCAGGCCGATGGTCGTGAAGAAGCCGAGCATGAGCACGGTCTGCAGCGTCGAGTCGATCTGAACCTTGACAATGTTGAAGTACTCGAGGAAGGAGACGACGATGGCAAAGGACATGCCGCCCACCACGGGACTCGGGATGGAATAGCGTGAAAGCACGCCGACCTTTCCCTTGAGCCAGACGCCAAAATAATAGGTGCATACTGCGAGCGCGACGGCCTGCACCTTGTCCACTGCGATGACCGGCACCGTTCCTGCTATATCTGTCATGTTTCCTTCTCTTTTTGTTGGTTGTTGTGAACGCCTGATTTTCAGGCAGACTGATGAAAAGTCTAGCAGTGCGGGAAAGCGGCTCAAGGTGCCTTCCCTAAGGCATTCGCCCAAGGGGAGTCGACATTTCTCAATCAAAGGCCAAACCCTGCAGGGTTTATCCTGACTCGGGCTCAAGGTCCGCACCAGGTCCCTTAAAATCGAACAACTGCCGTGGAAGTCGTCCGCGGAATCACAAACGTTCAACCGCTGCCGGAGTCTAAGAAATGGCACAAACCTCACGAAAGCACGCCCTGATCATCGTCGACCTGCAGAAGGATTTTCTGCCCGGGGGCGCGCTGGCGGTACCCGGCGGCGACAAGATCGTGCCCGTCATCCGTGAAGTGCTCGAAAAGAATTCCTGGGACTGCATCGTCATGACCCAGGACTGGCATCCTGCGGGTCACGTCTCCTTTGCCCGGAACCATGAAGGCAGGCACGTGCTCGACGTCATTGAACTTCCATACGGCATGCAGATGCTCTGGCCCGTTCACTGCGTTGAAGGCACCGACGGTGCTGCCATCGAGGGCGTCGACACGATGAAGGCCGACCTCGTCCTTAGAAAGGGCAGGGAACTCAACATCGACAGCTACTCCGCCTTCTGTGCGGCCGACAACGAGACGAAGACGGGGCTGGCGGGGTGTCTGCGCGAGCGCGGCATCACTGACGTCTGGGTGTGCGGCCTTGCACTTGACTACTGCGTCTCGTTCACCGCAATCGATGCAGCTCGCGAAGGGTTCGACACCCATGTCATCACCGACGCCTCCGCCGCGATCGACGCCAACGGCAGCCTTGAGAAGGCCGAAGCCGCCTGGCGACTTGCCTGCATCGACGTGTGCAGGGCCGAGGATGTGCTCGAGCCCGAGTACTGACGCAAATACAACCCATCAATCTTTAAAGGCCGCCCCTGTCTCACGACTCGGACGGCCTTTTTCTTGGTTCATCTCGGAAGTCCGTGGAACGCGGCCTTGACTTTTAAGAAAAAGTCT
>ERZ791785.134-NODE-134-length-83439-cov-15.365178_pt1 | contig 83439 bp, 80 predicted proteins | sample MGYA00509947_ERZ791785 | MGnify/ENA primary metagenome ERZ791785 (study PRJEB30046, sample SAMN00791982) | human gut metagenome | study: EMG produced TPA metagenomics assembly of the A metagenome-wide association study of gut microbiota in type 2... | reverse complement strand
TAACTATTCATCTTAAAATGCTTCAATGCCTCCACAATTGCACTCTCTTTATCTTCTGGACACTGCGGCTGCCTGCTATCTTCATTTTTAGGTAAATTAGGACTTGGAACAAGTTCCAAGTCTGTCGCGGCAGTAGTCGAATTGCCCTGCAAGCAGTCCATTCTCCTCGTTGCAACGCACAAATTCTTTCCAACCTCAATTCCACATTTTCTCTTTACCTGTGAGATATACAGATTGGATACCTTCATGCCGGCATTATGTTCCGCCACATACTTCTTTATCTCATCATATGTTGCCTTAGTCAGCTCTGCATAAGTTCAAATACGGAAATCAAAGATTTCCTGTCTTACTTATCTGCAGATGTTATATCCACATCATCAAGTTCAATCGTGACATTAATGTAATCATCCTGCTTTTGTTTCAGTTGGGACAAAAGAACAACCATCTCCACATGGCACGATACCTTCTGATTGATGTCTGGTTTTGTGCCCGTTCGCGGAAACATATCCTGTTAAAGCGGAAACATGTCCACAGCTTCTGAAATCGCGCATTCACAGCTGCACGCCGATGCAATCTGTGGCAAATTTGACATCCATATCACGGTCTTAACCATTGAAGTCTATGGGAACAAGTCAGCATAAGGTCTTTTCTACCTATACAATGTAAGGCAAGTTTATACTGCTGCCACCTGCCGCTGTCTCGACCATTGAGATAGTGAAGGCCGTTCAACTTCTACACAATCCATCCGCTCTGACCGCTGATTAGCCATACACTCGCAGGGAGTTGAGTTGCCGGATTTCACCGTCTCGACCTAGTATCCGGTCCTTATTTCTTTGTGTTTTTTTCTAATTCCAGCATATACTTATCAAAATCAGACATAAACAATCTATCCTGGATGACACGGTATTTTTCAAATTCTGTCTCAGCATGAAGCTTTGCAATTTCTGCGGACACCTTACCTGCATCCTGTAAAATACCATAGTCAAACATTTCGATGAAGCTGTTGAGCCTCTTTTCCCAGTCCTGCATCGTAAGCGGGATATGACGTAATGTCATGTTTTCAGCAAAATCCAGATATGCCGTCACCATACGATTCAGCTGCTTCATTTCATCCTGGCTCAGATAATTCTTCGCAACCGTAACATCGCTCTTCTTGATCTTTCCTTCTGGTGCATCTGCCCAAGTGGTTAATCCCATATGCTCTTTTGTATAATCAGCTCTTTCCACGATCAGCTCAGCTGCCGTATGTCCATGAACTGCGTAATGCATCTTATTCTGAACGGTCGCGTAGAATCTTCTTGTTGTTGCAGAATTTTTGTCATAGTCAATGGCTGTCGCATACAGGTCGGTGATCTTCTGATAGAACTTTCTTTCGCTGGCACGGATCTCACGGATGCGCTCTAACTGCTCATCGAAATACTTCTCCGTCAGATACGTTCCGCGTTTCAGCCGCTCATCATCCATCACCCAACCTTTGATGGTGTAATCTTTTGCAATCTGATTTACCCATTTACGGAACTGTACTGCACGCTCGGAATTGACCTTGAAGCCTACAGCAATGATCATTTGAAGGTTATAGTGCTTGGTATCGCGTGTGACCTGGCGAGAACCTTCCGTTTGAACTATTCGGAAATTCCGAATAGTTGCAGCCTCTTCCAATTCACTATCTGCGTATATTTTTTTAATATGTTCATTTATCGTCGGTAAACCAACATCATACAATGTGGCTATCATCTTCTGTGTCAGCCATATATTTTCATCCTCATAGCGCATTTCTATGCTGTCCTGCTGATCACCTACAGAGGCAACATAGGTCAGGTATTCCGCTGCGCTTGAGCGGATGGTTATCTCAGCTTTTTTCTTTGCCAAATGAAGTTCCTCCCTTTTTCTTATCACTAGATCCAGCCATTCTTCTTAAATTTCTCAATCTGAGCCAATTCTTCCTCAGAAGGTTCTTCTGCCTTCCCCTCACTAGCCGGAACGTCCAAATATTCGTTATTACATCTCTTCATAATTTCGATCACCTCATCAGATACGCGAATATCGCGTTTCGTGATGGATTCCAGGTTCCAATCCATTACATCAGAGGTTCCCATTGCCTTGGTAATTACAATCTTGGAAGAGGTGTACTCTTTTTTCTTCTTGCCAAAATATCCATTACCAGCGACAATGTTCAGCTTCTTTTCAAATGGGAGCTTGTTTCCTATATGCTCAATTCTCTCTTTGATGGTTGCGTCTGGCTCATCTGGGAAATAATTCGTCTGCCACTTCTGCGGAAAGATATGTTCTATCTCCCACTTAGCCGGAAGCAGATCATCCTGATGTTCATACGCAAGCGTCTTCAGAAGCATACGCACTGCATTACGATTCGGATTCTGGATATACGGCTCCAGCCGTGTCATATCGACAGTCTTAAACTCAAACGTAGGTATATCCGATGCTACAATTGCAGAATTCAGCTTCAGGATATCCGGCTTTACAGCATTGATTGTCGGTATCATCAAGTATTTTGTCATCAGCTCCATGAGCAGCTTATTCAAGAACCGAGCAAATCGTGTTTCAAAATTTTCTTCATTCCTATAGCAAACATAGTAAATAACAACCGGGTATTTCCAGTACTCGTTCGGATATGAAGTCAGAATATCCAGTGTCTGCCTTATTTTAATATTCTTGGACCAGGCTTCATCTTCAAGTTCCTCTCCTTTGTTTACAACCTTCCACAGATTCAGGATAACAAAAAGAGTGTCCAACAATTCAGGCTTATACAAGCGCTCAAACTTATTAGCCGCATAATACTTCCTGACGCCAGGAGTAGTCGTCTTCGTATCCTTATCCAGTGCGCGATAATAAAACATATTATAGTAGAACAGCTGTTGAATACTTTCATTCGCATCAGTAGACTGCTCATCTAAATCTTTCCAGCGGTCGATAAACGCCTTCTTATCATCCGGCGCAAGTTGGTTGTAAATCTTTGCCTTAAAAATATCTGCGTCCGACAGAGGAAGACCTCTATCATTCAACGTTGAGAAAATAGTCAACGCAGTATCCTGGGTATCTGCTGTGATAGGCAGCAGAATAGCCTGGTTCAGGAGCGCATAAATAAACTGATATACCATCAATGGATTCTCAGTGGAATGCTTATCAAACAGCTCTTGAAAATGGCGATAGTTTTTCGAATAGTTGTCTTTCGCATCCTCATCCGCTTTTCCGGTTTCCAAGATTGATCGCAGAATTTCATTTCCTTCGTTATTCACAACTCGTGATGTCAAAAGGATATTTTTGAAATCCACCATTCCAGTAAGTTTATTGGTTCTCCAGATGGTAGGCTCAATCTTTCCAATAAAGTTATTGGCCTCTGCCGTTCTCTCTGATGCAGGCGTAGCAACAAGCTTCGTATAAATCGCACGCAGCAGCAGAAACAAAGACGTAATACGTTGCTGTCCATCGATTATTTCCTGCTCACCATCTTCATTTTCGTAGGAAACCACACTTCCGAGGAAATAGGAACTCTCTCTTTCTGTACCGCCACTTGTAGCAGTAAAATCCCATAAATCCTCAAAGAGTGTTTCTACCTGTTCATCTGTCCAAGCATATGGTCGCTGGTACTCAGGAATAACAAACGGTTTTGATTTTCCGCTACCCAGGAGCGCTTCCACGCTTTGTTTATTTACTTCTATCGTTGTTGGCATGTTTACGCCCTCCTCTTTTATATCTATATTCAGCAGCATCCTTCTAAGATCATTACTTGCCGTAAGGCACGGGGTCTTCAGCTACCATAAGCAAAGGTGACGGCTCATCGGAATATGTCACAGGCGGATGCTCTAATACATTTTGCTTCATGAGTACACTGCCCGCATACATAACATATTTCATACCGCTTGCGACGGACATCTCCTCTGCGGCCTCTGCCTTTGCCTTTACGACTTCATCATCGATCATATTGTCACCCTTGACCTCAATAAGCTGATAAGAACCATCATTCATCTTAGCTAAGAAATCAGGATAATACTGCCTAATACGTTTTGATTCTGGATCATAATACTGAACAAATAAATCTCCTTGGTTGGCAGTAAACATACCTGTGAAGTATATTTCTTTAACCTTTTTACTTGAAATATACTGTAAGAAGCATTCCTTCTCCGGCTTTGAATCAAAGCAATATGTGTCGGCATGAAAGCTTTTCTTGATTTCCTCAGAAGTAAAACTATTATGATCTTTTTCTATTACCAAATTCTCATCGGCAGAAAACTCATAATATCCTGAATCTTTTGGCTCTTTTAGTAAGATTACCTCCACATCCTCATTCTTCTGCTCAGATTCAAACTCATAAAGTGTGTTGAAAATTTTAGGTATAATTACAGCATCCAATACTTCGTTATGCTTATTCACTGCTTCAACTAAGTTGTCAAATCCATCAATAGCCTCAGAAAGAATTCGATTAATTAAAACACACGACAAGTTCATATAACGTGATATCTCACCAACTAATGAAAATCTGCTATATCTCATCTGCTCTTTGATATCATCAATTATAGTTTCTTTGGTTGAAAGCTCAAGTCTGATACTTCCTCTTTTATACATTTTGGATTCATACTTAGTCTCATCAATTTCCACAATTTTAAAGTCAATCGGCTCTGAATATTCTTTTTCTATCAGAGAATACTCATGCCAGATGCGCTTCATCTTGATGCTTCTGGATGGTGGAAGCACACGCACCTTATAGCTACTCTTTTTCTTATCTGAAGATTGTCCTAAATCCTTTATCTCCATGTTGTAATTGTTACGCAACTCTTCGTCTAAGGTATCGAGATTTTCTTTTGACAAGAACACCGTTGCCTTAAGCTGATCATCTGTCAGTTTTCTTAGGCAGCGCATCGTGGCCTGTAACACAAAGATCTTTGACTTAGGACTACGGAATAAAGCTATTCCTAGTAGAGAACGGCAATTCCAGCCTTCACGTCCTTTTTCAACAAGAATGATAAACTGCTTCCTGCTACCTTCTGTTCCGAGAATATCCAAATTGTTGAAGTCTCTTATATCGTCGTTTTTTGTAACCGTCGTATCTCCCGTATTCACAAGGATAGTATCAAGCGATACATTTAACTCACTTAAAATCTTCTCTACAGCAGGCCTTACAACATCTGTAGCCTCCGCTACACTTGCAGCAAAGATGGCCATCTTAGGTGGTAATCCCTCATAGATTTTTCCACCATATCTTTCCCAGAACATAGTAATAGATTTCTTTAAGAACTCTTCATTCTTAACATTATCAAACCCGATAGGGTCTGCATCCTTAAAAAATCCATGGCTTATGGAATCCCTAAGGCCATAGGCATAGACGACCTCCGGCAGCACTTGCCTCTTCACATATGGTGTACCTGTATAATTATAGCAAGCCACTATCGACGTTGCTTCTGCAAGCATATTGATAGTATTTCTTAATGTTGTCTTATTTGCTCCTCCTGAACGTAATTCCTTCTCAAGATTAGCCCCAAAGAGATGGTGGGCCTCATCTACATACACACCCAACTGAGGTAAACGACACAGTTTTTTAAAACGCTGGTTATCCATAAGCGTTGCATCATTCAACACATCGCTATCATCATCGTCGCCGTAGACATCAGCGAGGAGGGAGTCGCTTCCAAATAAAACATCGGTAGGCTTATCCTCTTTCCTCTTTTTCTTGACAATAATTTTCTGGTTATTAGAAATTACGATATTGAAGTCTGAATCATCAATTGTCTGTAAAGTAGTTCCGCTCTCATCCAAATAATGAAACTTTATATTGGCATCTAACACGCGTGCATATTCGGGTGGTACGACCTTTGTTTTATCAAAGGTCATAATTTCACGACACACGGACTCTCTATTTTAGACGTTTCGTTAGCTACGATTCTCTTATCATATCTGAATTTATCCCACTCAAATTTGAACTTTGATCCAGACGTGGTAATCATCCATTTATTATAGAACCCAACGATATCGCTATCCGATCTATAATTGATCACAAGCGGTATTATCTGACATTTTCCAACATCGAACTTAGATGGAAATTCAAGTATATTTCGTATCGTTGCACCTCTAAATCGGTACAAACCCTGGTCATCATCACCCACTACACAAATATTCTCGTGGGTCCCTAACAAAAATATAATCTGCTCCTGAATATAATTTGTATCCTGGTATTCATCGACCATTATGTATTTAATCGAATTTCTCAAGTCTTCAAGAATATCTTTGTTCTCTGTCAGCAGTCGATAACACTCTGTTTGAATAGCAGAAAAATCTATTAAATTTTCCTCATCAAGCATCGCTTGGTATGTGTTTACAACTTTAGCAATTACTGATATTTCCATATCGTGATCACTAAGCATTGCGTCAATATCTACAACCTCTTCTGTCAAATTATTTGAAAATTCGCAGATTGCCTGTGCCCATTTCCAAGCGCCACCCTTTGGCATAACATTTTCAATTCCAGAAATCGTTCCGAATTTGTAGATATTCCTAAAAACCAAATATTGCTGATCAAATGTATCCAAAAGTCTGTAGTTCTTTTTCAGTCTTGTATACTCTAAGTGATCTTTAATAATGCGAAGGCATAGAGAATGAAATGTTCCCACGTACATTTCGTTGACATTCACTGTAATATTTCTACTCGCCAATTCGTTTGTGATACGTGTGATTAACTCCTTCGCTGCTTTTTCCGTAAATGTAGCAATAAAAATATCTTCTGGTTTAACGCCTCGTTCTTCAATTAAATAAATAGCTCTTTGCACCAAAGTATAGGTTTTCCCGGTACCTGGGCCCGCCGTAATAAGAACAGGACCTTCTGTAGTAGAAATAGCTTGTCTTTGAGCATCATTCGCATTGCCAAAATCAAACATTTATTTCCCCCTTTATTTTTCTCGGAGCCCTTCATTCTTTTCCGTTTCCTCATCTGGCAGGGTTTCTAAAATATCACTAATCTGGCAATTCAACGCAGTGCAAATTCTAAGCAGTACATCTGTAGTAATGTTCTCTCCCTTTCCCAATTTCGCCATAGAAGCTGTGCTGATTCCGCTAAGTTCTCTTAATTCTTTTTTATTCATACCTTTATCAATAAGCATTTTCCATAACGGGTTATAACTGATACGCATCTAATACCTCCATCTATAATGATTATTCAGTCACCTTAGTTTCAGTAGCAACCTGTTTCTCTTCTGTCGCTTTCTTCGCCCATGACCACCCGAACAGCTCTCCACCATTTTCATAGAGTTCAATCACCTTTGTTGACTGCACAATATCACGAGTCACTTCGTAAAAAGCTTCTTCCTTGTCAAATGCAATAAAAATCTGCTTTTTACTCTGCTCGTATAATTCCATAATTTTATCAATCGGCAGATCAGCAATATTCTTAAATATATTCGAGTCATGCGCTATGACTGGTAACTCTGTAAGTTTAAGAAGCGCAAGATCAAATATAATTAATCCCTTGAAATTTGTACCGGCACCAGTATCATCTTCTGTCCAAAAATCATAAGTAGGCTTTCCTGTTCTCGAATTTCCAAACTTAATTGTTGGAGCATAGCGTTCTCCATTGTAGATGAAGTCATTCAACCTGGTCATCTCCTGGTTAATGCTGGTTTCAACCACTTGCAATTGTGTTTCACGGACATCCTCCAGCTGAATTTTTGCTTCTTTTTTCGCTTCCTCTACTTTTTGCGATTTCTCAAATCCTTTATTTTTTGCATCTAAAATATCAATCTGTCGCTGAATATCAACAACACGATCCATAAATTTTTTGGAAACCTTCACTGGAACTCCAAGTTTCCTTTGTTCATCTTGAAGTCGATTCATTTCTAGCGTTACTTCAGCGATTAAAATTTGAAGCTGTGCAATCTCATCTCCCATTTCCCGCGATAACATGCTCTGCATCTTGTCGTGAAAATGTTTTATTTGCGCTAACTTCTGAACATCTACATCTGGAAAAAACTCTGTAAGCTCAGTTAAATCTTCCTCAACAGGTGTAAACTCCCCGGTCATATTCGCCTTGACTGCGTTTAATTGTGATACAAGCCGACTTCTCCTTCTCTTTAGAACGGTTAACTGACCTCTCAGTTCCGATGCCTTATCTAAATTGTCCGTCTGTTCTTCAGACAACTTTGTATCCTCTTTATCCACCAATTCTTTTAACTCTGTTCTCAGACATTCTATTTCTTTTACATTCGATTTATATTCTGTTTTGTTCTTTGCAACATTTGTCATCTCGCCAAGATTAGTCGCATCTTTTCGTAGTTTGCTTCGCTTACTTTTATCTTCATAGACACTTTTGTATTCTGCGATGAACGAAAAAACGTTGAACATTTTTTCCAATGTTTCAATGGAAGCTTCCTGCTTAACGTCTCCATATTTTAAAGGGTAACGCTCTGCATAGTTTTCTCTGCCATAAATACGAAGAAAACGTCCAACCATCTCTCTAAATGAGATGAATGGCGTTTTAATGTCATAGGCAGTCAACAAATAGTTCTTAAATTCCGTAAGTGACTGTATCCTCAGAATTTCATATTGCGAGTTACAAATGCCGACCTCAGACGGTGTATTTGTTCGTCTGCAAAAATAATCAATTCTATCTCCAAACTTGAATGCAAAGTTGATCGTATGGGAGTGCAGTTTTTCTTTAGCTTTACATATTTTAGGGTTAATATAATCTTCACCACCAAAGCAAAAATCCACGATAAGAAGGAATGTTGATTTGCCTATGGAGTTCTGTGCCGCCTTGTCGCCCAGTACAGTATTAAGTCCCTCATGTAATCGAATACGTCCACGAGGAACGAACTGACCATCTTTTTTTGTTGTAAATTTGTCACAATATATTTCATACAACATATCGCAGCACCTCCTCCTTTTCATCAAATTCTATTTTCCCAAGTGCATACAAACAGTCTAGTGCATCAATGAATTCATTGACACCGGACATCTTCTTTATCACCCGTTTATAAAGTTCATGCACAGGTATCGGGTGATTATCTAGTTCTTTCAATATGATCGGCATTTTCGACAAGATGCTCTGGTCATACGGTATTAATTTATTCGGTAATAACATCAAACACCTCACACTTCCGTATAAAGTAAGAAATAATCACTTCACACGAATTTCTATCCTCATTCGTAGCATTTTGCAGCCAGTCAACCATTTTTTCGAATATCTTACCCTGTGGCCAATCCTTATCCGCAAAATTCAGATACATCAGTTTTACTTGTGTACAAAATGGTCTAAAACGAAGAATTCGTTCTTCATTCAGTTCAAAGAACACTTCTTCCACTGCACTGTTATACATGTTTACATTTGTTTTAACCTTCAAATAGAGCATTAAATTATCTTTAGATATCTTTTTTCTTAATTCCACCGGATCATAATTCAAATCCACGTCTTCTGGTGGTGATATTTTCGGTATTTTTTCAAGGACTCTACGTATGCCATCTTCAATTCTTTGTGAAGCTCCAACTTCCTTTGTCTCGTAATCATCTACGAGGTCTTTTTTTATTTGCTTTAAACGTTGAATCTGTGCTGCAGTTCTCCCTACCATATACCGGCTATAACACGATGGGCAAAGTGCGATCATATTTTCCATGCTCTCCTCAGCCATAGAAGAATCTATGTAGGTCACCTCATAGTTTGGTCCAAGTTTTCCCCAAACATTGACAAACAATGGCGCACAGCATCCATCATTTGGGCATACACTTCTTTCTTCTGCCACCAACAGAGCCCCATATTTTTCTTTTATGGATGGAGAAATAATTGCATCCGAGCGTAAAGTGAGTTCTTTCTTCTTTGTCCTACGCTTTGGTGCAGCGGCATTATGAATAATCTGCTTGAACCTTTCAGAAATTCTCTGCTTGAAGTTTGTCTCATCTATACCAGGACATTCTTCAGCAAAATCATCACATAAACCATTAATTGTATCGTCCGTCTCGGTATCGATAAACTTCTCAAAATATGCAGAATCCAAATCACTGTTAATTTTCTTAGCCATGTTTGAAATGTCATGCTCGCCATAGAAATAACCACGTAAGGTTCTTGCTTCCATGTCATGTAGCAGAGAATCGCCTTTGGAATTGAGATATACCTTTTCAAAAAGTGTCCTCGTAAATTCCTCTGGGGATCTTTCTCCTTGAAAATACGTTGCTAATTTACTTGCAAACACACTGAATTCAGTTTCTTTCAATCCCAAGCACCTCCATTTCATTTAAACATGTACAACCATGTATAAGTATGTACAGCGTTGTTCGGTAAAAATCGCTCTTTCCTATATACTTTTGTCGTAGGAAAGAAAGCGAATATTCGGACAAATAAATATTTTTTCAAATTATATCATAAAAATGTTTGATTGTCAATTTTTCGTTTGCAATCGTAAATTTTAGTTCAGCGATGCAGTATTAAAAATTCACTATTTTCTTTTCTAATCACTTCAGTAGTTTGCGCAGACAGCTTTCCAGTGCTGAGGTGATCACAAAACTAAATATAAGCTTCTGGCACCTGGAAAGGCTGGTGGCACACATGAGATGGAGATTTCTCCTGACCGTGGTACCACTATACATTTTTGCCGGTAACAGTACGGAACCTCCATCTCGGATTGACAAGATGGAGGTTTTAAAATGTCAAAAGAAGCAAATCAGATTAAAAAACGCTACTATCCACTTCGCGATGTGAAGAATCCTGACAAGGTCTCACTCGTTGAAATCACTGAAGCTCAGTACAGAGCTCTGTATCCTGAAATCTGGGCTACCCAGAAGCGTGAACAGCATCATCACCGCTGTATGTGCACCAGAAAGTATCTCTGGAAGTGCGATGGTAACTGCGACTTATGCGAATATCATGCAGCAGGGGACATTCTTTCCCTTGATGTTCCTACGGAAGACGGTAATGCAAATTTGTATGACACAATTCCAGATACCGCTCCGACTATGGAGGATGTTCTTTCTGACGCAATGCTCCTGGAACAGCTCATTGCAAGATTCCGTGAGCTTGATCTGGATGCAGACCGCATCATTGAACTGCTAAGGTACGAGCTTTCTGATCGTAAGATTGCAGAACAGCTCGGCCGCAAACAGCGTACCTTCGCTGATCAGATGAAGAAGATCCGTACAGAGCTCCGTAAAATTCGTGGCTATTAATCCTACATATCATATGTAGCAACTCATCCCTCTGGCATCCATCAACCGATGTCCAGAGGGATTTTATTTTTTTCAACTTTTCTCCGCTCAAATCCGCCACTCATCTCCAGTGGAAGGTGTAAGGCACGAAACAACAAGCCTTAACCATCACAGAAACGGAGGTGAAGCACATGAAGAAGTCCTACTTCGATTCAGGCGGTAACGACACGGAGCTGATTGCAGTACTGAATGCAATCTCCCACGTATCCGCAAGAATGGCGAGAAACATGACAATCCTCGCACAGCAAAGACAATCAGAGAAAGGAGAACGTCGCTATGAGCAAAATGAGCGATATGGCTATGACCATCGAAGAGCTGCGCAGTGCAGCCGCTGCTATTAACGAAGCAGCCAAATGGTTAGCAACACAGTTTAGTGGCACTACTGATGAAGCACCTGCTACGAAGCCTGCTGCCAAAGAAGACAAGAAACCGGAGCTAAAGCTTGAGGATGTACGAGCTGTCTTAGCAGAAAAGTCCCGTGCCGGGCATACCATCGCTATCCGTACATTACTTCAGAATTATGGTGCTTCCAAGCTATCTGCTGTTGATCCGAAGCACTATGAAGCCTTGTTAAAGGATGCGGAGGTACTTGACGATGCCACCTAAAGGACATGCTATCTTATCTGCTTCCTCTTCGGACCGCTGGCTCCACTGCCCGCCTTCCGCAAGGCTCTGCGAGACATACGAGGATAAAGGCAGCGATTATGCTGCGGAAGGCACTGATGCTCACGAGCTTTGTGAGTACAAGCTAAAGAGGGCCCTGGGGATGGATGCCAGTGATCCGACGGAGAATCTCACCTGGTACAACGAGGAAATGGAGGACTGTGCCAATGGCTATGCCGCCTACATCCTTGAAATGGTAGAGGCCGCCAAGGAAAGCTGCGCTGATCCGAAGGTTCTGATCGAACAGCGTGTAGATTTCTCTCGCTGGGTGGAGCAGGGCTTCGGAACAGCTGACTGCATCATCATTGCAGATGGCACCTTGAGAATATGCGATTACAAGCATGGTCTTGGAGTCCTCGTAGATGCGACCGATAATCCGCAAATGAAGTGCTATGCGCTTGGAGCCCTGGAGCTCTTTGATGACATCTACGACATTGGTAATGTCAGTATGACCATCTACCAGCCAAGGCGTCAGAACATCTCCACCTTTGAGATTTCCAAGGATAATCTGTACAAGTGGGCAGATGAAGTGTTGAAGCCAACCGCAGATCTTGCCTTTGCAGGAGATGGGAACTTTCTCTGCGGCGAATGGTGTGGTTTCTGTAAGGCCAAGCACGAATGCCGTGCCAGAGCAGAGGCCAATCTCACACTGGCTCAGTACGATTTCAAGCTCCCACCTCTTTTAGAGGATTCGGAGATTGAATACATACTCTCCCGTGCAGATGAATTAGTCGCCTGGGCATCCGATATCAAGGAATATGCTCTGCAGCAGGCCATCAACGGTAAGGAATGGGCTGGTTGGAAGCTGGTCGAAGGTAGATCCAACCGTAAGTATTCCAATGAGGAAGCAGTCATCCAGGCAGTTACAGATGCCGGGTTTGATCCATATGAAAAGAAGCTCCTTGGTATCACTGCCATGCAGAAGCGTCTTGGCAAATCCAGATTCGATGAGCTGCTTACAGCATATATTGAAAAGCCGCAAGGTAAACCGACGCTCGTGCCGGAGAGCGATAAACGTCCGGCAATGAACAATGCAAAAACTGATTTTATGGAGGAAATTTAAATGAACAAGAATGTAAAAATCAACAATCCTATGAAGGTAATCACTGGTCCTGACACTCGTTGGTCTTATGCCAACGTCTGGGAGCCGAAATCCATCAATGGAGGTACACCGAAGTACAGCGTATCTCTGATCATTCCGAAATCTGATACCAAGACCATCGCCAAGATTGAAGCTGCCATCGAGGCCGCTTACATGGAGGGCGAGGCCAAGCTCAAGGGCAATGGCAAGTCTGTACCTGCCCTTTCTGTCATCAAGACGCCACTTCGTGATGGCGACATGGAGCGTCCGGACGATCCAGCCTACGCCAATGCCTATTTCGTAAATGCCAATGCAACCTCTGCTCCTGGCATCGTGGATGCGGACCGCAATCCAATCCTTACTCGTTCCGAAGTCTACTCCGGTGTGTATGGTCGCGCCAGCATCAGCTTCTATGCCTTCAACAGCTCTGGCAATAAGGGTATCGCCTGCGGTCTTAACAATCTGCAGAAGATTCATGACGGTGAGCCTCTTGGTGGCAAGACATCTGCTGAGTCTGACTTCGCAACTGATGACGATGACGATTTTCTTGACTAATGGAGGTGCCGAGTATGACTGAGTATCAGAACTTTATGCTTCAGGTATGTTTCGGCTGCACCGTCGGATTCCTGATTGGAATCTGGGGATGCAACATTGCCTTCTTCATAAAGGACCATAAGGAAAAGCGTGCCCAGAAGAAGCGTGAAGCAGAGCGTCAGAAGGAAGCATCCAAGGAACAGGAATAATCTATCAACCCGATGTCGGTGGCCCCACTGCCGCCACCGACATTTTTCGACAAAAGGAGACCATCTATGAATGAATTTGCAGAAATCTTAAATCTATTTATTGCTAACGTCATCGCATACACCTTTTTTGTAGCGGTATATGGCTTCATCATTTATAAAGTAGGGAAAATCATTCTCTATCTTATCCGATATGCGGTATGCCACATCCGCCGTGACATCAATAAGTACAAATACAATAAAAATAAACAGTAACACGGCAGGCGGCAGGGATTTCTCTGCTGCCTGTTTTGTAGAAAGGACAATCTCATGAAAACACTCAGTATTGATATTGAGACCTACAGCGATGAGCCTCTTCAGAAGACCGGTGTCTATCGTTATGTAGAGTCTCCCAATTTTGAAATCTTACTCTTTGCCTACAGTGTAGACAGCCAGCCCGTACAGGTTATCGACCTCGCGTGTGGCGAGAAGATACCAGCGGAGATTATTGTTGCACTTGAAGATGAATCTGTCATCAAATGAGCCTTCAATGCTTCCTTCGAACGTATCTGTCTTTCCAGGTTCCTAGGCTATCCAACCGGTGAATATCTTGATCCGGAAAGCTGGCACTGCTCTATGATCTGGGCAGCAACCATGGGCTTACCGCTTTCCCTGGAAGGCGTCGGTGCCGTGCTGGGACTTGAGAAGCAGAAGCTCACAGAAGGCAAGGACCTCATCAAATATTTCTGCCAGCCCTGCGCTGCTACAAAATCCAATGGTAGCAGGACGAGAAATCGACCTCTTCATGCGCCTGAGAAATGGGAAGCCTTCAAGCGCTATAACATCCGTGATGTAGAAACTGAAATGGGCATCCAGCATAAGCTTCGTAAATTTCCTGTACCTGAATCAGTCTGGGATGAGTATCACATTGACCAGAAAATCAATGATCGTGGTGTCCGTTTGGATATGGAGCTTGTACAGCAGGCCATCGCAATGGATGCTCGCTCCCGTGAAGAATTGACTGCTGCCATCAAGGACGTCACGAAGCTGGAAAACCCGAACTCTGTGCTGCAGATGAAGCAGTGGCTCTCTGCCAATGGTGTAGATCCTGTTGCCATACGTTTTGCGTGAACCTTTTGCCACAATTCCTCGCTGATAATTCCTTCGTGCTGTCCATCTTCTAAAATATAATCCTCTGCATAAACCTGCTTATATTCATTTTTTGTACCTTTTACCTTTTCTCGTGTTCTTCTGCCATAAGCAATCTTTCCACAATAAACAGGATTGCCCTCGCATTTCAGATAAGTGGCATAGGACAGTAAATCGATGGTGGCTTCAAATAAATGCAAGGTATCCGTCGGCTCTCTTGCCAGAAGTCGAAACGAATATCGCTTGTCGCTGCCCGATGCGTCCTGCTTGAAAATGCTGCCGAGAGTGCTTCGCAGGGCGGCATATTTCGATTTTCCGCTTTCATCTTTGCCGATAAAAACAGCATTGTGATAATCGGCACTCTCATAAAGTGTACCGTCTGAGATACACTCCTGTATGAGCTGATAGTCAATACCACGCCTGAAAAGATACTGTATCACTCTGTTACAATCCTTATTTTTTGGCGGCAGGAGCAGGACTTTCGGTTTATCTTTCTTGGGAGCAGGGGGTGGCTTCCAGTCCGCCATCGTCTGTCCTGTGAGAATTTCCACAGCTTCCACAAAGTCATATTCCTTGACCTTGATGAGATAATCGATGGCAGAATAGCCGCAGAAACCTCTCGACCACCAATACCATTTGCCGTTGGAAGTCTTTAAGCTGTCGTGTTCTGCGGTACAGTACACATTGCTTGTGCCTTTGACCTTAACGAGATTGCTCGGCTCAAACTCACGCAGATAGGATAACAAATCAATCTGCCGCACCCGTTCAAGCACATCTGGGTCAATCTGCACATAGGGTCGGTTAGTTCTCAATGGATAAAATCACCTCCAGAAATAGAAAAAGCCGAGGGGCTTTCGTTAAATGAAAACCTCTCGGCTATGTATAATTTTCTTTGTATCAATAGGGATTACACATCTTATTTACAAACAATCCCATAAATGAAGTTAAGCTGAATATATGCTTGTCAGTTTCTTTTTCATATATGTAACACGACTGAGCTTTTTCATCAACAAAACGAAAGTACGGTGTTATTTGATTTATGATGTTTTGAATTTCTGGCTCTATTCCTTTTAAAAGTTCTTTGTGCATTAAAGAAAACATCTTCTCAAATTCTTCCATCAGCTCATATAATTCAATTCTTTTACCATCATCATACATTTGTTGCAATTCTGGAATAAAGACTTTTTGCAATCTACCTGTATTCTCCAACAACTTAGATGGTTCAATATATATATACATTTCGCCCTCATCAAATTTAAACTGTACTTGGGTAACCGCCATTTCGCAATGTGTCATATATATTCTCAGGTTATACATCATACGATATTCAAAATATTTATCATAGTATTTCTTTTTAATAGGAGCAAATATTGCTTTATAATTACTTTCATAATATTCAATCCAAGCATAAAACGCCCCCAAAACATTATATGTATAACGGTTAATCGTTGCGAAGGTGTGTTTATCTCTTATATTAATGGTAGGTAAAAATCGAAGTAATTCACGAATATTATCTCTAACTACAATATAATAATCCTTACTTAACATTGAAGTTTGCAGCTTATGTATGTTATTCATTATCTCTATGTATTCATCTTCTGATAAAGTTTCCACGATAGTATCTATAGTTTCATCTCGATTTACCGCAATGATTTTATATTCCATATGATTTACTTCCTTGTTTTTTTTGATTATACCACACAAGTATGAAATTTTCTACCCAACGGATATGTAAAAGACGGCATCAGCTCCACGCCAATGCCGCCGTTCTCGGTTATAAAATTCCTGCCTTTTTGAGATACCCAACGCTGTCATAGCACCCTCTGAAATAGATTGCTTCCTGCTGCATATCGCTAAGCCTGTTCCGAAGCTCCAAAACTTCTATCAAAGCCTTACACTCCTGCTCGGATAAATCGCTCGGCTTTTCCGTATCTAGAGCTCCCATAACTTTTGGGTACTCCTTGTAGAGTTCCTCTATCCTTTCCTCTATGGAACGGTATTCTGGATTTTCTTTAGGCAGCTTTGCGATAATGGAGCTTAGATATTCCGCAAAAATGTTGCTATGCACTTCAACAAAGGTTTCAAATCTGAAATTATCAAGCACACCTTTCACCTCCGACATTTACTAATCTACACCTATTATACTTCCCAGAAATCAGCAATACAAATATGCAAACCGCATTATCTCTCCCGACTTGCACATTTTCTTTCGGGCTGTTCTTCTGTCTGCTCTGTCTCAGTATCCATAACGGAAGTATCTTTTTCATTTGGATTCAGCTCAATGTTAAGAGCGTTCAGCCGTTCCGCTTTTTCTTTCAGCTCATCTTCAAAGGCAAAAGGCTTCTTGATTTCCTCCTTTGCGGTTTCAAGCTGTGCGATAGTTTCCGCCTTTTTGGTCTGCAATATCCTCTTCATACAGCTTCCCCGTTTCATTTGCTTTCTTAGCATACTGATTGAGATTATTACTTATCCGTGCCTGTAAAGATATTATCCGGTTCAAATCAGGTCATTCAGGAATTATTACATACCCGTTTATCGCCATCTTCCTGATATACGCACTCATATTTTGAACTCCGGCTTCCTTCATCCGATCATGCAGTATTTCCACCTCCTCCGGTTTAAATTTCACATAAATACCTTTTGAATACTCTTTCACTCTGCATTTCCTCCACTCTTTCTGCTTTGTTTTTTAGAAATCACTCTATCGGGGCAATTGATGACTTTCTAAAAATAGGCAATAAAAAAAGCAACCGCTGTTACTTGATTGCCATGCTGTTACTTTAGCGAAACTATATACTCTCAAAAATTTGTTAGTATTGCACAAATAGTTTTGTGAAAAATTCTGTTCATTTTCTATCACAAAATAATAATTGACTTTTTAGAAATAGTTGTTCTCAGATTTTCTACAAAATTAGAAAAAGCCCAAACCGCAAGGGTTTGAGCTCCATTTGTACATTCGTAGTTTCTGCTTTTGAGTATAAAATCAACGTTGTTAATATAGAATATTGGTTCTGTTTTGTAAAGTCCCACTTACAGTAAACTCCTCTAAAAGATATAGGATTTTGTTATGAAATTCTTTGCTAATCCATCCTTACCACACGATTAAACTTCTCTGCACCTGTCATTCTATGCGAAACCATAATTACTGTTTTTTTCTTCATAAATACGCTCATCGCTTCAAGTACTGCATTTTCACTATATGTATCTAATGCCGATGAAGGTTCATCCATCAAAACAATAGGTGCATCTTTCATAAATGCTCTTGCAATTGATATTCTTTGACGTTGACCACCAGACAGATTTGTCCCACCTGCAACTACCTTAGTATTATAACCTTCTGGCAAATCTTTGATAAATTCATCAGCATGTGCTTTTTTCGCCGCACTGACAATCACATCCATTGCTGGAGCAGTCTCCCCGTTCCAGCCAAATGCAATATTTTCAGCAATTGTTCCCTCAAACAAATAACTATCCTGTGGAACATATGTAATAACATTTCTTAATTCAGCCAGTGAATATTCATTTATATCTTTACCAAGTATTTTAATTTTTCCATTTTCAACAGGATAAAATCCTTGAATCAACTTAAGCAATGTACTCTTTCCACATCCGGATTCGCCGGTTATCATAACTTTCTCATCTATACATATCTGCATCTTTTTAGAATTTAACTGAGCACACATTTCACTCTTATCTTTTGATTCATCATTTTCATTATAAGAAAAATGTAAATTAGATATATCAATAGCCTTATCTCTTTCGTTTTGTACATTAATATTTTTTCTCTCAAGACCATTTCCTGCAGTAACCCATGTTATTTCTTCTTCCATTTCTGATTCCATGAAATCAAATACATGACCAGCACGAACAAGTGATGTTGTCAATGCAGCTATAGAGCTCCCGAGTCTTTGCATCGCATTACTCACCCCCATCTGCAAGGTAACCACAGCCATAAGCGTACCATAATCAACTCTTCCTTCTGAAACAAACCATACCCCCACAATAATCGTTCCAAAACTTCCAATGATGCCTAACAGAAATGCAACTATCTCAAATAATGCCTCCATTTTAACTCTATCTTTTTCTGATTGGGATGATTCTTCATTTTCCTCATAAAAATAATTTAATACAACCTTAGTTCCGGAATTCATTTTCAATGTAACAAAACCTGATATAATATCGCTTAATAACATGGACAATTTGGTTGATTTCTTTTGAACCTTTTTCGCATATTTCTTAATAGATTGATTAATCTTAATAGAAACAAAAACTGTCATTGCACTAATAATTAATGATATACACGTCAGCATTCGATTATAAAAGCACATAGTAATAATAGAAGAAACTACTATTACAATCTTTCCCAACACCCAATAGATATGCGAAAACCAGGAATCTTTCAGGGAATTAGCATCCCAGTTCAATGTCTTTATTGCGTCTGCACTATGTGTATCATTAAAAAAATACATATTCATGTTCAACAATTTCTCATACAGCTTCAACTTCAATTCATAAACCATTTTACGAACCAATCTGATTTGAAAATACCGAAGATAAGGAAATAAACACTTTAATATTACAATGACTACGCATACAACCACTGCTGTACGAAATAACTGCATGTTCTGAAATTCAATAGCATTGAGAGTCTTTTTTGTCACATACGAATAAAGTATCTGCAAAGACGATTCCATTATCAATGTTGTTATTAGAATAAACCAGTAAGCAAATCTATATTTTCCCATATAGGATAAGAATCTTTTTAAATCTTTCATAGCAATTATTCTATCTCCTCTCGACTGTACTCCTGATACATCTGATAATATCTTCCCTGCTGATTTAGTAACTCCTTATGCGTTCCTTGTTCTACAATCCTGCCATGTTCTAATACATAAATCCTGTCATAATTCTTAATGGTATTAAGTCTATGTGCAACGGCAATAACTGTATGATTCCTTGCCACTCCATCAAATGTATTACAAATGGTATTTTCCGTTTCTTGGTCGAGGGCAGATGTTGGTTCATCGAGCAAAAAAATCGGTGCATTTTTCACTATTGCTCTCGCAATAGTAAGTCTTTGTCTTTGCCCTCCTGACAGATTATTTCCTTTTTCCGTAAGAACTGTATCTATACCTTCTGGCAACGCTTTAATAAATTCCTCACAACCAGACATTTTAAGTGCCTTTATTATTTTCTCATTACTGACATCAGGATTACCAATCCGAATATTATCCGCAATAGACATAGGAAACAATGTTGCTTCCTGTGAAATAAGTGCCAATTTCTTACGAATTTCATTTGATGTAAAATTGTAATAATCTATCCCCTCATAGAATATTCCACCATTTTTGCTTAATATTTGTCTTGAAATCAGTTTTATGATTGTGCTTTTCCCACTTCCACTTTCTCCCACAAAAGCTATTCTTTCTCCCTTTTTTACATCAAAACTCACATTATCTAAAACTTTTTCGTCCCCATATCCAAATGTAACATCATTAAAGCTGATTACCGGAAAATCTGTTATCATTTCGTCATTCTTCATACCAGTTAACAGCTCTTCCTCAGGCAGAATATCAATAACATCAAACACTCTTAAAACAGATATCAAGGCAGTCTGTGAACGTACAACCAACTGATAGCAGCCTGATAACGGTTCTATCAATTTTTTAATTATACTTATATATGCAATTAACACGCCCATTGTGATTGCATTTCTAAAAACCAGTAAACCGCCAACACAAATGGCAAGTGCCATAGGGACTTCCTGTATTGCTCTTGATATTGGCTCCAGATTATACTGAGCCAAATCCGTTTCATTAGATGTTTTAAATGTTTTGTAAAGAGCGTTTTCATACCGGTTCATCATTTTTTCTTGAATATTATATGACTTTATTATTTCTGCCCCTGCAAAGACCTCTTCCACATTATTATTAGTAAGTCCCAGTTCTTTTACATACTGAAACTGACGAAGTTTTATGGGCTTTAACAGCTTTACATTCAATGGCACCATAATCGCCAGCGGAAATAAACATATCATTGCCAATGGAGCATTCATAGAAATCAGATATACTGAATATACAACTGTAAGAATTGGCACATACAGGCAGTCTTTAAAATAACCAGATATGAAACCCGCAAGACCTTCTATATCTTCAGTCATTCGCTCCATAAGATCTCCATAATTACATTGATTGATATATTCCGGTGAGGCATTTATCAATGAATTCACAGCATCATTCCTAAAATCCTTTAACAATCCAGCACCGACAAAACCTGTCATTGCAACTACCATATAATTTGATACAATACCAACACATATCACAATTATTATTTTCAAAATAATATACCAGATTTCCTGCATCATATTACCCTTAGAAATGATATCTATTATTTCCCTTAATATATCGATAACCATAACTGTAGATATTGATGCAGTTACACTTGAAATAGCCGCTGCTATCATTTGTATCCAATATTTTTTACTGTACACTAACAGCCTTTTCATATAGACATTTCCCTCCATTTCTTTTATACTGTATACAAGTATAACTTGCGTAAAATATTCTTTCAATGTCATTTGCGTAGCATATTTTTATACTTTTTACAATTTCAAATTGCAGATAATATATTTTTGAAGGGAGATTTATATGCCTCAGACCGATAGACATAAAGAAAGAGAAATTCCAATAGAATTTGATTTTTATAATACACTGGAATCATTACCAATGAATAACAGGTGTACTATCATTATGGTTTCTTGTGGAAATGCAACTATCAAAATCAATAATCATATTCAAACAGTTACATCTCCAGCTGTACTATGTATATCCCAATATGACAATTTTCAATGCCTGGAGCATACACATTTAAGTGCCAAGGCATTTCACTTTGATCCATGGTACATAAAAGCATGTTTAAAATTTGAAAATCTTGAAGATTCGATTCCAATCGATGAAAAATATGTTTACGATAGAAATATGCTATATATGTTTACAAAGCATCATGGAAATTTTCAAGGCATTTTTTACTTAACACCTCAACAATATGTTCACATTAATGAACTAATGCTTATGATTGGTGCTGAAACATACGCACAAAGCGATGATTACTGGACTTGCCGTATCAGAAGAATGCTGCGCCAGACACTTAATTGTATTTTTGACATATATGTAGACCAATGTAAATTAAAGTTTTACGAATTATCTGAGAATACTAATCCGGTTACAACCTGCACTGATTACATTCATGACAACTATCAGAACGATATTACATTAGGTTCCCTATGTGAACTCGTACACTTGAATCGAACCACACTTAACCAGCGTTTTAAGCAGCAGTTAAATTGTACATGTATAGAATACCTGCTTCACTATCGTCTTAAGATATCACAAGAATTGCTATCTAACACCAATCTCAAAATTGATGATATTGCAACCCAATGTGGTTTTAAGTATAGTTCTTACTTCAACCGGCAATTTACAAAATGCCTTGGAATCACACCTTCTGAATTTAGAAAGAATCCTACAGGGTATAGCATGTTTGAAGGTGGAAAGATTAGTAAATTATGAACATATCGTCTCATCACATCTTATGATTAGATAAGATAGGTATAATTCTAATAAGTCTTAATACTCTCAGTCTCATTACCTTGTCCTTTGGACACTCCAAGACAACCAAAAAGGACATCCCTTGACCCGTAATATTTACGGTTAAGGAATGTCCTTTTTTCGCTACTTAGCAGTAAGAAAGACAAACGATACTACTTATCCACAATCTATACAATTCCAAAATGCTTAAACGCCTGCATAATCGCTTCTTCCTTCTCCGGTGTACACTTAGGCTGCCTTGCATTCTCTGATTTAGCTAGATTAAAGTTCTCACCGACATCCAATCCACACTTCTTCTTAATCTGTGCGATATACAGTGATGAAACCTTAAGTCCTGTCTGTTCTAGTACATATGCCTTTATCTGCTCATAAGTTGCTTTTCCTTTGAATTCAGATAAATCCATATCCTCCAGAGAGAAGTCCACCTTCACTTTTCTGCTGTCGACCATTCCCTTGGAAAGTAAGACTACCGTCTCCACATGCGGTGAAAGTTACTTCTTATACTAAATAGCGAAACCGTCACCTTATACGAAAAGGTTTATACCCCACTTAGGGGGATAGCTTTTACCCCATTTCTATTTGCAAACATTTTTAACTAAACCAGCAATTTTATCTTCAGTTTCTAAAAAACATCAACTAATCTCAAAAACTCATCAATTTCGATTTTTGTTTCATTGCTAGGGTTTGTATACAACTGCTTACTCGCGCCATTCCTGTTTCCATTAATATAAAAAACTTTTCCTTCACTTTTTTCTATTTTTCCTACTTCATAATGAGTCTCTTGGGTTCGTATATCATGAACTTTAATAAACCATAACTTCGCACTATCGAAAAAGGAAAAAACAAATTCATCTTTATATATCCCATTTAACTCTTTGCTATGTTTTACAGATGCATTATACACTTCTTTAAAATTGTCATTAAACCCTCTCTTTAATTGAGTTCCTCTATATCTATCATCATTTCTGTAAATAGCTATCAACATCTGATTAATTACTTCACATCCTGAATATATTTCATTTGCTATAGAACGAACTCTTCTGATAATCTCAAGTTCTGTTTTTACAGACTCATATTTTTGAAGTTTTTTCTTTTGATCATTTATAATTTGAAATATAATTTTTAAAGATTGCACCTGTTTCTGAGCGCAAAAAGAATCTTCTATCTCAATCTCCATTAGTTTCATCTTTTCTCGCCTCGTAGTCAGTAATTACATATTCAATCGCAGAAACAATTTCTTCAATCAAACTCCTTGCATCTTCAACAGAATTAAATTTGTATTCTTTATCTCTTCCCCAAATTTTATTATACTCTCCAAAAGACGCCGTGTGGCCAGATAATTTATTTCTGGAGTTATATGCCTTTTTTAAGGAATTAGAAACCTTTTCGTTATTATCAATTTTTGCATACTTTAAGAATACTCCCAACTGGAAGATGCTGCCATTGCCCTTTGCTTCTTTTTCGTATTCATCTCCCATAGCCTTTTTTATCAGCTTAACATTGATACTTTCTGCCGTTAATTTACTCAACTTCATCAAAAAACTCTGATATTCCGGAATAGAATAATTGGTAGGTATCATAAAAGTATTATATATTTCCTTATCTGCATCACTTAATACATTGAAAATCACATCTCCATATTGTTCTTTTATCATTGCATTAAAACGATTCAAAGAAGACACTAATTTTGATTCAATCCTACTAGCGTCCGTCCAAATTCCCCTAATTTGTCTATCTACGAACTTACTATCCATTTTGCCTTCTGGTTTTATATTGAAAGTTCTCCAATATTTTTGTTCTTCAAATGGTATTCTTCCTAAATCTCCAAGCCATACTGAAACCTTTCTTTCCTTATTAATGTTAAAGGGAATGGACCACTCACTAAGAAAGGAAATATTACTATCATTCACTACATAATTGCGTGGGTCATTTTTATACTTGTCTAACACTTTAATATCGAAAAAAACAGGAGTTAAAAAATGTGGTGCATCCGGATTTGCACCAAAATAATTGGCCAGTTCCCCTTCATTACATGTAAATTCAATTTCTTCATCCTCATCTTCATCGTAATCTATAATGAACCTCTCGAATTCTTTATCCTCCGTAAAGTATTTATAATCTCTATGATGAGGTTTCTTAAAAGGAGATATAACAGTTTTTCCAATTATTGACGAACAACCATCATAATTTCCACCAAATCCCCTAGCACTTGAAACCGAAAGTGTTATAAAGTAATTTTCCCCTGATATATCCTCATACTTACTCTTGATTTTTTCGGATGAATTGAAGTGTCTTCTGTGATCAAACACTATAACACAAACTTTATCTAATGCACACAAAAAATCTTTTAAATATTCACGTTTCACCTCAATATGATATGGTGTGACTTTAATAATCAATTCATCAGTTAAAGCATCCACATATCCTTCATTCTGTTTTACTAAATTACCATACCATATAAATTTAGGGTTAATTTCCACAGATGTATCATATTTATCAAAATACCTTAAAGCTACCAAATATTCAAAATCTTCATATGAAGTGCCATCAGTAAAAAATAACTCTTCAGTATCTCCCCAGCCAAACGTACCAAATCCAGCTCTTCCAAAACTATCAGTAGCAAATCCCCATTCAAATTTATTTAAATAATCATTTTCATATACTTTCTCTTTATCAATCAATGCACAAAATGTAAAAACATCATTTTCTAAATTTTGTACTTCATTTTTATCATAAAGAACAATCCATTCCTCACGATTAATTTTTTTATATTTATCTATATAATCTTTAAACAATATGTCGTACATCATAATCCTCACTTTCTGTAAAAGTATCATTTTTAGATTCTATCAATGTCTTCATAAACATTTATATTTTACCACACCCGCCTACATTTTACCATCTGCAAAAGGGCAAGAAAAAAAGCCGATCAGAAATTGAAACTCCCGATTGGCATCTTTTCTTACTCCTCTTCATTTTTACATTCAGTCTCCGTTCCATCCAAGAACATTACTGCAAGCGTTCCATCTTCAAAAACCTTAATGTGGTCCAGCGTTTTCAGCATGAAGTCCGTATCCATCTCCGTCAAAGTTTCTGCCCCATCGGTGTATTCTATGAACTTCTCTGCCCGATAACCTTCCAACAGGTTCTTGCTCTGCAACTGTTCTGTTCACTACTCCATGAAATCCTCTCGGTTTTCCACCAACACATTCCAAGCCATCAGATATGCCTTTATCAGCGTTTTTTTCCTCTACGTGGCGGTTGGCACATCCCATGACTCCTTTGACCTTGTAGTGTTCACTGCATTGCCATACCTTACGGTCAACGCCCGTGCTGCTCCGCCAGCCTTTCCGTTCAAATACTTTTTGCAGTCTCCGCAAACTATTACCTTTTACGAAAAAAATATGTATCCATTGAGGAGATACTCTTTTCCTTATCTGCTAAAAATCAATATCGTTATGCTTATTTTTCAGCTTGTAAAATGCAATTATTACACTGGTATAATATTGCATCATCCAATCATACCATATTTCCTTGCTATAATCGCTCTTTTGACCCGCACGATTATGGCGAATATTATAGCCGTTAACTATACCAAAAATCAACTTATCATGTTCATTTTTAGGAACTTCATACTCAGCATTAAAAATATCTTTTACTTCTTCACGTTCACTTTCCAAAATATCAGCAAGAATGTTAATAGCCTTCTTTTTCTGTTCTAAATTGGCATCAAAACGATAATACATTTCTGTGGCTGTTGCTAATTGCTCATATACTGAATCAGGCAAAGCAGAACCATCATATTCTAACTGCTCACGCAATGCACCATTAGGCATTTGCATTATAAATCCATTTGTTGGTTCAAGATAATAACCCTCTTTATAGGCACGTAAGATATTATTAATCTGTTCAGCAAATTCTGCCTTTTGCGCTTCATTTTCAAATTCAGCTGTTTCATAGTTATAAACACCAATATGGTCGTATAAAATCTCAATCACCGAAAATAATGTCTGTTCATCATATTCTTCGAGATATTGCCAAATTGGCCAAACCTCTTTATCCTGTAAGCGTGTTGCAAAATACACTTCCGGCGATGGCAACAGACTTGGTGGTAAAACCTGCTCCGAATCCTGCGTATAAGGAATTTGTCTCCACACTCCTCTTGTAGCCACTTCAAAATACTCTTTATCACAAAAATACTTATGTACTTGTCTGAAATACTGTAACAACTCATCAAAATCTATCTGCAGTTGCTTTGTAAGTAAACCATGCCTTTCTGCGTAATATTTTTTCATATTATTCTTTTCTCCTTATGGGCAGCTAAAAATTACCTTGTTCATTTTGAATACTATTTTCCATTAATCTAATCAAATCATCAATATCAAATAGGTCTATCAATGTTTTCTGTTGCTCTGCAAATCTCTGTGCATCTTCTGTAAAATAGGAAGAAGTTACGATAATTGCCTTATTTGCCCTTTCTGCTGTTTGCACACCATATAAGGCTCGAACAATATCAACACCTATTTTATTCATTTCATTATACCTTTTACATTCAATCAAAAACATGACAGGTCTACCTAAGATACTTTTTGTTGCGATTATGTCTTTTCCCCCATCTCGTGTCTGAGGTGTTAAACGAGTTTGAAAACCTTGCCTTTTAAACACTTCTTCCACGACCTCTTCAAACTCCCTGGGAGTAAGCTGATATACAGATCTTTTATCATTCAATATCCTATATATATTTTCCTCTACCTGTGGCAAAAATGAAGCTATGCTTTCTTCATCGAATTCCACCTGATATACAATCCCCATATTTGGCTTCTCAAGAAATTGTCCACCATGTATTTCATTATCTTCATAATTGAAACACCCTACTGGATATTCATAACCAGAAATTCTGTATTTTATATTGTTTCCACATTCTTCACAATCGCATTCTTCGTATATATCATACACGATTTCTGGACCCATTTGTCTTTCGTATGAAGATGTTTCTGCATCCAGATACTCCTTCTTAATGACGATAATATTTCCGCACTCTTCACACTGTATAACTACATCATTTAATAATTCCATGCACATTGCCTCCGTGCCTTATAAATCAATTTCATATCTCTCAAATAATTTATCAAAAAACTCACATATCATTTGCTTCGCATTATTCTCGTCCAAAAACTCATATCCTCCAAATCGATATACTTCATAGCCCTTCAACCGCAATGCTCTATCAGCTTTTACCATTTCGGCATATAATGCAGGTGCCGCCTTTCCATTCTGAGAGTAGTGTTGCTGCCCATCCAATTCAAAAACGATCTGTATTCCTCCCGGTAATAACATCAAAAAATCCATTCTTTGATGGGAGTATACTACTTGTCCTTTTCTCTGATATTTGCTACGAGGGTCATAATGCAAATACACTTGTGGCACTAATGCAGGAATATCTTGCTTTATCGGGTGACGATAATAGTTATAATATGCTCTAAAAAAGATTTTTTCGGGTTCTGAATCAAGAGATGCTCTTAACCGACCATACAATTCTAACTCAGGATCGCCATCATTCTCTTTGTTGTTCTCTTTCCACCATTCGACCAAAGTATTCCACTGTAGTCCATCTGCTCCTATCTCAAAATTATAAAACAAGCAATTGTCAGTATCTCCTATCAATCGCAGTTCGTTACTAATTGAATTTTCAATAGTAATATCTGGCTTTTGACCGACCGGAGCAAAAATGAGATTTTTTAATTCACCTTCAACAATTCTTCTTTTTCCTATACTATAGTGTGGAACTCCGGATTTTTGAGAACTGATATATAACTCATATCCATCCTCCTTAATTATTCCATTTATACCTTGAACATACTTTTTCTGTTCATCGCCTTCTCTCACCTCTGGTTTTACCAAACACTCTAAAAACTTGACGAAAGTTTCATCGGGCAGATATTTAACCTCTAATCGTTTTGTAAGCAATTCCTTATAGGACATGGTTTTATCATATTTTACTGCAGACATAATTTCTTCCCCTACAGTCGTTCCAATGAAAATATCTGGAATATCCGTCATATTCCAAATAAACGATAGAAAATCGTCTAATTTCATTTGCCCTTCCATATCACTTAATGAATCTAAAAAATCAACAATTCGCCTTCTTGTCACAAACGAAAAAACTAATTCTGTATCAGCCAAATAAGGCTCCATGGTTTTTATCATTTCTGCATTTTCAAATTCTTTAACTATTCTTCTTGCCAACTTCCAAATATCATCATCTGGCAACTTGTTCAAACCACTCAATACATATAACCGCTTGCTATGCATTGGTTCCAGCCCAACATCTGGTTCAATTCCATATGCATTACAGACTCCTCCCAAGTCATAAGCCTTATATTCACAGGCAAATTGATTTGCAATTACATTTCTTAATTCATCAACTTTCCTCATTGCTGCCTCCTTAGCCTAACACTATTATTTTACCATATCACCTGTTTTTTTACCATCTGCAAAAGAGCAAGAAAAAAAGCCGATCAGGAATCGCAACTCCCAATCGGCATCTTTTCTTACTCCTCTCCATTTTTACATTCAATCTCCGTTCCGTCCAGGAAGACCACCAACAATGTTCCATCTTCAAAAACCTTGATGTGGTCCAGTATTTTCAGCATGAAGTCCGTATCCATCTCCGTCAAAGGCTTTGCCCCATCGGTATATTCTATGAACTTCTCCGCCCGATAACTTTCCAAGAGGTTCTCGCTCTGCAGCTGTTCCGTCCACTGCTCCATAAAGTCCTCTCGGTTCTCCACAAATGCGTTCCAAGCCATCAGATAAGCCTTTATCAGCGTTTCTTCCTCTACGTGGCGGTTGGCACATCCCATAACTCCTTTGACCTTGTAGCGTTCACTGCATTGCCATACCTTACGGTCAACTCCCGTACTGCTCCGCCAGCCTTTCCGTGCAAATACTTTATTACAGTCTCCGCAAATTATCTTGGATGCAAATGGATTACTTTCAGGCCGGTGGGAATAGGAGTTTGTCCCATGCTCCTCCAGATACTTTTTCCTGCGTTTTATTTCAAGCTGTACACATTCCCATATCCGCTTTGAAATGATGGCATCGTGGTCATCCTCCACATAAAACATCTGAATTTCCCATTTGTTCTGTGTACGTTTCTTGGTGAGGAAATCCACCGTATAACTTTTCTGCAGCAAGGCATCACCCTTGTATTTTTCATTCTCCAACATACTCATTAAGGTTGTGGACTGCCTTTCCCCGCCCTTGAATTAGCAATCATACGGTTGAATTCATCCCTCTTTTTGGTATTGGTTCCCGAAATCCCTTCATCCGCATAAGTCCCTGCATATTCATAGAGAGGATTTTCGCTGATATAGTTTGTGTAATAATTGACCTGATTCTCATAGCTTAATAACTGTTCTTCTTGGTCGGTTGACACTCGGCAGTACGCTGCCATCTTCAATTTCTGCACTGACTGTGCTGTTCCTGATTCCGCAGTCGAAATCTGCTTTGCTGGTATAACAGTAATGCTTCTTGCCATTTTTAACCACCTCCTCAATCACTGTCTGTTCCGTAATGTTCAAGCCTTGCAATTCGGCATCATCAATCCTTATCCCTTTGCATGCCTTGACTCCCTTTTCAATGTAGGTGCTGCAAAGCCATTGGATTTTCTTCTTGTAAACCTGTCTGCGCCGGAGCGTTTTTCCGCAGTAAGGGCAAATCAGCATTCTGCTTAAGGGATAGCGGTTTTGGAACTTCATTGTGTTGTCCTGTCCAATATTCCTGTCACGCTTTCTCTGCTCTCTGACCTTCTGTACCTGTTCCCACACCTCTGGCGATACAATTGGTTCGTGATTTTCCGAAATGTAATAACTCTGCACTTCCCCGTTGTTTTTCCTTGTATGGTTTCTTTTGTTTTCAGGGGTGTAATACTTCTGCAGATGAAAATCCCCTTTGTACTTTTCATTGCAAAGCATCCCATTGATGGTCCCGCTTTCCCATGTTGTTCCCGTCACCGTTTTCACACCCAGGTAATCAAGCAGCTCCCCAATCCTTGACGAGCCGACATTCATTAAATACAGGTCGAAAGTCAGACTGACAATTTCCGCTTCCCTTCGGTTCACAATCAAATCTCCATATTCGTTTTTGTCATAACCGAGGAAGCGGGAAGTGGTAATCATCACTTCCCCTCTCTCAAATTTCTTCCGAATGGACCATTTATTGTTTTCACTCATGCTTCTGCTTTCTTCCTGTGCAAAAGAAGCGAGGACGGCAAGCATCGTCTCACCGTCCCCTGATAGAGTGTTAATGTTCTGTTCTTCAAAAAAAATACCGACACCCAGTTCCTTCAGTTCCCTTGCGAACTTTAGAACGGTGACGGTATTTCTAGCAAACCTCGATATGGATTTTGTAATAATTAAGTCAATCTCTCCTGCCCTTGCCTTTTCCATCATTCTCTGGAACTGTGGGCGGTTCTCACAATAATCGGATATGCCCTGATCAGCAAATACTCCGATAAATTCATATTCCGAATTTCCGGTAATCAGTCTCTCATAGGTTTCCATCTGGTTTTCAAGAGAGTCTTCCTGTCTGCTGTCTGTGGAAACTCTGGCATAAGCATAAACCCTTTTCTTTTGTAAAACCGAAGCTGGTCGTTTGTTAATCACCACATCAATCTTCTTTGCTGCGATTTCTGCTTTCAGACGATTAAATTCTTTTCTGTTCGGATCGGCTCCTGAAGCTTCCTCAAAGAATATCTGTAAATTCTATTTCTGTTTTCCATATTTTTCTTCCAAACGCCTCATCACATCGTCCAGATATTTTTCATAGTCTCTGTCACGATGGTTGACTCTGCAGTAAAAAGCTACTCTATTTATCGTTCCTGCAATCACCATATAAATAAGTACTCCTTTCGTTTTTGGTAGTATATAAATCACTCTAAACCCCTGTAAAGTCAAGCAATTCTACGGTTTCCACCCACTTTTTTTCACTCCGTCCAAACTTATTCAATAAAAAAAAGACCAGACATTTCGCCTGATCTTTTCACACTAATCACTTATTTTTTTCGCAACTGCAATATTGGTACAACTTTTTCCTCTACCTTTAAGGTATCTGGACGCAAATGAAGAAGTTCCTCCATATCTTCCGGATATAAAGTCACTCCATTTTTTTTGAATAAATCCAATATTTCTTTCGCCGTAAGTACATTTTGCTCTATCAGTAAATCAATGGCTCCTTGAAATATATTTTCATTCAAGGAATATGGTACATCGCCAGGTTCTTTAATTCTCCACCCATTTTTTGAAACTTGACGCATTAAATACTGATACTGGTTATCAGACATAATGCCCAACTGGTGTGTCCGGTAAATCATTGCCTGAATAGATACCTTCCACTTATTTTTTAAGAACTGATAATATTTTAAATCTGTAGGATATGAAGCAATGTCTTTACCAAAGCTGTCTCTAGGTAACAAAAATGCACTCGCAAACATGTTCGCCTGACGTTCTCTTGCTTTAAACTCATCTTTTGTTATAGCTTCCAGATCCTCACTCCATGGATGCAATAATATGTGTCCCAACTCATGAGCCATGTCAAAGCGAATTCTGCCTTCTGGTCTGTTTCCTAATGCAACTGCAATAAAATAAATATCATTTCCCGCCACTATAGTTCGCTGACTAAACGCATCTATTTTATCTTCGTTGGTATCAAATCCCGTTACAATTATTCCATTTTTTTCTAAAAGATACTGTAAATCCTTTATTGGTCCAGTACCAATATCCCAATATTTTCTTACCTGAGCAGCAATATCCTCTATTTCTTGAATTGCATCCTCGTTCTCACACTCAAATACATCATCACATCCTACAAAATCAACACTTGGTAAATTCATTTCAGGAAATGAAATGAATTCTAGAAGTATCTCATACATTTTTGCTACATATTCCAACTTAATACTCTGCGCTGTTCTATCTTTCTTTGTAGCACTTGCCAATGAACGAAAATAGGTTGTTTCTGTTTTTGCAGCATAACTATCCTTTTGAAAAAAGTAATCATACGGAAAGTTAAGCTCTGATGCCAAGAGCCTAACTTTCATATAATCTGGTGTGTTATTATCATTCTCATATAAGGAAATTGACTGCTTACTGATTTCGGTCCGCTTCGCTAATTCAGTAAGCGTCAACCCTCTATACATTCTTGCACTTCTTAATCTCTCACCGTAAAACTTTTTTTCTATCATAATCAATATCTCCTGAATTTATTTTCAGGCCTTTTTCTCGATTTCCCGAAGTTTTGGCTTTATACCACTCTTTATAGCAACTAAGCCCTTATTATCCGGCTTCGCATCTTCGTCTGTATCTTCTGAAGGCCCAATATCTGTAAGCCGTGCAAAGTCTGGTTTAATATATTGCATAAGAGACGCTTCATCTACAATATTAAAATCTTTATCTAAAAACCTCAGTTTAATATCTTTGATTTCCCCATTCTCCGCTTTATATGCAATAATATAATGTTTATAATCTTCTTCTACATTAATCATTCCCTGACTAATTTTTTCAAAATCCTGTTCCAACACATCTGTATCAAAAATCGTGATTCCAAAATCTTCTAATGTCATTTGTCTTTCTTTCGCAATACAATCCTTATTTTCGACATAAAGAACTGATTGTAAATAGTGTGGATTTTCACGATTTTTCTTTTTGGGAACGCCAGACAATGTACCTTCTGTCATTATCGAATAGGTAATATGCTCTTTTCGATCAATGACCATTCTTCCAGACCAACCATACCTCTGGAAAGGAACAAGATCAATATCATCTTTCACCACATGTGTTCTTAAGTTTGTATTGATATTGTCCCCTCTTAGAAGTATAATCGCATTATTAGTTTCCCGATGATTTTCTCTTAAATATTGTTGCAAATCATCCCCAATAGCTTTCTCTATGCAATAAACAATTTTTCTGAGTAAATCATCATTGATTACAATTTGAGTATTTCTATTTACGTCCAACAAAATTACCTCCTGACTTTATTCTGTTTTTAATTTTTACATAAAATATTATTTTTGTCAAGTGGTACTTCGTTTCCTTTTTAATTTGTATATTCCAATGTTAATAACTAAATCCTGTGAACATAATCCAGTGAAATCCATCCGTCACGATTTTTCTGATAAGATTTCAGAAGTCCCCAAAGGCTCGCACCTTTACCTTCTGCTTCTTACACAATAGTGAAAGCACCTTTTCCGGTGTACTTACCTGTTTTATCATAGTCTGTTCCCGGACCCTTGCGGATGTTCAAATCTTCGATGGATACTCTCACAAGATACGGTGTGAATGTATCATTGGAATAAATCACTTTACCGGATTCATCAAATACGGAATATCCCTTATTTTCATCCGCACACCTCTTGGCATTTTCCAAACTATGGAATGCACCCTTCTGTGTGGCAGCATCCGCCCATGTCTTACGCACACGATACCAGACTTCTTCCGATTCTGCTGTCTCGTTCTTAATTCCAATAATGGCATTTAAGATTGTAATAATCTTTGCACCATATCCGGCTCCTGCTGCCCATCCCCTTCCGTCTAGATTTTCTTTCTGTCCAAGCCACTCCAAATATTCCGCACAGCCTCTTGCGACATACTTGAAGCGTGGATCAACGCATTCATTCTTCAAATCCACTGTGGAAGCATAGGCTTTCAAATGCTGAACCTGCGCCCTGATACCAAGCTGTGGTGTAGCAAAGGTATTTCCTCTCATTCCATTAGAAGTCACTCCCATGCCACAGAAATTGCTCTGCTCGAGCGTAACAGCAGAACGGGAAAATCCAAAATTACCTGTTTCCAGACAGGACTGTGCAAAAGCAAGATCACCACGGACACCCTCTGCCTTTCCCTCCGAAAGATAAAACGGAATCATATCAATAACCGACTGTGCAACATCAGGATTCTTTGCTTTAATATACTCTGTCATCTGCTCCACCGTTGCCACTGCGTTACCCATAATCTTTGTAAATGTGGTTTCTTCATTTTTCGTTACTCCATAATAGGAAGCAATACATTCTGCTTCTGCTTTGGCAAGTTTCTGCAAATTACTGTCACTGGAAAGCCATTTTATTACTCTGGTGTTTGTATGGAATGAATGCTCCAGAATAATACCCGGTGTTCCTACTGCATTCGCACCACGAAGCACACCATAGTATTCTCCGTTTGTCCCCTGACGTGTTGCGGTTCTTACACTCTGGGCAGTCCCCATCACTGCTTCCACAACCTTTGTCAGCTTCAGACCAATATCTGTGCTGCTTCCATCTAAAAAGACATATGCCACCGGATAATCCACATTTTCGTTTACACCATTGCCTACAGCATTGGAATGGACAGAAATAAAGAGGTTACAGCCCTTGGAAGCCGCACCTCTTTCATACAATGCTCTGTCCGTATTCTGATTTGTCCTTGTGGTTACCACACCGATACCAAATGCCTTCAACTCCTTCTTAAGATAATTATGTAGTTTCCAAGTCATGTCCGACTCATAATAAGACGAAACCGTAGGGCTGCGGTTGTATTTACCGTAATGCCCTGCGTCCAGACATACCTTTACTGCCATGTTATTCATCCTCCTTTTTCTCATCTGCTTCTTCATGCAGCTGTTCCAATACTTCTTTCAGCTTCTTTGGAACCGGAAGTCCAATAAGGGCAACATTCTCAATAATGGAAATTCCCTCATTGGATAAGTAAAAGAAAATGACTGCGGTGCGGAGTACACTTCCGTTCTGGATGACCTGCGTATCAAGCACATGGCCGATACTGTTTTCTCTTGAAATATAAAATAGGTGTATCGCAATTCTATCGTTCTGTGAATTGCGATACACCTATCAATGCGATTTTATCCATGAACAAATTTCAGTAACTTCAACAAACATCGTATTCTGTGCTGTTTCCTTGCTTCCATGTAATTTCTCCTTTTATTGTGTAGTTCGTTTCATCTTACACCTGTACTCTATTGTAATTCATAATATTTACCCTGTAGTGTAAACTAGCACTGAGATGAATTGTAATGCATGACTATGTAAAAAATCTTGCGAAGATAGTCCGGGCTGCCAGAGAAGAAGCCCATCTATCTCAAGCAGCATTAGCTGAACAAATAGGTTGTGATGAGCGTACAATACTAAATATTGAAAACGACCGTGGTAATCCCAAGTTCGAAGTATTGTGCCAGATCATCGCTTATTTACACATTCCTGCAGACCGTATTTTCCACCCTGACACTGCTACGGATGGGGTGAAAAAACAAAAACCGTTATTGATGCTACAGGAATGTGATGAGCAAGAGGCAGCCGAGATTCTTCCAGCAATTGAATACCTCTTAGCACTCATACATAAAAGAGGTAATTCAAACGAGTAAAGGAACCAGCTAATCCGTTGTGATTCTGGTTCTTTTCTTTTTGTTGCCATCTCCAAATCTTACTCTTGTAATATTCCAATTATTACACAAGTAAGATTTCAAGTTGATATGTTTTTTCTGAAATTGACAACCACATAAATAACGTCTATAATATATTTATTACAGCCGTAAGATTTAAGGAGGGATTTGAAATGAGCGCTTTACCACAGATTTCTGAAGCTGAATTTGAAGTTATGAAAATCGTATGGAAACATGCGCCGATCAGTACCAATGAAATAACAGATAAATTATTACAGACCACAAGCTGGAGTCCTAAGACGATACAGACTTTAATCAAACGTCTCGTAACAAAAGGCGTTCTGACTTATGAAAAACAAAGCCGAGTGTTTGTTTATACCCCAGTCGTGAAAGAAAGCGAATACATCGACCAGAAAAGCAACTCTTTTCTGGAACGATACTATGACGGGGATATCACTGCCATGCTGTCTGCCTATATAGAAAATGACAGACTGTCTGAAACAGAAATAGACACCCTACGTTCCCTTCTTTCCAAGAGGTCAAAAAAAGGAGGAAATTAACGTGGCTAATTTTATGATACGCTTTTTAATATGCAATGTATTTATCAGCGGTATCATCGGAATTCTTTTGATAGCCAAGCGGATATTCAAAAACAACCTGTCCAGCCGGATGCAGTATAATCTGTGGTTCCTGCTCCTTGGGTTGCTGGCAGTTCCCTTTATACCGTTCCGTCTCATCGGATTTCCACAAATCTTCTCGTGGCTTGGTAGCTTAAGAAGCTCCCCTGCTTCCGGCACTGCAACCGCTATGGGAGAAGCTGTGGGAATTCATCCGGTCGGAAATACAGACTGGATGAATGATTTCGCACTTTCTGTAAATAGCGAAACACCATCCATTGCCGGATACATATTATTGGGGATATGGATTATAGGCATTTTTGCAATGATCATATTAGTAATCAAATCCTCACTCCGCCTACGCAATTTGGAGAAATCTGGACTTCCCCTTCAGAACCCGGAAGTACGCAGACTATATCATCGATGTTTGGAGGAAATGGGAATTCACAGAAATATCCCTGTTTACAGTACTGCATTTTTGAAATCCCCGATTATTGTGGGACTTTTGAAACCATGTATTTATCTGCCGATTCATCTGATCTCTGATTACAACGAATCCGATATGCGATATATGCTGTTGCACGAACTGCAGCACTATAAGCACAAAGATGCTGTTGCCAGTTATCTGATGAATCTTGCTGGGGTAGTATATTGGTTCAATCCTCTTGTCTGGTACTCTCTGAAAGAAATGCGTAATGACAGAGAGGTTGCCTGTGACACTTCCGTTTTGAAAATGCTTGAAGAGGATGCTTACGAAGATTATGGCAATACATTGATTAACTTTGCAAAGAAAGTTTCACTTACTCCTTTTCCGTTTGCTGCCGGTCTTGGTGGAAACATGGATCAGATGAAACGGAGAATTATCAACATTGCCTCTTATGAGAAGCCAACATTTATGAAAAGAATAAAAGGTATGACTGCATTTGTGCTGACTGCTGTTCTTCTCCTTGGATTCGCACCTTTTATTTCTACATACGCAGCAGACGGAAGCCAGTACCAATGGGATTCCTCTTCTGAGAATATTTCCTATGTAGACCTCTCCACATACTTCGGAGAATACGAAGGTAGCTTTGTTTTATACGATTTGAAAAATGATGAATGGAGCATACACGACAAGGAGCATGCCACCCTGCGGGTTGCACCAAACTCCACTTACAAAATATATGATGCCTTGTTCGGTTTGGAAGAAGGTGTCATTACACCAGAAAACTCCTTTATTGCGTGGAATGGAGAAAGCTATCCTTTTGAAGCATGGAATGCGGATCAGACCTTACAGTCTGCAATGAACTCCTCCGTGAACTGGTATTTCCAGACATTGGATGAACAGCTTGGAGCCTCTGACGTTTACAGCTATATTCAAGAAATCGGATATGGTAACGAAAACATGAGCGGTGATTTCTCCACTTATTGGATGGAATCTTCCTTGAAGATTTCCCCAATAGAGCAGGTCGAACTTCTAACCAGGCTGCAGAATAACAGCCTTGGCTTCGCCCCTGAAAATATCAATGCAGTAAAAGATGCCATCTGCCTTTCCTCTTCCGATGCCGGAACATTCTACGGAAAGACCGGAACCGGACGTGTGGATGGCCAAGATGTGAACGGATGGTTTATCGGCTATATCGAAACTGTAGATAATACATACTTTTTCGCTACCAACATTGGTGCAGACAGCGATGCTACTGGAGGCAACGCAACTGAAATAACCATGTCTATCTTGTCTGACATGAATATCTGGAAATAAAGAATCGGGTAAAGGTCAATCTCTGACTTTTACCCGATTTTTCTTAATTCGCTATCTGAACAAGCCCTTTGTATTCCCATGTCGCTCCATAATCAGTTGACTGAAATACAATCCCATCTTTCTCCGCTGCATCTGTGGTAACCGTTATCGTCAATGTGTCGTCCTCTTTTTCAGGCATATTCAGGTAATCAAAATCCTCCACCGTAAATCCGCAATCGATAGCGATTTGTGGTAATTCTGAAACAAGATCCATTGGAAGTTTCATTTCTTCAAAGGTCCTTCCGCCATCGCGAGTGACATATAAGCGGGAATAGGACTGGGATGCGCCTGTAATTCCTGCAACCCCAAAGTTCTCATCATAAAATATTAAACCTTCTGCAACTCCCAATTGTCCACTGAACGGATCATCATTTATGCATTCCCAAGTAGAACCACCATCCATTGTCTTTTCCATTACATAAAATCTGCTTCCGGCAGCTGCATCCGTTATCACCAAACGCCATCCATTATTTTCATCTAAAAAGAAATACATAGTTCCATCACTTTGATCCACAGTCCAACTTTCTGTATCTTTAGCATCCTCCACCTGCTGCATCGTATTCTCCTGCTTCAATTCTTGTTGACTGACGTACTCAGGCTCCATAATATATCGAACAGGTGTGACACTATTTAAATCAGGAATATGCAAAGATACCTCAAACCCAACGATTTCTCCACCGCTTCTAAGCTGAGTAAAATTGCCGGTTCCTGTTTCAGTTCCATCACCATCTGCATCTCCCGAAATATATTGTAAGCCTTCCTCTGAACTAAAAGATCTTCGCCCCATATAGAGTATTTCATAAATCTGCTGCTCTTCAAATGTTTCAGCCCACGCCTCTACCTGACTCGTCCAGTCTGAATTGTTCAAAATTTCAATCATTGGAGACAAACGCATATCGTCACTATATTCTCCATTCACATTACCATCTATCCAAACAGTCATATCATTACTGCTGTCTGCGTCATAATCAATAAGATACGTTTTTTTCTCTCCAGCCTCATTTTTTCCATATATGAATGCATAAATCCTTTGAATCGTTCCGTTTTCATCAAATGACACCTGATATTTATTTGCAATATAGAGTTCTTCCGGCAGTTGCAATGCTTCATCCAAATCCATCAGAATCCCTTCTACACCATCCTCAAAAAGATTATTATGCTCCAGTTCTACTTCTTTTTTACGCATCCACTCATCAAGTTTCCAAGACAGTGCCCCGTGATACGGAACTGCAGAATAAACGATACGTCCACCAAAGAATAAAGTTGCTGCTATAAGGAGTATCATTTCCGTATAGAAAAGTTTCTTATTTCCATTATCTCCTGAATTAACTTCTTGATTATGCCTTTTCGAAATCAGCCAGAGAACCACTGTGCCAACCAATCCTATTATACCTAACGCCAACATCGGTATATGCCTTCTCAAGCCACCATATTGACATAGATGCCAGAATTGATACAACATAAATATATATAGTATTAAACTTACTTTTCCCGTGATTTTATAAATATATTTCATGTAAGTCTCCTTTCTTCATATCTGTAAAAATACCATAAAACACCAGTATTATCAAATCATTCTTTAATACGGTATTGGTAATCTGGTATATGCATAATTCCGTCATTTAGGATTTCATTCCCCAAATACTGAAAACTGCCATCCTCTGCAAACCTTACCGTAAGTTCATGGGTTATGACTGCATCATCGCAAATGACCATGTCACAAACCGCCTCAACTGTTAATGTGACTGTTCCATCTTGATTTTCTTTGATGTCGACAACCTCCGGCAGAGAAGTTCCAAAGAAGGTAGGCGCATAATTGAAGCACCCAAGTCTCGCCCAAAGATAGGTCTGGTTTTCCTCATCAAATACTGCGTACTCTCGTATCTGCTCCGCTGTTATGGGAAGATACTCCATAATCAGACTTTCGAACTCTTCTTTAGGAATGCCATTTGGATAATCTTCAGAATTGAACTTTTCTCCATATTTCATTCCATACAGATATTCAAACATTCCGTTATAATCCAACTCACTCATATTTTCTACATTCCAGTTGGAACACAAAAGGTTCTGTCCCTGATATCCAAGCCCCCGAACACAACGTTCAGACATTTCACACTGTTCCTCTGTCATAGGTTTTATTCTGATCAGGCAGCTTCCATCCATAATTTCACTAACCTCTGGCGGCTCTGGCACACACAGCTCATAGCAGAACCATCCTTTTTCCGTGTATTTCCATTCTTTGAGTCTCGTATAAGAAATGTACGAAATTCCCGGCTTGTTGTCAGCATTCCAGATTCCTCTTGTACTCACAACATACATATCCGTTCCATCAAAAATGAATTTCATTCTGCCCAGTCCACCATCATTGTGGATTTCATAAATCACCACAGAGCCTCTTTTCCCTTCCATACATTCTTTCAGAAAACTGTCAACACTTTCATAATTCTCCATGTTAGAATACGTTACCATCGTAGCAATTGGATATCCTGCGTCCTTTACCTTCTTCTGAATTTCAAGAACCGTTTGATTATCCAAAACAACATTAGATGCTATCCCTTTATCTGCTGTTTCATAAATGTCAAGATAAAGTTCCATCAGCTTTTTACAGTCAGTCTCAGCTTCTTCCCTTTCCTGTTCATCTACCGGAAGATCGTAGCCCTTTTCCCATTGTACTGCAGCCTCTTCCTCAGTATTTTTTGTTTCCTCCGTGGAAGATACTTCTTCCGTATCTTCCACAAGAGATTCTCCCGCAACACTATCTTCTTTTCCACAGGCACACACGAAACCCCCAATCAGAAATACCATGATCAGTAGAATGCTCTTTTTCCTTAATACCATAAAATCATCCTTTCGTTCTTGCTATTGGCGGCAGTTCCAATTCAATTTGTTCTATAGAATTGGAAAGATACCTGAAAGTTCCGTCTTCAAATGGCTGGACCACAACCGTATTCCGAAAAGCGAGATCAGAATTATAATCCGGCCATACTCCATCCACGATAAGTGTAATCGTTCCATCCGCATTTTTTGTATAGTCAACTACTTCTCCAAAAGGTGGGTATGGGCTGGCATAAATCATCTCATATTCATAGCTGTTACTCCCTTCATCATACCCACAATACTCTCTTAACTGTTCTATCGATACTGGAAAATAGGTGGTCATTATCCTTTCATATTCCTCTGCCGGAATCTTCCAATCCTCAGTTTTCAGATTTTCACCCGTGGAAATTCGGTAAATATCTTCATACATGCAAGGCATCAAAATATCCTTTACATTGCTACTGTTCCAGTTTGTGACAAGCACATTGTAATTCACATAACTTAGTCCTGATATGTATTTCTCCGTCAATTCTCGGCATTCTTCCGGAAGCGGTTCTATTCTCCAATACTGTCTCAAACTTGCATGTGCAATCACATATTCATATGCATAGATAAAATATCCTTTTTCGGTCAGTTTAATTTCAGCCACATTACTTACCGAAGTTCCCTGTATTTCAGGCACTCCGCTTTCCTTCCAACGGATTCCTATATAATAGGTCTGCAGCTCACCTTTCCGATAAATGAAGGTAACTGCTCCAATCAGTCCATCTCTGTGTACTTCGTATACTGTAACCATTGAGTCCTGTCCATCCAAGTAATCTGCATAAAATGTTTCGATTGCTTCATGGTTTTGCATGGCAGTATCTTCTTCAACACTTACCAGACCGCTTCTGCCCAATTGCTCCACCACAGCTTTCCTCTGCTCGTTGGTAAATTCGCCAATGCCGGAAGAGTAACTTGGTGCATCTGCAATTACCATATCCTTATAGATTTCTGCGACCGAATCTGCCGCTGACCAAGCCATACTCTTCAATTGTTCCTTTTCCTCATCTGAGATAAGACAATCCCTGGCTTGCGGAATGAACCAATATGCTGACTCTGTAGAAGTTTCCGTATTCTCGGCTTCTTCTGTTTCTGCTTCGCTATTTTCGATTTCTACAGGTGGCTCCCATACTTCTTCTGCCACCTTTTGCTTTTCTGCATGCTGTTTTCCCCAACAGAACACTCCTGCTATCACGAAAAACAGCAGCAGCAAAATAGGAAGTCCAAATCTTCTAAGCAGCCATTTCACATCTTCCATTATTCGCCTCCGTACAATTCTTCCCATTCTTCTAACGTCAACCGTGGCGTATGCCAAGTTTCTCTGTAGTTGTCTTTAGATGGTATAATTCGATTAGATACATATTGTACCCCTCCGTCCTCTAACGGGCGGACCACAACCTCATGAGCATATACCTTGGAATCACCTGCATAAGGGAATACTACATTAGCTGTAAGTGTAATTGTCCCATCGCTGTTTTCTGAAAAACCGACTACCTCTGAATATGGATATTCCGGATACTCTACTTCTTCGAAGCCTCTCGGCTTATATTCATAAGTTGAATCCTCCGAATAATAGACGGTTTTTGATTGCAGCGTTTCACTGTCAATATTGAAATATTTCATAATAACACTTTCAAATTCCTCTTTTGGAATCCGATAAACTGCACTAACTGCCAGGTTGTCATCTGCAACATAGGGAACATACTGACCATTTACTTTTGGATATAGAATGTCATACATATCATAGAAATTCAAATCCCCGAAATCATCCTCACACCAATCTACAATGAACATATTATTCTGTTCAAAGCTGATTGGGCAGAGGTATTTCCGACTCAACTCCCTATATGTTTCATCCAATGGCTGTACTCGTAATGCGGTATGCTCCTCCGCTCCACTCAATGTAAGAACATATAATTCTTCTGAAAACCAGACACCTGAAAACATCAGGTAACCTTCTTCTGTATAATTCCAATACTCCGCCTGATAGCTTCCAGTATCCTCTCTTTGTATATCGCCATTTTCGTACTTGTAATAGCTTCTGACCACATCTACATTTCCGTCTTTTGTGTGCAAATCGTATTTTACAAATCCGCCCAAATAGCTGACTTCAAGAATCGTTATTTCTGCTTCCTCCTGTGCATCCACCTTTTCGCAGAATTCCACTACCTTCTCTGGTTCCGTCATGTTAATTTGATTTCTGCTGTCAACAGCCGGATATCCATTTTCTCCAAGACAATTTACAATACTGCGAATCGTTTCCAAATCAGCTATCTTGTTTTCATCTGCTGCCTTCTTATAAAGATCTATACAGATGTTTTTAATTTCTTCTGCGTTCTCCTGAGATTCTTCTGGAATAGCCTGAATATCGATTACTGTTTTCGAAACTGTATCTTCTTCCGAGGGTGCATCACTGCACCCCGAAACACTAAGCATCAGTACAAAACTAATTGCTGCCAAACCACTCTTCCAGAACCAGGTTGTCTTTCTTAACAACATATCCGCTTCCTCCTCTTCCTTTCACATCTTCTACCATACTGATAATCAATATAGGACGTTCTACAGTATCTTTTGCCGTAAAAATTGCAAACCATCCTAATTCCGTACCCGAAGTATCATCCTTCGATGCCTTGATTTCTGCCGTACCTGTTTTTCCTGCTAAAAGAATGTCATCCCGATGGGCTGCATATCCAGTTCCATTAGAATCATTCACAACCTTCTTTGTTCCTTCCAATACACGACTTGCTGTCTCATTAGAAAAGGCACCCGGAATCCAATACTCAGCTGCGATTTCATTCTTGTATACCAAATAAGGCTTTATGACATTTCCCTCATTACAGAAAGCAGAATAGATACATGCCATATGTAATGGATTCACTAAAACCTGCCCTTGACCGTAACCACTATCGGCTAACTGTATTTCTGTTTCAATTCCCTCTGAATTAGAATACTGCGACTCTGCCATCTTAATCTCAAATGGCAGTTCCTCATTAAAACCAAGTCCAGTCAAAGAACTCTCCATCTCTTCTGAGCCAATCTTTAATGCTGCCTTTGCGAAATAAATATTATCGGAATAAATCAGGGCATTCTCTAAAATGACTGGTTCATATGCATGGAGTGTTGTTACATGATAGGAACCCCACGATGCATCCTTTTGCCAGCTTAAGCCTACGTTCCCGTAATCTTCCATTGGATCGATTGTTCCTGATTCCAAGCCGACCGCAGCGGTAATTGGCTTGAATGTAGACCCCGGACACCACACTTGCCGAAACCGATTATACATTGGCTTATTCTCATCCTCGTTAAGCGCAGTCCACTGTTCACTGGACAATCCCATAATAAAATCGTTATTGTCATAGGCCGGTGTACTGACCAAAGCCAATACCTCTCCGGTATAAGGATTCATGGTCACCGAGCAGCTTTTATCTTCCTTAAACTGTTCATACAAGGAAATCTGCAAATTGGCATCTATCGTAAGCTGAATATCCTGCCCATGTTGCACCAGGATACAAGCCATTTCCTCCTTCTCTTTGCTTTCCGAGTTTACAATGTAAACCCTGCAACCGTTCTGGCCTTTCAGTTCACTCTCGAACAATCCCTCCATTCCACTTCTGCCGATTACACTATTGGCTGTATAGCCTTCTCCTGCATGTTCCTCTAAATCTTCCGCAGTAACACTTTGAACATATCCGACCAAATGTGCAGCTGCTTCCCCTAATGGGTATTCACGCACTTCAACATCAAATATCATCACTCCGAGAATCTCCAGCAACTTTTCATGCCTTTCATTCTCCTTTAGGACTTCTTCATCTTGACTGATAGACATTAATTCAATTTCTTTCACTCTTGGAATCGTTTTAATAGGAACAAAAGAATCATCCTTTACCCACTTTGCAGACAGTTTCTTTTCTATCGCTTCCGGTGTGATTTCCAATAATTCTGCAATCTGTGCGATTGCTTCCTCTCTGTTTTCCAACTTTCCCGGAACGATTCCAACCGAAGATGCTGTACCTTTTCCTGCAAGGACACGTCCGTTCCTATCCAGAATTTCTCCTCGTTCTGCCTGTGTAGTGGAAACTCTTACTTTATCTGTAGAAGTTAGATTCCGAAAAATCATGGAATCATCCCAAACCAACTTATATCTTTCTTCGTCTTTTAGGAAAAGTGCTTCATTCTCAAAGCTGATAGTTCCTGCAACTGTATCGAAAGAAGTCTGGTAGGTTACCGTCATTTGCTCCTCGTCATATGCAATAATCCGGACAGCCATATTCTGGACTTCTATGCCTTCATAAATAGCTGAGTTGCGTTTTATGAAATCCTCCTGACTGATACTTCCCGATGCCTCAACGTGCAACATCGCATACATTTCTTCATATTCCTTTTTGGGGATATGATACATGTACTCCACCAGAAGTTCTTCCGGTGTCCTCCAGACATTTTCTTTTGTTTCCAACATTCCTGCCACACATACCGCAGAAATTACCGCAGCTATTCCTATAACAGCAATCGCAATCCATAGGAGCCTGCTTCTTGTTTTCTTTCGCTTGTTTCTGCTTTTTCCTTTCTTCATATTGACCTCCATTTATTTTCATTGCTGATATGGTCATATTCTATTTTCAATGTACACTATATCTTCAAGATATTACATTTGTAAGATTTTGAGGCAAAAAAATTTCACTTTGCTTGGTATATCGTACTATGCATTCCTCCTTCCTTTTTATTACATGCGTAAGATTTCGTGGTAAAAAAATTTCGTCCGCAATCCTTCTGCACTTGTATAAATATTACATCAGTAAGATTTGGAAGTCAAGTTATCTTTATATAAAAAGGCTCCTGCCGAGAAGTATCATACATTTTCGCAAAAATGATACCTTTTAGCAAAAGCCTATTATTCAGTAAGTTTCAAACCACCCCACTGTTTCAATATTCAAATGTTTCATTCAAAAGACCAGAAAACACACGTCCATTATCTTTCTTTATTATCCCACAAACCGCAGAAAATCAAGGTTTCTTTGAAAGCTGACAAATGGTTTCAATATTCCCCTGAACTTTGATTTTATACTGCATAGCGAAAGTATGCAATAGATTTTCAAAGTGGGGTAACGATTTTACCTCATCTACACTTTCAATTCAAATAAACTATACCGTAGTATCATCGCTCAAAAGTAACATTTGCCTTATGTCGTATACATTGCCCGTTATATTATAATAAATAAATTTTTTATCATCTGGTGCAATCCATTCATTCTCTCGATAAAATTTAAAGTATGCATATGTAATAATTTTACAATCATTTTTATCTTTGAATTGCTCATAAATCTGATTGTTTTCATAATAAATCGCTATTGCAACACGTTTATTTTTTTCGTCTGATACAGTTTCCAGTTTGATACAAAATTTCCCAGTCTGGTACTCAGAAATTGATTTTATATATCCCACTACACAAATTGGATGATATACTTTTTTATTTGTCAAACATCTCAATAACCTACCGAAATCATTTTCGTTTTCCGAATCAAAATAGAAGTCTTTCCATGAAACCAAATAAGGAACGCCCTTCCCATCGTAATATTGTAAATTGATTTTATCTTCTAAATCTGAATTATTCTCAACCAACGCTCTAAGTTTCATTATCTGATTCATTGTAGACAAATATGCTGTTTTCTTCCCACTTGGAATATAATTATGCTGTCTTTTTCCACGTCCTGGTTCATCTGCTAAATTCTTACTTCCCTTTTTAGCAGTATCTTGCGATATAAGCATCAACCTTACTACATATTTATTATCCCTTTTCGACATCAGTACATCGTCTGCACAAGATGCGTGTATGTTTAATATTGCTCCATCAACCGTGTATTTACACCCTTTTTCATGTTCTTCTCCACGCTTCAAACGAAAATATTTTTGTATAATAATTTTTCTTTCACCTAAATCTCTTTCATGGGAATTCACAAAACTTATATCTGCATCACAATAATAACATTTCAGCTTTCCATATACTTTATTGACATCATATTCGCTAATTTTAATTTCTTGCCCATTATACCTTGCCCGATTCATCTTAATTCCCATATGCCGTACCTCTGTCTTTTAACCTATAATTGTTTGCTCATTTATACGCTTCTTAAGAAATGAAATTCAAGATAACATACGGATTACTTTCATTTGATATTTCTCTAATTTTTTCTTTCCTTCCCATATACAAAAAATTCATAATATCATTAAATTCCGTTGTTTCCAAATCATCTCCTGTTAATATTCCTCTTGATTTATAATGTGGCAATGCACTTTCAAAATCCGAATATAATACACCTCTACTGTTAACCATGTCTCCGACTTGTGAAATCTTCATTTTACATAATATATACATATTAGCAGGTGAATTATTTCGAATAAGTTCAGCAAACTCTATGCCTTCTTTTTCAGCTATCTCATTAAAGGCTTTTTCCGTCACTGTTCCCATCTTGATTAGTGCGTTCTTCTCTCTTTCAACCCATTCAGTTGCCTCATCAACACTAAAAGCTTTCACAGTTGCCAAAACCAACTTATCTATGACTGAAATATTATCTGGATATTTTTTATACAAAAAACTTAACACCTTATAACGTATTATAGGTGGCAGCATTGAAAAGGAATATAACACGTCATTTCTTGATCCAAATTCGTATTTTTCAAAATAGCTTATCAGCAGATATGATAGCATATCAAATAAACCATCTACCACATTATCAAAGTCCTCTGAGTCAAACCCCTCTAAATATTGCGTATGTGTTGACTGATTTCCTTTGCCACGAACAGTTTCTACAGCTGCTTCAATGAATTCATGGTTAGGCAAATTTTTTATTCTATTTTGAATATTCTTCGCTCCTAAAGTTACTGCCTTATTTGGATTAATATCTAATATTTTTCGAATAACAACCTCTGCATATTTTCTAACAAAAGATATTCTTCCACTAACGGAAGTATCTTTATAAAATGTATCTCCGATTAAATCCGCAACTAAACTTTGATATGCGTTATTATTAAAATTGCTCATTAACTTATCCTCCTTATCATAAATTTACTTTTGCGAAAAGGTATCCTTTCGCCAAAATGTATATTTCTCGTTCTCCAAAGCCTATCCCCTGGGGTAAACCTCCGATTATATCATCACTCTACGGAAACAGAAACACACATCTATTTTTCTTCCAAAATCGCAGAAACCTTTGATTTATTGGGCTTTTCTTGACAGAAGGCACACCGTTTCCACATGCACCGTATTCCCAAACTGGTCCACGGCCTGTACCTTTTCTACCTTATATCCATGCTCTTCCATAAACTTCAAATCTCTTGCCAGCGTTGCACTGTCGCAGCTTACATATACCATACGCTTTGGTGACATCTTAACCACCGTCTCAAGCAGTGTCTCCTCGCAGCCCTTTCTTGGCGGATCTACAACTACAACGTCAGGATGAATTCCTCTCTTTGCTTCCTCATCACCATTGGCTGCTTTCCTGCTTAATTCCTCGTAAAATGCCGGTACTACCTCTTCTGCCTTTCCTACAAAGAACTCTGCATTATCAATATTATTAAGTATGGCATTATTTTTAGCATCCTCTATTGCCTGTGGTACAATCTCTACACCATATACCTTTCTTGCCTTAGCTGCCATAAACAGTGAAATAGTTCCTATTCCACAATACAGATCCCACACAGTCTCATTTCCTGTAAGACCTGCATACTCAAGTGCCTTAGAATATAACTTTTCTGTCTGTTTAGGATTGACCTGATAAAATGATAATGGTGATATCTGATATCTGATATCACATATATAATCTTCTATATATGATTTGCCCCATAATGTCTTACAGGTATCTCCTAAAATTACATTTGTTTTATTCCTGTTAATATTAATCATTATCGATGTCATGCCATCAATATCCTTTAAACGCTTCACAAGGTCATCACTGTTCTTAATGCTTTCAGCGTTAATTACAAGACAGACCATAATCTGATCTGTATGATATCCATTTCTTATAAGAATATGCCTTACAGTTCCTGCATGCTTATCTTCATCATATGGCTTAATCTTATTATCCTGCATATACTCTTTGATGATACCAAGTATCCTGCTGTTAATCTTTGCACCAAGCGCACAATCTGTATTATCAATAATATGATGTGTCCTTCCTGCAAAGAAACCCATCACAATATTACCATCTTTGTCCATGCCTACCGGATACTGTGCCTTATTTCTATAATGAAATGGCTCATCCATTCCGATAACCGGCATCATCTGATAATCGCTTATATGTCCGATTCTTTCAATATTATTCTTTACAAGTTCCTGTTTAAACCTTAGTTGTGCCTGATAATCCATCTCCTGAATCTGACATCCACCACACTGTCTTGCAACAGGACATACAGGTTCAATCCTGTCTTTGGACGGAGTTATTATATTCATAAGTCTTGCATAGCCATAATTTTTCTTTGCCTTTATTATCTTAGCTTCGACCTCATCACCGATAATTGCATCCTTAATAAAAAGGGTATAGCCATCAACTCTGCCTATACCCTCTCCATTCGTTCCAATATCAGTAATAATAAGCCTGACTGTATCATTCTTATTAAAACCCATATATTTAAGCTGCCGGATACCCCTCTTAAGGACATACAAAATAATTACTATTCCATCCGTACAGCTTCTCCTTTCTTAATTTTTAGTAATTTAACTTCAGTATATCAATCTGATTATTAATACTAATTCCCATTTCTGAGCAACTTTTGCTACGAAGAGGCGAAGAAAAATCCGCACAGGCGATTTTTCACACCATCTTATATAATAGTCCTCTTTACATTAGACTCAAGCCACTTGTTAAATCCAAGCCAGTCATCAGACTCCTTCGATTCAAGAACTTCTCTCATAGTCTCTAACTTCGCATCCATATTATCTGCCATTGAAAGAGCAAGTGCTTCTGCTATCGACGGCTTCTTAGGCGAACCATATTCAAGCTCTCCATGATGTGACAATATGCAGTGACCAATCTGTGCTGCAAGCTCTGATGGAAAACCATCTATAGTATTAATCTTTTCCATTACCATCTCATAACCAATAACGATGTGTCCTATATAATTACCCTCGTTAGTATAGTCATTCTTAGGAAATTCTGATAATTCCTTAACCTTACCTGAATCATGTAACATAGCACATGCCACAAGCAGATCTCTGTTTAAGAAATCATAATTATCTGCCATATGTCCACACATCCTTGTAACGCTTAAACTATGCTCTAATAATCCGCCTGCAAATCCATGATGTACTGTCTTGGCTGCCGATACATTCTTAAACTTCTTAATGAACTGTTCATCTTCTACAAAGAACTTATTAAGAAGCTGTGAAATGTATGTATTTTTCACACTCTTTATATATCCCATCAGCTCTTCATACATATCATCTATACTGAATCTGCTGCATGGAACATAATCTGCTGCCACATATTCATTCTCATTAGCGACTCTTATTCTGTCAATCTTAAGCTGTAATGAACCATTATAGCTGCTCACCTGTCCTGTAACTGCAACATAATCCATTGGCTCAAAATCTCCAATTCCCCCTGACATAGGATCCCATATCTTAGAATCTATAACTCCTGTCTTATCCTGAAGCAGTACATTTTCATATTCTCTTCCTGCCTTTGTAAGTGCTGTTGACTTAGACTTACATAAATATACCTCTGATACTCTGTCTCCATCCTTTAACTGTTCTATATAATGCATCATTTCACCTTCCTAATATTATTCACACTAATATCTTACACCGACGGTAACCGGAAATTCAACCTCTTTATAGCCATCTTTTCCCAGACGTTTTACCTTTACCTGTATCTGCTGTCCATTACCACACTGATATAGTTTCTCACTAAATGCCTGAATTGTCAAAACCATTTCTTCATCAATTCCGGTAATCACATCTCCCGACTGTATTCCGGCATTATATGCAGGTGAATCTATCTGCACTTCTTTTATATATATTCCCATTGGGAGTCCATAACGTGTAGCCAGTGTACTTGTAACATTCTGTCCGTATATTCCCATATATTCAATTCCATTGCCGCTTGATAATGCCTGTATGGTACTCTTAAGATCTGATATTCCGGTTACTGACATGGCCTCCTTAGTTTCTGAATAAAATGCAAGACCTATAAGACTGCCATTTGTTCCAAATATAAATGAAAAATCATCTTCCCTGCATGTAAGCCCTACATCCATAATCTGATATGAATTATCAAGAACACTTTCTGTTGAAATATCTGTTATTGTACAATAGTCAACTGCTCCCGGTACTCCATTAATCCTGCCTGCCGCTATTGCAACATCCCCCTGCTTAGTCTTATAGGAATTACCAAGCCTTGCTATAGAAAGCTGTGTCCTTTCTTCCGATGGTATCACACTTTCTTTAACACTTAAAAGAGCCATATTACTTTCTTTATCCATGCCGATAATATCAGCCCCAGTCTCAAACTTGTCATCAAACTTTACAAGCACCGTATCAGAATCATTAACTGCGGCACAATCAGTAAGTATAATATATTCCTGTCCGACCATTCCTATGACTGCACCTATAGTCTCTGTAGGACTTACTGACTGCCTGATAAAGTCATCCATATCTGATTCATATATATCAATAGACACTATAGACTTCTGTATTGTCCCAATTACCTTTTTTAATGCTTTCGTAAATGAAGTATAATCATCTGCGGTAATGGCAGGATTATCTGCTGCCTCTTCCGTAAGATTGTCAGATAACTGTCCCATCGTAACGGTCTCGTCCTCTGTAGATGTATCAGCCATCGAATTGTCCGTCTCCTGAGGATAATCATCCTTTTCAAACTGCAATGTCTCACGCTCCTCATGGCTTATTACCAATCTGTCATACATCTGTGGTGTAAATAATACTATAACAACGCTTGCCGCTGCACCAAATATACAACCTGCTGCCATAACCCAGCCTAAAAGTATAAGCTTCTTGTACTTGACTGATGGTTTAACAATTATCTTTTCAGTATATAAGGGATATTCCTGATTGTCACACCCTTTATCCCCATTATTATCCATGTCGCTTTTCATATAATGTATAACTCCTTATTATGGCATATATCATATGTTTTATAAGTCCACTGCCCATTCTAAATTATAATAATAACTATCACACGCTCATATGTTTTTTTATTATATAAAACAGATATGAACATTTTATGACATACTTGTAAAAATTATATACATATATAGATATTTCAAAAGAAATGCTGTAAAATATATTGCAGTTGTATTTTAAAAAGATTACCTGCATTTTAATACTGAATTAAATATAACATTTTTAATTATTTATACGAGGTGAATTATGAACTATAAGTCTTTAACGACTCTTGAATATAATAAAATAATTGATAAGCTTGTATCCTTTGCTGCATCTGAACCTGCAAAGTCACGCTTAAAAAAGCTTGTTCCAATGAATGATATTAATGATATCAATTATGCTCTTGCACAGACCAACGATGCCCTAAGACGAATATATGCCAAAGGCTGCGTGGATTTTAACGGAATTAAAGATATAAGAGCTTCTGTAAAAAGACTTGAAGTCGGCAGTGCTTTAAGCATATCAGAGCTTCTTAATATAAGCTCGGTTCTTAGCTGTGCAGCACATGTAAAGAATTATTATGAAGAAATGCCTGATTCCATATCAGATATGTTTGAAATGTTAGATGGCATTACGCCACTTAATAATTCCATTAAAAGATGTATCATCTCTGAGGATGAGATAAGCGATGATGCAAGTGCTAACCTTAAGAGCTTACGCCGCCAGAAGGCTGCCGCAAATGATAAGATTCATTCTGAACTTACACGTATGCTTAACTCTAACAGTGTAAGAAACTGTTTGCAGGACTATGTAATAACTACACGTTCAGGAAGATACTGCCTGCCTGTCAAGGCAGAATACAAGTCACAGGTTCCCGGCATGGTACATGACCAGTCTTCTACCGGTTCAACACTTTTTATAGAACCTGCCGCAGTTGTTAAGCTTAATAATGATATACGTGAACTTGAGCTGAAAGAACAGTCAGAGATTGAAGTTATCCTTGCCACACTCAGCGCTTCTGCCGCTGAATATACTGATATTTTATCCTCTGACCAGAGTATATTAACTGATCTTGATGTTATATTTGCAAAGGCACAGCTGTCACGCTTTTATAAGTGCAGCCAGCCGGTTATGAATACCAATGGTTATATTAATATTAAAAAGGGCAGACACCCACTTATCGACCAGCACAGGGTTGTTCCGATTGATATCTACCTTGGAAAAGATTTTAACCTGCTTATCGTTACAGGTCCTAATACCGGTGGTAAGACTGTATCACTTAAAACAGTCGGTCTTCTTACGCTTATGGCACAGTCAGGTCTTAATATTCCTGCACTTGACCATTCAGAGATTGCCGTATTTGATAACATCTTTGCAGATATCGGTGACGAGCAGAGTATTGAGCAGAGTCTCAGTACATTTTCATCGCATATGACTAACACAGTGAACATTTTAAAAGAAGCTGATGAAAACAGCCTTATATTGTTCGATGAGATTGGTGCAGGAACTGATCCGGTTGAGGGCGCTGCTCTTGCAATATCAATACTTAATGACCTTCATATGCGTGGAATTACTACAATGGCTACTACTCATTATAGTGAGATTAAGGTATATGCCCTTACAACTGATGGTGTTGAAAATGCCTGCTGTGAATTTGATGTTGAATCACTCCGTCCTACATACAGACTGCTTATTGGTATTCCGGGCAAAAGTAATGCATTTGCAATCTCAAGAAAGTTAGGACTTCCTGACTATATTATCGAAGATGCATCTTCACGTATGGATTCCGAGGATATAAGATTTGAAGATCTTGTATCTGACCTTGAACACAGCCGTATTACAATCGAAAAGGAACGTGAAGAAATTAACACTTACAAATCAGAGATAGAACAGCTAAAAGCACAGCTTAAAAAGAAATCTGACAGACTTGAAGAACGTACTGACAAGATTATAAGAAAGGCTAATGAGGAAGCCGCAAGTATTCTGCGTGATGCCAAGGAATATGCTGACGAGACCATTAAGACGATGAATAAACACGGCATGACTGTCAAAGAGCTTGAACACCAGCGTTCCGCACTGCGTGACAAGATGAAAAAGAACCAGTCAAAGCTTGCTATTAAACCGGAGGCTTCAACAGCTAAGACACGCAAATCACATAATCTGTGTGACTTTACAGTAGGAACACATGTAAGGGTATTAAGCATGAACCTTGATGGTGTTATAACTTCCAAGCCTAATAACAAGGGCGAGCTTACTATACAGATGGGAAGTTTAAGTACTAAGACCAAGATTAATAATCTTGAAATCCTTGTCAATTACAAAGAACCTAAAGAAAAGACTACTGCTAAAGGTACGGGCGGTTCAGGAAAGATTAAGATGCGTAAATCAGCTAATATATCACATGAGATTAATCTTTTAGGTCTTACCGTGGACGAAGCTACGGCAAAGCTCGATAAGTATCTAGACGATGCCTACCTTTCCGGTATACCACAGGTTCGTATCGTACACGGCAAGGGTACCGGTGCCCTAAGAAATGGCGTTACCTCATATCTTTATGGTGTACCATATATCAAGTCTTTCAGGCTTGGTGAAATAGGCGAGGGCGATGCCGGCGTAACCATTGTCGATTTTAAATAATATTAAAAATATTGCTCACATTAAATAATATTTTAATATTACTTACATTAAATAATATTTAATATGAATATTGCTTAATTTAACCAATTAATAATAACCAACATATAGGGGGAATATATATGGCTGCAAAACAACGAATTATGATTGTTGACGATGATGAAAATATCAACGAACTTATATCTTTATATCTTAATAAAGAGTGCTTTGAAACTAAGATGGTTTATGACGGAGAAAGTGCCCTAAAAGAGCTTTCCGTCTTTAAGCCTAACCTTATCATACTTGATCTTATGCTTCCGGGCATTGATGGTTATCAGGTATGCAGGGAAATACGAAAGACTAATAATGTACCGATTATCATGCTCTCCGCTAAAGGCGAGACCTTTGATAAAGTATTAGGACTTGAACTTGGTGCTGATGACTATATGATTAAACCTTTTGAAACTAAGGAGCTTGTTGCAAGAGTTAAGGCTGTGCTTCGCCGTTACCATTTACCACAGACAATTGCCGCTTCCGACACTTCTGCACAGCAATGTGTACAGTATCCCGACCTTACAATTAATCTTAGCAATTATTCTGTATTATATAATGGTAAAAATATTGAAATGCCACCTAAAGAGCTTGAGCTGTTATACTTTCTTGCCTCATCTCCTAATCAGGTATTTACAAGAGAACAGCTGCTTGACCATATATGGGGCTATGAGTACCTTGGAGATACACGTACTGTCGATGTCCATATCAAGAGAATCCGTGAAAAGATTAAGGACCATGAACACTGGGGCATAGAAACAGTCTGGGGCATAGGCTATAAATTTGTCACACGCCCTTAACTTTATTACTTATGATACTTGGGACAGAAACCCAACTATGATATCATGGAGAAATTATGAATTTTAACCTTCTTAAAAAATATATGTGCCTGTATATAACTGTAGGCATTACAGCGTTTTTATTTGTTACATTTATAAGCTATAAAATAGATTACAGCCGTATCTATAACACATATTCCGACTCTCTGTACAGACAGGCTGTATCCGTTTCAAATGAATATGCTGCTGATTATTTCAGCAATGAACACTTAAGAATTATTGAAACAGAACTTAAGTCCGTATCCGCACTGAGCAATACACGGATAATATTTATTGATACTGACGGACATATTATTCTTGATACGCAATACACACAGCCTGCCGATGAAAATGGATATCTTTATACTATTTATAATTTTGACTATTCATCCTTAGGCACAGGCCATACTCTTACAGGTGACTTTTATGGTATGTTTAAAGAGTCCTATATAAGTGTATTTGCGCCTATAACCAATGCATTTACAACTAAAGGTTATGCAGTTGTAAGTATTCCCGAAAGCTATATATCTGATGATGTATATACAACCTTTAATACCAACTATATAACTATGGGAGTAACACTTTTACTTTCAATATCATTCATATTATTGTATATTATACACATACACAAACCTCTGGGTGACATTGCATATGCCATAAAAGAATATGGAAAGGGCAATCTTGCATATAAGATACAGCCACGCCACAATGATGAAATAGGCCGCCTTGCATTGTCACTTAATTATATGGCTAATAAATTAAATGAAGGTGAACAGTTCCAGCAGAAATTCCTGTCAAACATATCACACGACTTCCGTTCTCCTTTAACTTCAATCAAAGGATATCTGGAAGCTATGTCTGACGGTACAATTCCTCCTGAGATGATGGGAAAATATTTTGATATATTATTATTTGAGACAGACCGTCTTACAAAGCTTACAAGCAATATACTCACGCTTAATGAGCTTGACCCGTCAACGGTTTCTTTAGATATAACGACTTTTGATATTAATTCGATTATAAAGCATACAATTGAAACATTTGAGGGATTATGCAAGAAGAAAAAAATACAGTTCCAGCTTACCTTCTCCGGTGAAGAACAGTTTGTCAAGGCAGATAAGGGTAAAATAACGCAGGTTATATATAATCTTGTTGACAATGCCATTAAATTCAGTCCGGAAAATTCATGTATATATATATCTGTGCGTGATAAAGGCGAAAAAGCATATATATCCGTTAAAGATACAGGAATTGGTATTCCAAAAAAAGATATCGATAAGATATGGGACCGTTTCTACAAATCCGATTCTTCAAGAGGACGTGATAAAAAGGGGTCAGGACTCGGTCTTTCAATTACCAGGGAAATAATAATATCACACCATGAACATATAGATGTAGTCAGCACTCCCGGCGTCGGAACGGAATTTACCTTTTCTGTCCCTGTCGCCAGAAAGAGCCTTCTATCATATAATTAAGCTTCACTGTTCCAGTGCAGTCTGTGCAGGTGTCCCTCACAGTTCATGTGGTCAAAGTTATTCTGCCTTAAGGCTTCATATAATACAATTGCCACTGAATTAGAAAGATTAAGCGAACGTATATCACCTATCATAGGTATTCTTATACTTGTATCTTCATGCTCTACAAGTATCTCCTCAGGAATACCTGCACTTTCCTTACCAAACATAATATAACAGTCAGGCTCATATTTTACATCACAGTATGTCTTATGGGCTTTGGTTGTTGCCATATATATCTTTGCATCTGGGTTTTTCTTTTTAAAATCTTCCCAGTCATCATAGACTATAACATCAAGCTTATCCCAGTAATCAAGTCCCGCTCTTTTTACCATCTTTTCATTAAGCAGGAAACCGAGCGGCTCTATAAGATGCAGCCTTGCTCCGGCTGCAACACATGTTCTTCCTATATTTCCTGTATTTGCCGGCATCTCCGGCTCATGTAATACAATATTAAGCATAATACTCCTTATTTCTTATCCGGTTACAATACAACTGATTATTGTTTAATTGCAACATTTATTTCCATCTTTATTCCACCACCCTCAAGAGGTACACATATATTCTGTGCATAAGTAGTTACAATATTAACTGTACCAATTGCAAGTGACGGTGGTGTTATATCAACTATTACACCTTTTTGTGACAGCATTGTTGCCGCATTTCCCATAATCATATTTCCAAGCTCACTTATTGCACTCTTTGCCATATCATCAAGGGCTGTAACAGGCATGCCCATCATCATCTTTGATGCGGCATCAAGGGCACTTTGCATTGTAAATGCAAGAAGTACCTGACCCTTTAACTGTCCTGTAAGACCAATCATAATAATAGCTGATTCTTTACTAAATTCATTTGTCTTAATATAAGGTTCTCCAATATTCAAATCCACCTGACAGGCATCCTTCATAATTCCCGTTGCTGCCATAAGAAACGGATTAATATAATCTTTACTTATCTCTCCCATAACAATCTCCATTCAGCAGGCATTTTCTAATTCTGGAGGAATAACGGACCAAATATCAGATTTGGCTCTGCGATAAAGACTGCTTTGTGACACCTGCGGCACAAACAGCCAGTTCATTTATGAACTTTTGAAAATCAGCATATCAGTGTGATTTTTCGCACTATCCTCCTGATATAAAGTTACTAATCAGACACATAGGATTATTGGTACATAACCTGTTATAACATTTCCCCATATTTAACAATTACATTCTCTTACTTATAAAATGTCTTATTCTTTTTAATCCTTCTTTCAGGCTGTCAATTGAATATGCATATGAGATTCTCACAAAGCCTTCTCCCGGCGCACCAAATGCAGTACCCGGAACAACAGCTAATTTCTCTTCCTGTAAAAGCTTATTTGCAAATTCTTCTGATGTCATTCCAAATTTTTTAATTGATGGGAATATATAAAATGCCCCAAACGGTTCAAAGCACTCCATTCCCATATCACTTAATTCACTTAGCAGAAAACGTCTTCTCTGGTCATAGGAATCTACCATTCTTGCGACCTCCATATCACAGTTTTTTAACGCCTCTACCGCTGCAAACTGGCTGTTTGTAGGAGCACACATTATCGCAAACTGGTGCAGCTTAATCATCTCTTTAATGATATTGGCTGGTCCACATGCATATCCAAGCCTCCAGCCCGTCATTGCAAATGTCTTTGAAAAACCATTTATTACAATAGTTCTCTCTTTCATTCCAGGAAATTCTGCTATTGAGCAGTGTCTCTTTCCATATGTAAGCTCGGCATATATCTCATCAGATATTACAAATATATCCTTTTCAATAATCACAGGCACAATCTTTGCAAGCTCTTCTCTTGTCATAATAGCCCCTGTAGGATTATTAGGAAATGGCAGTACAAGCACCTTAGTCTTATCTGTAATTGCACTTAAAAGTGCCTCCTTGGTAAGCTTAAACTCATCCTCTTCCTTAAGTTCTAATGTAACAGGAACTGCATCTGCCATTACAGCACATGGAAGATATGATACATAACTAGGCTGTGGTATTATAACCTCATCACCCGGATTAATCATACATCTCAAAGCAACATCAATAGCTTCACTTCCACCTACAGTTACAAATATCTCATGCATAGGATCATAATCAAGCTTATATTTTCTATGCAGATAAGCAGATATCTCATATCTTAATTCCTTAAGTCCGGCATTAGAAGTATAAAATGTCCTGCCCTTTTCAAGTGCATATATTCCCTCTTCTCTTACATTCCATGGAGTATCAAAATCCGGTTCGCCAACACCTAATGATATAGCATCCGGCATTTCACTTACTATATCAAAGAACTTCCTTATTCCCGATGGCTCTATTCCTAAGATTTTATCTGACAGTGGATTTCTCATGGTGTAACCAGCATCCTTTCATCTTTCTGTTCTGCATCAAGGACAATGCCGTAATCCTTATATTTTTTAAGTACAAAATGTGTTGATGTACTAAGCACTGCATCAAGCGGTGAGAGTTTATTAGCTACAAACTGTGCAACAGACTTCATAGTCTTACCTTCAATAATTACAGTAAAGTCAAAGCCTCCTGACATAAGATATACTGATGTTATCTCATCATATTTGTAGATTCTTTCCGCAATGCTGTCAAAACCAAGACCTCTTTGTGGTGTAACCTTAACCTCTATTAATGCTGTCACCTTCTCTTCACTTGTCTTATCCCAGTTAATAAGTGTATTATAACCACAGATAACATGTTCTTTTTCCATATCAGCTATCTCATTGGCTATTACTGCTTCATCAATTCCTAAGCGTATTGACAGCTCATGCAGGTCAATACGTCCGTTATTTTCTAATATATCAAGGATTCTTTCTCTCATCACATCTTCTCCTTTATAAATCTTATAAAAATCTATATATCTCATCTCTTTGAGGTGTATCTAAATATCTTACTTCATCAAGATTATTAATCACCTTATCATTATTATCTGTCGCTCTTCCTATAACTGCGGCCTTAATTCCTTCTTTTTCAAGAAGATTTATAAGTGTATCCGCATCATCTGCTGCAATAAGAAGCGCTCCGTCTGACTCTAACCTATATGGATTAATATCATACATCTCACATAATTCTATTATCTCCTGCTTAACAGGTATACTTCTGAAATCTATGTCAAGTCCTACATTACCTGCCTGCGCCATATCCCATAATGCTGCAAATATACCTCCCTCTGCTACATCATGCATTGCCCTGATTCCTGCCTTTAATGCAAGCTGTGCTTCACATTTAACTGACATATCTTCTTCACTGCCATATGCCTTATCTATAACATAATCTGTATATTTTTCACGCATCTCATCTCTCTTTATATCTATCAGCTTGCGGATACCTCCAATACCAATCCATTTGGTCATTACAATATGCTGTCCCGGCCTTATATTCTTAGAGGAAACAATCTCATCACTGTCTGTAACCCCGATTCCTGTCACTGTAACAACCGGTGCCTTTACCATATCATTTATCTGTGTATGGCCACCTGATATCTGCATACCAAAAATCCCGCACTGCGAGTTAATGATACGTATCTGTTCCTTAAGATTATATTCATTAAAATTCCTCGGCATAATGACACTTATATGTGCCGCCAGTGGCATCCCACCGCATGAATATATATTATTAGCTGCCCTGTATACAGGCCATATTCCACAGCTTTCACTGCAAAGAATCCTCTTATCCTGTTCATTAATATCTATTGAACCGCAGTCCGCACCTATAAATGGCTTAGCAACACGGCTGTTACGGCTCTTAATCAGCCTTAATACTGACCTGTCAAGTATTGAATTAGACACCTTACCCGGATTCATAACTTCCTCCATCTTACTTGCTTATTACGAATAATTAGTATATTATTAAAGAAATACGGATACTACCATTGGAACTACCATTGCCAGTATAAGCAGGATAATTATAATTGAAGATACTATTTTCTTTGTTTTTTTATTATTCATATTAATCATTGCTTTTCCTTTCCGATATGTATCCTTATAATTTAATATGTTAAGGAATCCATTTTATGAAACTATTATTGCCTTATTTTATAATATTAATTGTTGTTATTCAACTTAAACTTCACAAAAAAAGTGACAAAAACAGTATATCTGACTTTCTTGACAGAGAAACCAAAGCTAATTCCACACGAAAAAAAGATATATCTAATCTTAATTATATCACTATTCCTGACTCACTTCCATTAATTAATACGGAGGATTCTAATATTTTACGTGCATATGATGTTATTAATTCAATGCGTAACCGTAAGATTGTCAATCTGTCAGGTATGAGCAATACAGATATCAAGCTTGAATATGGAGTTGCCAATCTTCCTGTGCTTACAGAATATGATGATAACTTCACAACACTTGTAAGAGCCCTTAATACAGCAGGCACCGGACTTATTAAAGCAGGTCATACAAAAGAAGGCTGTGAGATACTTGAATATGCCATCTTAAACGGTTCTGATATCAAAGCCACATATGTGGCACTCGCAGATTATTACCAGTCGGTAAATAACCGTGAGGGAATTGATAAGCTGTTAATGTATGCCAATGCCATACAGTCACCTTCTGGTGCAAGAATTAAGGATTATCTTAAATTACTATATTAATCTTAATTCCGCAGGTATTTTCTAATGCCAAAGGAATCCGCACAGGTATTATTTTTACACTAAAATATAAGACTGTCATACTAATAAAACTGATATTTTCCATTTCAGGCAGATAAGCAGAATAATAACCACCTGTTTCTTAGACTGCAATGGTTTAACCGGAATATGAAACTCTTTATCAGTTTTATTGTATGACAGTCTTTTTACTGTCCTTTTTATCTATAAATCTTTTAAACGCATTATCTTTTATACGGAAGTTTCCCATACTCGGATATAATTCCGTCAATAATTCTTGACGCACTGCTCTTTGTCATCCCCTCCACCGGTTCATCAAGCTTAATCTTATGATATTTTACAAGGCTTGTAAGATAGCTTTTCTGTGCCGCTGTTATCGGGGTGTCTTTCTTAACTGAATATATGAGCTTTTGTGTATTTACAAAGCCCTCATCCTGTGGCTTCAGCTTGTATAATTCATTGAAAAGACAGCTTGCACTTATAGCATCGTCAAATGCCCGGTGTGAATTACCGGGATTAATATGAAAATACTCACACAAATCCTCAAGGCGCTTATGCGGCACTTCTGGAAGAAGCCGCCTTGCAAGCTTTAAAGTATCAATTCCATCTTTTTCAAATGTCATATTATTATTGAGTGCCGCTTTTTTAAGGAAGCTGTAATCGAATATTATATTATGACCTAATATCGGTAAATCACCTATAAAATCAAGAATATCACCGATAATATCATTAATCACCGGTGAGTCTGCAACCATTGAATTGTCAATGCCTGTAAGTTCTCTCACTCTCTCACTGATAGTACACACAGGATTAACAAGTGTCTGATACTTAGCTGTAACCTGCCCGTCATTAATCTTAGCCATTCCTATCTCTATAATTCTGTCCTTTGAAGGGTTAAGACCTGTAGTTTCAAGGTCTAATGCCACATAATCTCTAATCATAATTCTATACCGTCTTGTCCTTTGATTTACATATATCCTTTAAAAAACATTCACTGCACTTCGGCGCTCTTGCTGTGCATATCTGTCTTCCAAAAGTTATTATCTGAATATTGTATACAATCCAATGATCCTTTGGAAGCACCCTCATAAGGTCAAATTCTACCTTATCAGGGTCTGTCTCCTTAGTAAAGCCTAACCTTTTTGATATTCTTTTAACATGTGTATCCACTACTATACTTGGATCGTGGAAAATATTGCCTCTTATGACATTCGCAGTCTTTCTTCCTACTCCCGGAAGTGCTGTAAGCTCTTCAAGCTTAGATGGCACCTCATCATTATACTTCTCATGTATAATTCTTGCTGTATTAATAATATTCTTAGCCTTACTGCGATAAAATCCTACAGAATGTATATCACGCTCCATCTCGCATATATCTGCCACGGCAAAACTTGCCACGTCAGGATATTTTGCAAATAAATCCTTAGTTACTATATTAACTCTCTCATCAGTACACTGTGCTGAAAGCATCGTGGCAGCAAGAAGCTCCCATGGGCTTGTATAATTGAGGCTGCACCTGTATTCTGTTGTATATACTTCATCAAGTAATTCAATTATCTTAGCTGTTCTCTTCGTCATAACTATATCGTTTCCCTAATATATTTCCTAACATGGATAAATATATTATATCACACTCCCCCCACTGGCGTCTGTTTGATTTTCTATTAAATGTAACTATTCTGTGACGACATACATCCTGTTTGACATCCACATGTATCGACTGGTTGATATCCATATCAATAAATGCTCTATATAACATAGGGGCTTTTCTTTCATAAAAATTAACGTTGTCAATTATCATCAGATTATCTTCCCTGAAACATGCAAAATAATTATCATGATACATATATTCACCATCATATATTGAGTTCTTATCTTTTCCATAGAGTACATACTTATTATAATGTCCTCCATTGATATCATATATGCATATACTTCCCAGCCCGAATGTAAGTGCTATCTTTTCAGCCACCCTCTGACTGCTTACTATATGCTGTATACAATAATCATTGACAATATCATTAATAACTCCGTTTTTTCTGTATTTATAAAAGAATTCCTCCGCATCCCTGGCTTTTCCTTTACCATTCACATAATCACTGTGAATGTTCTCCTGATATATTATATATCTGTTTCTTCCCTTTTCCTTGGCAAGATATAACATCTTATCTGCCAGTTTAAAAAGTGACTGGTAATCTTTAGCATCCAATGGATATGTAGCAGAACCTATAGAACATGTCACTGCCGGCTTGCTGTCATCATTCGCATACATCCACTCAACATTATTTCTTATTGTTCGGAGTACACTTCTTATCTCTTCCTTAGTGCAGAGATTCTCCATAACAATAAACATCTCATCGCCGCCTATTCTTCCTGATATTCCCTTACCCTCAACGGCATTTTTAATAATATCTGCAACGTTATTAATAACCTCATCACCAACCATATGTCCATATCCGTCATTAACGAGCTTAAAATCATCTATATCTATTATGGCAATTGTAACCGGATAATCAGGTCCTGACTCAATAAGCTTTCTTGCATAGTTAGTAATTGCCCTCTTATTAAGAAGGTCTGTACCTGCATCCTTTATCTCCTGAATATATGGAATCCCCTTACTTCCATTACCATTAACAGGGTTAATGACTGACATGGTAGCAATAACCTGATGCTTCCTTGACATGTTATTAGCTGTTTTTCCTTTTATAAGACACCACTTCTTCTTTTCTCTGTTATCAAAGAAGTTCATCTTTAATTCCCGTTTAAATGACATCGTTCCATTTCTGAAATCATCACACAAAAGGTTAAATGCTTCCATACTTTTTTCATCAACATCACCATTATTAATCTTATTTTCACACCACTCACTTAATGTTCCATTATAAAAGTTAATCTGCTCGTGACTTCCCAGCATGAATATCTTCAGCTCATCCGTATCAATATCATATGATATCATCAAATACTCCATAAGACTGAAATATTCAGTAATAGTATCGTTATTTCCCTTAAGACTGTCAATCATGCTCTCATATTCTGATACATCCTGACACTCCATACTAATCAGATGTTCCTTGTCCTTCTTTAAGGTAACAAGCATCCATCTGTATTGTCCATCACATCCAACCATTCTTAATGCAATGACATTAACCTGTTCCTTTGCAAGCTCAGATACTGCATCCTCAATTCTTTGAATATCATCAGGATGAACAGACCTTGCCAATGAATAAATCGCATTTTCCCCAATAAATGCGAAGAAATTACTGTCCCCATTCCTTATTGTAAGGTCCTCATCAATAACTGCCTTGCACTTGGTAAACTTACTGTCTTTTACCATACCTGATATACCTCCAATACCTGTATATTAAATTGTTTTACACAGATATCTACAGTATAATATTAATTCTTTTAATTTACAAGTCATGGTTTTTTTCTAGTACCTTTTTTCAACATAACTATATGCTATCATAATTACCAGACATTTATTCTCCATCAATAATATTCAATCTAATAACGCAGAATACATTTTCTATCAATTTATCCCATAGCCTGATAATAAATAATGCGATATAGAGAGATAATTAAAATCTTACGCACAAAAAAAGCGGGTGATGGGAATCGAACCCACGTATCTAGCTTGGAAGGCTAGTGTTCTACCATTGAACTACACCCGCAAAGTGCCTAGAACCGGAATCGAACCAGTGACACGAGGATTTTCAGTCCTCTGCTCTACCGACTGAGCTATCTAGGCAGAAATCAAAGATTATACATCAAAGATTCCTTTAATATATCGTTTACATTCAAAACATCCACGTTCCCGCGAACATTTAACATTTTACCATAGTAATGTAACCACGTCAATATTTTTCTATAAATTTATTTTTCATTATCTTTTGCACTTTCCTTAATATAAGCCTCATACATATCAGGTCTGAACTTTTTTGTTCTCTCTAACGACTTCTGATATCTCCACTCTTCCACCTTGCCATGATGCCCTGAAAGAAGTACATCCGGTACTCTCATTCCATTAAATTCAACCGGTCTTGTATATTGCGGATATTCCAGAAGTCCATTTTCAAAGCTCTCCGTCTCTGCCGATTCAGAATTATTAAGTACTCCCGGCACAAGCCTTGATATTGTATCTATTACAACCATCGCAGGAAGTTCTCCACCCGTAAGAACATAGTCACCTATTGATACATAATCTGTAACAATCGTCTCCAGTGCTCTCTCATCTATCCCTTCATAATGTCCGCATAGAATCACAAGGTCGTCTTCCTTAGCAAATTCATGTGCCATCTTCTGTGTAAATGTATGTCCCTGCGGTGTCATATATACAACTCTCGGTCTGTGCCCTGATCTTTGTACAATACTGTCAAAAGCTGCACACACAGGCGGTGCCTGCATTACCATTCCGGCACCGCCGCCATAAGGATAATCATCTACTTTCATATGCTTATTAGTAGAAAAATCTCTTATATCCACAGCTTCCACAGACAATAGTCCTTTTTCAATTGCCCTTCCTGTTATGCTCGTGTTAAGTCCATTTGTAATCATATCAGGAAATAATGTCATTACATAAAAATTCATTATTTAACTACTCCCGCTATACCATTAAGAAGAAATGGATAATATTCATTATAAATATTGCTTCCATTACCTGTATACTGTGGATTCATGTATCCGCTGGCATCCTTAAATGCTGTTGCAACATCCACATACGTTACACTGTTAGAAGGACATGCTGCCATAACAATATTATTAATCTCATCAAGCGCAGACTGCTTTGCATTAACATTAGCCTTTGCCTCAAACTCCTGTGTAATAGGAAGAAGCGATAATACACATACGTTAGTATTAGGACTTGCTGTCTTAATCTGTGAAGCAATTGCCATAATATTTTCCGCTATAGTCTGTGCACTTCTTGTTCCATAGTTCGCATCATTAAGTCCGACCATTATAAATACCCTTGCCGGTGTAAGCTTGATAATATCATCAAGATATTTCTCAGTCTTATCTGTAGTATTATTGCCATCTGCATATATCTGTGCAGAGTCTATATAATTATAATATGCTATTCCGTCAATAATCGAATCACCGATAAATATTGAACCATTATAATAATCTCTTGATGTATATTCCTGTGCCTGTGCAGGTCCTGCTAATGTTAAAGGTGTAACACCTGCTGCCTGTGTTGTATTCGCCATTGTAGTCTGCTGTGTATTACCCGCTATAGTTGTCTGTGCTGCATTTCCTGCCACTGTTGTATTCTGAATTGTAGTCTGCTGCGTTATATTCTGCGACTGTGTTGACTGTGTTGTATTATTACCAGCCACTGTTGTCTGTGCAGCACTCTTTTTATCAGTATTATCTGAACTTCCTGTTATTCCTTTATATGCAGCAATACATACCACTACCGCTGCCACAACTCCTACACATACATAGACTAAATTCTTATATTTATTCCACATACGCATCTTTTTATTAAGCTTTATCTCATTTTTACCCATCGTATTAATATCCAGCCTTTCTAATTAATAGTACGTCACCATATTACCATTTCATCTTACGAAGCACAACTGCCGATGTCTTTCTAAGACCAATCTCAAGGCATCCTCCCGGAAGTGAATATCCTAACCGTTCTGTACTAAAACCGCCATCATAAGTTACCATTACCTGTTCTACATCATCTTTATCAGTAAGTCCTGTCTCCCAGGCCTGTATCTTTACTCTTCTTTCATCTTCAGAATTATTAACAATTACAATAACTGCATCATCATCTGTAAATCGTCCGTAGGCTATAAGATTATACTGTGCCAGAAGACTCTTATATGAGCCATGCATAAGTGCAGGGCTCTCCTTATGAACCTTAATCATTGCCTTATGAAATGCTATAAGCTCCTTGTCTTCATGCCCCCACGGATATGTTCTTCTGTTATCAGGGTCTGTCCAGCCACATACTCCCGCCTCATCACCATAATATATCGTAGGTGCACCCGGCCATGTCATCTGAATTACTACAGCCTCCATAAAGACATATTTATTAATATTGGCATTAGCTGCCTCTGCACCTGCATATGCCACCCTGCCTACTGTCCTGTTAGTTCTTGTAAGAAATCTTGAATGGTCATGATTAGACAGCTCATTCATTGATATGGCATAAGCCTGTCCACCCATCCTTGACATATTATGGTGCATAGCTCCAAAGAAATTATCAGCATTGCCAAGCATATCCTGACGAAATTCATCACTGTGCTTCTGCATACCTGTAAGAAACCATGTTACAGGCTCCATAAATGCATCATAATTCATTATGGTATCCCACTCACCGCCATGCAGCCAGTTATAAGAATCTCCATAATTTTCTGCAAGAATTATAGCCTGTGGATTAGCTTCTTTAACGGCCTGTCTGAATCTTTTCCAGAAATAGTGATTATATTCTTCACTATGTCCTAAATCTGCCGCTACATCCAGTCTCCATCCATCGACATTATACGGAGCAGATACCCATTTTTTTGCAACTCCTAATATATAATCTTCCAGCGTCTTAGAGTCCTCATAATTAAGCTTAGGAAGCGTATCATGCCCCCACCATCCATCATATGAATTATTATCCGGCCACTGGTCACTGTAAAACTTAAAGAAATCGTGGTATGGGCTGCTGTAAGACTCATATGCTCCCGGCTCATAATGTTCTTTACTTGAGCTGTATATATGCTCTCTGTCAAGCCATTTGTTAAACGAACCGCAATGGTTAAATACACCATCTATAATAACCTTCATGCCCCTTGAATGGATATGTTGTACAAGGTCTGCAAAATACTTATTACCCGCTTCAAGATTAGCCCTGTTAGTTACTCTGTCCTTATATCTTGTCGCATTGACATTATTATTATCTCCCTGTGCGAGCGTTTCTCCATCATCAGATACAATAACCCCAAAATGAGGATCTACATAATCATAATCCTGTATATCATACTTATGATTGGACGGCGACACAAATATCGGATTAAGATATATAACATCGACTCCAAGATCACTAAGATAATCCAGTTTATCCCAGACCCCCTTAAGGTCTCCACCATAAAATTCCCTTATTCCCATTGTCGCAGGATATTTATTCCAGTCACTTACACTATTGACATGCTCGCCAATATAACTATATTCATCATTAATTACATTATTGGACTTATCACCATCATAGAAGCGGTCAACAAATATCTGGTACATAACCGCCCCCTTCGCCCACTGTGGCGTACTAAAGCCCGGTATTATCTCAAAATTATAATAAGGATTAAGCTCTTCCTGTGCTCCTATCTGATTATAATAACAGGTAGCATTGCCTGACCTTACCTTAAAATAATAATATATCTTATTTTCATCAACATGTATTACAGCTTCATAATAATCGAACTTATAATTACTGTCCACTTTATTCATCTCATGTTCGACATTATTAATGTATACATATGCCTTATCTACATTATATCTTCCGGTTCTTAACCTGAGCTTTACCTCATCGCCCGGCTCAGGCTCACACGGATTTCTGAACTTTTCTGTTGCATCACTAAATAATGCTCTGGTATTTAAAATAGGTCTTACATTACACATGTAAAGCAGTTTTTTCTCATCTTCCGCAAGACTTTCAACTAATTTAACTATTTTCATACACAGACTCCCTTTTCCCAAATAATCACCATATTTAATACATTATATACCTTAATATTATAACGAAAACGCTATCAATTCAACCGTCATTTTCATCTTACCCATAAATTTTCCCATAAAATAAATAGTAAAAAGGACAGCCGGGGAAGGCTGTCCTTTTTGGAGAAGGTATTTCACTTATTATGGGGTGTAGCAAAAAATATATAATGTATTGGGGGGTTTTTACGTTAATTATAGTAACACTAATGCAATTATAAGTGTTACCAAATATAACAAAAATCCCATCATTTTTTTATACATATTTCACAATACATTTTAACAATATTATATACAATAACAATATTGTACTGTTATACTATATTTTACTGCTATACTTTCCATCTGCCATATCCGGCTATACAGCAAGGAATGTTTTATTACAATCTGATTATTCTGCACTATCTGTAAATGTCACGTCATCTGTTATTTTATCACCAGACACCTTACTATGAGTTGTCTTATCATCAGATGCCTTATCCTTAAAAAGTGCTTCAAATTCTTCTCTTGTAATTTTTTCTTTCTCAAGAAGAAGGTCTGCACTCTTTTCAAGCACATCCATATTTTCTGTAATAATCTTTCTTGCCTTTTCATAACATTCATCAATGATATTCTTAACTTCCATATCAATCTGACCTGCTATATCCTCACCATATGGTCTTGAATGTGCAAGATCTCTTCCTATGAACACTTCATCATTGCTGTCATCATAATTGATAAGCCCGAGCTTAGACGAAAAGCCATACTTGGTTACCATGGCTCTTGCCGTTTCCGTAGCCTGCTTTATATCCTGTGAAGCACCTGTTGTGATATCATCAAATATAAGTTCCTCTGCTATACGGCCACCAAGACTTACAATAATATTCTGAAGCATCTTGCCTCTTGTATTAAACATCTCATCTCTTTCAGGAAGCGGCATAGTATAACCTGCTGCACCCATTCCTGTAGGAATTATGGACACTGTATGCACAGGTCCGACATCCGGAAGAAGGTGGAAAAGAATTGCATGTCCTGATTCATGGTATGCTGTAATCTTCTTTTCTTTTTCAGATATAATCTTACTCTTCTTCTCAACGCCGATACCAACCTTGACAAATGCATATTCAATATCTGAGTTAGAAATATATCTTTTCTTTGCTTTTGCTGCATTAATAGCGGCTTCATTAAGAAGGTTCTCAAGATCCGCACCTGTAAAGCCTGCCGTTGTTCTTGCAAGCGATTCAAAGTCCACATCATCTCCAAGAGGCTTCTTTGCAGCATGTACGTTAAGTATCTCTAAACGCCCCTGTACATCAGGTGCTCCAACTACAACTTTTCTGTCAAATCTTCCAGGTCTTAATATAGCCGGATCGAGTATATCTATTCTGTTAGTGGCTGCCATAACGATAATTCCTTCATTAACGCCAAATCCATCCATCTCAACTAACATCTGGTTAAGTGTCTGTTCACGCTCATCGTGACCGCCACCCATACCTGTTCCTCTTCTTCTTGCTACAGCATCTATCTCATCAATAAATACGATACATGGAGAATTCTTTTTTGCCTCTTCAAAGAGGTCTCTTACTCTTGATGCACCGACACCTACAAACATCTCTACAAAGTCTGAACCTGATATACTAAAAAAAGGTACTCCGGCTTCACCGGCAACCGCCTTGGCAAGCAGTGTCTTACCTGTTCCCGGAGGTCCTGTAAGAATAACCCCCTTAGGAATTCTTGCACCAAGCTCTGTATACTTTGCCGGATTCTTAAGAAAATCTACAATCTCTTCTAATTCTTCCTTTTCTTCATGCAGACCTGCTACATTCTTAAATGTAACCTGTCTTCCCATATCATCTATAAGCTTTGCCCTGCTCTTACCAAAATTCATCATCTTGGCACTTGTTCCACCACCAGACTGTCTTGAAGTCAAAAATACAATAAGTCCTATAGTTATCACACACATGATAATCGGCCAGAGCATATTTATCCATGTACTCTGTCTTACTACGTCTTTAACCTCATAATCAACACTGCTATTATCAAGAAATGCCTCTACCTCATTGATATCTGATACATTAAGAACCTTTTCATTTGTTCCTGAAGCTGTAAATTTAACAGTAAGAACTCCTGTAGGGACTTCAGAATTCTGCTTAATTACTACGCTTGCAACATTTCCTTTTTCAACATCGCTTTTAAAATTCTTATACGTATATCCCGATGTTGTTGAAGACATTCTGGTAAATACCATATAAAATATTGCTATAATTGCTAACAATATAACATACATACCAAAGCCGCCAAATCTGCTTTTGTTATTATTCATCTCTTCCTCCCTTTTATGTTATATTTGCCTTTACGGCTTATTACTGCATTTCCTGCCGGAATATCCATTCTTATGTCCTGTCATCACTCTATTGTGAAAATGCAGTGAGAAATTCATTCATCCTGTTTCCCATCCTGCTGCTGTTCTTTACAGCTTTAATACTCCGATGTATGGAAGATTTCTGTATCTCTGGTCATAATCAAGACCATAACCTACAACAAATTCATCAGGAATAACAAAGCCGTTATACTCAACATCAATATCAACTTCTCTCCTGTCAGGCTTGCTAAGAAGCGTACATATCTTAAGTGACTTAGGATGTCTTTCCTGTAACATAGGCACAAGTCTTGCAAGCGTATTACCCGAATCTATAATATCCTCTACAATAATTACATGCTCATCTTCAATACTCTCATCAAGTTCTTTTTTTATCTTAATGTCGCCGCTTGATGTCGTACCGCTTCCATAGCTTGAAACCTGCATAAAATCAAGCATTACAGGAACTGTTATTCTCTTTGCCAGTTCACATGTAAAAAATATGCTTCCCTTAAGTATGCATATAAGCTTGACATAACTTCCTTCATAATCCTTACTTATCTGTTCTGCAAGCTCGCATACCCTCTTTTGTAATTTTTCTTCCGGTATCATTACGCTGATATCATGTTTTTGCAATACTTTCTCGTTCATAACTGCCGTTTTATCCTTTCTTTAATCTTATATCTTTTAAAATTATTGTGTACTGATGACAGCTCTTATTATATGTGACGATTCTTTATCAACTCTGGCCGATTCACCTCTTCTTATGCCACACATCCATAATATATCATTGCCATCTGCAAGCAGGAGTACATTCTGTCTGTATTCACTGGGAACTTTTCTGTCCACAAGTTCTTTTTTAAGCTTTTTGCTTCTTCCATCAACATTGACCCTGATATAATCACCAACAGTCTTATTTCTTATTACCAGTACAGAATCTAATCTATCGCAATCAAAGTAAATAGTATAACTATTATTTCCGTTTTTTTCAAGTGTTAACACCCTGTCAAATGTAATTTTCTCAATAAAGGTCATTTTACTGCCATGAATATAACAATAATCATTAATATCAACCGTTATTGTATCTCCTAAGGCGAGCCTGACCAATCTGTCTTTTTCAATACAATCATATTGTAAACCACTTTTACCATCAGCAGTATGCGTATCATATGCACCATTAAATGCTGCTGTCAGGCTGCTGCTCTTTTTATTTTCACAGATACCGGCTGACTGTATATCATAAACAGTACCGTTGCCATCTGTATTATTATTGTATATATACTCATTATTATTATCAGAATTAACCTGTCTCTTATACATTGATATACAATTATATTTTCTTTTGGCAATAATTGAATAAGGCATATCAATCTGTCTGCCTGTCTGCATATCAGCAAGTGATACCACCGCCATTATATGTGTCTTATAAACATCCTTTAAACGTCCTGCAATCATACCTATTACACGCCTTATTACATATCGTAACAGAAATCTGTCACAGTCACCGCTTATATCAATATCTGCTCCTGTCACATTACCTGTACTATCATATTCTACAGTTACACGCTCATTATACAACCTGTCAGCCTGCGCCGATATATACTCCTCTGCTTCTGATATATCCTGTGCTGCCATACATATATGCTGCGGTGCCTGTCTGTTGATATTATTCTGTATAAATGGAATTAATGTGTTTCGTAATTTATTTCTCGTATAATCATTATCAAGATTAGTGCTGTCAGTTATATAATCCTGTGCACATTCTTTAAGAAAGCTCTCTATCTGTTGTCTGTCAACACATAAAAGTGGTCTTATTATATTATCCCTTACCGGCTTAATACCTGATATTCCTGCGAGAGAACTTCCTCTGAACATATTCATAAGAACAGTCTCTGCCTGATCATTCATATGATGTGCCACAGCTATTCTTGAATTGCCCTGCATTGAAGCTGCCACCTCATTAAATATCCGGTATCTTTCTATTCGTCCTGCCTCCTCCTCTGACAATCCCTGCTCTTTTACAAGCTTCGGAATATCAATGTGGACTGTTTTACATTCAACACCAAGACCTTTACAGAAATCCATCGCAAATCTTTCATCTCTTGAGGCTTCTTCTCCTCTTATGCCATGATTGACATGTACACCTGTAAGCTTTATAGGATATCTTCCAAGCTTAATTATCCTTGTAAGTACCAGCATAAGACATACCGAATCTGCCCCGCCGGATATTCCTGCAATTATATTATTGCAGCCGTCAAACATATTATTCTGTTTTATAAATCTATATACTTTTTCTACCATAAGAATAATTATATTATCATTTTCTGTATGTGTCAAACAGTCCTATAACCATAACTGTACAGTCATCAGAAGGTTTATTATTATGACAGCTTAGTGACTGTTTAAGAATATGTGCTGCCATAGCATTAGGTTCACGCACACTTATTGAGCTTATAACATCTGCCATCTGCTCCTCCTTGTTAATACATGGAAAATTATCAAGAATTCCATCACTCACCATTACAACATAATCACCATCATACAGCTTTTTAGTAGTACAGTCATAATCGACTTTTTCAAGCACACCTATCGGAAGCGTAGTAGACTTAATTATCTCAACACAGGACTCCCTTTTTATAAATGTCGATACCGCCCCCAGCTTGATACAGTGCATATATGCTGTCTGACAATCAATAATACTCATATCTACCGTAACGGGATTCCCCATGCCGCCACCTGCTATATATGCCGAATTAACAAGCTCTAATGCAGCTTTCTCATCAAAGCCGGCCTTGATGCAATTTTCAATAAGTTCTATTACCATCCTGCTCTCAATAAATGCCCTTTTCCCGCAACCCATTCCATCAGCAATGGCAGCAATGGCTTTTCCACAATCAGGGTGTGACATAAGAAAGTTATCCCCATTATAGCGTTCTTTTCCCTTATTAATTCTGGATACGCCTGATAATATCCGGAACCTGTCTTCCTCCACAAAGACGTATTGATGAAATTCTTCATTAATAATTGTCCTGTTCATATTATCACTGTAATATCCTGTATTGGAACAGCACGCTATAACGGATAGCAGTCTTCTTATGGATATGCAGCCACGTCCTACGCTCCTGGCCATTAATATTATCTGATGTTTTCCATTACTACCTGTGATAAGGCGTGTATTCTTTATTCTGATTCCATTTATGATACATTTTCCCTTAAGTTCCTTTATGAAATTTTTATCAGCACTTTTTACACTTATATTTATATTGGCCGATTGAATTGTCATACATTCTTCTAAAGTATCCGCAACTAAAAAAAGCTGTCTGGAAATACCCGGTGCCACAGACTGACCATCGGAAGCACTGTTATACGCTTCTCCAAGACGTCTGAAAGTTCTGGCTGTTTCCTCCAGCTTATTATACGAATATGTCATAACATAATCATAAATATTATCTCCCATACTGACTCCATTTCTGCCATAAATTCAAGATTCCCTCACGAATCCTGCTGTGGACCGCTGAACAGTTCTGCTGACTTTTTCATATCAGTGGCTCCACTATTATATTTTCAACAGCCATCAGTATAATATATTAATTTTAAAAAAAATGTCATACCATGAAATATTCAATTATATTAGGAACAGATAATATCAACCTTATATCTATTAAACTGTACAGATATTATCAATATTACATATCTTAAATTATACAGATATTATCAATATTACATATCTTAAATTATACAGATACTATCAATATTACATATCCTAAACTATACAGATATTATTAATGTTACGCATATACAGATATTAAAATATTAACACTTAATATTTTATGTACTATTTGTTATCAGGCCTGAATACTATCTCATCAGGATATATAAGACCAAACTTATCCTTTGCCATCTCCTCAACAAACTTCTTAGTCTGTATATACTTCTTATATTCATCAAGATCTTTTGTTCTTTGCTGCTGTTCCTCTATCTGTGCCTGAAGTCCTGCCTTTGTCTGTTCATTCTGCGCATACTGCTTATCAAGCGATACTTTGTTAGTATACATTGCAATACCGATGACAATTACTAATGCAAATGCAAGCACCAGCCCAATTATTCCTGACCTTCTCTGCCTCTTAAGACGCATGGCATGTTCTCTTCTGGTTTCAAACTTCATGGCAATCCTTCCTTTCTTGATTTTACCTTTACTATTAAATGTTTAAAATTCATTATAATAAATTTTATACATATTTTCAATGGTCTTAGAAGAAATTGCAGTATTAATGTCATATATTTTACAAATAACCTGCCAAAGGAATATCTGTATATAACAGCTCCTGCCACAAAGCCCGCTGTCACGAAACCTCTTATTATGCCATTATTCAGCTCATATATAATACTAAATACCATAAACCCGGTATTTATCCAGAATATTATATCCTCTGCAGACATAGTCCAGACTCTTTTATGTCTTACAATACGTCTGAATACTCTTATACAGTCATATTCAAATGCAAGCACCATACCCCAGAAGAGTGCTAATACAAGTGTCATGCCCTCTCTTGCGATAGACTGGCTTATCATTTAAACAACCTTCCAATAAGGGTCTCGCCCTTTCCTGCGATTTGCTGTGCCTGCGAATATACAAAGGCTTCAACCTTTCCTTCTATATCAAGCTCACCCTTTTCTACTGACAGACGGTTCACATGGAGATTACTTCCCTTTATCGTTATAAGACCATATTCTGATTCTAATACGACCTTATTAAGGTCAAAAGATATAACATCCGTAATTCCCGTAAGCTCTATTTTCTTTCTATCCGTCATAAATACTCTGTGTGACATCTTCTGATTAGCTCTCTCTTCCATATCAATCTCCATTTCTGCTGCAATTATTTATAGTTAAGCACCCTGATAGTCAGCAGTTCCATCCAGGAAACATTGGCTATCTGTTTTGTTCACTCTAAATATATTCATTGATATGGTATTTATGACTGTCTTTATTATGTTTAAGATTCGTCCGCCAATCCTGCTGCAGACCGCCGGTCAGCTATGCAATCCTCATAAAGAGGTCATCTCAGACTTAAATATACCGGCTGATAACATCAGATATATTCAAACATATCAGCAGCTTCTTCTTTCTTTACGGTATCCTTAACTTCTGTAACTCTTACCTTGACTGATTTATTACCAAATTCAATCTCAATAACATCGCCCTCTTTGACATCAACCGATGCCTTGGCAACCTTATCATTAATCTTAACCCTGCCTGCATCACATGCATCATTAGCAACCGTTCTTCTCTTTATAAGTCTTGACACTTTAAGATATTTATCTAATCTCATACTTCCTCCATTTTACAATACTCAAAAAAAGAGCCGCCGCACTAATGAAGCTTTATACAGGATAAGGATAACTTCGATAAAAGTCCTATCCGGTATTAAAATTCCTAGTGCGACAGCTCCTTAATAAATGGTATCTTTATAATATATGATACCTGTCTGTCATGAAGCCTTTAATTAAAGAATCAATTATGCATTAACTGCATCCTTTAAAGCCTTACCAGCCTTGAACTTAGGAGCCTTAGAAGCAGGAATCTTAATTTCTGCACCTGTCTGTGGATTCTTACCTGTTCTTGCTGCTCTTTCGCTAACTTCAAAAGTACCGAAACCAACTAACTGGATCTTTTCGCCCTTCTGTAATTCTTCACTAACAACATCGATGAATGCCTTTAAAGCCTTTTCACTATCCTTCTTAGATAATTCTGCCTTTTCAGCCATAGCTGCTACTAATTCAGTCTTATTCATGTAAATTTCTCTCCTCAATAAGTATATTCTATTGGATTGCCCCAACAAATCATTTATAAACTCTTTTACAGTTTTTGTCAATACAAACCGCGTATTTTTAGGCTTTACCGTGGTTTTTTACTGTTTTTTGTATACCTGCTTTTAACTTTGTATACTTTTCCTTTTTATCTCAAGTAATTCTTTAGATATCCGCCCCTCTTTATATGCACGTTCATATTCTAAAAGACGGTCAGCCTTTTCCTTTTTCTTTACGGCTTTCCAGATGCTTAAGCCTTCCTCTATGTTAAGCTTAGCCACCTCTTCTTCCTGTGTAAAGACATTAGGATGACGTCTTATAAGCTTCTTTCCAAGCTCATCAACTACATCCTCAAGTGTAAATTCACTGCGTTCCTTTGCAATCTCAGCATACATAAGCACCTGTAATAACAGATCGCCTAACTCCTCACGAAGATTAATATAATCATTATTATCAACTGCTTCCACTACTTCCTCTGCTTCATCTGTAACACATTTTTTCATTGATTCATAGGTCTGCACACTGTCCCATGGACATCCATCCGGCTGCCTTAGCTTATGGACTATATCAAGTACATCCTGTAACGTGTATCGTTCCTTAATAAATTCTTCGTTCATCCTTAATACTCTCCAATTTCCGGTTGTTTATACAATAATATAAATATTTTATCATAATGTAATGCGTTTTGTCTTAAAAATTAATCAAAATAAATACATATATATTTTTACCTGACATTTTGGCAACTATTTTTTATAGTGTCAAAATACTCTCAAAACGATCTAATGCAAAAATGCTTATTGATGATATGAAAACAAAATATAGAAATATGGAGCTATAATGCTACCACTATTGAACAGGGTATGCATGCTTTTATAGATGCACCTCTCTTTGATGAAAAAACATTCTGGGATGCCGAAAAAAATATTGAGTGGGTAGATGACTAAACACAGGAAGTGCTGAAAGCGATTAAACTCTCAGCACTTCCTGATTGTATTTTAACTACATTCCGTCTATAAGAAACAAATGAATTTGTTATTATATAGACAGGCTGCGTATTCCTTCCCCTACGCTCCCATCTGTCTTCCAATAAAATCAGCAGCACTCGAAACCAATAATTTTTCTGTGTCTGAATAGCTCTGCTTATCATCCTTTGCAAGCATTATAACTGCGCCAAGCGCATCTCCCTCACTTATTATGGGACATATTGCTTCTGATACTGCCTGTATTGGTGAGTCATCTGTTATCTGTATATACCTATCGTGATTACACGATGCCACAAGAGGCATTCTTTGCTCTATTAATTCCTCAAGCTGTCTTGTTATCTGCTTTGACATAAAATCCTTTTTTACAGTACCAGATACAGCTACTATCTGTTCACGGTCAGTTATGCATATAATCTGACCGGTAGTTGCAGCTAACGACTCCGCATAATCCCTTGCAAATTGTGATAATTCCCCAACGGGTGAATATTTTTTCAGAACTATTTCACCTGTATTTTCTGTATAAATCTCTAAAGGGTCAGTCTCTCTTATTCTTAATGTTCTTCTTATCTCTTTAGGAATTACTATTCTTCCAAGGTCATCTATTCTTCTTACAATTCCTGTTGCCTTCACAATATTACCCTCCAATTCTTATATTAATCAGACCGCCTCTGTAAGCCTGCCAGTTAAAACGGACACAACAGCTCACACAGCCATATATCAGCTTTGGATTTATTATGTGGAAAACTTTAGGATTTTATTCCTATTTTCTGTTAAATCAGCACTGTTGTTATTTTAAATGCCATTATTTTTTAGATAATAATACTTCTTTGATTCTGATAAATATTTTTACTAAAATATAATTTTTTAAAATCACTTGACACTTACGTTACGTCACCTAGTATTATAATTATATAATAATCATTTAAACTAAAAATAGTTATATTACATAATACAAATAATGGAGGAAATACAAATGAAAGGAATTATTTTAGCCGGTGGTTCAGGTACACGTCTTTATCCGCTTACTATGGTAACATCTAAACAGCTTCTGCCAGTCTATGACAAACCTATGATCTATTATCCTATGTCTGTCCTTATGAATGCAGGTATCAGAGATATCCTTATTATCTCCACACCTCAAGATACACCTCGATTCAAAGAGTTATTAGGTGATGGCAGGCAGTTTGGCGTCAACCTCTCCTATGCTGTACAACCTAGTCCCGACGGTCTTGCACAGGCTTTTATTATTGGAGAAGATTTTATCGGAAATGAACCTGTGGCAATGGTCCTTGGAGATAATATATTTGCAGGACATGGTCTTATAGACAGACTTAATGAAGCTGTTAATAACGCCGTATCAGGAAAAGGAGCTACTGTATTCGGATACTATGTTGATGACCCTGAACGCTTCGGTATTGTTGAATTTGATAAAAACAACAAAGCCGTTTCTATTGAAGAAAAACCGGAACATCCTAAGAGCAATTACTGTGTTACAGGTCTTTATATCTATGATAATAACGTGGTACAATATGCTAAAAGTCTTAAACCAAGTGCAAGAGGCGAATTAGAAATAACTGACTTAAACAGAATTTACCTTGAAAATGGAAAACTTAATGTTGAACTTCTAGGACAGGGCTTTACATGGCTTGATACAGGTACACACGAAAGCCTTGTAGAAGCAACTAACTTCGTTAAGACTATTGAAACACACCAGCACCGTAAAATTGCCTGTCTTGAAGAGATTGCATATCTTAACGGCTGGATTACCAAAGATGATGTAATGAAAGTATATGAAGTTCTTAAACAGAATCAGTACGGACAGTATCTTCTCGATGTATTAAATGGTAAATACATCGACAAACTTCATTAATTTAATCAGATACAATTACATTTTTTAATTAACACTTAAATGTGCCGGATTAATAAAGGCGTAACCTTATCGTTTTTTCCTGTTAAATATCGGCGGAAATGGAGATTTTATGACAATTATTGTAACCGGCGGAGCCGGATTTATCGGAAGTAATTTTATATTCCACATGTTAAACAAATACCCTGATTACCGTATAATATGCCTTGACTGCTTAACCTATGCCGGTAATCTTTCAACTCTCGCACCTGTAATTAACAATCCTAATTTCAGATTTGTCAAGGAAAGCATTACAGACAGAGAGGCAGTATATAGATTATTTGAAGAAGAACATCCTGATATGGTAGTCAACTTTGCAGCGGAAAGCCATGTTGACCGTTCAATTGAAAACCCTGAAATATTCCTTGATACTAATATCAAGGGTACAGCAGTTCTTATGGATGCCTGCAGAAAATATGGTATTACGAGATATCATCAGGTATCAACTGACGAAGTGTATGGCGACCTTCCTCTTGACCGCCCTGACCTTTTCTTTACAGAAGAGACTCCTATACATACAAGCAGCCCTTACAGTTCTTCTAAGGCGGGTGCCGACCTTTTAGTACTCGCATACCATAGAACATACGGACTACCTGTTACCATAAGCAGATGTTCTAACAACTATGGTCCATACCATTTTCCGGAAAAGCTTATACCTCTTATGATTGCTAATGCATTAAATGACAAGCCTCTTCCCGTATATGGCAAGGGTGAAAATGTCCGTGACTGGTTATATGTAGAAGACCACTGTAAGGCAATTGACCTCATTATTCACAAAGGACGTGTCGGTGAAGTATATAATATCGGTGGACACAATGAAATGAAAAATATTGATATCGTTAAAATCATTTGTCACGAACTTAACAAGCCTGAAAGTCTTATAACGTATGTAACTGACAGAAAAGGCCATGATATGCGTTATGCCATTGATCCTACTAAGATTCACAATGAACTCGGATGGCTTCCTGAAACTAAGTTCGCCGATGGAATTAAAAAGACCATACAGTGGTATCTTGATAATAAAGAATGGTGGGAAACTATTATTTCCGGCGAATATCAGAATTATTATGAGAAAATGTATGGCAACCGCTAATTTATCATTTGTGAATATATGAATATTATATTTCAAATATTACTTATATTACTTTGTGTGGCAGGCAGCACACTGATACATAATTTTATACTACTAATGCCTGCGGAAAGGCTTATTAATATTTATGAAAGTTCTTGTAACCGGAGTAACCGGTCAACTTGGCCATGATGTTGTTAATGAATTAATGCATCGTGGCAATACAGTCATCTGTGCCGGTCATAATGAGATGGATATTACTGATTCCACACAGGTTAGTACATTTATTAAAAACAACTCTCCCGATGTTGTAATGCACTGTGCTGCATGGACTGCCGTTGACCTTGCAGAAGAACGTATAGATGATGCAATGGCAGTTAACGCCATTGGAACACAAAACATTGCAGATGCCTGCAAAAATATCAACTGCAAAATGATATATATATCAACAGATTATGTATTTGACGGCAATGGAAATAAACCCTGGAAGCCAGACGATACATGCAATCCGCTCAATATATATGGCAGCTCAAAATATAAAGGAGAACTTGCAGTACAGAATACACTTGAAAAATATTTTATAGTAAGAATTGCATGGGTATTTGGTATTAACGGTAACAACTTCGTTAAAACAATGCTTAAGCTTGGAAAGAACCATGACACTCTTACTGTTGTCAATGACCAGATTGGTACACCTACTTATACCGCCGACCTTGCGCGTCTGCTTACCGATATGGCAGAAACTTCACGATATGGAATATATCATGTAACTAACGAAGGCGGATATATAAGCTGGTATGACTTTACCTGTGAGATCTTACGACAGGCCGCTGCTTACAATAATATTTATGGCAATGTAACTGTACTTCCTGTAGGAAGTGAGGCTTATCCTGCTAAAGCAAAGCGCCCGTCTAACAGCCGTCTTGACAAATCAAAACTTATAGCTAACGGCTTTACGCCTCTTCCTGACTGGAAAGATGCCATAGCCCGATATCTTAAGGAATTAGATGAGGCTGGAATATTATCACAGTTATAATTAAATAAAATACTACGCTAAATTCTCTGTGCCGCAGATATCACAGAAAACTTAACATTATAATATCTGCAGATTGGAGTTAAATATTAATATGGGTCAGATTAAAGTAACTAATTGTCCTATTGAGGGACTTTATATAATTGAACCTACTGTTCACGGTGATAACAGAGGGTATTTTATGGAAACATATAATCAGAAGGATATGGAAGAAGCCGGACTTAACATGCAATTTGTACAGGATAACCAGTCATGTTCTACTAAAGGAGTTCTTCGCGGACTTCACTTCCAGAAGGAATTTCCACAGGGAAAGCTTGTAAGAGTTATTAAAGGTACTGTATTTGATGTTGCTGTCGATTTAAGAAGCAATTCAAAAACTTATGGTAAATGGTATGGTGTCGAACTTTCCGAAGAAAATAAAAAGCAGTTTTATATATCAGAAGGATTTGCACATGGCTTTCTCGTTCTTAGTGATGTAGCTGAATTTTGTTATAAATGTACTGATTTTTACCATCCCGGAGATGAGGGTGGTCTTGCATGGAATGATCCTTCCATCGGCATAGAATGGCCACAGCTTACAGGTGAATACAAAGGCACACCATCTGGTGAGGGATATAAGCTTTCAGATGGAACTGCCATTAAGCTTAGTGAAAAAGATGAGAAGTGGCTTACACTGTCCGATACTTTTAAATTCTGATTTTTTGAAATACGGGGTGTAGTGGGGAAGTGGCGGATTGTATTGGGAATTT